>Ga0180438_10000943_pt1 | contig 53026 bp, 46 predicted proteins | sample SS_ome_12_FD_132455 | JGI IMG/M metagenome (GOLD analysis project Ga0180438, IMG submission 132455) | Hypersaline lake sediment archaeal communities from the Salton Sea, California, USA - SS_3_D_2 metaG | ecosystem: Environmental > Aquatic > Non-marine Saline and Alkaline > Hypersaline >...
GCGCAGCATAAACCTCAGCCGCCGGCTTGCGGAGCCCATTATCCGCCAATATCGGGAATGGGCGGAGACGCTCCAAAATGTGAGCGCACATTTTGGTAAAGGCGGGGAGGCTTATGCGGAAGCACCGGATGCATTGTACCCATACATTCTGACTAAGAACCATATATTTCTCTGTTCCCTGATTTATTGCTGGTAAAGAAAAAATATTTCTCGTCAGGAGTCACGTAGGGTATCCACTCGGCTGCTGATGAATTTATTTTTTCGCCCATATTAACCGGTTCTGTCCAGGAGTCACCATTTTTTCGAAACGAAACATAGAAATCAGAATTTCCGTATCCACCGGGTCTGTCGGAACAGAAAATCAGATAACTTTCATCCAATGCGATAAACCCATCCAAATCATTATATTTCGTATTGATCATCACACTGAGCTTTTTTACCTTTGTGTACTTTCCCTCTACCAGTTTTGACCTATAAATATCAGCTTTCCCCTCAGGGTCTTTGAATCGTTTGAAGAAATAAAGAGTCCCATCTCTGGTAACGGATGGATAACTCTCGTGCCAGTTGGTATTGATTGGATGTTCAAGGGGGCGAGGCTTCGACCATCCAGCGGAAGTTCTTTCGACAACCCAGATATTATGGTTGCGTGTGGGCTGTGCTCCTTTTGTCAACGGGCGCCCGGAGGCAATAAAGATTTTTTTCCCATCGGGTGCAACCATAAAATCTCCGTCCTGGCCTTTAAAGGCGAACTGTGCCTGATACGGGGGACTCCAAACGCCATTCTTTTTTTCCATAATCAATATACCGTATCCAGACCTTCTGAAAATAAATATACTGCCATCTTCTGTAAACCCGGAACATCCTTCATGGCTATTGGTTGATATGATTCCTGGGGCAAATACTTCAGGGTTCATCCCCGGGGGTTTCTGCCCAAGATATGGCCCCTTAAGTACTGGAAATTTTGAAGTTGTTTCCGATTGATCCTGGGCCAAAAACATATTCGGCAAAATTAGAACCAGTAAAATAATTATAAAACTACGAAATCTTTGTTCCATTGTTTTCCTCCTAAATATGTAATTTAATCGTTTCATTTCGGTCAACATCGAGTGATTTTTTTATATTATTCATTAATACCTTTTTATGAATCTTGAAAAATTATTTTATGGTTTTGGGTTTTAATCGCTCAATGATTCTTGCATCAATCCAATATATATCCGCATTACCTCTTCTCCTGCTTGTAAAGAATAAATACTTCTCGTCAATACTTACCGAGGGGCAGATTTCACTGGAATAGGAATTCACATTTTTTCCCATATTCCTGGCATTTATCCATTCACCGTTTTTTTTCCGATATGATATATAGAGATCTTGGTCACCCAGGGTATCGGCTCGGTTTTGAGAACTGAAGATTATAAAACTCTCATCCGGGGCGATAAATGAATCCCAGTCGTTTTTGTTACTATTTACAGCAGAACCAAGATTTACAGGATCAGAATATCTACCCGCTGAAAACTCAGACATATAAATGTCGCATCCCCCCAATCCTTCATTTCTACATGAAAAAAAGTACAGGTTACCATTTCTTGCAACGGATGGATAATTTTCTCCAAAATCCGTATTAATCGGGAATCCAAGGTTTATTGGCTGGCTCCAGGTATTGCTATTCAATCGCCTTACCATAAATATATCCAGGGATTTTTGTGGCTGTTTTCCTTTTTTTCCTGGACGGTTGGAACCAAAATAAATTTTCTGCCCATCCGGAGCAATGGTAAAGTCCCGATCCGTATAAATGGAAGAGAAGGCCATGGGTTTGGGTGTCGTCCATTTCCCATCCTTTTCTCTGGTAAAAAAGATAGCCCAACGACCATCCTTTTTTGCATTGAAATAAAATTCCCTGCCATCTACAGTAAACGCTGCGCACATTTCCGGGTTTTGAATGGTACTGATAATACCATCCATAAAAACGTCTGATATTTCTCCCGGAGATTTCTGACCCAGATAGGGTCCTTTTAAAACAGGCCAATTCTCTTTCGCTGTAAGATTACTTACAAGAAATAGAATCAATATTAGCAAACGAATATAAATAATATATTGTTTCATTTTAACTCCTTTGGCTCTAATTATGTACTGCGGGAAGAATGTGACTGTATAAAAAATCAATGGGATTTCGAAAACCACTCCATCGGTCTATTCAAATAAAAAAGATCCCACCCGCTTTCAAGTCTATTCAACTGGCTGTGGGGGGATGTTGAATAACCTTCGTGATAATCGGTTCCACTTCTCATGGTTAATAGATCCTGGAATTTCATTGAGGCTTTCTTATCATCCATATTCTTGATATCAGGAATGTTTTTAAAAAAATCCAGCACCTTTTCGTTAACTCCCTTGATAAATCCCTTTGCTATAGCGATCCCCATTACAGCCGATGTAATGCTCTTGGACACAGACTGTAGGGTATGAATTCTCTCTGCATTATAACCGTTGAAATATTCCTCAACAACCAGATATCCATTCTTGACGATCAAGAGGCTATCCTGGTTCGGAAATTCTCTTCCTTCACGGATTTGATTTACCAGTTGGTCCAGGATTTTTTTATTCAGTTTCTGTTCAGAAGGATTTGATCTTGGCCATTCTTTTATCGGCCATACCTCTTGACTGGAGGCTGAATAAATCAAGCCCCCCATGCACAGTATAACAATAATTAAAACTTTATTAAACATTTTTCTCACTCCATAATTTATCTTTATCATTTTAGTTTATTAATCTCCATTCTTGTCTCTTATTTCAGTTCTCTTGGTTTTAATTCTTTGATAATTTTTTATCTGTTTAACCACTTTAACACTCTTGATCACTTGTTACTTTGTCGCTCAACATCTTCCATACAAATCGCTACCCTGGGATCATCTCTATAGTATTTCTTGGCTTTCGTATAATAAACCAATGCTTTATCCAACTCCCCTCTATTAAGATAATAATCCCCTTCCATTAGAAGTGTAATGATACAAATCAACTCTCTTTTGCCATCTTCGTTATCAATAAAATACACATCATCATTCCAGTCTTCGATGATAAAATGATGCTCGCCAATCTTGTGCAGACCGACTTTACCTTCACCAAAATCGGCTTTTAACTGTCCGTCAATATTTTCAATAATGAATGGAAACCTGTTTCCATCTTTCAGATACGTTCCGGTTAAGGCGTTTTTTTCCGATTCCGTCATTTGAATCGATTTAAAAGATGAACCAGGATTTGTAATAGGAATAAGAGTCACATTCTTTTTGGATTCACCGACTTTAGATTCAAGTACGAGTTGAATCAGCCGTCTGCGTTGTTGATAGGTAATTCTCTTCCAATGATATGTATTAGGGCGATGTATCAAAACCATATCCGCGCCCGGCAGAACATCAATCGAGTGTTCACCTGATCCCAATGCTGAATACATACCGTTTGATTTAAATGGTTCGGTCTGATGAACCCACCACATATATCCGTATCCCTTACCGGTTGTGGCGTCATGAGAGATTAACGAGGTGCTCCTTCTCACATAATCTTTTGATAGGATTTGTTTATTAGCCCATCTCCCTTTATTCAGGAACAACAAGCCGAAACGGGCCAAGTCACGTGCAGACATCCGGAAAGGATATGCTGGATGCATTGACTTTTCGAGCTCATAATGATAGTATCCATGGGAAGGATGAAAATGTTCCATTTGCAGCGGTTCTGCAAAGTGAGTATTAAATTCTTCAAATATTTTCTTCCCTGTCTCCTGTTCGAAAATAGTCAGCAGGGTATTAAAATCCCAGTTATTGTAGCACCAATGAGTTCCCGGAGGATATGTTCCTCTGGGAGGTTTTCGGTTACGGGCAGGTTCATAAGCAGCCTGTAAATAAATACCGGATCGTGCACTGAGTAAATCGACAATCCTCGCAGTTTTTTCTGTATCTGTCAATGGAAAGGGCTTATCATCAATTCCCAGTTCGGCCAGTGTTTTGGTCGTATCAATAATACCTTTGTCAATATAAATACCGTACAAAGCGCTTAAAAAACTTTTACGCATGCTATGACATTTAAAACGTCTGTATGTCTCTCCCCAGTCTACTAAAACAATACCTTTATATACGACAAATAAGGCTGCAGAACCGAGTGAATCATAAAAAGCTTTAACCCGACTTAATTTTTCTGAAGAAAATCCCGCGTCTTCCGGTGTCTGATATTGAAGCCAAGTTTTGCCGGGTACCTGATTTTTGGATATTTTTTGTTTACTGCAGCTCAGTATGAGAAAAAACAGAATAAGTTGAATGATTATAAAATATCGATAACGAATCATTGCTAAACCTCTGGTTTAAATATTTCTGCTGTTTTCCCCGGTGGCTTCTGACCGAGATGGGGGGCTTTTAAAACCGGGAAATCATCTTTGTCCTTTGTGTTTTTCTGTGCTAATACAGCTCCTTTGAAAATGAATAACGCCATTAAAACCATAATAAATATTTTACTTGTTTTCATACTCTTTTCTCCTTTATTTTAATTCTTCTGGTTTTAACTCATCTATAATCTCTGCATCAACCCAGAACACTCTCAATTCTCCATTTTCGCCGTAATTTCTGTTAAAAAACAGATATTTCCCATCGGGTGTAACATTCGGACAAAGCTCGTGTAAATTTGTATTGATCCTGGGCCCCATGTTTTTCGCCTTCGTCCAGGTGCCGTCCATCTTTTTAAAGCTAATAAAAAGGTCTGCATACCTGAGAGCACCTCCGAATCTACTAAAGATCAGGTAACTCTCATCTGGAGCGATGAAGGGCGTACTGTCATGATGTTCTGAGTTGATGGAAGGATCCAACTTTTCAACAATCCCATATTTTCCGTTCTCCGGTCTTGCCAAATAAATGTCACGACTTGCGAAGTACAAATTTCCGTTTGCTGCAATAGATAATTGCCAGTGAAGTGGGTATGAATTAACGACGGGACTTAACGGTTTTGGCTTTCCCCAATCCCCGTTTTGCCGTTCGACATACCAGATGTTCTCTTTGTCATCCTTTCTTCCCCCGTCAATAGATTCATGGGAAGTAAAGAATAACTTTTTACCGTCTGAAGAAAATGTGGGATCGCCAGTGCCATACTTTGATTGGAAAGGAACTTCAGCCGGTTGTGTCCAAATATTATTTTCAATTCTCATAAAAACTATGTTAATCCCTACTTTACTCATATAATCCCAATAGACTTCATTGCCGTCGGGGGAAAATACAAGTCCGCCATGGACTTCACCTTTAAATATTACCGGGGCAAACAGTTCCGGAGTTTTGCCAGGCGGTGTCTGCCCAAGATATGGGCCTTTGAAAACCGGGAATTCATTTTGTCCGGCATAGTTGCAGATTAATAAGTTGAATGATATAACAAATTTTATAAGAATAGTTTTTTGTATCATGGTTTGACTCCTTTACTTCAATTCATTTGGTTTAAGGTCTTCAATTACTTTGGCATCCACCCAATAGGGGATATAACGGTCATCGACATAATGCAAATAGAATAAAAACTTACCGTCATGTGAAACAATGGGACAGCGGTCGGAGTATTCATTGGACTTAAGAATACGTTGCCCATCCGTCCAGCCTCCATCCTTTTTCCTAAAGGAAACCATTAATCTTCCTGAATCCCTCGATGTAAATATCAGGTATTTACCATCGGGGGCAATATAGGGGGAGTAAGCATCCATATCTTTTAGGTGCTCCATAATTAGTGGTTTGGAGTAGGTTCCATTCAAGTATTCGGAAAAGTAGATTCTTGAGACAACTGTTCCTTCCTGTCGGGCACCAAAATATAAATTTCCCTTCAGATCGACCGAAGCTGCAAAGTGAATACCGGGAGTTGAGTTTATGATGTCTGGTAGACGTTTGGATTCAGACCATCCCGAAGGTCGCTTTTCCATAAAGCAAATCGCTTCCCTTTCCCACATACGTTCACCAACCTGGGCTACATAGTAAAACCTCTTCCCGTCGGGTGAGAAAAAGGGAGCATCCCCTTTCTTAATTAACGGTGTGGTGTCTGGTTTGGTCCATTTGTCATTCTTTCGCCTGGAGAAGAAAATATCAGGGCAACCCCAGTATGCTTCATCACCATCCTTTGAAAATGCGATGGTCGAATGGAATCGATGCTTCGATGCGATAATACCCGGGGCAAAAGGGTCTGCATTTCTCCCAGGTTTCTTTTGCCCCAGATAATCACCGGTTAGTTCCGGAAATTGTTGAGGACTTTGATCTGCACCAATGGCCTTTAGAAAGTTAGCCACATCCGTTTTATTTGCTTCTAGTGCCAGGTTATAGGGTGTGTTCCCGCCGGTTGTCCGTAGATTTAAATCCGCACCCTTTTTAATGAACCATTTAACTGTGACCTGATTTCCATAATAGGCTGCATGATGGAGGGGTGTCCATCCATAAATATTGGCTTGATTAAACGGAACTCCCAGTGTGAACAGTTTATCCAGCAATTCTGTTGAATGACTTTCAGCAGCATAATGGAATAAGTTACTTTGTGATTCTCCCGAATAAAGAGGATCTAATCCATCCTTTAAACATTTATCAAGGTATGGAATGATTCCTTTTTTTACAGCATTTATTAGATTTAGTTTGAATTTTAGATTCTCCTTCTCCGGTATCTTAGCCCCGCATTTGAGCAAATACTCCCCAACTTCTTTTTCTTTCCACATTAACGCAACAGATAAAGCTGTTGATTGTCCATTTCTGGATACAAAATCGATATCTGCCCCATTCTCCACCAGCACTTTGGTGACCTTTAATCCAGCTCGCATCAAGGGGGAATAAAAACTTCCGTTTTGAACTTCAAGATCAGCCCCATGCTTAATAAGCAATTTGGCAATCTCATCATTATCAACCAGAGCGGCTATATGAAGGGGCGTATCGCCATAACCGCCTTTTCGTTTTACAACTTTTTTGTCAGACTCAATCAGTGTTTTAACTTTGTCCAGATCATTTGCAGGAATGGCATCAAATATCGATTGAGCGTTAGTTATTATAGGGGCTGCAGCTAAAATACAGAAAAGGATAATTTTTCTCATTTTGATTTACTCCATTCTATGTTATTTTATTCCTTTGGTCTCAAACCTTCGATGATCGTTGCATCCACCCAGAAGATATCCAGGCAACCGTTTCGGGTACTGGTAAAAAAGAGATATTTTCCATCCGGTGTGACATAGGGTCTTTCCTCATGGGCGGAACTGTTGACAGCACTTCCCATGTTAACCGGTTTGATAAATGAACCGTCCGATTTCATGAATGCAATATACATATCCAATTTCCCCATTCCCCCGGGCCGGTTGGAACAGAAAATCAGAAAACGCTCATCGGGGGCAATATAAGGATCGTTATCAGTAAATTCAGTATTGATATGTTGACCGAGATTCTCCACATTATGGTGCGCACCATTTTTCAACTTCGACCGGTAAACGTCACTTTTGCCGAATCCACCGGCCCGGCCACTGAAGAAATAGATGGTCCGATTCGCAGCTGCACTGGCCCAGGTGTCATATGATGATGTATTCACCGGAGATTTCAACAGCTTCGGTTTGGACCATCCGGTGGCTTTCTTTTTTACCACCCAGATATTGAGATCGTAGGAAGCATGGGTCTCCTCAACCGGCCCTCGCCAGGCAAAATAAATCACCCGTCCCGCTTCTGCAAAAGGATAGTTGTGATACCAGGGTTTTCCCTCGTGGGGTGATTCTCTCAGCGGCGTCCAGACACCGTCTCTCATAATGGTGATAAGGGTCTTGGATTGTCCTCCCCGTGTCGACCGCTTGAATATAAAAAAATGATCGTCAAAATAAAAATCCGAATGATAATCGTGATCATCGGTATTGACAATTCCCGGTGCAAACGGTTCCGCCATTTTCCCTGGCGGTTTCTGACCCAGATAGGGACCTTTTAAAACAGGCCAATCATCTTTTGCATTCAGGTTAATTTTAAACAATACAACTGAAATAATTAAATAGAAAAAAATCTTCAATTTTTTCATTAACAGCTCCTTTTATTTTAATTCTTTTGGTCTTAATTCATCGATGATCTTCGCATCCACCCAGTAAATATCATTGGCCCCATTGCCGGGTTTGTATAAAACATCCAACAAGTGATCATAGGTATATTTATTTTTCAAAACATTTTCAAACAGGAATTTATTGGTGACAAAAAATAAATATTTGCCATCCGGAGATACATAAGGATATCTTTCTTCACATTCAGAGTTTATAGATGACCCAAGGTTAAAGGATTTCGTCCATGAACCATCCTTATTCCTGAAAGCAACGTAAAGATCGGTGCTGCCATACCCCCCTGGCCTATTGGATGAAAAAAGCAAATAACTTTCGTCCGTAGAAATGAATGGCGTCCAATCAAAATGAGGTGTATTGATTGATTCAGGCAACAGCTCAGGTTCAGAATATTTTCCGTCTATAAACTCTGAACGATAAATTCCGCATTTATATTCTCCCCCCTCCCAGACACCTTCATAATAAAGTGTCCCGGTATACGTAACTGTGGGTGAAGACTCTGATTTGTCAGTCCTAACAGGTGCATTTAATGGCTTTGGCTCTGCCCATTGGTCTCTTTGTTTTTCAGCCACCCATATATTATTTCCATCACATTCTTTCTGTCCTTTCTCTAAAGGCCGCCGGGAAGCGAAGAAATATTTCTTTCCATCCGGGGAGAAAAATCCTTCCAACTCCTGATAGAATGTGTTGAATACGGTAAACTGAGGTGAAAGCCATACACCATCCTTTTCTTTCATGGAAAGCATGCTTACACCAAAAAATCTCTCAGATTCTCTTCTTTGACCGATGAGTTTAATAACCACTGTCCAATGGACTTCTTTCCCGTCAGGTGAAAATGTCGGGAAACTATGCTCATGGAAACAAGTCGATACAATCCCCGGTGCAAAAATTTCAGGTGTTCTTCCCGGCGGCTTCTGGCCCAGATAGAGACCGGTGAGTTTCGGAAAATCGGTTTGCTGGGCATTAATGGTTATTGCTGCCATTAAAAATAAAATACTAATCAGAAATAGTTTTTTCATTTTGATTTCCTCCTTTTTGCTATTTCTTACTTTTTTTGATTCTTCTCTAAATTCATATTTGACTCATCCATTATCTGGCCTGAGACACTCGCCGAATTGGGAGCTGATCCATTAGATGTCCCCCCCAACATGATAGAAAATATATTTGCCATCGGGTGAAAAAGTGCAGTTGAAATTGAGAGCAAGAGCTTTAGAGACGATCCCAGGTGCGAACATATTTGGAGATAAAACGGGAGGTTTCTGGCCCAGATAAGGGCCTTTCAAACCGGTCTGCTGGCCGGATTGATATGAGAACTTGCGTTCCCTGGCCACACGCTCAAGCCTGCTGTCAAGATCCGCAAGGATGAACTCAGAAAGACAGAAATTCGGATTTTTTTTTAAAACCCTGTGAAAGTTTCGCTCTGCACATTCCCAGTCTCCGGTATACATGCACGCTCGGGCTAATCTAAAGTATATACTCCACGATTCTGGGAACATGTCGACATTTAGTCTGAATACGGCAACAGCAGACTCATATTTTCTCCCGTCAAGCAATTTATCACCCAACGCATTAAATTCCTGTGTATTGAAGTCGTAGCTTCCAGGATTTTCACGCAGTTTGGCGAACATCTTCAGTGCAATATCAAGTCCATGCTTCTCTATTGCCGTGCTCAGCCATTCCGCCGCAGAAGTCTTAGCCGATTGATCCCGTGCATTCATTATCATTACTGCCACCAGAAGCAGACAGATGATAAGAATTAGTTTTTTCATTATTATTTTCTCCTTTAAACTTGCATAATCAGAAGATAAGTATCTATTCATAAGCATTATTCATTTCCTAAAAAAAATTTTCTTTCAACTAATTAATTATTTCACCTCTTTTAATTTCCTCAAAATTTGCCTGGCATTACTATTACCAGGATTTAATTCTAGCGATTTCTCATAATTTTTAATAGCCAAATCTTTTTGACCCTCTTTCAAATATGCTTCTCCCAGGCTGTCGTATACATTTCCGGAGTTAGGATAAACAATGGTGTTGAGTTTAAAAAGCTGGATCGCGTCCTTGATTTTTTTATTTTGTAAAAACCGGTATCCCAGTGCATTCATTTCTCTCTCATCAAATAATATAATATCCGGCTCAGAGTCACGCATCTTGTAGAAATATTGAATTGCGGCATCCACTCCCCGGTTGTTAAGAACATTAAAGAATTCCATGCTATTTAAAAATTTCAAAACCGACGTATTGAATGACTCGGGCTGCTCTAGAGGAATTAAGTGACCAGACTTGAGTATTATTTCACGTTTCGCATTGGGGATTCCTGCTTCTATGGCTCCTGAATGGGCATGAACATCGGGGATATCGTATTCACCAACCAAAATCAATGTAGGCACTTTAATTTCGGAAAGAAATTTAACCGCAGGTCTTTCCGGTGGTTTTGCTAAATTTCCCAGAGCTCCTCTCACATTTTGTGGATTTGCCTTAAGGAATCTTAAAAATTTCTCTTTTGCTTCTCTATTCTCAGGATAAATTTCATATGGATCTTCCCACCCAAAATATTTGATAAACTTAGGGGGATCCAGGTATTCTGATAGAGAATTAATATGACCCCCTCGCGTCAAAAAATGAGTAGAATAACCATATCCGCCCACAACGGCGCCAACCAAAACCAAAGCGTTTACTTTTTCAGGATACTTAAGGGTAAAGTTTATCGCTATACCTCCACCAGCGGACATACCAAACACGATGGCATTGTCTATTTTTAATTGACTGAACAGCTGATTTAGATCATCAACATGAGAGAAAGGAGCCTGGGGATTAAATGATTTACCAAAACCACGGCGATCATAGCGAACAACCCTGTATTTCTTTGCCAATACCGAGAATTGTTCATCCCAAATGACATGATGTAATATACCATCATGTAATAAAACAATAGTTTCACCTTCGCCTGCTGCTTCATAAAACAACTTGCCTCCGTGTACTTTGATATAACCGGAGTCTACCTTAAAAGAAGAATTGCCATCAAATTTCTGTGAATATGAATTTGTTGACATTAAAATTGAGATCACAAAAAACGCTGCTATTCTTTTCATCTTGATACCTCCATGATTTTATTTCTTAGGTCTCAACTTTTCAAGAAATTTTGCATCCACCCAGTAGATATCCCCGTTTGTTTCAAAAAAAATAAATCGGCCATCTCCGGATACTATGGGAACATGGAATTTTCCGGTTAACTGATATCCTTTGCTCCATTGATTGTCGTTTTGTAGAAAACTCACATAGGTGTGTTTTATCCGGTCAAAAATTAGATAGCTTCCATCCGGCGAGATACATCCGTGGGCCTCCCATTCATCGGAGTTGATGTTCCCTTTTAATTTTTCAGGTGTCAAAAAATGACCATTTTTCCATTCGACCTGGGCCAGGTCCTTACTGGTTTTTTCATCCTTTTCCGTTGTATAATAAAATGTTTTAAAATCAACAGTGGTCATGCAATACCCATTAAAAAAATATTTGGGAGCAGACCAGGTATCCCCTTTTCTCTCAACCATATAAGTTCCCCTTTTAATCTGGGCTTTTGCTGAACTCATGCGATAAAACAACAGGAATTTTCCGTCTGCGGTTACAAAAGGAGCAAAATCCCGATATACACCGGAAAATGGCGCTATTTTCGGTCTTTTCCATTTGCCGTTCTTCTGGTATACAATCCATATGGCAAAGTGGGATTGAATATCCATTGTTTCTGAACGTGCAAAATAAATCTCCCTGCCATCTGAGGTGCAGGTAAATCCCATTTCAATATGCTCTTTAGTCGATACTATAGCGGGAGCAAAAATCTCTGGTTTTTCACCTGGTGGTTTCTGGCCCAGGTAGGGTCCTTTTAAAACAGGCCAATCCTCTTTCGCTGTAAGATTACTTACAAGAAATAGAATCAATATTAGCAAACGAATATAAATAATGGATTGTTTCATTTTAACTCCTTTGGCTCTAATGATGGACTGCAGGAAGAATGTGACTGTATAAAAAATCAATGGGGTTTCGAAAACCACTCCCTCTGGCATTTCCGGTAACAACAACCACCATTTTGTGCTCCGGTATTATAAAAATGAACTGCCCATAGGCACCCCTTGCTGAATAGATATTTTGTTTACCAGAACCTTTGGGATCCGGTTCCTGAATCCACCAGAGGTAACCGTAACCAGTTGTCCTTCCACTCCTATAACCGGAAAATGTTACATGCTTTTTAAAGGATTCTTCAACCCACCGTGATGGGACAACCTGTTTGCCTGCCCACTTTCCATGTCTAAGATAGAGGAGCCCGAACTTTGCCATATCCTGGGGTCTCAGATGTAATCCTCCACCGGTATGGGGATGTGACTCTTTGTTTTTGTACCAGCGATATTTTCCAATTCCAAGGGGTGCAAAAAGGAATTTCTCAGCAAATTTATCCACATGCATCCCCGTTCGATTCTTGAGCATTGCGGACATAAGGATAACACCACCGCTGTCATACTGAAAACGAGTTCCCGGTGTACTCTCCATCGGTCTGTTCAAATAAAAAAGACCCCACCCTCTTTCAAGTCTGTTCAACTGGCTGTGGGGCGATGTTGAATAACCTTCGTGATAATCTGTTCCGCTTCTCATTGTTAGAAGATCTCTGAACCTCATTGAGGTTTTCTTATTATCCATATTTTTTATATTTTTAATGTCTTTAAAAAAATCAAGCACTTTCTCATTCACACCCTTGATACTGCCCTGTTCTATGGCTATCCCCATAACAGCAGAAGTAAAGCTCTTTGAAACAGACTGCAACATATGAATTTTTTCAGCACTGTATCCGTTGAAATACTCCTCAACAACAAGGTATCCGTTCCGGACAATCAAGAGGCTGTGCTGATCCGGAAATTCCTTTCCTTCACGGATTTGATTTACCAGCTGGTCCAGAATTTTTTTATTCAGTTTCTGTTTAGAAGGAGTTGATCTTGGCCATTCTTTTTCTGGCCATACCTCTTGACTGGAGGCTGAATAAATCACGCTCCCCATGCACAGTATGACAATAATTAAAATTTTATTAAACATTTTTCTCACTCCATGATTTATCTTTATCATTTTAGTTTATTAATCTCCATTTTTGTCTCTTATTGAAGTTCTCTTGGTTTTAATTCCTCAATAATTTTTGCATCCACCCAGTTGATATCATCAGTGCCACTTCTTCGACTTGTAAAAAACAAATATTTTCCGTCATGCGATAACATTGGGCAATATTCCAATGAACGGGTATTTAGTTTTTCTCCCATATTTTTTGCTTTTGTCCATGAGCCATCTTTTTTGCGGAAGCTGATATAGAGATCGCCACTGCCGTACCCTTCAGGCCGATCGCTTGAAATAACAATAAGATAGCTTTCATCAGGAGCTATAAAAATATCCCCTTCGCGATATTGTGTGTTGATTGGTTCACCAAGGTTTTCTGCTTTTTCGTATGAACAATTCACATACCTTGAGCAATAGAGATCCGAAGCACCTTTCCCCCCTTCACGGGAAGACGAAAAATAGATCGTCCCATCTTTTGTAATTGAAGGATACCATTCATTTCTGTCTGAATTAACTTCAAGACCAAGATTTTTTGGTTCTGACCAACCGTTTCCTTTTTTTTCTACCATCCAAATATCAGAATCTTTTTTTGGAGCGCCGTTTCCTTTCAGGGGTCTATCTGAGCAGAAAAACATTTTTTTACCATCAAAAGATATACACATATCTGCGTCCATATATTTTCCTGAAAAGGAAACAACGTGGGGTTTTGTCCAACCTTTTTCTTCTTCTTTCATGACCATTATTATATAACTTTTTCCAGCTTTAGAATTATTTCTCTTGGTATCTATAGAGAAATAAAACTCTTTTCCATCAGGTGAAAAGAGAGAATTAATTTCATCTTCCTGAGTTGATACAATCCCCGGGGCGAATACTTCAGGATTCATTCCCGGGGGTTTCTGCCCAAGGTAAGGACCTTTTAAAACAGGAAAATCATCTTTTGTCGAAAGCTCACCTATAATAAATAAAGTCGAGAGAATTAAACCAATAAAAATGATAAACCGTTTCATAATAACCTCCTTTTATTTTTTTGAGTCTTCCGGTTTCAAAGGATTTTTTATAATAGTATTTACTAATTTTAGATATTTTTTAATATCTACTAATGTATAATCACGGCCATGACCACCGATGAATTTTGTATTCTTTGGGCATATATCTACCATATTTTCCAGAATCTCAAGGTGTTCTTTACCTTTTTGAAGAGCAGCTTTTTTTATTCTTTTTAAATATTGATCCTCACTCTCTTCATCGGCCCGGAAGTCCCAGGCGAAAAAGATGTCTCCCATCTGAACAACTTTCGAACCTGTAAAATAAATGATCATATCCGAATCCGAATGGGTACCCGGTGCAGGAATAAGCCTGATCTCTTCTTCATTAAATTTCAATGTATAATAGGTTTCAAATGTTTTACCTGGTTTTCCTTCTATAGAGTCATTTCCCCTGGAGATAATACCTTTGGACACCATTTGGTCCAGGTTTTTTAAATCGATTTTTATTACTTTATCTTTAAAAAACTTATTTCCTCCATTATGATCGCCGTGTAAATGTGTGTTAATAATATATTTAATATCTCCTTTACCCAGGTCTTTCGCTGCAGCGCTTAATTTTTCCACTGTTCGCTTATACCCGGTATCAACTAACAAAATCCCGTCAGAACCTGTAAACACACACATATTAGTGGGAAGATTATATGGGAAAGTGACCATATAAACATTTGCAACTAATTTTTCAATTTCTGGATCGGGTGGAGGAGTACGAATCCCTCCCTTGGCTTTAAGTAAGGGTACGATAGTGTTACGGTCAAAAAGGTACGCCTGGTCCAAAGGCGTTTCCCTATTTTTGTCCCTGGCATTTACATCGGCACCTTGTGAGATCAATAATTCAACCAACTCTTTCAGGTTGCCTACAACTGCGCTGTGCAGGAGGTTTCCGCCGAAACGGCTTTTAGTATTGGTTACCGCGCCTTTATTAATCAGCAAATAAGCTATTTCTTTTTGCCCCATTTCGGCCGCCCAGTGCACAGGAGTCTGGCCACCTGCCTTTACATTTATATCAGCTCCCTTTTTAATTAACAGTTCCACTATCTCTTTATGACCTTTATAGATTGGAGCAACCAGTGGAGTCCTATCACTATCGTTCTTTATATTTACCTTTGCCCCTTTTTCAATTAGAATTTTTACAACTTGAAAGTGACCTCCCTCTGAAGCAAAGTGCAATGGTGTGCTGCCTGATTTACCCTTAACATTCACTAATTTCGGATCTTTTTCAAGCAGCGTTTTGACTTTTGCAAAGTCACCTTTCCGTGCAGCATCGTGAATCTCTGCAGCCAGGACCTGCATAACAAAAACCAATAAAATCTGTGATAAAATAGATATTGTCTTTCTCATTTTAATCTCCTTATATTTTAGTTTTAATTATTCGATAACCTTTGCATCTTTCCAGGAAACAGCGACGTGGTTCGGACATGATATGTCGTTTGCTCTGTTAATTGGGACCCCTGGCATGGGGATTCGCAAGCCTTTTTAACATCTCTTTTCCATTATTATTATTTAGAAATTCTCTTCGGTCAACATCGAGTGATTTTTTTATGTTATTCATTAATACCTCCCTATGAACCTTGAAAAATCATTTTATGGTCTTGGGTTTTAATTTCTCAATAATACTGGCATCAATCCACATATACTCAAAAATCCCATTTTTTCTGCGGGTATAAAATAAAAATTTTCCATCTGGTGAAACATAAGGAGAACTTGCTATAGAAGCATTAACCGCTCTTCCCATATTTCTAGCCTTAGTCCAGAACCCGTTCTTTGTCTTAAAACTGATGTATATCTGATGCCCTTGAATATATCCTCCAGGACGGAGAGAATGAAGAAGAATATAACTTTCATCAGGAGCAATAAATGGACAGCAATCACTGTATGGGCTGTTAATGGCAGGGCCCAGGTTTGCTGGTTCTGAATAATGACCATTTTTAAGTTTGGCCCAATAAATATCGGAATCTCCCAGGCTTTTGGCCGGATAATATGCCTGAAAAAAAAGGTTACCTTTTTTACTGATCGAAGCAAATACCTCTTGATTTTCACTATTAATTACAGTTCCCAGGTTTTTGGGTTCTCCCCATTTGCCGTCAATCTTTTCTACAAACCAGATGTCTGAATCTCCCCTGGATTTTTTATCTTTTTCTAATGGTCGATTGGCATGAAAAAAAAGTTTTCTACTGTCTGGAGAAATAAAAGGGCCGCCATCCATGGCTTTATCCGTGAAGGGAACAATGCCCGGGAGCTTCCAGCGTCCATTTTTTTGTTTGATACACCATATTTTTTCATCAAACCCATATGGACCAGAAGCTGACCAATAAATTTCTTTGCCATCTGCTGAAATAGCAATACTGCTGTGGGGGCGTCGAATATTTAATAGAATCCCCGGGGCAAATACTTTCGGAATTAAACCAGGTTTTATTTGACCAAGATATTCTCCTTTCAGATCCGGAAATTTCCAACGATTTTTTTCAGCTCCTTTTTCTAATAACAGGTCAACCACTTCCTGATAATCGGCTGCTATTGCCTGGGAAAGCGGGGTGCCAGCCAGCTTACTGACAGCGTTTATATCTGCTCCCTTTTCAATTAATAACGTTACAACCTCTTTTTGGCCAAAGGCAGCCGCCATGTGCAGAGGAGTCAAATCAAAACCTTTTCGTGCATTGATGGATTCACCACTTTCTATTAAAAGTTTAACCAGTTCCACAAATCCCTTACTTGCTGCCACATGTAGTAAGGTTTCATTGTCACCTTTGTTAAGGGACCGAGTGGCTCCTTTTTTCAGGAGATAATTAACGATTCCTATTTCTCCTTTCAATACTGCCAGGGAAAGAGGTGTATTCCCATCTCTACATCTAGCATTGATATTGGCACCTTTCTCAATTAAAAACTCCACCATACCTTTACGATTCCCTTGAATGGCCCTGAAAAGCGGGGTCCATCCATATACATCTGGTTCATCAACCTTTGATCCACTGGAAATTAATATCTTGCTAATTTCTTTATGGCCATTGTATCCAGCACTGTGCAGAGGAATCCATCCAAAATTATTTTTTGCATGCAGGGCAGCGCCTTTTTTGATCAAGAATTTAACAACTTCTATTTTCCCTGCGCTGGCAGCATAATGAAGTAGAGTGTTTTTACTTTTATCTTTTATATTTAATAATTCTGGATTTTTTTCAAGCATCAGTTTTACTTTTTGGAGTTCACCATTGCTGCAAGCTTCATAAATCTCGTCATTATAAATTGGAATGACAACAAAGATTAATAAGGTCAGGGAAAGTATCATTTTAGTTAATTTCATTATTTTTCCTCGTATTTTCATTCTCTCGGTTTTAATTCTTCTATGATTTTTGCATCCACCCAGTAGATATCCCTATTCCCTCTTTTTGAACTGGTGTAAAAGAAATATTTCCCGTCGGGACTTACATAAGGTCTATTCTCCGACTTTTCTGAATTGATTTCACTCCCCATATGAACCGGCTTACTCCATAAATTATCACCCTGCTTGAATGTTACATAGAGATCATCATCTCCCAACCCACCTGGCATCATTGAACAATAGATCATATAACTTTCATCAGGTGCAATGTATGTATCCCATTCATGATATTTCGTATTGATATTGATTCCTAAGTTAACCGGTGTTTGATATTTATTGTCAATAAATTCTGACATATAAACATCCGATTTACCGAATCCACCCGGTTTCCTGCTGAAGAAATAAATATTATTGTTTGCTGCAAGAGAAGGATAGCTGTCGTGATATTTGGTATTTACAGGAGGACCGATGGGTCTGGGTTCCGTCCATCCTGTATCGGTTTTTTTTACAATCCAGATGTTGCCCCCTTCACCTTCCGAGCCAATTTCTTCTATTATAATATTAGATGCGAATGTCATGGTTTTTCCATCGGGAGCAATTGTGAAATCTCCTACCTGGTATTTATCAACAAAGGGAATCAGCACAGGTTCATTCCAACCACCTTTTGTTTGATTCATGATATAGAGCTTCGACTTTTTATTGATCCATCTCTGGAAAATGAAGTATTCCATATGATTGCCCCAACCGGAGCACCCCTCACTAATGTCGGTTGAAATAATTCCCAATGCAAATATTTCAGGTTTCATCCCCGGTGGTTTCTGGCCAAGGTACGGCCCCTTTAGTACTGGAAACTTTGAAGTTTTTTCCGATTGACCGTGGGCCAAAAAAATATTAGGCAAAATCAGAACCAGTAAAATAATTATATAATTACGAAATCTTTGTTTCATTGTTTTCCTCCTAAATATGGAATTTAGTTGTTTCATAAATGACTCCTTTTTCTTTTTTCTTAATTGTCGTCTGTCCCTAAAATCTATAATAACCACTTTATTTCGTTTCATTTTGGCAATTCCTTTTCCTATTTAAAATTCTCCGGTTTCAACTCTAACCTCCCTACTTCAACTCATCTGGTTTTAATTCCTCAATAAAACTGGTATTCACCCAATAAGTTTTGCTGTAGCCATTTTCAATACTCAGTGAGATGGCCTTTAGCTGTTCATAAGTACCATCTTCTACATAAGAATCCTGGTAAGCCTCTACTGACGCGATAAAGAAAAGATATTTCCCATCCGGTGAGAGATATGGCCAATCGGTACCACCGGCAAAAACTGAGTTATTAATTTTTGAGCTAAGGTTCATAGCTGGTCCCCAGGAATCATCCGGTTGATGGAAACTAATATACAACTCAGTTCCTAAAAATCCACCAGGCCTATTAGAGGCAAAGATTATAAATTTCTCATCGGGATCCACATAGAACGCATAGTCAAGATATTCTGAGTTAATCGTTTTACCCAGAGCTTCAGGCTGTTGATACTCTCCATCGACATATTTTGATCTGAAAAAACCAAATTCACGCTCGACACCCAGCAATTTACTACTAAAATATCGATTTCCACTATTCGTTTCATTAAAATCAAAATATTTGTCATCCCATTTAAAATCCTCCTCAGGCAGACGGGGCTCTCCCCATCCCCTATCCGTTTTGTGAACGACCCAATTCGTCCATCTTCGAGTAATCTCTTCACCCTTTTCGATACGTTGAAAAGCCTTAAAATAGACTCGTTTTCCATCAGGAGAAATAGAATCGATAAAATTGTATGTGCCGATGTTAAATGGCGCCAATTCCGGCTTACTCCACACGCCATTTTCCTGTTTCACATGCATAATAACCATGCACCTCGGATGTTGGCCTGGATTCATTATTCTGCTCCAGAACGCTTCTTTTCCATCTGCAGTAAACATGGTTGCGGTGTGTTCATCGCTAATATCCGTCACCACGCCTGGAGCAAATATTTCAGGTGTCATCCCAGGTGGTTTCTGACCAAGATACGGTCCCCTAAGTACTGGAAATTTTGAAGTTTTTTCCGATTGACCGTGGGCCAAACCAATATTCGAAAAAATCAGAACCAGTAAAATAATTATATAGTTACGAAATCTTTGTTCCATTGTTTTCCTCCTGAATACAAACTCCTTTAAAAATGGCAGAAAATTTTAGACATTTTGAAGGGCAGGCAATGCCAGCCCCCTACCGATCTCGGGCTGTGCAAGAACTGTAGGGGACTGGCACTGCCTGTTCCCTGATTCAAGAGGATTGCATGGCCCATCCTCAATGTCCAATTTTTCCCTCATTTTCAAGATTCTCTTTATTCCATTGTTTACAATAATACCCGTTATTTAAAACGTGCTCGAACAAAAATACCTCTTATTTTTTTTGATTGATTTTTCCTATCATTTTTTTGGCATTGGCATCTTCGGGATCCATTTTCAGAACCTTATTATAATAGGATAATGCCAACTCCTTTTGCCCATCATTTAAATAAGCCTCACCAAGGCTGTCATAGACATTTTTTGATTCGGGGTACATTTCTACATTCAGTTTGAAAATTGCAATTGCTTCCGGATATTTTTTCTGATTCATAAACCGGTATCCAAGACTGTTGAATTCTTGTTCAAGGTAGTAGTATTTTTTTGATTCTGAGCCTTCTTTGTACTCATTTTGGAATTTGTTTATAGCTGTCTCTAAGCCTTTTTCCTCAATCATTTCAGCCAGAGCATTACTTGCCGATACAGCACCGGTTAATTCAGTCCATAGGGAGATAATATTATTGTAATGAACAAAGTCTCTGGTAAAACCAGGTGTTCCTGCCAGTTTTGGAAACCGGGTTTTCAAATGGAGGTCACTTAATAACACTTTAAGTTCCTTACTTTCTTCTACAGCCTTTTTAACCTCTTTTTGCAGGGTTTCCATATAATTGTAGCGTGCCACAAAACCATCATATGTCAGGTCGCCGTTCCAATGACCGGGGATGTAATCCTTTATTTCATCCTTGCGATTGATGAGACTTTTCCAGTTTTCTAGCATAAGAGGAAGGTCACGCTTTATACCCGGTCTGCCACCAAAAGACTGCAGGCAGCCGGGAGTATCGGTGAGCCAGACATCTGCCATTACATCACCAGTAAAAAGCAATCCTTCTTCAGGTACAAAAACGAAAATATCGCTGGCGGAGTGAAGACCACCCATGTAAAAGAGTTCAATGGTCATATTACCCATGTTGAGTTTCATTTTGTCTTTAAACGTCCTGGTGGGAAGTTTTTGTTTTATTCCGCTCTCAAAGGCTTTCAGATTCATCTTTCTAACAATAACATCCTCTTTGATCTGCTTATACTTGTCGGTTCCCTCTTTGGCCTCGTTTAATTGTTTCTCCAGTTTGGGTATGTATTCCTTATACCAACCAATCACACGCTGCTGATCCGCCTGTGTTCTCTGCATCCCTTCGGCGCATTTTTCATGGGCAATAATTTCGCAGTCGGAATAGATTGAATTGCCACTGGTATGATCTCCGTGTTCATGGGTGTTAATGAGATAGACGAAATTTTCACTACCGAACTGTTTGGCAATGATTTTCCTGAACTCCACATCAAGACTTGGGCATTGTGTGGTGTCAATGACCACTATTCCCTTGTCGGTATTTAACGCAGATACCGCTGTTGACGAGATGTAGTCACCCACCCATAACCGAATGGCATTGTCACTGAGTTTCTTAATGTGTAAAGGCAAGTCATTAATTGTCCCGCCTGAAACATAGACACTCAGAAGCAAACATAGAGATACTAAAAAAATTGTGTTTTTAAATTTCATTAAAAACCTCCTTATTGATTTTTTTTCTTAGTTTCATTAACATATCCTTTGCATACTTATTTGCCGGATATATTTTTAAAGACTTTTCAAAATTTTTAATTGCTAAATCCTTTCTGCCATAGAGCATATACGCTTCCCCAAGATTTTCGTAGGTTAGGTATGAGTCCGGGTAATGTTCGGCTGCAATTCTAAATAGAGTAATCGCATCTTCAAATAATTCCTGGTTTAAAAGTACATAACCCATTCTGGCCATGGTTTTCTCAGGAAACATCTCCTGGAAGCCGAATTTTCTTGCCAATACCTTAAATCTTTCTATTCCTGCTTCGAACCCGTCTTTTACAATATTTCTTGCATAAATCATATCTGAAAACAATACCTCAAAGGCTTTTTGAAGGGTCTTAAAATCAATGGTGTAGTGGTCCTCTATTTTAAGATATGTGTAATGCCAATTTAAGTGTTTAAAATTTCTTTTTTTAAGAAGTTCGGCAAATTTCGGAACTTCAATTTTAGCATCGGGTCTGTCACGACCTCCGACAGATATAAATAAAAAATTATTCGATTTCATTCCGTTATCGGGATATTCATCAACCCGTTGAAAGATGCATTTAGCATCCTCTACTAAATAAGGACTGCTGGCAATATATGCATTAAATAGAGATGGATTAGTAAAAAGTGTATGAATGCAAAATACTCCTGTTGCACACCATCCTTTGATTATTCGATATTGTAGAGTTCTATACGTTTTATCTATGAAAGGAATTAGTTCTTTTTCCAAAAATTGTAGGAAACGATCGGCCCCTCTTATTGAATTCTTTTCTGTTTTTTCATAAGAAAAATCTCGGTTTCTATCCGTATTTGGAATTCCAACCACAATCATTGGTGGAATATGTACATATTTTGCGAGGAATTGAATAGTAGCAGCGGTTGAATTAAAAAAACGTTCACCATCTAACGTTATGAGTACAGGATAACGGCTCGAATCCGTTTCATAATTTTCAGGTAAGTGAATTTGCAGAAGACGTTCTTCATTTAAGACTTTTGAAAATATTTTTATGGATTTTCCAATAATGATATTTTCATTTTGTCCATACACAATCGATATTAAACATAAGAATAAAAAAACGTTTATTGGTAAATAATATTTTTTCATTTTATGTCCTCCGGTTTTAGTTTCTCAATGATCTTTGCATCCACCCAGTAGATATTACTAAAACCATTTTTGTGGGTATTATGAATTATTCTAAAATCCTTATATGTAAGTGGTTTTTCAGGAATAAGTCTACCCTTTCTTCTTGCACCTGTAAAGAAGAGATATTTTCCATCGGGTGTGATCATTGCGCAATATTCTGAGCCTGAAGTATTTATTTTGTCACCCATATTTTTTGCTTCTGTCCAAATGCCATTTTTATTTTTAAAGCTGATATATAAATCCCCTGAGCCATAACCGTCTGGGCGGTTTGATGTAAAAATAATTATACTTTCATCGGGTGAGATATAGGGATCAAATTCTCTATGTTTCGTATTAATGGCATCACCTAATTTTTCAGCCTTAGAATATCTACCATTTATTAATTTTGATCTGTATATATTGTTTGTACCATCACCTTCTCTTTGACTTGAAAAATAGATGGTTCCATCATTTGTCATCATAGGATAATAATCATGGCTGCTGGAATTAATATCTTCCCCTAAATAAATCGGATTCCCCCAGGTATCTTTAAATCGTTTAACCATCCAGAAGTCATTATCGTCCTTTGGTTTATCACTTCCGGGCAAAGGCCTTCTGGAACTGAATAGAATAATGTTACCATCGGGTGATAGGGTAACATCAATATCACCAAATCTGGATGCAAATGGAAGGAGCCTGGGTTTTGACCAGATCTCATTCTCCAATTTTACTTGAAAAATGGACACAGTACCTGAAACATAGCCCACACAAAAATAAAATTCACTGCCATCCGGCGAAAAGACAGCATTCAATTCAGAAAGACCTGTTGATATGATTCCCGGTGCAAATATTTCAGGTGTTTCTCCTGGTGGCTTCTGACCAAGATATGGACCTTTTAAAATTGGAAAATCAATTTTCGCTGTGAGATTACTTACGAAAAATAGAATCGATATTAACAAACCCATATAAATAACAGACTGTTTCATTTTTAACTCCTTATCCTTCCCACATCCAGCGATGATTACAGTAGCCATGGCCTTGCATTATCGTTTTAGTCCGCTCAAGGGTAATATTTGGATGAGCAGCTTTGGCGGCAGAAAAATCGCTATAGCAAACAGTCGCATAACCAATATCTGCTGCATTTCTTTCTTGAAAGATCTTTGCCCAAAGACATTCGGAAACTTTTATTTCATAAGCTTTTTCAGATCGTTCAATGATTTCCCTTGTCATCATGTTTTGAAATATTGAACCGCCCTTTATCCATTGAGTGAATGAAAAATTGGGATCACTATTTTTACTTACTGGATTGCTGTAATCAACAGCACGCATAATCATCGCAATAAGTTCTTGCCTTCCAAGATATTTTGAAAACTCTTCCATAATCTCTATATAAAATCCATATCTCCAACGAAATGCCTCTTCATAAGTATGGCCCCATTTTTTTTGGAATTTGTGTTTTTCTTTTTTTTCTTTTAATGTCATTTTTGATTGTCCAGAAGCAACTGAATTCTTAAAAGCTGAACAAGAGAGAGCACAAATAGGTATGACTGTTGAGATAAACTGTCTTCGGTCTTGGTTTGAAATTAATTTGTTGTTCTTCATTGTTTTACTCCTTATAATTTAATTATCTATTTTTATTCTATTTAATCATTCGACTTCAGCTCCTCAATAATTTTAGCATCCATCCAGTAAATATCTCCCTCTCCATTTCCCGGACTATCGAGCATTTTAATGATTTCATCATAGGTTAATGGCGTTTCCGAATAAGGTTTATGAATTCTCCTGTTGCTGCGAAAAAAGATATATTTACCATCCGGAGATATCACAGGATCCACCTCTCGATAAAGAGTATTTATTTGTGAACCCATATTTCTCGACTTCGTCCAGTAACCATCCTCTTTTCTGAAGCTAATATATAAGTCACTTTCTCCAAATCCATCTGAACGTCCATTGGAACAGAATAAAATATAGCTTTCATCCGGAGCGAGATATGCATCCCAGTCACCAAATTCTGAATTGATGGCATTGCTCAATTTTTCCGGTTTGGCATATCCTTCGTTGATGGATTTTGAGACATAGATATCCCATCCGCCGTCACGATTGGAAGCAAAGTACAAATCGCCGGACCTGGAAATCGTTGGGTACACATCGTCTTTTTCTGAATTGATTATGGGGCCTGGATTTTTAGGTTCGCCCCACCCTTTTTTTCCCCTTTCTACAATCCAAATATCTGTCGACGCCATGGGTTCACCTCTCCCTTCTAAAGGCCTGGTCGAACGAAAGAGAAGTTTATTTCCATCAAAGGAGAAATGCGGCTCTCCATCTCTGTATTTTCCTGAAAAAGAAGCTACTTGTGGAGCTGTCCATTGATTGTTCTCGTGTCTCATGGTTAGAATGACCATTCTTCCAAGGCCTCCAAAATGATAAAATAACTCTTTCCCATCGGGAGAGAAAGTGATACAACCGTCGTGATATCCGGTAGATATAATGCCAGGCGCGAAGATTTGCGGTGTCATTCCCGGCGGTTTCTGTCCCAAATAAGGGCCTTTTAAAATAGGAAAACCAGGTTGATTTTCTTGGATACAGGCAAATCCCGACAATATCATTAATACTAAACTCAAATATTTCATTCGTTTCTCCAAATTAAAAATATTCACTTACTATCCTATGATTATTCATGATAAAATGCGGTTTCCGGGATTAGTTGTTTTTTTATTCCCGGGCCCTGCCAATATATTTCTAATATATGAGTTGGTTCAGTAAGGATGCAGCAGATAATTAGAATCGAATGATAACCAGACTCCAAGCAGATATCTATTACGTTTTTTTCTGGTGTCAAACCGTCTCCAGATAAAACACAACGATCATCGATAAATATTTTGCTGCCATTGGAAATTATTGTAAATCTTATGCGCCCGCTGGTTGGAATGTTAATGAATCCCTCAAATTGCATCAGATAAAACTGCTCCCTTTCCCGAACTCCTAAGTCAATTACTGGAACAATTCCTGACTTAATAGAGGAATCAGCACTATAATCGGGACAGTGAAAAATTTGTTTTTCGACATATTTATACTTCAAACCACTTTTTAGATTTTTTATCTTTAATGAAGGACGGTTTTTTTTAACAAGTGTAAATTGAGCAGTAACCGTTATTCCTTCCTGCAAATCACCACGTATTGCTTTTGCCTTTAATGTAGTCGATTTATCAATCCTTAAAGGGCCTTTATATATCGGTGAGTTTCTGGTCGGTTCTTGGCCATCAAGTGTGAAGTGTACAGGATCTCTTTCATAGGCTATTTCTGCAAAAATTGATTCACCATATAGAAATTCTCCTTTAATAGGAGTTATATCCGGTTGCCCTACCGGCTGCCAATCAGGGAAAATCATTAAGAGTAATTCTAAAAGGCTTTCAGGAGGACCATGTCTGCCATCTACACATTTAATTCCCCAATTAAAATCACTTGGAGTATATTTACGAATAATTGATGCCAAAACCGGAATTCTCTCAACAACACTGTTATAATCTGTTTTCCCATAGTAAATAAAGTAAGATTTAGGGAGTGATTTTTGTTTACGAAAAAAATTTTCAGCTCTTTTCAGTAATATATTATTAGAAAAACCGATAACCGGGCTGCTAGCAAGGTAACCTTCGAAGAGATCGGGTTTTGAAATGAGAGCATTGGTTACAAAATGTCCTCCTGCTGATCGACCATAGATAATTCTATACGGCGTTGTCTTGTAGTTTTTATCAATGAAAGGTATCAGTTCTTCAGAGAAAAAGCTTAAAAAATTTTGCCCTCCGTCATCAGTTGTTTGTCTTAATCCTTCAATTTTATATGACCAGAAATCTCTGTTGCGGTTTGTATTCAGCACTCCAACAATTATCATTTCGGGAATCCTGTATTGACCGAGATATCTAACAATCCCAATTGATGAGGTAAAACTTGAATATTCAGCATCGAGAATATATAATACCGGGTATTGTCTATTTAAAGTTTTATATCCGGAAGGGAGTGATACGGCAATGGTTCGTTCTTCTTTCAACACATGGGAATAAATTTTTCTATAGGTGGCTATAGATATTTTCTTTCCTTCTGTTTGAGAGAATATTAAATTCTGTATTAGCAATAATAAGATCATCAAAAATAACAGATTGTACTTTTTAATCATGGTTTACTCCTTATATGGGCCTTTCAATAACGGAAAATCTTCAGCCATAAGGTTTCCACTGATAAAAAATAGAATCGAACAAAATAAGCAGGAATAAGTGATAATCTGTTTCATTTTGATCTCCTTATATCCATTTTATTGTAGTTCAATTTTTAATATTTTTGTTTCTTCCAGCTTGTTTAAGGGGAATAAATTTCCATCTTTATCATAAGCTCGAATTTGGCTGTTAGCGATATAGTAAAAGTGTTTTCCAATGATTACACCGGTGGTGGGTAAATTGAACAGAGGATGATAGGCTTCCAGCGCCTGGGAGCGAACGATCTCGTCTTGGGCTTCATTCAGGTAGAATCGAGTGATTTTTCTAAGCCCTCCGTTCTGCACGGCGATCAGGCTATTCTTGTAATAATAGAGTCCATCGCCGGAAAGATACATGTTCACCGGATGTTTCAGCTCCCTGAAGGTTTTTGTAGGGATATCCAACACACCAATGCCAGCGCCTGCAATGAATAGTTTCGTTCCATCGCTGGAAAAATCAATCCCATTGGGACGCCGCGGCAGATCATAAAATCTCTCAATGGTATCCTTATCCGATGAAATCAAATAAATCGCGGGTATCCGCCAGTCCGTTACATACACATCCCCATTTGAACCGATGGTGAGATCATTGAGCATATGATTCTCCTCTTGAGGCAGCATATATTTCTTGATTAGTTTTTTCCTTTGTAAGTCGTATTTAAACACACCTGTGGTTCCCAACAATTCCCCTGGAATATTGGCCTTGTAAAATCCGTAACTGGAAACAGCCCAAAGAAATCGTCGTTTGCTATCAACCCGCATCCCGAGTACCGGGACCAAACCATCCTGCCTCGGTTCGGTAAAATCGGATATTTTTCCATGCTTGTCAATCTTAATGATTTTGCACTTTTGTACACTGCCAAGATAAAAGGCTTCATCCACCGGATCGTGCGCAATGCCTTCCGGAATCAAATCTTTTTCAGGTATGGAGAAAGCGATTTGACTGTTATTGAGAGGCTGGGTTTTCTCCTTGATACGCGTGATAATTTCCTGGAATGGTGCGGTATTTCGTATTGGATCAAAATCTGGATCGGTCTCTGCTAAAATGGCCAGATCACAATCCTCATTCAATAAACGGCGTAAGATTTTTACTGTGTTTTGCACATCGCCGGTTAATGCACAAGCGCAGGCAAGATTATAATGATGTCTATAATTTTGGGGTTCCATCTCGACTATTTTTGACATGAGCCGATGATATTCCGAGTAGTCTTTTGATTGATAAGCCCTGGCACTTAAGCGAAGTTTTATCTCGGCGGGTTTCAACTCTTCTATGATCATTGCATCGATCCAATAAATATCCCCATTTCCGCTTCTACCGCTGGTGAAAAAGAGATACTTTCCATCCGGGGAAACCTTGGGACAATAGTCCATTGAGCTTGAATTGATGATTTTGCTCATGTTCTGCGCCTTTGTCCACCCTCCGTTCTCCTCACGATAACTGATATACAAGTCTCCGCTGCCAAATCCTTCAGGCCGGTTGTTTGAACTAAAGATGAGATAGCTTTCATCGGGGGCAATAAAAGCATCAAAGTCATTGTATTCCGAATTAATTGCATCTCCAAGGTTTTCTGGTTCCGAATATTTACCATTTCTGATTTCAGACCGAAAAATATCGAGGCCCCCTATTCCACTGTGTCCTTTTGAGTGAAAATAGAGGGTACCATCTTTAGTCATTGTCGGATAGTTTTCATTTTTCAACGTATTCACAGGCTCTCCGATATTGCGTGGCTTTGACCAATCCCCATCAGACAAGCGTTCTACCATCCAGATATCGCAGCCTTCAGCATGTTCGTTTCCACCAGGACGGTTTGAGCCAAAGAGAATCCTGTTCCCATCAGTTGACATGCTAGGATCCATATCGCTGAAGGTCCCGGAAAAAGAGACTACCTGAGGAGCCGTCCATTTCCCTTTCTCCCTTTTCACAATCATAATTGTTGTTGGATGGGGACGCAGTGACCTGGAAAAATATATTTCATTTCCATCGGGAGATATTATAATATTCAATTCTCCTTTTCCTGTCGATATAATTCCGGGAGCAAAGATTTCAGGGGTCATTCCCGGCGGCTTCTGGCCCATATATGGACCTTTCAGAACCGGGAATTTCATTTCTTTATCTACCGTTTCGGCAGAAATTGATAATGAAATTAGAATCACGACTAATATTGATAAAATACGAATCATTTTCTTATTAATGGTATCCATTTTTTCTATCTCCTTTTATTCCTGATATTACCCAGTTATTTTTTAACGCTTCTGTACTAATCCAGTAAATCCCTCTCTCTCTTGTTTCTGTACTTTTTCTTAGCAAAAAAAAGAGATATTTCCCGTCAGGAGAAAAACACATACTGAACGGACCACCCTCATTAATCTCTAAATTTAAATATTTTCCTTTCGACCACTTACCGTTTGGATTTTTAAAACTAATAAAAATACCAGAGTCTCCCCCTGGGTTATATCTACAAAAAAGTAGAAAGTGTTCATGCGGTGCAACCATTGGGAAAAATTCATATTTTGGAGTATTTATCCCTGAACCAAGTCTAATCGCTTCTTTGTATTTGCCATTTTGATATTTTGAAAAGAAAATCTCTCCTGACCCATTGGTCTCATCAAAACGACGATAGAAATAAAAATTCCCATTTGATGCAACCGAAGGACAGGCTTCACGCATTTCAGAATTAATAGCATGGCTAACCGGCAGCGGTTTTCCCCACTCGTTCCCTTTTCGTTCTACATACCAGATATCCTTTGTGTTTTTTTTATTTGCATTAAGTCTTTCCGAAGCGAAGAACATTTTTTTTCCATCAGTTGAAATAAAAGGTGTCCCATGGCTATAGTCGTTCTGGAAAGATACAGGCACAGGCTTGCCCCATTGTCCATCTTCTACCTTCATTACCATGATCGCTTTGTGATATTTTTTAGTATATATATCTCTCGATTGCATAACAAAATAAACTTCCTTACCTCCAGGAGTAAAAACGGGGCAACCATGAAGCTCATAATGCATGGAAGCGCTAAAAGTACTGAAGAAAATGTCGGGCATGAATCTTTCTGCTTTAATTCCCGGAGGCTTCTGTCCCAGATACTTTCCTTTTAAAGTAGGGAAATTATCCATTAGTTTCAGACGTTTCATTTTGCTTAAAATACCATCAATGTAATACTGATAATCATCCAGGTTTTTCATAGAAGCTTTTTCCGCTATGTTTAATGCCTTTTTATACATATTCAAAGCTGTTTTGTTTTCATTTTTTACTTCATATGCTTTCCCTAAATGAACATATGCTTCTACAGAATTGGGATGGAGCTGTATATTAAATTCAGCAATCTTCAAAGCTTCCGAGCTTTTTTTACTCTCAAAAAATCTTTTGGATAGATCGTTGAGAGCATCTGCATCGAATGTGTAAAACGTAGCGTGTCTCGCCTTTAATGCCATGTATTTCTCTTTTAGAGCTTGAATCCCTTTGTCTATCATGGTTTTTTCTAATATAGAGATAACATCTAAATCTTCATTCTTTAGGTAATCGATGATCTTTGTATCTACCCAGAATATATCTGCTGTAAATATCTCCTGAAGGTTCTGCAATATAGGATTATCCCAATGTTTTTTAGGATTGCGGTTCGGAACATGTCGGCTGCTGACAAAAAACATATATTTCCCATCAGGTGTTATTCCGGCTGCTTTATCCATCCACCTCGAATTTACATTATTGCCAAGAGTTTTTGGTTTACCCCACGAACCATTTTTCTCTTTAAAAGATACATAGAGGTTGAAATCATTATTTGGTTCCTTAATTGTCACAATCATATAATCACCTTTGGGTGATACGACATATTCTAATAGTTTTTCCGGGTCCGATGGCATCTGTTTCGTCTCGATTGGCTTGGAGAAATTATCTCCTTCAAGCTGGGCAGTATAGTATTTCATTAATTTTTTTTTATCCTTTGATCTGACACACCAGAGTAACGAACCATCGAGCATTGATCCGATATTGCTTTCATTTCCTTTAGTGCTCAAAGCTTTGAGATGTTCGGGTTTCCCCCAGTTATTAGCGGAGAGTTTGCACCTCCATAAATCGAGATCATAATTATTAAGAGAATATGTTTTTGCCCTGGATGAAGACCAATACAGAGTTTTCCCATCAGGAGAAAAGCAGAGCCTGGTATCCATAAATTTTCCTGAAAATGGAGCTACTTTCGGATACGACCATATCCCATTCTCCTGCATCACATAGAAATGTGTTCCGTAATACTTCCCTTCAATTTTATATACAATCCTGAAAAATATTTTTTTTCCGTCCGGGCTAAATATCGGTGCTGCATCATCATGGAGCTCCGTTGAGATTATCCCGGGAGCAAAAATTTCGGCTTTTAATCCCGGCGGCTTCTGACCCAGGTAGGGACCTTTTAATACCGGCCAGTCTGATATAGCCTGTGTCTTTTTATCTGCCAGTACATCGCTTGAAAAAATAAATACGACTAATAAAACTATGACAAATATAGTAGTTGTTTTCATATTATCCCCTCACTATTTCAATTCCTCTGGTTTTAAATCTTCAATGATTTTTGCTGAAACCCAATAAACTTCTCGTACTCCACTCTTATCGCTGTGGAAAAACAGGCATTTCTGATCCATGGAAACAGATGGGCACTGCTCAAAATGTTTCGTATTGATTAGAGGTTTTGCCTTAGTCCATAAACCATTATTATCTCTAAAACTGATATACAGATCTCCATTTCCTTGTACTAATTTTGTAAAAATTAAATAATTTTCATCAGGAGAGATATATGGACTTAATTCATCGCATTCACTGTTAACGGAAGAACCAAGATTTTCAGGTTTTGAAAATGAATTGTTTATATTTCGTGAAACGTAGATATCCATCTGCCCAAACCCGCCTGCTTTGGTTGAACCGAAATACAGATTTCCAGCTTCAGACAATGACATCATATAATGTAACGGGAATGAATTAACTATTTTATCAACCATTTTCGGTTCCGACCAACCTTTGTTTTTTCGTTCAACATACCAGATATTTTCTTTACCTGATTTTTCGCCTTTTTTTTCAGGCCTGAGAGAATTGAAATATATTCGTTTACCATCGAGTGAAAATACGGGTTCGCCGTCGCCAAATTTGGAGACAAAAGGAGCGTTCTGAGGTTGAGTCCACCGGCCGTTAACATATTTCATAAACTGTATAGGTCCTTTCCAGGTTGGTGTCCAATACACTTCTTTCCCGTCAGGTGAAAAAGCAGGAGTGCTATGTTCAGCACCCGAACAGGATATTATCCCCAGAGCAAATATTTCCGGTTCTTTCGGCGGAATATCCCCGATAACATATTTGCCTTTCAAAACCGGAAATTTCGGGTCGCTGCTGTCAGCTCCTTTTTTATTTAAAAGATTGACAATTTCATTATAGCCATTTTCTTCGGCATAATTATATGCCGTTTTTCCCTGTAAGCACCGTTTGTTTATGTTAATTTTATGTTTTAATAATAATTCTACTGTGGAAATCTTCCCATTTAATGCAGCCAGATGAAGAGGAGTCAATCCATAAATATTTTTTTTATTTACAGATATATCCTCTTTTATCAGGTATTCAATAATTTTATCTGATCCGCCGGAGGCCGCTGAATTTATAAACGTTCCGCCAGTCCAATTTGGTTGTTTTAAATCCGCACCGTTTTTTTCCATCTTTTTCATCAGGCTTAGGTGTCCGTTTTTCGCCGCATCATGGAGACACTTTCTGATAACAGTATTTTCCGTTGGCAATGCTGCATTGTGTTTTAATAATACATCAACCGTTTTTGTACATCTGACCCGGTTGGCAATCAATAGAGGTGTACTCTCCCAGATATCTTTTGCATTTATATCAGCGCCGTATTCAAGCAATTTTTCAACTATTTTATCGGCGTCTTTTTTATATGACGCTTTATGTAAAGGTGTTCTTCTTCTATTAGATACTATTTTTACATCCGCCTTGTTATCAAGCAGTAAACCAACGATATCATATTTCACATCAAATGCCGCGTAATGGAGAGGAGTTTCATTGTTTTTATCCATCGCATTTACATCCGCTTTGTTGTCTATAAAATAACGTGCGATTTGAGTTTGTCCTCTCAGTGCCGCCCAATGCAGAGGAGTCAAGCTGTTTTCATCTTTAAGGTTGACCCTTGCAGGATTATCTTTAATTAACGCCTTTATTTTTTCCAGGTTCCCTGCCTTAACAGCTTCATGGATTTCCTGCGCATTTACTGTTAAGGAAAAAATGGCACAAACGAATAATGATATGATAAATACAATTTTTTGCTTCATGTTGTACCTCCTTTATTTAAGTATATCCGGCTCCAGGTCATCAATAATTTTTAATTTAAATTTGATTTTCATTTTTTTTTCTTCCCTTATTAAACGTTAAACTATGATAAACGATTTCAATCCAGTCGCTGCAGGAATGAAACCCATTGGCCCATTCTTCCCAGCCCGTTAATATGTTATCTTTTTTCATTTCATCAAGGCTTTTTCCTTTACTCATTTCTTTTTTTACAATCGCAACGGTAGAAAGAATCATTTCTCGATATTTATTCAGTTTCTCTAAGGTATAATCAGGGCCATGCCCGGCGATAAGTTTTACATCCGCCGGCATCATATCGATAATCTCCTGCAGGTTTATAGCCCATTGTTCAGCGTTTCCACCATGTTCGAAATCAATGGCTGGAAAACCATTGGAGAATAACAGATCTCCCATATGCACCACTTTGGCTTTCTTGAAATAAACAATGGCATCTCCGTCAGTATGCCCATTTGGGAAATGGATGATCTCGATCTGCTCATTGTTAAAATAAACGGTTAAACGGTGGGAAAACGTCAGATTAGGTCTGGCATATTCAGGAAAGGCTTTGTGCTCCTCTTGCCAAAACACAGTCAGAATCTGATCCTCCGAAAGTGCTTTCAATACATTCTCATGGGCAATGATCACTGCAGCTTCTTTGCCGAGAACTTTGTTGCCCCTGCAATGATCAGAGTGCCAGTGGGTATTGATTATGTAACGGATGTGATGCCCTCCGAGTTTTTCGAGATTGGATTTTAACAGCATGGCAGTGCTCTCAAATCCGGTATCCGAGAGCAGCACACCGTCCGGGCCAATGGAGGCCACGACTGAAACAGGGCCGATTTGCAATTTGTAAAGATGATCAGACAGGCTAATCACTTTGATCTCCGGGAGCTTTTCTTGAGCGGACCAAAGAGTTGACAACAGGATCACAATAAAGATGATCGAAAATGCAAATTTATTTTTCAAAGCCATATCCTCCTATTTTAAATCATCCGGTTTCAATTCTTCAATAATTTTTGCATCCACCCAGTATAAAGTTCCATACCCGTTTTGTGGACTTCTGAATAATTTCATAAGCTCTTCATACGATTTTCCTTTAAAAACTGAAGGATCAGGTGTCCTGAAGCTGGTAAAGAACAGATATTTCCCATCAGGAGAAAGCCGCGGTTCTAACTCATATTCAGGCGAATTGATTTTTTCTCCAAGATTAATCGGTTCTCCCCATGAATGATCCGTTTGTCTGAAACTTACATAGAGGTCCGTTTTGCCATAGCCGCCGGGTCTGCTTGATTTAAAAAGTAAGAAACTTTCATCAGCATCAGGGGAAATGAACGGATTGCCCTCGTTATAGCCCTCATTTATTGTCTTGTCTAATTTTTCTGCTGCTGTGTATTTTCCCTTTTTTAACCGGGAAATATAGATCGCCCATTTTCCTTTCCCTTCATAATCTGTTCTTAAATATATGGTACCGTTGGCAGCAATGGAGGTTATCTGCTCACTTTTATCCGTGTTAATCGGGCTGTCCAGGTGAACCGGCTTTCCCCATGAATGTCCCTCTTTTTCTATTACCCATATATCCAGGTTTCCTTTTGAATCTGAATTTGAAAAAACCGGCCGCTTTGAGGAAAAAAATAATTTTTTATTGTCCGGCGAGAAAAAGATGGAGTGATCATAATAGATGCCTGAAAAGGGAGCTAGCTCAGGAGTCGACCATTTATTATTCTCTTTCTTGAGATAAATAATGGTTTTAGATGTAAATTTATTATCGGAAGCGGAATAAAACAATTCATTCCCGTCAGCAGAGAACACAATTCCGTTTTCATGGAATCCATGAGAGATTATGCCTGGCGCAAAAATTTCAGGTGTTTTGCCCGGAGGAGTCTGACCCAAATATGGACCTTTTAACTCTGGGAATTTGTCATGATCATCAGCATCAATAAAACAAACGCTTGGATAAAATAGCAATAGACAAAATACAATTAAAATATGTTTGGTTTTAAAATTGGTAAACATTTGAATATCTCCTTTCATTTTATTTTTTTCGTTTTTAATTCTTCAATAATTTTTGCATCTACCCAGTAAATATCCATAATACGTTTTCTATCACCGAAAGTGAAAAATATTAACCATCGGGAGTCACTCTGGAGAGGTATCCTTCAACGAAAAAGAGGTGCACCTTCGATCCCCACATCGATCTTCCAAATCCTTCCTCCACCTCTCCGTGTCGAAGCACCATATAGTGCATGGCGGTCGAAATCACCCTGCCCAAATGCGATACTTGCTATTCCTGGCATGCCCTCGGCGATCAATTGTTTCTTACCGGTTGCAGGATCAATACGCCAGATCTCCCCTTGCCTCGGAACCGTTGCGTAAAGACGGCCAAGGGAATCCATTGCGAGTCCATCGGGACCGGCGTACTCCCCTTTTATCCTTGCAATCACTTGGGGTGTCCCCGCGGGATATCCGTTTTCATCGAGCGGAATCCTCCAGACTCGATTGTCCCACACTACGGGGTTTAAACTCTTGAAGATCTGGGCCACATAGAGGGTCCTACCGTTTGGAGAGATGACCATCCCATTAGGATGATCAATGGCATCCATGAACAAGCTAACTTTGCCTTCCTGATCGACGAGGAAAATTTCATTTGTGGCATCATCGGATACAAGATACGAGCCATCATCTCGAACAGCGATGAAATTCGGATCACCCATTCCTCCGGTGGCTGCGATGCTTTTTTCACCTTCGGGTGTTATTCGCCAGACGATGCCGTCGTCGTTGGGACCGTGATTGAACCGGTTGGTCGGGCCGAAATCCGCAACAAGTAGGTCCCGCTCTCCGATAGCTGCAACGCCTAGATTCGTGTATAGGTCGGCTAACTTTGTAGCGTTACCCTCAGTATCCAAACGCCAAAAGGCTTTGTTTGCCGCAACAAACAATTTTCCCTCGCCATTAAACGCGATACCTTCAGCACGCTCGAAAGTACCATCAACGAACAAGGTGGGTATGACTGGGAAGCCTTCCTGTTTAGTACAATTGTAAAAATTAAAGATCGCGTAAAATACGATTCCGATAAAAAGCGTTCTATATTTCATGCTTTTCCTCCATTACTTCAATTCTTTTGATTTTAATTCTTCAATAATTTTTGCATCTACCCAGTATAGGTCCTCGTTCCAATTTTCGTCATACCTGGTAAAAAACAGGTATTTTCCATCTGGGGACATCCCCGGAAATCTGGCACCTTCATAACTCATATTAATATCAGGACCCATTTCCATTGTTTTATACCAGATGTTGTCATCTTTTTTGAAAGTAATTACAAGCCGCCTTTCTCCACCAAGGTATTTCTCCTTTGGAGAAAACCTCCTGCAATCGGTTGAAAAAATAATAAAACTCTCATCTGGAGATATATAAGGTATATAACTCTTTTTGCATTGAGTCGTATTAATCAACTGGCTAATATTTACTGGTTTTGAATAGACTCCATTTTTTAAAGTTGACAAGAAGATATCTGATTCCCATTTCCCATTAACGTTATATCCCACAGAAAAATACATTTTCCCGTCAGCGGAAAATGAGAGCGCCTGTTCAAACTTTTTAGAATTAACAAGAAATCCGGCGTGTACGGGTTCTGACCATCCTTTTTTTGTTCTATTCACATACCAGAAATCCGTGTCTTCTTTGGGTTTACCATTCTTTTTTAAGGGTCTTTTGGAATAAAAAAATAACTTTTTACCATCCGGGAAAAAGCAGGGACCTCCATCCATATACTTGCCTGAAAATGGAGCTACCTGGGGCTCAGACCATTTGCCATTTTCTATTTTCATGAACTTAATAACCTGGGGAATATTTGCTGAACGGGGTCTTGGCCAGATACTCCAGTAAACTTCGGTGCCATCAGGAGAAAATGCCAACGTACTGTGTTCTTTATGTTCGGTTGAAACGATTCCAGGAGCAAATATCTCTGGTTTTAAACCAGGTGGTTTTTGACCCAAATAGGGACCTTTTAGAACCGGGAATTCTTTATTTGACTGATCATTTTTCGAAAAAGCCAAGCCGCTCGTTAGAACAAGGACCGCAACAATTAACCGTTTAAGTTTGGCCATTTTTACTCACCTTTATTCCGGATTTAATTTTTTCAAAATCAAAAAAATATTTTTATAATTTATCTTTGTAACATTTATTAACTGCCCCGATCCAGTAATCGGTATTCAACCAGTAGAGAAAATCATTGTAAGATTCGTAATTCTTTAAAATATTCTCTTTTTGCATCTCTTCAACACTCTTCCCAGTTTTCATTCCTGCTTTAACTGCTGCAATTGAAGAAAGTAGCATTTTTTTATATTTTTTAACTCCCTCCATGGTGAGATCCCGACCATGACCACTTATGAATTTCGTATTTGCAGGGAACACATCGATTGTTTTTTCCAGGATTTCAAGATATTTTTCAACTTCTGGGCCAACAGCCGGAAACGATTGAGATAACAAAAGGTCACCCATATGAACAACTCCTGAACTGGTAAAGTGTATGATTAAATCTGTGTTTGAATGGGCTCCTGGGGATGGGATAAGCCTGATTTCTTCTCCGTTAAATTTAAGGGTATAATAGGTTTCAAAGATTTTTCCACTTTGGCCTTTTATAGGACCTTTTCCTCGGGCAATAATCCCCCTGGAAACCATTTCATCCAGGTTTGCGAGATCAATTATTATTGATTTCTCTTTAAAAAAATAATTCCCACCCACATGGTCACCATGAGAATGAGTATTTATGACAAATTTTATCTTTCCTTTAGTAATTTCTTTTACATGTGCGTTCAGTTTTTGAGCGGTCCGTCTGAATCCGGTATCTACTAACAAAACTCCATCCTGGCCATAAAAAAGGCCAATATTTGTTTTAAGACTGTAAGGAAAGGTTATTCGACATAAATTTTTTTTCAAATAGTGAACCTTGGCATCTTTTACAGGGGTAGTAACGCCTCCCTTTGAGATTAAAAATGCAGTGGTTTCTCGTTTCTCTCTATCTTTAGCCAGATCGAGCGGTGTTAAATCATCATTATTTCTGGGATTTATTTCAGCGCCTTTTTCCACCAGTATTTTTACTATATTCAAATGTCCTGCAGAAGCAGCCCAGTGAAGTGGTGTTTGCTGATAAAAATCTTTTGCATTTATATGGGCGTCATTGGCGATCAGAAATTCAATAATATCTTTGTATCCTTTATAGCTCGCCAAATGAAGGGCCGTCCGGTCCCGATTGTCTTTTAAATTTACCAGGTTCCGGTCTTCTTTAAGCAGCTCTTTTATTCTAGTTAAATCGCCCTTTCGAGCTGCATCATGAATCTCCCCAGCCAACACGGGTATTGATAGAACATAAAATACCAGCTGCAAAATAATAATTTTTTTACAAATATTCATGATCTTTTATCCTATTTATCTTATTTTTCTGATTTCAATTTTTCTAAAATCCTGGCATCTACCCAATAAATCCCCCACGGCCTATTTTTACCAACACTGGTGAAGAAAAGATATTTTCCATTCAGTGTTACCACTGGTCCAATATCATGACCGGTTGCATTGATATCCTCACCCAGATTTATCCTGTTTGTCCATGTTCCATCATTCCTTCTAAAGCTAACAAAAAGATCTATATTACGTCCCCCTTCTTTTTTAGTGGATGAAAATATGATGAAACTCCCATCCGGTGAAATAAAGGGACAGAAGCCCTTAAGGGTCTTATTATTGTATAATTTACTGATATCCACTGGTTTCCCATATTTTCCGTCTTTGTTTTCTGAACGAAATATCTTATTTGAGCCGGAGGAGAAAAACAGGTTATCCCACTTATCCACAGAGAATTGCCAGTGTATTCTCATGGAGTTAACTGTTTCATCCAGCGGTTTTGCTTCTGACCAGCCTGAGGAAGTCTTTTCCATGTACCAGATACGCTCTTTACCCCCGTTATCTTCGTTTTCGAGAGATTTTCTTGAGATGAAGTAGAGTTTTTTCCCATTGGGTGAGAAAAACGGTTCGCCCTTCATCACAGGTGATTTTTCAGGATAGGTCCATTTGGTTCCTATCATTTTCATCATCATAACCCCTCCTGTGCCATACCCTTTTTCGCGGGGTGGATACATTTCCGTCCAGCAAGCCTCTTTGCCGTCTTTAGAGAATACGATAGAACAATGGGCCCGGTAATGGCCGGATACGATACCCGGCAAAAACATCTCTGGTTTTTTCCCCGGTCCTTTTTGCCCCATATATGGACCGATCAATTCCGGAAATTTCGGTTCAGAAGCATCGACACCCAGGCTTTTTAATAGGTTTACCGTTTCAGGAAAATCACGAAAAACCGCCAGGTGATAGGCCGTTTCTCCCTTCAGGTTTCGGCTGCTCTTGTCAACTCCCTTTTGTATGAGGTATTTAATCATTTCACTCTTACCCTGAGAAGCCGCATAATGAAGAGGTGTCCAACCGTCTTTATCTTTGAGATTGGGGTCAAAGCCGATTTTGATTAATGATGAGACTATCTCAATCGCTCCGCCGGATGCGGCTGAATGTACAAGTGTTCGAAGCTCATCCTTCAATTCCTTAATGTTCAGTCCTTTCTGGAGTACATAGTTGTAGAGGCGGGTTAAATTTTTTTCTGCCGCAAACCAGAGTACTGATTTTAGTTTTTCCTCCGGGATTATTGATTTTTGATCAATCAGGTAATTGACCAAATCTTTAAATCCCCTCCAGGCAGAGAGAGTCAGAGCCGTATCGTTTGATATGTTAGTGGCATTTATGTCGGCTCCCTTGTTGACCAGTATTTTAGCGATCTCAAGATTGCCACTCTCGCGGGCTGTACATATCAGAGGTGTCATCTTCACTGCGTTTCGGGCTTCAATATCAGCTCCCTTATCCAGTAAAAATTTAACCACTTCCGGATGTCCCCATTGACAGGCAAGATGCAGCGGATGATTCCCCCATGATGCCCCTTCATCTATTGATTTTGCTCCTTTTTTTATCAGTATTTTTACCAATTCCAGGTTTCCATATGCAGAAGCGATGTGTAGGGGTGTTGTGTTGTCTTGATCCTTAATATTGAGATCAGCACCCTTTTCAATTAGATATTTAGCAACATCATCTTTATTATGGCTGCATGCATGATGAAGAGCGGTTTTACCATTATTGTCTTGCTGATTCAACCGCCCGGGTTCTTCCTTTAGGAGAGCGATTACAGCTTTTATGTCTCCCTCTTTCGCTGCTTGATGAATGTTATCGGCTGCTATAACTGAGTCACCACAAAAGACGATAATCACAATTAAAATAAAAAAAAGAATATTTTTATTCAATTTGTCCTCCTTTAGTTTTAAGAGCCCACAGAACACACAGAAAAACACAGAAAAAAACAATCTTCTGTGTCTTTCCGTGTATCCATAATTGAGTGGGTTCTTTTTTTTTCATTTTATTTTATAAACATTTTTACATTACCTTTAAATGGTATGGTTTTATTTCACATTTTCAACAAAAAATACCAGTACTTTATCTGAGATAATCCTGGCCTTATGTCGGAATTCTTTTCCTGGGGGAATGAATATGCCATCGCCATTTTTATAGATAATCTTATCTTCATCATATTCAATTTCCATTTCACCATCTAAAACATAGCCATAGTGTCCTCTTTCACACCAATGGGGAGGCATAATGTTTGAGTACTCAACAAGACGCAATCGAAGGTTGTCCTGATCTAAATATTTATGTTTGACCCCTTGCATGGGAGTTTCCCATTCTAAACCATTAAAATCAATCTTATATTTCATTATTGTTCACATTCTCCTTTTAATTTATAGCTTTTCAAAATTTTTGCATCCACCCAATAGATATCACCTGAGCCATTTTGGGGCGCGTTAAACATCTTTACAATTTCATCGAAGGTCAGAGCTTTTCCCGTATACGGCAAATAAGGTACTTTATTATTTGTAAAAAATAAATATCTTCCATCATGGGTAACAAAAGCGAACATTGCTGGTTTCAGGTCATTAATCACATCTCCCATGTTAATTGCTTTACTCCAGGAGTCATCGTTTTTCTTAAAACTGATATGAAGTCCACTTTTAATCTCACCTTTTTTTATAGCAAATACATTAAAAATGATGTAGGTCTCATCTGGAGAAACATAAGGACTGCTTTCAAAATTCGAAGTATTTATCGAATCACCAAGATTTTCTGGTTCAGTGTATTTTCCATTTCTAAATTGAGAGCGATATATGTCATGAGATCCCCGACCTCCTGCTCGGTTTGAAGCGAAATATAAGGTCCCATTACGAGTAACACAGGGATTTACATCTATGTCCTCCGAATTAATAACAGTCCCCAGGTTTTCTGGTTCACACCATTCAGTTTTATTTCGTTCAACTACCCAGATATCAAGGTTTCCAGCCTTTCCATTATTTTCTAAAGGTCGATCCGAAGTAAAAAAAAGGTGTTGCCCATCATAAGAGAAAAAAGCATCAGAATCATTGAATTTGCCAGAAAAACGAGCAACTTGGGGTTTTGTCCACTGACCATTTTTCTGTTTTATAAAGACAATTGCTGTAAATCTATGGGTTAGATGCATCATATTGTAACACATCAATTCTCCATCAGGAGAGAATACGAGAGCAGCTTCATGCATTCCAGTTGACACAATTCCAGCAGCAAAAATCTCTGGGGTCATTCCCGGTGGTTTCTGTCCAAGATATGGACCCTTGAGAACCGGGAAATCCTTTGTTTTCTCCTGAGCATGAGAAATCCCAATTAAAAAAATGCATAACATCAATAGAAAAATAGCTGCTTTTATTTTCATGATAAATTTCCTTTAGTATAGGATCTTTTATTTTTTAAATTTTCTATGGTTATTGATTTAATCATTATCATTAGTATCTACGTTAATTCTGATGTTTTAAAATATCTTGGAGGTACTTTCATTTAATCAATCTCCTGGTGCGTTTCGACTCATCTCGCCTTCCGTTTTTGTATTGAAGAACAAGCTTGATTGGATCATCCTGGTCGTCGAACTCCACCTTGATGCGAACCCTGGTCACACCCTTAATGAAGAAAGTGTCCTTGGAGAGGGCAAACAGGGGCCGGGCATCGGGTGCATTGCCTCCATCGCGAAAATAATATAGCCTACCGTCTTTGATCGTGATGTGGCGGACCTGGTAGTCTCCGGCCAGTTTTTGCATATGAGTTTCATTAAGAGGGAACGGATTTTGCACGGCCTGGATGTAATCCAGAATCCAATCAATGTCTTCCAGGTCAACTTTGTCTTTCTCAGCCTCATTGGCTTTCAGGTAATACACTTTTGCGCTTTTCAGATCGCTGTTTAGTAAATAGGATTGCGCCAGGTTGAAAGCTTCCTGCCCTGAGGTCGGGTTTGTTTTAAAAATATACTCTTTGATTGCGATGGCTTCGGAATACATTTTTTCATTCTGGAAATAATTGGCTGCCTTACCGATAGTTTCCCAGGACAATTTCTCAGGATATTTCTTCCTTAGTTCTGGAATAAGGCTCTGAACGGTGTCAATACCGCCGTCCTTCACTCCCCAGACAAGTTTGTAATAGGGAGCATTATATGTCCGGTACATATCGAAATAATGATGCAATTTCCACAAGGTCCGTCCACCTATGCTACGACCCACCACTTCGGAGCAGATGCTTAAGCCGTTGAAACTGTTGGTAAGGTAGACAACTCCTGTCTTTTGCTCAGGATAGGCGATGATGAAATTGCGGAAAATGCCAACAGAGCCCCATTGCCATAAAGCAGTGCCGTTGGAGTCATGCTGGAGGCCGAAGCCCAGACTCCATCCCAGGCTCTTTTCTTCGTTCATATCGATGAATGAGGTGAGCATCTCTTTCCATGTTTCCCGTTTCAGTCTTTCTCCATTCAGGATTGCGCAGATGAATCGGGCGTACTCGCCAGCTGTCGTATAAAGACTGTACGAAGCGTAGGCTTTGGTTTCCTTGAGAAAATCGCGGGGCTTGCTGAAAGCATTATGGCCGTTGGCCATGGTGCCTACATACGTATCCCGCCAGACCATACAGCTTTTTTTCATACCCAGTGGATCGAGGATGTACTCCAGTATGATCTTATCCAGCTTTTTTCCCTTCAGTTTTTCTACCACAAACTGCAGCAGTATGTAGCCTTCGGCGGAATACTTCCATTGTGTACCTGGCTTGAAAAAGATGGGGAAGACCTCGCCCCTTTCTCCATGGGGAAGCCCCCCAGAGTGGCTGAGTACATGACGACCGGTGACTTTTTCGAACCAATCCCTCTTGAATCCTTTTGCATCCAGGGAATTGCCCAATTCCTTCTCGATCTTCTGGCGTGTGAGGTAGGTATGGAGAGGCTTATCCAGGTCGATTAGTCCCTCGTCAACCATCATCATCACAGCGTAGGCGAAAAGCGGCTTGGTTAACGAAGCTGCCAAGAAGATGGTTTCATTTGTCACGGGTACGCGGGTCGTAGCATTTTTAAAACCGAATCCTTTCTGCCAGACGACCTTTCCATCACGTATCACAGCAATCTGCAGCCCAGGAATCCTCGCCTTTCCCATCAGATCGGGGATATCAGTTTCCAAATCGGAAATGACGGCCTTGAAGTTCTTCTTCAGAAGTAGAGAGGGCTTGTCTGTCTCTTCTTGTGCTTGAACAATTCCAATTAAAAAGATGAGTAATATTGACAGAAAAAAAGTTGTTATTTTTTTCATCTTGATCTCCATTTTATTTTAGTCCTTTTGGTTTTAATTCTTCTATGATTTTTGCATCCACCCAGTAAATATCACCATAGCCGTTTCCAGGACTGCCCAGCCGTTTGACTATTTCATTGTATTTTAAGGGCTTTTGGAAATAGGGTTTACATACACGTTTGTTATTGTTAAAAAACAGGTACTTACCGTCGCCTGTCAGACCGGCAAATCGATCCTGCGCTGGTGAGTTAATCCCTTTACCCATATTTTTCGCTTCAGTCCAACTGCCATCGCTCTTTTTGAAAGCGATATATAAGTCACCATTGCCCATTGAATCAGGATGATCATACAGGTCAAAAATGAGAAAACTTTCATCAGGAGAGGCATAAAGCCAGCCAACCGGGTATTTTTTATTAAATAAGCCATTCAGTCTTGTTGGTTTTGAATATGTTCCCTTTACAATTTTGGAGAAGTAAATACCGGATTCGGTATCATTCCTATTTCGGGTGGTAAAATATAGGGTTCCGTTGTTACATACCGAGACAGACGCTTCATGATGGTCAGAATTTATCCCCTGGCCCAGATTCTTGGGGTGGTCCCATCCATCTGCCTTTCTTTCCACTACCCATATATCAAAATCTTTTTTAACAGGTCCCTCCTGTTTAAGCGGTCGATTGGAAACAAAATAGAGTTTTTTACCATCCTGAGAAAGGGATGGGTTGCCGTCTGAGTATTGACCGGAAAATGTAGCCACCTCGGGCCTCATCCATTTATCATTGACCTTCCTGGAACAAAGGATGACTTGAGGTAAGCGGTAATAGAAAAATACGGACCAATATACCTCAACGCCGCCAGCAGAAAATGTCGGCGCACTATGCTCATGATGTCCGGTAGATACAATACCCGGTGCAAAAATCTCTGGGGTCATCCCCGGTGGTTTCTGGCCAAGATATGGACCTTTAAGAATTGGAAACTCACTATTTATTTCTTTACTTTCTTGTGGTATCAATGCTATTGTAACGCATGTTAAGCAGAGCGTTAATAAAAGCATTTTAAATTTATTCTTTTTCAGATTCAACTTTAGCCTCCTTTTTTCAGTACTTTTAATTTAAAATTTTCTTCTGCTCATTATACTGATTTTTCTCTCTTATCGTTTTCTTTGGATTAACGCCATTGCCTTTTTATAGTTTTGTATAGCCGATTTTTTATCCCCTTTCCTCATATAAGCCTCCCCCAGGCTATCATAAACATTCCATGCCTGGATTTTTAACCAATAAAAAAAACGCACCCAGAAGTGCCAGATTCACAAGGAGTTTAAATTTATATTTTTTTCCCATAAAAATTCCTCCTTTATGGTTTATAGGTTTTTATGATTTTGGCACTCACCCAGTAAATGTCTCCATTCCCACTTCTGGTACTGGTAAATAAGAAATATTTTCCGTCCGGTGACAGCATGGGACAATAATCGGTGCCGCTGGAATTAATGGGTTTTCCCATATTAATCAGGGGTGTCCAGGATCCGTCATCCTTTTGAAAACTTATGAATATATCTCCTTTGCCAAATCCATTCGGCCGCTTTGTGTTCACAATGAGGTAACTCTCATCAGGCGCGATAAGCACATCTCCCTCGTGGAAGTCTGAATTGATAACACGACCCAGATTCTCTGGTTTTGCAAATGAGTTATTGATCCACCGTGACCGGTAAATATCCGCCTTTCCAAATCCTCCAGGGTATTGGCCCTGGAAATACATAGTCCCGTTTTTGGCAAAGGTCGGGTAGAGCGCCCGTTTTCCCGAATTGACAGGTGAATCAAGATACCGAGCGAGGCTCCAGCCATTGACTTGCTTTTCCACATACCAGATATGGAAATCAGACGCCGGAGAATCTCCATCATGTATGGGCCTCGTGGAGCCAAAGTAAAGACGTTTTCCATCGGGAGAGAAACACATGTCCACGTCTGAATACGCACTGTTAAAAGGTGCCGGTCGTGGTTTCGTCCATCCATTTTCTTTTTCACAGGTGAACCAGATTGAGTATCCATCGTTTGCTGTACGAATTGCAAAGTAGAAGGATTTCCCATCTGGACTGAACGCTGCATTCAGTTCATTCCTCTCAGTAGAAATTATCCCGGGGGCAAAAATTTCCGGTTCCATCCCCGGCGGCTTCTGCCCGAGATAAGGACCCTTTAAAACAGGAAAATCATCCTGTTGAGCGTAAATGCTAAATACTAAAAGAACAAACAATAAAATTCCACTTAGAATTGCATTTGCTTTCATGGTTTTCCTCCTTTATTTTAATTCAGCTGGTTTTAATTCTTAAATAATTTTGGCACCGATTTTCAAGAATTTAATTTTAATTGTTTACTTTTTCTCCGGCTCTTTATGCTGGTAATAAATTTTATTGACTATCTTCCATCCATCTTTAAACTTATAAAGGGAAAGGTAATCCGTATAGGCACAAGTTTTCCCTCTGTAATAATCCAGTTTAGCAACTGCTGCTGTTCCCACTATATCAATAAATAAGAATTTAAAGGTCACTTTTTCTTCTGGGGGATACTTGCCTGCTTGTTTTTTTGATTTGACATTTTGAATCCATTTGTCAATGGGCAGTTTCCAGAGATCATCTTTGCTCCCAATTCCCAGTAGATTAAAATCAGGGTGAAACCCTTTTTTTATTAGCTCTTCATCGCCGATATTTGAGATTCCTTCTTGATAGGCACTGACAATGACCTTTTTAATAGCATCTTTCTCTTTTTCCATATCCTGTTTTTCAACTGAAAATACCAGCGTGGCAAAAAACAGAACGATGATAAACATTTTAAACTTCATTTTTTCCTCCTCTTAGAAAAATATTTTAAATTTATTCATTTTTTACTTCACTTAACTCCTTTTATACGACAAAAAAATATAATAGTTAAAACTTATTAAAATAGGCATTTTTCTACTGTATCTATATATTAATACAGTAATACAATTTTGTCAACTTTTTTTTCATTTTTTTAACAGATCAAGCACCTACTGGAAAGCTGAAGTAATGCAGTGATGATATTGGACATTGAAGATTGAACTTTTTTACTTGCAAATTGTTTGCTGTTATGCTAATACATATTCTTGCAGCAGTTTTATAAAAAACGAATATTAACTTATGATGATAAAATAAAATGAAGAACAGACTGGGGCATCAAAATGTCAGCCAACAAGAGAAACCTTTTTGGATGACTGGGTTTTTGTCTACAACCTCAGAATTATTTAAAACCATAAAAGAAATACGCCTCCTCCTGCCGCAGTCATTGGCTGCTTTTTCCATAATGGTAGGACTCCTGGGGACCCTCTCTTCGACCCTTGCTCCATTTTTTCTTTCTAACGGTGCCCTTTTCCTGTGTGCCGGCATGCTGGTCTCCTTTGCAGTGGTGATACTTTTATGGCTTCCGGTGAAACGGAAAAAACGCCGGTTGAAACCGGAAGATTCGATACGGTATCAGGGACGTGCTTTCCGATTATGGTTTGCAGGCCACCACCTCTCCTGGGCCTTTGGCAGTAGTTTGTTCATCGTGATTCTTCTCGTGCTTTTCGGTCCTGTTTTTGAGGTAATGGCTCTAAGTGCTGGTGCATTGGCCTGTGCCTGGTTTGCAATTATCGGTCTCCTAATAGGAAAAAAAACAAAAACGCTGGGATTATGCTGGCAAAGCCCGATTCCACAGGGAGTGGGGAATTGGTGGGATTATGTAGGAGCCACCATGATTCTCCGGGAACGGTATGAACACGCAGTCCAGCACGATCAAAAGAGAGCTGAACCCGTTCTCTGGAGTATTTCCAGGATTCTTGAACTTGCCTCCAGTGGAGGTGCCAACCGTACAATTGATTTGATGGATTCGCCTTATCCCAATAAAAAAACCGAATGGTTCCACCGTTTTAAGGTACTTGTTCCCCTTTTCCTGGTTACCGTTCTCCTGGCTATCTTAGTGCCCAAAATCCCAGGGCTGGCTCCTCCAAACCCTGGGCAGGTGCCCGATGGATGGCTTACCGGTATTTTAAAAAAATCGGATGTAAAGGATAAGAACCAAAATGATTCACAGGAAAAGTCCGGGGAGCAAACAAAAAACAAAAAGGACACAGGCAAGTCATCAGAAGATCCCAAAAAGGAGGAAACGCAAGGAGCTCAGGGCGATAACGACCAAAAAGGTAAACAAAGCGAAGATGCAGATCGTCAAACAAAGGGCGACGCCGGTGATCGAAGCAATGGGGATTCCAGACAGGAGCAAAGCAGCCCGGATGAGAGTATAGGCAAAAGTGCCGGAGATGATACAGAAGAAATTAAGGATCAAAATGCCGATAAATCGCCCCAGGAAGGTCAAGGCCAGGAAAAGCAGACGAATGAAGATGAAGGTGAAGATAAAGATGAAACCAAAGGCAGTGATACGGAAAAAGGCAAAGAGGACTGCAAAGGGAACAAAAATGAAAACAGCTCAACCCAAGGAGACCAGGATAAACCCGGGAAAAGTCAAAAAGGACCTGAAAAAGGGCCTGAGGATAAACCAGAACAGACAAAATCAAAACAGGATAGTGACGATTCAGACAAATCAAAAGGAAAGAGTCAACGTTGGGCCGTCTCCGAGCATAACCCGGAGATGCGTTCCGATCCAGAAGTCCCTCTACCTCCCCCTGGTACTACAGGGATGTTGGAACTGGACCTACCGCCACTGGATCAGGGAGAAGATACAGAGACAGAGGAGTCTATCGATAAAAAACCACCTGAAGATATACCTGGAAAAGCGCCTGCTTACCCGATGACTACTCCCAAAAAGAGGATTGACGCAGCGCATCCGCCTCCAGGAAGTAGAACCTCTAAACCGGAACAATATCTACCCAACTGGATACTGGCTCTTTTAAATGAAAGTAAAAAAAATGGAGTAGTGGAGTAACTGCAACACTCCAATGCTAAATAGGAGTTTGATATGAGCAGCAGGGATGTTAAAGATTTTGCCAATGCCATACTGAATCGGGTGGGGAAACGAATGTTCGGGGTGGATGAGGTAACCCGTCTCACCCTGGTGGCACTGTATACCGGTGGACATGTGCTGTTGGAGGGCAACCCGGGATTGGGTAAAACCGAGTTGGTAAAGACCCTTGGAGATGTCCTTGCATTACCCAGGGGCCGCATTCAATTTACCCCTGACCTCATGCCTGCAGATATTACAGGTACCTATACCCCGGATTTTGACAACGGCAACCCACAAAAGATGGTATTTCAACAGGGGCCTGTATTTACCTCCCTGCTGCTGGCAGATGAAATTAACCGGGCCACTCCCAAAACCCAGTCGGCTATGCTGGAAGCCATGGCAGAAAAACAGGTAACGGTTCTGGGTAAAAAATGGAACCTTGAAATTCCTTTCATGGTATTGGCCACCCAGAACCCCATTGATCACGAAGGCACCTTTAACCTTCCCGAAGCCCAAGCGGATCGTTTCATGTTCAAACTTTCTGTGCCCGTACCCAATCGCGGTACGCTGCGTCTCATTATGGACAAAACAGCGGGTGATACTGATAATGAGGAGCCTGAAAACAAGAGTTACTCATTATTCAAGGATGTCCGCTCATCCAGGGAAACCTATCTGAGACTTGAGAAGCGTATCAAAAAGCTGCCCGTCTCCCCTCCGGTAGAGGTCCATATTCTCAACATGTTCCTCGCATCCAACCGGCAATTTGATGAATTAAAGGAGTTGAATAAAGGTCAAATCGAGAAATTAAAACGACTGGTGAATGATGTGCTGGAATATGGCCTGGGCCCCCGTGCGGCTACGGCGATGACATTGGGGGCCAAAGCCTTTTCTCTTATGTTTTTGCCTGGTGCTGAAAGCGCTGAAGGACCTGCCCTTGCCAGGGTGGTGATTCCCTCGCTGCGCCACCGCTTCAAGTTAAAATTCGATTGGCAGCAAGCCTTTTGTAAAATCGAAGGGTTAAAGGAAATCGATGATAGGTACAGCAGGACTGATGATGAGGAGATGGTGATAAAAATGATCCGATCATTTTGCCTGGCCGCAGCTCCCAGTTCCAGCGCATACAGCGAATACTCCCGTAATTTTGAAGGTTCCTTTCTCCGTGGAGGCAAGATATAAGTATAAAAGTATGACACATTTGGAACCCCTACCCCTATCCCTTGCTGCGCTTGAGCGTTACCGAATCAAGTCCAGGCGTCAGAGGCAGGCCACTTTAATGGGGGGTCACCAGATGCGGCGTAAAGGTCAAAGTCTTGAGTTTTATGATTACCGGCCGTACATTCCTGGTGACGATATTCGCCATGTGGATTGGCGAGCCTCCGCCCGCCACGGCAGTGCCGATGACCTGCTGGTTAAAAACTTTACAGCAGAGGAACAAATGACCCTTGTTATTTCCATCGATACCCGTGATTCCATGTACATGCCCCGTGTCATGCCAAAGATTCTTATTGCTGCCTGGCTGGCAGAAGCCATTTCACGGATCGCGATTCGGTCCGATGACCAGGTGGTCTTGCACCGTTTATTCGGCAGGGGGGACATGGGTATCGAATCCCTCCGGGGGTCAACCGGCCTCTCCCGCATCCGTAGAGCACTGAAACGGCTCGGAGCATACAGCGGGTCCAAAGATTCCATCAACCTTCGAGTATTGGATCGGTATTTACCTCCCACTGCCGTGTGGTTGATTATCACTGACTTTTATTTTGACATAGAGACAGAGGCTGAAAAGCTGGCAAGTCGTATGGTGAAAGCCCAGGACGGTTGGCGGTGGATCATATCCATGGACCTGGATAGTTGGCCCTATGAAAAAACATTCCTGGGTATTGGCGCCAGGAAAATCGAAGGGCCGGGCCTTCCAGACCCAAATCAGCCGTTTGAGATCGATTCCCAGGCCCTGCAAGAGATTGAAAACCGGATAAAGAGCCATAAGCAGCTATTCCGGAAGCTGGTGACCCGTGAGGCGTATGATCATATTTGCTGGGAATGGCCTGAGGCCCAGCCGGAGCCCGGTGATTTTTTCCAGTATCGATTTGGACAAGATAGAATTCTGCAGCGTTTATTTATGAAAGGAAAAGGTTAGAAGAAGTGCCTAAAGTGAGCTAAAGTGCCTAAAGTGCCTAAAGTTGATGGCGCGCCTTCGGCGCAGAGGATATATAAATATGGATAATAAAGAATTTTCGAGAATGCTTGAAAAGCGAACCAAAGAATTCGCTGTAAGAATAATCCGGCTATCTACAGTTTTACCCAATACACTGGAAAGCAGGATTATAAGGAATCAAATTTTAAAATCCGGAACCTCTATTGGTGCTAACTATCGTGAAGCCAACAGGTCTAGAAGCAAGGCGGATTTTATAAATAAGATCAGGATTTGTGAGGGTGAGGCAAGCGAGACTCAATACTGGCTGGAAGTAATAGTAGAGGCAGGTTTGCTATCCTTACAAAAATTAAAAAGAGAATATGATGAGTGCAGTGAATTGCTTGCATTATTTACCTCTATCAGCAAAAGCAAATAATGCAAATGAAGTGCCTAAAGTTGGGAGTGCCTAAAGTGCCTAAAGTTGATGGCGCGCCTCCGGCGCGGTATCTTATAGAACTAAAAGAAAAATGGAGCGAAGCGACACCTAAACTTTAGGCACTTTAGCTCACTTTAGGCACTTTAGGCACTTTTAAAAACTAATGCTTTTAATTTTTCTAGGTTTTCTCGGACTGCTGGTGCTGATTCACATGGCACGGCCGCGATTTTTACGCAGAGAACTCTCCTCTGCTCGCTTCTTTAAACAATTGCCGCAGCCAAAGCAAACAAAATCCCAACTGCGCCTTGGCAAACCTCCCCTCACCCGTTCGTTTATCATGCAATTGTTGGTTTTACTCCTTCTCATTACCGCCCTTTTCTTGTCCCAAAAAACCTTTGAAAGCAGTGAAACCAGGGAAGTGGGCGTGTGGTTTATCGTGGATACCTCTGCCAGCATGACAACGCTGCAGAAAGGTAAACCCCGAATAGTCATTGCCCGAAGGGAAATCGACCGGGCCCTGGACCAGGTAAAAAAAGCTGCGACATATCTGGATATCTGTTACAAATTATCTGCCCTGGACATGGAGAGGCGGGACCTTCTCGTAACCAACGATGCCAGGGGGATCAGGCAGGCAGTTAACCTCCTGGAGCCCCGAACCCTGGGCACCAATCTGGACCTCATTCGTACCCTTCTGGCACGATTGGAGGACCAGGCAGACTCTTTGTGCCACGTCTCTCACCTGGTGGTAATCACCGACCACCCGGCCCCTGACTGGATTCTGGACCAGGAAGCCATTCATGTGGTCTGGCGGGATGTGGGCTTAACGGTTGATAATATTGGCTTTACCACTATTCAAACATCGAGAAATCCCTTAACCGGCCTGGTTCGAGAAGTGACAGTGGAAGTCACTGCTTACGGCAAACCACCTGCCAATGCCCGGCTCCAGGTAACAGGCCCTGATGACGCCCGGGTGAAGGAGGAAATGATAAATTGGCTGGAGGATAATACCTGGCACAGCAGGTTCAGGCCCAACCTTCCCGGCCGTTACCGGATGCGTGTGTCTCCAGGCGGAGCGTACCAACACGACGATACCGCAGTTATCGATGTAGGAGATGAACAAAACATCCGGGTGAACTGGCAACTGGGAGATCGCCGTTTGCTGAGACAATTGGGCTGGGTCGAAGACAGGACCAACCCCCACCTGGTGGTGACTTCCCGTCTCACCCAAAAAAGGAACTTCCCTACCCTGGTTATTGGGAGAGGCTATGGGGGAAGGGGCAAAGGCAGGGTGGAGATCCGGGATTTTATTGAAAAAAGTCCTTTATTGGAGGATGTAAACCTGGATGCAGTCGAATCCCTGGGTTTGTTTGGTATCGAGCTGCCCCAGGGATTTTCGCCTGTTTTGCGAGGAACCGACGGCCAGGTGTGGTTGGCGCTGCAGAATGATCCTGTTTCTCCGTGTGCGTATGTACCTGGTTTACCCACGGGTACGGATGATCTACTCGGACGGTTTTCTGCCACTGTATTTTTTAATGCGTTTCGTTGGCTTTTGGAGGAGCGCACCCTCCCACCCCTATATACCCTGACTGCCCCCCATGCACCAGAGCCTTCAGGAAATCGATTGGTACTCCATCAAGACGAGGGCAACACCTCCAGGGAACCTCATTCATCTGGCAGCATCGATATATTGGACTCGGCAAAGGGGCATCGAAGC
>Ga0180438_10000945_pt1 | contig 52877 bp, 38 predicted proteins | sample SS_ome_12_FD_132455 | JGI IMG/M metagenome (GOLD analysis project Ga0180438, IMG submission 132455) | Hypersaline lake sediment archaeal communities from the Salton Sea, California, USA - SS_3_D_2 metaG | ecosystem: Environmental > Aquatic > Non-marine Saline and Alkaline > Hypersaline >...
CGGCTCGCGGAGAGACGGCCAAACGTCCCCCTTCGTGCGAACTTCTATCGCGGTGTGAACGCTGCTTCGCTTCCACTGACGGGCTAAGTCGCGTATATTCAAGGGTTTGCCGTGGGAGGACCACCTCCACTCGCAACGCGCCGCCGTCGCATCGGCGGATTTCCCTTCATGTTCACCTCAAGCAGCGCTGCAGGTTATGACCCCTTCGTCCAATCATTGGCAGAGTCTTGTTGAAAATCTCGGGGCCGAGCCGCCGGCCGAGGCGATGCGGCCCGAGGAGAGCGAATCCGCATCCCAGGAACCGCCGGCCGCGACGCCGCGGCCTCCCGCCGAACGCCGGCCGCGAAAACAGGCTCGCCCCGCCCCGCCGCGGGACCGCAAGCATTGGGCGTCGCTGGTCGAGGACTTGGGGCTCGACGCGTCCACACTGATCGAGCCGGAGGTGGAGGCTGAATCGCCTGACGAACCGCCGGCGGAGGAAACGAGCGAGCAACCCCTGTCGCGGGAGGAATCGGTAAGGGCCGAAATCTCCACCGTCGAGGATGAAGACGAACGGCCGCCGCGGGCCGACGCGTTCTCCACGGAGGAAATCGGTCTGGTGGCGCCCGCGGACGCGCCTGCGGAACAGCCGTCTCGCGTCGAAAAGGAGTCCAAGCCGAAGCTGCCGCGGGAGAAAGCCGCAGCCATGCTCGACGATTTGTTCGGCGAGGGATTGGCCGATCCACCAGCGGCCCAGGCGTGGGAAGGCGCCAAAGGCGGCGAGGAACCACGCCGCCCCGTTGGCCAGCCTCCCGCGGCGCCAGCGGGCAACGCGGAAGCTCCGGAAGCCAGCCCAAGGCCACAGCGGTCCAAGCCGGCCGAAAAGGCGGCAAAACCCAAACGGCGAGGATTCTTCAGCAGTTTCGCCGCGGGGCTTTTTGGAGAAGGTGAGCAGCCAGCGGTTTCGGAGGAGATACCCGACGAAGACGACGATGAGGAGGTCTACGAAGCGTCGCAACCTTCGAGACGTCCGTCTGAGGAGGCGGCATCCTTATTTCTGGATTCTGCCGAACCACCGCGGAGGGATCCGGTCGAGGCGTCGCCGCTCGTCGAGATGTTCGTCCCGCCGCCGGGTTCCAGGCCCGAACCGACCCGAAAGCCGCGAATGGTGGACGACAGCAGCGGAGACGAGCTTTTCGACGAGGACTTGCACGAGGAAGACACGGATCCGTACTTGCGGACCGCGGAGGTCGACTTTGACGACGAGGCGGACACCGACTTCCAACCACCGAGGGACCGCGACGAACGGGAATCGCGAGATGAACGACGGCCCCAGGGTCGGCGAGGGCGTTCCCGAGGCGAGCATCGCGATACCCGGCGGGAAACTCCGGCCCGCGCTCCGGCAGACGATGCGGACCGTGGCGCCCGCGGCGACGAAGACGCCGACCCCGACGAGATGGATTTCGTGGACGAACCGCGGCGGCCGGAAGACGGCGCCCGCGAGCGCTCATCCCGCGATAGCGACGACGGCGCCCGGAAGAAGCGTTCCGCCCCGAGTTGGCAAGAGGCGATCGGTGTGCTGGTCGACAAGAACATGGCGGCCCACCGCCGGGACGGCGGCCGCGATTCTCGCTCCGGCCGCAGCCGCGATAGCCGCGGAAGGGGCCGGCGGCGCAGCGGCGGCGGGGATCGACCGCGGAGCCGTTGAGCGACTGGGCCACCGTGCTTTCAGATTGGAAACATCGGTGCGATCGGGGGAACGCGGCGCTCTCGATGAATCTCACTCGCGCAAGAATCAACCATCGTCCAGTTCGACCAACATCGTGTCGGCATGGAATGCCTTCTCACGCGGGCGGCTGGACAGGCCGAACAGCCCGATGACGACGAAGCACGTCAGCGGCAAAAGGTAGGAGTAACTCACGCCATATGCGTCTACCATCGCGCCTTGCAGCGGAGTGAGGAGCGCTCCACCTACAATCGCCATAATCAGGCCCGACGCGCCCAGCTTGGTGTCCTCACCCAGGTCCGAACAGCCCAGGCCGAAAATGGTGGGAAACATTAGCGACATGAACCCCGAGACGGACACCAGGGCAACCACGCCGGCCATCCCCCCCACAAATACCACGCACGATAGCGCGATGGCTCCAAGCGCCGCGGCGGCGACCAGCAGCGTGGAGCCCCGGAAGTACCGCATCAAGCCGGTAAACACCCAGCGCATGCAGCCGAAGAGAATCAACGCCCCGGTATGGTATTGCAGCGCTACCTCCTGCGTAACGCCGATCTGGTCGGGGATGTAGAAGTTGGTGTAGGTCCACACCGAGATTTGTGTCCCCACGTAGCAGAATTGGGCGAACACAGAGAAGACGTAATTGCCGTTCCGTGCCAGCCGGCTGAACGTGCTGAAAAAGTGCAGGTTCTTGTCGTGCTCGGCGGCGTGCGGCATTTTCGTCATCAGAATCAACAGCCAGGCCAGCACCAGAACGGCCGCCACCGACAAGTACGGCAGGATTACGGTGTTGAGCGATTCGGACGCCTGGTCCTTCGCGATCGAAAGGCTGCCATCGTCCGCCTTCGGCAGTCGGGCCATGATCAGCATCTGGCACATCAAGATACCGATGACCGAGCCGACCGGATTGAACGACTGGGCGAAGTTGAGCCGCCGGGTAGCCGACTTTTCGGTTCCCAGGGCGAGCACGTAAGGATTGGCGTTGGTTTCCAGCACGCCGAGTCCGCACGCCAGCACATAGAACGCGAAGCAGAAAAAGAGAAAGCTCTCCTGAAGCATGGCAGGATAAAGCAGGAAGCAGCCGGCGGCATAGCCGCCCAGCCCCAATAGCACGCCCGTCTTGTACGAGAACTTCCGCGCGATCATGGCCCCAGGCAAGGCCATGCAAAAATAGCCGAAATAGAACGCGAACTGGATGAGCGAGGCCTGAAAGGTGCTCATCACAAAGATTTCTTTGAATACCTTAACCAATGGATCGGTCAGGTTATTTGCGATTCCCCACCACAGGAAGCAACTCGCCAGCAAAATAAAAGCCCATCGAGCGCCGGCCGGTAGCAAGGTGTCTTTCGGCTGGTGCGCGGCCGCGCTGGGCGGGGGCTCTAGGCCGGCCCTCGGAGATTCGTACGCCTCAGTGTAGTCTTCCGCCATGGAGAACATCTCCGGAGCAAGGAGTTCGTGAGCCGCGACGCAAATAAAAAGGCATCTTAACCTTCATGCCCGATGGTGGCAATTGGCAGAGCGCCGCTTTCGAGGACCGGCGGGATCTCGGCCAGAGAAGAGTTCGCTGGAGGCGCTTCCTTACGCGGCTGCGCTACCGAACCTCGGCGGTTTCCGCAGGCGCCGCTGGCGCCGGATGGGCCCGTTCGGCCGACCGGTCCGGAACCAAAGCCGCGTTGAACGACTCCGCCAGATCGTGCCAGAAATCGCCGTCGCGGAACTGGATCGGCCGCACCGGATCGCCCGCCGCGGCGGCCTTCAGGGCATTTCGCAGCCGGTAGATCGGCCCTGCAAACCGGTTGCTGAACTTCACCGCATCCATGGCCACAATCGGCAGAAGCAGCAGCGACCCGATGACCGCTGGCGCATACGTGGTCCACAGGTGTTCGGCCAACTGCGGACCGGTCCGCCGCTCGCCGGTCAGAATGGTCCAGCACATGGTGAACAGGGAAAGGGTCAACAGGCAGAAACACCAGTACATCACGGCCCGCAATACCAGGCCGCCCTGCACGTGCCGGTCGATGAATTTCTGACGTCGTTTTTCGTGTGCCATGACGGTTCTCTCCGGCTGGAAGCCCGGTCGCCAAAAACTCCGCAACGTGTTTGTCGCCGCTGGCGCTCCGGAAAAACGCGGCGCGCACGGCGGTCCATCTCCAGCGTAGCTTACGAAACGGAAAAACGATTCACGGCGCCGTCAATTGCCGTTTTCCCGTTCCGGCAGAACCGCTATAACCGGCCGCACGGATACCCATTTCCGCGGGCGCGCCCAATCCAGCGGCCCACGGACCACGATGCCCCGCACTCTGGAGACCGGTCATGGACGACCAATGGTACGCGGATGGTCCCGCCGATGTTCAGTCGCAGGACGACCACATTCAACGGATGGTTTGGGCCCTGGTGGACGGGCAGCTTACGCAAAAGGAAATCGAAGCCTTCGAGGCCCTCTTGTGCGAGGATGAGCAGGCCCGCCGCACCTATGTCGAGTGCATGCAGCTTCACGCAGACCTGCACGCGTTTTTTCGCAAAGGGGGCGCGGTTCCCACACCTGCCGACGTTGCCTATTGCGAGCCGGCCGGCGCACCGGCGGCGCCCGCGGTAAGCAGGGACAAGCCGGAAACGGATTGACGCAAAGCCGCAAAATCCCCTCTCCCACTGGGCGAGGTTAGGGTGAGGGAGGTCTCCGAGCGGAAAAGGCCCTCGCCCCCGGCCCCTCTCCCCGAGGGTGAGCGGAGATGCTGTGGAATTCGCAACCGGGCCGTGGACGGCTACATCGCCGCTTGATCAGCCAAGGCACAACACAACAATTGACAATTGCCCTACGAAAAAACCCCTGCGCCGGATGGCTCAGGGGTTTTCGTGTTTGAAAAATCCGGCGATACCTACTTTCGCACTTTTGGCACTATCATCGGCTCCGAAAGCTTAACTTCTGTGTTCGGGATGGGAACAGGTGTGACCTTTCGGATATGGTCGCCGGAAGGGGCCGGCCCGAGATGTCTCCCGGGTCGGCCAATTCCAAAAAGGTTGTGGTAGATGCTTCCTGCGATTTGCCATGCGCCTGATCGCTACAGGTCTATTCAAACCATGCCAAGCCGCGCGCGGCTCGCAGAGGACTGAATAAATGTGGTCAAGCATTCGTCCGTTAGTACCGGTTAGCTGAACGTATTACTACGCTTACACACCCGGCCTATCAACCTGGTCGTCTTCCAGGGGACTTTCGCGCGATTAGCGCTTACGAAACCTCATCTTGGAGCGGGCTTCACGCTTAGATGCTTTCAGCGTTTATCCTTTCCGTCCATAGCTATCCAGCCGTGCCGCTAGCGCGACAACTGGAACACCAGAGGGACGTCCTTCTAAATCCTCTCGTACTAAAGAAGAACCTCCTCAAGTTTCGTACGCCCACAGCAGATAGGGACCGACCTGTCTCACGACGGTCTGAACCCAGCTCACGTACCGCTTTCATTGGCGAACAGCCAAACCCTTGGGAGCTTCTTCACCCCCAGGATGCGATGAGCCGACATCGAGGTGCCAAACCGCTCCGCCGCTATGGACGCTCGGGAGCGATAAGCCTGTTATCCCCGGAGTACCTTTTATCTGATGAGCGATGACCCTTCCATTCGGAATCACCGGATCACTAAGACCGACTTTCGTCCCTGCTCGACTGATAAGTCTCGCAGTCAAGCGCACTTCTACCTTTACGCTCTGTGCCTGATTGCCAACCAGGCTGAGTGCACCTTTGTACTCCTCCGTTACTCTTTGGGAGGAGACCGCCCCAGTCAAACTGCCCAACTGACACTGTCCCTTGCCCGGATTCACGGGTAATCAAGGTTAGAACTAAAACATAGCCAGGGTGGTATTTCAAGGTTGGCTCCACCGACACTGGCGTGCCGGCTTCGACGCCTCCCACCTATCCTACACAAACTAGGTCTCAGCCCAATATCAGCCTACAGTAAAGGTTCACGGGGTCTTTCCGTCTAACTGCGGGTACGTGGCATCTTCACCACGACTACAATTTCACCGGGTCGCTGGTTGAGACAGTGCTCCTCTCGTTACGCCTTTCATGCAGGTCGGAACTTACCCGACAAGGAACTTCGCTACCTTAGGACCGTCATAGTTACGGCCGCCGTTTACCGGGGCTTCGGTCGCGAGCTTTCACCCTCTTCCTTAACCTACCGGCACCGGGCAGGCGTCAGACGCTATACATCCTCTTGCGAGTTAGCAGCGTCCTGTGTTTTTGATAAACAGTCGAAGGAGCCGATTTACTGTGGCCCGCCCGGGCTGTTACACCCGATCGGGCGCCCCTTATCGCGAACTTACGGGGCCATTTTGCAGAGTTCCTTAACCAGCGTTCTCCCGAGCGCCTTAGACTTCTCGTCTCGCCTACCTGTGTCAGTTTTAGTACGGTCACCAAGCTTCAACCCTAGAAGCTTTTCTTGGACGTCCTTCCGGGGACTACCTCAACATAAGTGGAGTCGGTCCACACGCTTGAATTATGGGGCGGATTTACCTATCCCCCATCTCGCGTGCGGTCACGGACATTTCTAGTCGTCCGATCCCTTTCTGGACGCCGTCCCTCCATCGGTCCACTTGGTGGGGCAGGAATGTTGACCTGCTGTCCATCGTCTACGCCTTTCGGCCTCGACTAAGGTACCGCCTAACCCTGGGCGGAATTGCCTTCCCCAGGAAACCTTAGGCTTTCGGCGAACAGGATTCTCACCTGTTTTATCGTTACTCATTCCGGCATAATCACCCGAAAGGGCCGGGACCGCTCCTTACGGTACGGCTTGTATCTCCCTTTCGGCGCTCTCCTACCAAACAGTGCTTCAAGAGCACTGGTTCCACTGCTTCGGTGTGTCGCTTACTCCCGTTCATTATCGGCGCAGAGTTGCTCGACCAGTAAGCTGTTACGCACTTTTTAAATGGTGGCTGCTTCTAAGCCAACATCCTGGCTGTCTAACGCAACTCAACTTCCTTAGTGACTGAGCGACACTTGGGGACCTTAGCAGATGGTCTGGGTTGTTTCCCTCTCGACCGCGAAGCTTATCCCTCGCGGACTGACTGCCGAGATAGTCTTACCGGTATTCGGAGTTTGGTTCAGCAGGGTACCCCGGGAAGGGCCCCAAACCGATTCAGTATCTCTACCCCCGGTAAGTAGTGGCTCGACGCTAGCCCTCAAGCTATTTCGGAGAGAACGAGCTATCTCTGCGTTTGATTAGACTTTCACTCCTCCCCACAAGTCATCCCCTCGGTTTTCAACCCAAGTGGGTTCGGTCCTCCACGCAGTATAACCCGCGCTTCAACCTGCTCATGGGTAGTTCACGCAGTTTCGCGTCTACCGCCTACGACATACGCCCTATTCAGACTCGGTTTCCCTGGGGCTACGGTCCGTAAGACCTTAACCAAGCCGCAGACGGTAACTCGCCGGATCATTATGCAAAAGGCACGCCGTCACCCGTTCCAATCGGGCTCCGACCGCTTGTAGGCACATGGTTTCAGGTTCAGTCTCCTCCCCTAGCAGGGGTTCTTCCCATCTTTCAGTCGCCCTACTGAGTTCACTATCGGTCGTTAGAGAGTATTTAGCCTTACGGGATGGGCCCCGCAGATTCAGTCGGGGTTTCACGTGACCCGACCTACTCAGGAACCTCCTGCGATCCACGCGGTTTTCGTCTACGGGGCTGTCACCCTCTTTGGCCGGCCGTTCCTGAACCGTTCGACTAACTTGTGGATTCGATATTGGAGGCCCTACAACCCCCCGGGGAAAATCCCCGAGGTTTGGGCTGTTTCGCGTTCGCTCGCCGCTACTGACGAAATCGAGTTTTCTTTCTCTTCCTCTGGTTACTTAGATGTTTCAGTTCACCAGGTTGGATTGGGAACCTCGGGATCAACGTTCGTTTGTCAACTCCCCCGAGCATTTCGCAGACTTCCACGCCCATGCTTCTAACACCAAGACATCCCCCATGCGCCCTTAGTAGCTTGACCACATCTATTCAAGCCTCGGCAAAAGCCCGGCTCAAATGGACACGCGCAGTTGCTACCGTGTGTAACGATCACTTGCGGCGTTCCGTCGAACGATTTCGACGGAAAGCCGGCGCTCTGGTTCATCGCAAATCCAGGTCCGCCCGGCTACGCCGCGAGCGGCGAAAAGGCGAACCGGATCATAAAGATGCCATCTACCACAACCAAATTGTCAAAGAACTTCAACGCAGGAGTGGTTTGCGAACGCGTGGTTCGCCGCCTCCCCCGCCTCCCGCCGGTGGGCCGAAATCGCTTTCGCCCGCCGCGTTTGGGAAACTGCCACCTTAGCCTTTCCACGAAAGGCTGTAAAGTGGGCGGCGAAAAATTTTCCGCCTTTGCCTCCAAAGACACACTGGAGCCCGCCCGACCGTTTTACAACGCGGCCAGACCCCAGCACGTCGATAGCAAGTAATTCTAACGGAAACCCGCAAAGAGTAAAGCCGCCAGCCGGCAAACGAGCGCGAAAAATCTCTCACGCAGACCGCGTTCGCAACGACGAGCCGGGAAAACCGCAAATCCAGGGCCGCTACGACGCTTCGCGTCCGTTCGCGGCGGCTAAATCCGGCGCCGCATCGGCGCCCAGGCGACCGATGAAACGGCATCCGACAAGGCAAACCTTGCGGCCCTGATGCTCGGACACCTCGGTGCGGGCGACTTCGGCCAGGACTCGCATTTTCCGGTCCGCAGCGCCGAGTTCGACCACGCAGCGGCGAAATTTTGGCTCCTCGCTCAGAACGAAGGACACCCCGCTCGCGGAAAGGTCCCGAAACTGGATATCTCGAAAGTCTTCTTCCGATGGCGTCCCGTCGGCTGACACCGGCGCGATTCGCTGCATGTAGGCGTAGGCCCGGCGGGGGGCCTGGCGTTGTTCGCCCGCGGCCGGAGGGCGGGGCGCAACGCCAATGACCGAATTCGCCGACATCGACCGTGTCAGGCCCGAGATGGACTGTTTCGCGTTTTCGACGGCCCGCTCCAGGTCGGAGATTCGACGGCGTCCTTCGGCCGTCTCCGTAACGTCGATTCCGGCTAGAGTAATCGCCTCGCGATCGTAGTGCTTGACGGGGAGCCGCGCGACCTTCCATCGCATCCGGCGTTCCTGGCCGTTCTTGCAGCGAAGCCAGCTTTCAAAGGGCGTCGGTTCGCTGGATTCGAACGCCTTGGTAAAGATGCGGTGAACGACGTCGATTTCGCGGGGCGCGGCGAACGCGTTCCAGAAGGGGCGCCCGGCGAGTTCCGACGAATTGTAGTTCGACAGGTCCCGCGCGGCCTGGTTCATGGCCAGCACTTCGCCGCGGGCGTCGCAATCGAAGACGCAGCAGCCGACGGTATCGAGGAGGTGTTTTCGATACGTCCGTTCATTTGCCAGCCGCGTCTCGGCTTCCGATCGCGCGATGGTGGTGGACAGCAGGTGTCCTAGGGTCTCGCAGAAGGCGAGATCGTGCTGCTCGGCTTTCCGCGGCTGCGACGAGAGGAGGGCGACGGCCCCCACGCATTGCCGCTGCTGGAGCAGGGGGATGGCGATAGCCCCCCGCGCTGCGTGACCCGTCAAGAAGCCGTCGCTGATGCGGCCATCGTTGGCAATGTCCTCGCTCGTGACCGTGGTCGCGGTCTCCAACGCGAAGGGCAGCAGGGCTTCGTGATTGCCGGAGGAATAGGTTTGCTCTCCCAGTTCCTGGGCCTGGCCATCCACGATTCGGTATGCGCGGACGTTGAGTTGGCCGTCGTCACCGAGCTGTCCGCAGGCCCCCATCTCGAAGTCGAGCGTCTCGGCCATGAGGGTCACGGCGTCGCGCATCAGCGACAAGACGCTCGGATTAGCGGTCATCCGCCGCCCAAAGGCGAGAATGACGGCCCGCTGCCGCGCGTAGGCGTCCGGTGGCTGTTCTGGGGGAGTGTCGTCAGTCACGGCTGGTTCAAGAGGTCGAGAACTAGGAATCGACGCCTGGTCACGTCGAAAGTGGATCGCGTTATTGTGTTAAGCCGCCCCACGAATACGATCCTCGGACGAAGGACGCCGCCTATTGAACTCTATGACAAAAATAACTCGGCGGCGGGGTGGCGGCGGAGATCTCGGGGCGCCTATCCTGCCGATGGCGCCGGTTGCCGCGACTGCGCGTGTTGCGAGGCCCAGATTCGTAGTGGAGCCCGCAGCCGCTTCTGCTATAAGAAGAACTGGCGGCGCCGCTCATGCGCATCGCGGCGGCGTCGAAGTCCGTGGCGGCCCGTTACAGCGGGCCGCAGTCGCGCCGTGTCACGCCTGCAAGAAAGGATTTTTCCCGCTATGAGGCCCGCAGCATTCGCCGTTGTGGCTTTCACCCTCACGTTCACCATCGCCGGGCTGGAGGGCCGGGCAGACGGTCGTCCCTCTGTCGCAGACGCGCTAAAGCTCCGTCCCATTCAGCCGGATATCGAATTCGACCGGCCGACCAGCGACCAGGTCGACGGCTGCAAGTTGCAGGCCGAGCGGGCAGGCGCATCTTCGGGATGGATCGTCGTCGGGCCCGCCGGGCAGGCCCTACGGCGATTTGTCGACAGCAACGGCGACGATCGGGTAGATCTGTGGTGTTATTTTCGACAGGGGGTCGAGGTCTACCGCGACGTGGACGGCGATTTCAACGGCAAGGCCGACCAGTACCAATGGCTGGGGACGGCCGGCGTCCGCTGGGGTCTGGACGAAAACGAGGACGGTCGAATCGACCGCTGGCGGCGGATTTCGCCGGAGGAAGTCACCAGCGAAATCGTGGAAGCCCTGCGAACCCGTGATGAGCGCCGGCTGAAGCTGGTGCTGCTGCAACCGGCCGAACTGCGGGAACTCGACCTGCTGGACAACCGGCAGCGGCAACTTGCGCAGCGGGTCGAGGCGGCGAACAAGGGGCTTGCCGGCTTTATCCGCGGCCAGAAACTGGTTTCCTCCGAGGGCCACTGGATTCACTTCGCGGCGTCGCGGCCAGGGGCGCTACCCGTCGGGGCAGAAAGCAAATCGAAGGAACTGCTGGTCTATGAGAACGCCATGACGCTGGTGAGCGGCGCGGGCGGCGACGCCCAAATCCACGTGGGAACGCTTATCAAGGTCGGTGACGCATGGAAGGCGGTGGAACTGCCGATGGCCGTGGAGGACAACGCCGAACAACTGGCCGCCCGGGCCATCTTTTTCTCGCCTCTGCGGATGAGCGACTACATTCCCGGCGAGCTTACGGCGGGCGGGGGCGTTGGCGACGAGGGCCAGCGACTGGAAGCGCTCGCGGCCATCGATCAAGAACTGGCCAGGCAAACCAACCCGGCGAAAAAGGCAGTGCTGCACGACCGCCGGGCCAAAGCCCTGTTGGAGCTGATGGGGAGCGCCCCCAACCAGGCCCAACGGCTGTTGTGGGGGCGGCAACTGACCGACGTCATCGGCGCCGCGGCGCAATCGGGCGAGTTTCCCGAGGGAATTGCCCGGCTGAAGCAAATCCTCGGCGGGCTCGACCCACAGCGGGATCAGGTTCTGCGGTCGCACCTGGTCTACACGATCCTAAGCACGGAGTATAACCAGCGGCTCAGCAAGCCGGACGCCGATTTTGAAGAAGTGCAAGCGGAATGGAAGAAGTCCTTGGAGAAATTCGTCGAGGAATACCCGGACGCCGAGGACACCCCCGACGCCATGATGCAGCTTGCGGTGGCCACGGAATTTGAGGCCGAGGAGGCGACCGCCAAACAGTGGTACGGAAAAATCGCCCAGGAGTTTCCTGATACCACGCAAGGCCGCAAGGCGCAGGGCGCGGTGCGCCGCCTAAGCTCTGTCGGCCAGCGGATGGAGCTTTCCGGTCCGACGCTGGGCGGGAACAAGCTCGACGTGAAGCAACTGCGCGGAAAGGTTCTGCTGATCGACTATTGGGCGACCTGGTGCGAACCGTGCGTCAACGATTTCGAGCCGCTGGCGAAACTGGTGGAACAATACGGCGGCGCCTTCGCGGTCGTCGGCGTCAACCTGGACGCCAACCGGCAAGACGCGGTGGACTACCTGCAAAGGCGTCCCACCCCGTGGACCCACCTGCATGAGGAGGGAGGACTCGACAGTCGGCTGGCGCAGGAGATGGGAATCGTTACCCTGCCGACAAAGATCTTGGTGAACGCCGAGGGCGTCGTCGTTCGCCGCAACATCCACGTGGCCCAACTGGCCCAGTTGCTCGCCAAAGCGAACGAAGGCGAGTCGGAATAGGGCGAGGGCTTATTCTGTGGGCGGCGCAAACGAAAAGGCCGGGGCGCCGAAATGGCTTCCCCGGCCTTGATAACAAGTGCGGCGGTGAGGCCGCGAGTTATGTCATTATGAATGCTACCCGCTGACGAATTACCAATTCCAATGCTTGTTCCGACGTTGGCGGATGCCCCCGGGAGCAGAAGCCTTGCCCCGATCAGCGTTCTTGCGGCTGCGGCTCGCCGTCGAACGACGCACTCGGAACGTGTCTTGCCGCTTGCCCTTGTCTTCTTCCAGTTCAAACTCGTCATACTTGGATGCATAATCAGCCATTGGCTCGTCTCCCTCGAAAGAACATGCTGAGGTTTAGCTGATGGAAAGCATCAGCGGGCCTGAACATATGCAAGCTGCGCGCCATTTCTGTGAAGGCGGCCTCGCATCGGCCAATTCAATCGCAAGTCGTTGCTAAAAAGGAAGTTGCGCAGCGGCGATTTGGTCTCCTCGAATTCAGCCGGCGCCGGGCGCCATCACCAGGTTAGTGACCTCGAATGGAACGCCTTGGTTTCTTTCGTAACATCTGAAAGAGTAATGAGTTGTGTCGATCGTTGAGTTGTGCTTGGCGACGCGAGTCGCGTGCGTCCGCCCTGCACAAAGTGCCATAACTTGCAACTTTCACAAGACTTATGGCATCCGTAGTCGAAAGGATCCGGGCCATTCACCGAATTGGTGAAAGCGGGCGCCGATGGGCGATCTGAGGCCGGGGCGACCGCCCGATGAAGCGTCGTCACTAATCGGGTGAAACCTCAGCGGGAAGCAGACGCACGCGCGCAAATGGCTTTCAGAAAAAGGGTTGTGGAGTTTGCTGACGCGGCGCTGCGTCAGGTCGCCCGGTTCACGCGAGCCCGGGGCCGAACGCAACCCCCTTTTTGCTAGCAACTTAGGTTATGTGATATCAATTCGATACGGCGTCCTCACCAATTTGGTGAGACTGACGTCGTTTCTTGGTTAAGATTGTCTGGGCGCGTTGCGTGGCCCGGATGGTTCATTGTGCGACGCAGGAGAAGCGGAAACGGCGCCTGGCGGGCCGGCGTGAGGGCTCGCCGAATCGTGGGCCGCTATTTAGATCGGCGCCACGAGCCGACCGTAAAGATCGGGTCGGCGATCGTGGAAGCGGTGGGTTTCGTGCCGGTCCGGAACGATCACGATCTTCTTCTCACGGGCCAAGGCCGGCTGGATCTCGGCATAGAGGATGCCCGCGTGTGCGTGGGGCAATTCTGCGATGGTTTCTCCGGCGAGTCCGCAGAGCTTGGTCTCTCCGATGAAGGGAAATCCTCCCTCTTCTCCCACGCGATTGACCGCCAGGTAGAAGACACGGTTTTCCATCGCCCGTGCCGCCACTAGATGCCGGGAATTGCCGCGAGCACCAGGAGGCCAGTTGGTGGGCAGGAGCATCAGTTCGGCGCCGTCCAAGGCCAACGCCCGAGCGACCTCCGGAAAAACGCCGTCGTAGCAGATGTTCATTCCCATGCGGCCCAGCGGCGTGTCGAAGGCGGCCAGGGGTCCTTCGCCGGGCGTTGTGAAGCGGTCAACGCCCAGAAACGGAAGGTGCGTTTTGCGATAGCTTGCGATGGGGCCATCCGGGGCGAGGAAGACGCAACTGTTGTAGAACGCGTCGCCACGCGCCGCTTCAAGCATGCCGACCACCGCATAGACGCCGCGTTGGCGGCACTCGTCTTGGATTGCCCGGACGCTCGGACCGTCGATCGGTTCCGCGATCTCCCGCGCGGCGTGGGCGGACTCGAAGCCGTATCCGGAGACGGCGCACTCGGGGAACACGATCAATTGGGCGCCCGCGCCCGCGGCCTCCCGCAGGGCGGCAAGCATCCGTGCGACGTTCGTCTGCGGCTGGCCGAGCGCGATGTTCATCTGCACGCCGGCGATGCGGATGGTTGGGTTCATGGTCTGATCTGGGATTCGTGTCGCGGGGATCGGGACGTGGGGCCGGTTGAGCATCTGCCCCTTTTGCCGGCAGGTTGAAAACCTGCCCCACGCTGGCCGGGTCAGTAGCAGAGCTTCCTGCAGTGCAGCCCCTCGGCGTAGCCGCTGGGGGCGGCGCATTCCACCCCGCGGATCCGCAGCATGGCCCAAAGGGTCTCCGGTTGGAACCAGGGCCGCGCTTGCTGCGATGGAAAACTTGCGAGCGTCGTTTCCACCTTCTTCCGCGCGGTCGCCTCATCCAGCGGGAAGAACACGTTGGGATGCCCCAGATCCCCTTCGTATTTCGGAATTTCGTATTCGAAAATGAGATGGCGGCGGAACGTGTTCCACGTAAGCTCGGCCACCAACCGGTGATCCTGGTGCATGTCCTCGCGGCAGTGGGTGAAGATGACGTCGGGGTCGAACTCCGCCGCCAACTCGCGGAAGAATTCCTTCACACCGGTTCTCTCGTAGGGAAAGTAGGTGTCACGGAATTGCTTCTGGATGAATCGATGATTGCCGAGCCCTCCCAGAAACGCTTCCGCCGACCGCCGCGCCTCGGCGGCCCGCTCCTCGTCGCCGCTGAGGACGATCCAGGTAACGCGAGTATCGGGGCGCTCTTGCAGCCATCGCAGGATGGCGCCACCGCAGCCGATCTCGATGTCGTCGGCGTGGCAGCCGATGCACATCAGGGACTGCGCGTTGGGGAGGGGGCTGAAGATCATGCGGTTTGCGGCGCTGGTCGGCGACGAATCATCTTGCCATCGTTGCGAGAAACACGTCCATTCACGGAGCGAACGGCGACCATTGGCGGCTATACGGCTTTCAGGCGAAGGCTCGTCTGCGGATGCTGATAGATCGACGGGGCCGCCGCTTCGTCGTTCCGCGGGGTCTTCCACAGTTCCCAGGGGGTATCGCCCTGCTCGTACCTGTCGTCGAGCATCTGCTTCTCTTTGTAGGTGTCCATGCAGCCGAAGAAGCCGTCATATTTCATGCCGTACAGGCGGCCTTCCTGGATGAGCCGCGAAAAGGGCTCGTGGACCAACTCCTCGCCCTCTTCCAGATAATCGAAGATCTCCTGCCGCATCACAAAGTAGCCGCCGTTCATCCAGACGTCCGATTCGGTGATCGAGCGGACCTCGGCGACGCGGCCGTTGTCCTCCATTTCCACCTCGTGAAAGCTCTGCCGCGGCCGCACACTGACGAACGAGGCGATCGCGTCGTGGCGGCGGTGGAAGTCGAGGAGCTGCGGCAGCGGGAGGTCGGTCAGCGAATCGGTGTAATTCACCAGGAACTCGCGCTCACCGGCGAGATGGCGCCGGACGGCCCGCAGCCGTTCGCCCACGCAGGCTTTGGCGCCCGTGTCGCAAAAGGTGATGTTCCAATCGTGGATGTCGCTGTTGTGCAGGGCAATCGCCTTGCCGCCGCCGGACAACAGAAAATCGTTCGAAAGGCACTCGTCATAATTGAGGAAGTACCGCTTGATTACGTCGGCCTTCCAACCCAGGCAAAGGATGAAATCCTTGTGGCCGAAGTGGGCGTAGTACTTCATCACGTGCCAAAGGATGGGGCGGTATCCAATGGGGACCATTGGTTTGGGAATCGACTCCGAGTACTCTCGCAGCCGCATACCGAATCCGCCGCAGAAAAGGACGACTTTCATAGTTTGTCTCGCAAAACAGCTTGAAGTAGCTCGATTCGCTCGTTTGACCGCAAGCCGAAGGCGCCGCGTTTTGCCGACATTCGCTTTCCGTCGCCTTCGGCTCGGGGTTAAACGGATTTGCTTCCCGTCGACTTCGGCTCGGGGTTAAACGGATTTGCCTCTCCGAATGGTGCAAATTCTAGTAAACGGTCAATTCCGGTATCGGCGCCACAAACCTGGCGCCCCAGTTGCGGGCCCGTTCCATCTGCCCCATGATTTCGTCCTTGAGATTCCAAGGAAGAATCAGGATGTAATCGGGCTTCATCTCATCCAGCCGCTGCACCGGATGGACCGGGATGCGGGCGCCCGGCGTGAGCGTGCCGTGCTTGTACGGGTTGCGATCGACCGTAAAGGGCAAGAGGTCCGTGCGAATTCCACAATAGTTCAGCAGCGTATTGCCTTTGCCGGGGGCGCCGTAGCCGGCCACCGTCTTGCTGTCGCGACGGCAGGAGAGCAGGAATTCCAAGAGATCGGCCCGCACACGTTCTACCCGCGGCTGGAACCGCTGATACGCTTCCGGGGAGTCCACGCCGGCGGCATATTCTGCGTCCGCGAGTTGGCGGAGGCGGAAAGTGGGTTTCGGCCGCCGCTCCGCGCGCTCCGCATGGATGCGAATGGAACCGCCGTGCGTCGGCAATTCTTCGACGTCAAAAATCGTCAGACCGTGAGCCGCGAAGACCTGGCGAACGGTGTGCAGCGAGAAGTAGCTGAAGTGTTCGTGGTAGATGGTGTCGAACTGCGTCTGCTCGATCAGCCGCATCAGGTGGGGAAACTCCATGGTGATGCGTCCGCTCGGAGCCAGCAGTGTCTGCATACCCGCCACGAAATCATTCAGGTCCGGCACGTGCGCCAGGACATTGTTGCCGATCAAGAGATCGGCCCGCACGCCTTCATCGGCTAATTGCTCGGCCGCCGCGGTTCCAAAGAACATCACGCGCGTGGGAACGCCGCGGGCGACCGCGACCTCGGCCACGTTCGCCGCGGGCTCGATGCCCAAGGCCGGCACGTGACGGGCCACGAAATACTGCAGCAGGTAACCGTCGTTGCTGGCGAGTTCGACGACCTGGCTGTGAGAGCCAAGTTCAAGCTCGGAAGTCATCCGCTCGGCGTAAGCCTGGCAGTGATCGAGCCACGACTGCGAATAGGACGAGAAATAGGCGTATTCGGAGAAGATATCCTCGCCGCCGACGTAAGCGGGCAGTTGAACAAGGCGGCAGTGATCGCACACAAGCGCCTTCAGCGGGTGGAACATTTCGCCGTGATCGACTTGCTCCGGTGTGACGAAGCTCTGGCACAGGGGGCTGAGTCCGAGATCGACAAAGACACGATCCACGGGTTTTTCGCAGAAGCGACACGCATGTTTGGACCGGCGCTTTGCCAAGGCCCGCTTCGGCTGGATTTCGGCGCCATTCGTCGATGTGGTCGTGGATAGGGCGTTCATGCCAGGACCTCGATGGGGCTGGATTGGGGTTGCCAGTCGCCGGCCGCCATTCGTGAGCGGCCGTTGGCGTGCGGATGAATACGATCGGCGCCGCGATGTTTGTTCTCGGTGTTCGCCCCCCCGCGGTCCGGCAGCGGAGTGAGCAGCCCCGCTGCGTGCAACTTCTGGCCTGCCTCGCGAATCAACCCAAAAGGCATGTTCGCCCGCGCGGCGATATCGAGCAGCGTGTGGGCGCCGTCGCTGAAGTTAAGGGTCCAGAGCAGGGCTTCGTAGCGTTGGCGGTCCTCGTGATAGGAGACGCCCCCTTGGAGCAATCCGCGGCGGCCGAGCTGCGGCTCGCAGGCCGAGTTTTCGTTGCGGTAGGCGCGGTTTTCTTCCAGCACGTCGCACATGGCGCCGAGGGTCTTGAGGGTTCCCGCCAGGGCCGCCGGCGTGACGAAATCGAGATTGTCGGCAGAGGTGTGATACTCGGGGTACTCGGCGTCGGGCGTCCGCATGAAGCAGCCCATCGGCAGGTCGATGCCCGGCGAGCAGAACTGCCGTTCGTCGTAGCCGACCGGCGAGAAATCGCGAATCTCGTAAGGCGCCGCGCCGTGGGGGAGCACGTGGGCGGCCACGCGATCCAACTCGCCATCACCCCGTCGCGATTTTTTGTAGGTGAAGCCGCCCGGATCGCCCACGTTGGCGACGATCAAACCACCGCGAACGCGGTCGAGCCGGTCGCGATTTCGCCACAGCCACGCGATCGCCCCGATCGTCGCCGGGAGGAACAAAAAGCGATACGAAAAACGCCTGGGCGTTGCCGCCAACCGCCGCGCGAGTTCGGTCGCGACGGCGATCCCCGAAAGGTTGTCATTGCAGAGCGACGGGTGGCAGGTGTGCGTCGAAATGAGAATTTCTTCGGTCGATGTTCCGCGCAAGAAACATTCGCCGTAGGTGAGCGAACCGTCCACATGGTCGGCGTCGATCACCACTTCGTAAAGCCGATTGCCGGCGGCCTCCATCTGCCGCAACTGACGGTGGCTGACGGAAAATCCCCAGTCCTGCCGGAAAAACGCCGTGTGGTAGGGGACGGCGTCGGGCATGTCGGGCCGGGTCCGCAGACGGCGCCGCAATTCGCTAAAACGCATCACGCCCCGCACCGGCTGGCTGTGGGCGAGCACGTGGAGGTTGAGCTTCTTCGCGTCGACGATCCGGCGGCCGGTCTCGTCCTTCACGTAGGCGTCGCGGAAGACCCATTCCTGGGGAACGATCCAGTCGAAGACCCGCGCGCCGGACGGGACTTCGTGGATTTCCAGCGGGATTTCGCTGGCGAGCCGCCGCAGCGTTTGCCGGACGCCGGCGCCGGTCATGCTTCTATGCAGCGGCAGCAACTCCGCCATCAGGCGGTGCATCCGCTGGCCGGTTTCGTTTGCTGCAATCATCTGTGGTTCTTCGCAGGTCAGTTGTATTTGCGGTAAACGATTTTCGAGGGACGTCCCACGAGACAACGCTCAGGCCCGTCTTCCAGGGCGGCCCGGTAGACCGGCAGCGTCTCGGCGACGGCATCCACGGTCAACGCGATGTCCTCATCGGTGTGCGAATACCCCAGCACGAAGGACGGCCCGAACACGCCACGTCGGGTCAACTCCTGGATGAAGAGGCTGCGGAACCATTGGCACGGCTGACCGTCGCGGTTCCGGCAGACGAACACCAGATTGCAGGGACGCCCCTCGATCTGCACGTATTCATCCATGCAGGCCGCGGCGATCACCTGCCGGCATCCCTCGGTCAGCTTTTTGCCTTGGCGGTCAATGGTCGCGACCACCGGCTCTTCGACGTAGGTGTCCACCGTGGCCATGCAGGCGGCCAGGGCGGCGGTCTCAGCGCCGTGGGTGGTGGACAGCAGGAACACCCGTTCCTTGTCATGCGAGATGCCACCCAGCTCCATCAGTTCCCGCTTGCCACAAAGCGCAGAAAGGGCGAACCCGTTGGCAAGGGCCTTGCCGAACGTGGAGAGATCGGGCGTGACGCCGAACAACTGCTGGGCGCCCCCGAGAGCGTAACGGAACCCGGTAATCATTTCATCGAGAATGAACACCGCGCCGTGCTTCGCGCACAGCGCCTGCGTCTTGTGCAAAAAGCCGTCGATGGGGTCGTCATACTTGGTCGGCTCGAGAATGACCGCGGCCACCTGGCCGGGATGCTCGTCGAACACCCGCTCGACGCTCGCGAGGTCGTTGTAGGAAAACGTGCGGCTCAGGTCCTTGGCCGATTGGGGAATCCCCGCGTCCATCGGCGTGCCGCCGATGAACCAGTCGTCGTACGAGAAAAACGGGTGGTCGCTGCAGTACGCGACGAGCGGCTTGCCCGTGGCGGCGCGGGCGAGCTTGACGGCCGCGGTGGTGGCGGTCGAGCCGTCCTTGGTGAATTTCACCATGTCGGCGCCAGGCACGACGGAAAGGAACTTCTCGGCGGCGGCGACCTCGAGAGCAGCCGGCCGCGAGTAGCTCATGCCCTCCCACATCGCCTTCTGGGCGGCCTCGCAGACGCGGGGAAAGGCGTGGCCCAACGTCACCGCCCGTCCGCCGCTGCCGTACTCGATGTACTCGGCGCCGTCGGCGTCCCACACCCGCGAGCCCCGGCCGCGGACGAAATGCCCGGGAGTGAGGACTGGGAACTGATCGTCGCCCTTGGCGTAGGTGTGGCAGCCGCCGGGAATAACGGCGTGGGCCCGCGATTGCAGCTTGCGGCCTTTGGCGAAGCGGTCGTCGCTCGGCTCAGAAACCGGAAAAGACGCGACGGCCCAGCCGTTGGACGAGAGCCCGATTGCGGAACGGGGAGCTTCGACGATAGCCATCAGACGTCCTTTCATGAACAAAGAAAATGCATCAATTCCACGATAAGTCGGCGAGGAGCCAACGGCGCCTCAAAATCCGTAAGGGGAGCCCTGGTGGGCCCGTCCTCACGCGGATTTTGCCGGTTTTGCCGCGGGCAGCGGCAGGGTGATGGTCGCGTCCCCCGGCAGTACGCTATCCGATGAAACCTCTCCTTCGTGGGACGATGCGGAGCCGAAAGCGCCCGCCGAAAAAGCCGATGTCTCGAAGTCCTGTATCTGGCGTTCGGTCAACGCTCGCAGCGAGACCGCGGAGGGGCAGTCAAGCAATGCGCGATACCACTGCGTGGTCGCGACGATCGCCTCGTCGATGTCCCAGACGGGCCGCCACTTCAGCGTCCATAGGGCCTTATCGATCGCCAGCCGCAACAGACAGGTTTCGTGTGGGGCGGTGGGATCGCTGGCGTCCATCCACCCGCCCTGCCCCCATGTCTCAATCACGCGACGGACCAACTCCGCCACCGGCAGATCCCCGCCTGGAAGCGGGCCGAAGTTGAAGCTTCCGTCGAGGTCGCCTGCGTCGTCCGACCGCAGCGCGGCCCCCAACGTGAGATAGCCGCAGAGACAGTCGAGAACGTGTTGCCAGGGGCGGACCGAGGTGGGATTGCGAACCGCAACCGGCCGGTTTGCAGCCAACGCCTGCATCGTGTCCACAATTAGCGCATCCCGCTTGAAATCGCCGCCGCCGATCACGTTGCCGGCCCGCGCCGTCGCCACCCGTACGCCGTGTTGTTCGAACCGCTCCGGTGGAAAGTACGACCGCCGATACGATGCGGCCACGATCTCCGCAGCGCCCTTGCTCGCGCTGTACGGGTCGAATCCGCCGAGCGGGTCATCCTCTCGATAGCCGACGGTCTGTTCGACGTTCTCGTAGACCTTGTCAGTGGTCACCAGGACGACCACCATCGGGCGGCCAGCGAGGCGAACGGCTTCGAGCACGCTCGCCATGCCCATCACGTTCACGTCGAACGTTTCCAGCGGCGTGCGATATCCCTCGCGGACCGCGGATTGCGCCGCCAGATGAAAAAGCGCGTCCACCTCGGCCCGCTCGATGGCCGCGACCAGGGCATCGACGTCGCGGACGTCCGCATGCGTTTCCGTGGTGAGAAGCGAACGCGTCTCGCAAAGCTGGTAATGGCTTGGACAGGTCGGCGGATCGAGTGAGTATCCGTGCGTGCTCGCGCCCAGGCGGGCCAGCCACGTCGCCAGCCACGATCCCTTAAAGCCGGTATGGCCGGTGACCAGGACCGAGCGACCCGCGTAGGCGCAGCGGAAGTCATGCGTTTGCATCGTGGACTCCTGCTAAACAGGCTCTTGTGGTTCGGGGAGGCTCGAGGGGGTCGGGAGCCTTTTTCGGTCAACGTATGTTCCATCGGGTCGCTGTTCAGACCGAAAAAGACTCCCGACCCCTTCTCGTCCTAGGTGGTGTGGGCGAGCGGACCGACACCGGTGATGGCCGCGACCGATTGGCCCGTCGCCGCGTGGTCGGGAATGTCAACGGTCATACCGGTTCCCCGCAGCATCCGCCGGATCACACTACCGATGCGGCCGGGCTGTGCGACAAACCTTGCCAGTATCATGGCGCACCGTAGTTTCTCGAGGGGGGAAATCGGCGCCTTGGCGGCGACGGTCGCATATCCCGCGAGGCACCGCGGCTGGTGGGGCCAAACGAACCGCCGCTTGCGGCCGCCGGTGATGAAGTGCTCGTGCTTCTCGTTGGCGTCGTGCGAGTTGGAATAGCGGGCATCATGCCAGCGGGAAAAATAGAGACGCTCGGGAACCTCATGGATTTTTCCCAACAGCGCGAGTTCGGCGATAAGCGCTTTTTCCGAGTTTGCGAACGGCCGGTGCAGCCCGGTTCGCTGCAGTGCGTCCGTGCGAATCAAGCCGTAGATTTCCTGGCAGCGGATGGTTTGAACAAGCACGCCGAAAAAGCGGCGGCTCGGGGAATCGTGCTCCAGGTTCTCGCGGCGCCCCGAGAACGCCTCGTCGGTCATCACCTCGTAATCGTTGTTTCGGCGGGCGTCGTCGGCGATGATTTCGCAGCCGTGCTGGTCGATGATGACGACACGTGGCAAGGCCAGGACGCGCCGACGGTCGTCGTCGAGGGCGGCCACGCATTTTTCGAGGAAGGTGGTCGCCCACAAATCGTCGTGCGAGGCCCACATGAAGTACTCGCCGCGGGAAAGGTCGAACACGCGGTTGTAATTCCAGATCGCTCCGCGATTCTCCGTGGCCCGACAATAGCGGATTCGCCGATCGCGGGCGGCGAACTCGCCGCAGATCCGCTCCGTGGCGTCGGCGGAGGCGTTGTCCGAGATCACCATTTCGAAATCGCGGTAGGTCTGCGCGAGTAGCGAGGTGAGCGTCAACCGCAGGAAATTCTCGCCGTTGTAAACGGGCAAACCGATCGTTACGCGAGGAGTTCTTAGGGGCATGGTCGGCGGAATGTGTCAGGTTCGATGGGGAACGGTCCTTGGGCGCCGCGGATCAGGCGGCCTTTTTCGTAAACGGGTAGGAATCGCCGCCAATGGGCCTGGCGGCGGTATCGTGGCGCCGGCCAAGGGCCCATTGCCGAAGGGACCTCATGACGAAAAGCGTGTTGGTAACGAGGTAACGCCGCCACAGGCGCTTCGGCTCTTCGCCAAGGCGAAAGGCCCATTCCAAACCGCGGCGCTGCATCCACTTCGGCGCCATCTTCTTGGTGCCGGCGTGGAAGTCGAACGCGGCCCCCACGGCGAGGTTGACGGTGTTGACTCGTTGGCGAAGCTCCCACGCGGCGAGGTCCTGTTTCGGCGCCCCCAGGCCGACAAAGACGATGCTCGCGCCGCTGCGATGGATGCGGTCGGCGATCGCATCCCAGTCCATTTCGTCAAGCGGGCAGAACGGTGGCGATTCGACGCCCGCGATATCGAGCTTGGGAAACCGCTTTGTGAGGTTGCGGCCCAAGCGGCTGAGAACCGGCAGCGTGCTGCCGAAGAGGTAAATCGCTTCGCCATGAGCGGCGGCTGCTTCGCAAACCCGCAGCGTCAGCTCGGGACCGTAAACGCGGTCGCGGAGCCCGGCGCCGTAGATGCCGTTGAGCGCCCAGCGAACCGGTTGACCGTCCGGTGCGATCATGTCGAACTGGTTGACCTTGGCGCGAAGGTCGCTGTCGCCGCTGGCGGTGACCAGGGCGTGGACGGCGTGCAGGCTTACGACGGCCGGCTGGCGTCGCTGGGCCGCGGCCATGACGCAGGCGACCGCCTGATCGTAGGTCGTCGCCGTCACATCGACTCCCAGGAGGCGACGCTTGGGCGGCCACGCGGGGCACCCGCCAGGCCGGATGTCTGCGGTGGTCATCTCAATAGCCATTACGCTGTTGATCGGAGGAGGAAATGCCTGGCGCCCATCGGTGGGCGATGCAATGACGGAACCCGAAGCAAAGATCGCGCCGAACGCGTTTTTCCGTAAGCGGACGGGGTGGTAATCGCGTCGCTTCCAGAATTCAACATCGGGCGTGGTGAAAACGCACCGCCTTGTTGACCGCCCGCAACAAGCAATCCGCCGCGTGCTCGGGCGTGCGTCGCTCGGCGACACTTCGAACAACCGGTCGCATCGCGGCGATTTGGGTGGGCGTGGCCGCCAAAGCCCGGTGAATCGCGTCATCCATGCTGTGCGGGCTGTCCGGCAAAAACGTCCAACCGTGCACGCCGTCCTCTACCATCTCCCACACCGCCTGGCTGTATTGGCTGCCAAGGATCGGCATGCCGGAGAGCATCGCCTCGTTGGCCACCATCCCCCATTCGTCGGCGAGGGTTGGTTGGACGAGGATCGAATGATCGGCGTAAATTGTTGCCAGTTCGTCAAAGCCGCGGCGGCCGAGAAACGCGACTCGCAGATTCCGCGGCAAAGGCATCGCCCGCAGTTCCGCCGCCTGCGGGCCGTCGCCCACCAGCGAAAACTCCACGCGGCGTGACGGATGGCGCTCCGCCCAGGCTCGCAGTCGCTCGAGAAAGGGCACGATCCCCTTTCGCGGCACGAACTGGCCGGAATAGAGCAAGCGATGCGCCTGCCGGCTGGGCCGGTCCAGCGGAACGTTCTCGAAAACGCCCATCACCGGGCAGTACGGAACCAGCTCCATCCGCTCGTCCGGTACGCCGAAGCCCTTGAGATACGCCGCCCCGCTTCGGCCATTCACCGCGACGCAATCGGGCCGCCTTAGCAACCAACGGCGGAGGGTCCGGCGGGCCGCGGCGCGGCCCTGTTCCGTATGTTCCGAAAGGCAGGCCCAATACAGCAGCGGGGTGCGGCGGACGACCCGCGCGTACACAGCGGAAAGCGCGGCCGCGGCGCCGAGCTGCTCAGCAATAACCACGTCTGGCTTCAGCGCCCGCAGCCGAGCCACCGCATTGCGGGGAAAATGGACCTCATTGGTCTCCTCGAATCCTTGCGGATGCCGCCATGGCCGCCGCAACGTGAAGGTCTTCAGCCGCTCGACGCGCAGCGTTCCCCAGTCGGGGACCCAGTGGCGGTTGCCTTCCATCGGCGTGGCGATGAGCATCGTAAGCTGCCCGACTAATCGTTGAAACGACTCGTAAAAGGGCAGCGAATGCGGCGGGATATAGTTGGTGACGATAACGGCGTGGCGGGCAACGTGGGCGCCGGTTCCGCCCGTGGCTTTCCGATGTCTCTCGCTATCGAAGGTGGTTGCGGCGGCGAAATGGGCCTCCCGCTCGTCGAACGTTATTGGCATAGCGGTTGTTCCTTTGAAGTTGGAATCGACGCGCATGCGGGATGTTGGGGCTGTGAATCGGCGCCGGCCGCAAACCCGCGGGGCGAAAGATTCGGCTCCAAGCGACCTTCTTCGCAACGCTCGTCGAGTGACGGCAGCGGGGACGCGGGAACCGCCCGCCAGAAAACCGCCATCGCAAACATCAGCGTGTAGCCATTCGGGATCGGGTGGAACATCGAGAGGTCCGCCAGTCCCACGACCACGGCCGCCGTCACCAGCAAATCCGGCGGCAGATTGGGCCGCCGCCATGCAAACCACGCGAGCGATAGCGCCGCCGCCGCCAGCAGCAGCCCGCCGGGCACGCCCGATCCCATCATCACGTCCAGGAACAGGTTATGGGCGTGAAACGTCGGCCAGAAGTGGTCGGCGCAGATGATTCCGCGGGAGCAGGCGTGCCCATAGCCGGTGAGGGGCTTTTCCCCGATCTTTTTGATGGCGAACCACCACAGGTCGGTGCGGCCCGCCAGGCTGGTCACCTCGGAAGGGTCGCCGTCGCGGGAGGCGGCGCTGAGCGTCTCTTCGGCGTCGATGGCAATCACCCCCGCGCCGATGCCGGCCAGGAACACGCACAGACCAAGCCCGCCCACCGCGGCGATAGCGGCCTTCCCGCGGGCGCCGACGCGCCGCCACGTCGCGATGGCGATGACCAACGCCGCCGTAAGCAGCGACGTGCGGCTGCCGGTCTGGTCGATGGTGAACAGCGCAAAGGCCAGAGGCCAAATTCCGTAACGCCATCGGAGTGCGCCGGAGTAGATCAGGCAAACCAACAGAACCACCAACAGCGCGGCCTGTCGGCCGGTGCCGTTGGGCTGGTTCAAGCCGCCTAGCCGCATCTCGCCGCCCATGGCGGAAGCCTCGTAGGGATCGCGGCCGAGGCTGGGCACGCAGTAGTACACGAACCAGGACCCGACCACGTAGGCCAGCACGCCAATCGCGCTGGCCGAGAGGATCGCCGTGCGGTTCGCGTGCAACAACGCCGCAGGCGCGAACAGGAAGACGCAGCACGTCGCCATCACCGACGCCGCCGAATAGACCGGGTTGAAAGCGAACGGGATGATCGCCACCATCCATCCACCCAGGAGCGCCAGCCACAGCCCCGGCGGCGCAAGCAGGTACCGCTGCGTCAGCGGCAGATAGGCGAGGCCGTAGAGCCCGCAACATCCGCACAGCAGCAGCCGCGCCAGTGTTTGCAGGTCTAGCCCGCCGCCGCCATCGGGAGCGACCGTGCGGAAATTGGCCTCGGTAAAAAAGAGAAAGAACCCGATCAACGCCACGGCGATGAAGGTCGCATGGGAACGGGCGGACGCGCTGAGAGCCGCTTGCCAGTTCGGCGCGAAGCGGTCCGGCGGCGATGCAATGAGGTTGTGCATCATCAGACGCCGCCTTTCCGGTTTACAGAATCCGTAGAAGCGGCCAGCAGCGCGACACTCGCCCCCATCCAAAGGCATGAAACCAAGGCCCCGGCGGCCGCGGCCAGCGGAATCGCTTGCCAGCCGAAGACGGGATAACCCGCAAAGGCCGCCAGCAACAGAGCGGCGCAAGACGCAAGTCGTCCGCGAACGCCGGCCATCGCCAATCCGCGGCCTTGAAGGAAACCTTCGGCCACGTAGGCCCACCCGTTCATCGCGTTCGCGATCGTGAGCATAACGGCGGGCCAAATCGCGGGGCGGAATTCCTCGCCGTAAACCAGCGTGATCAGAAAGGGCAGCAGAAGGCAGAACGCCGCCGCGGCAATCACCTGCAACAGGGCGAGCCCGCTTCCCAATAGCCACAGCCGGCGCAGCGTATACGTATTTGCGCGGTCGGCGCCGGCGTTGAAGGAGAAGAGGGCCAGCGTGTGCGGGGCGACCAGCAACGCGCTGGCGGCGGGCACGGCGGCCGCGTAGTAGCCCTGCGTGGTCAAATCGGCGAACCACAACATCAGCATCACGTCCAGCCGGCCAAACAACTCCGCGGCGAAGTTGGCGGCCGCGAACGGTCGTCCGCGGCGAATGATCGAAAGCGGGCCCGGCCTCGGACGCCGCCCCAAGGCGTCGCCTCGACGCGACGCGAGAAGCCACGCCAGGCCCAGCCCCGGAGCGGCCACCGCAGCAAAAGCCACCCAGGCGAGCGTGATCACTCCACTGAGCCACAGCAAAAGTAGCAAGATGGGAAACGCGGCCGCGGCGATTACGCGGCAGGCATTGTAACGGTGAAAACGGGCGGCCCCGTGATCGACCGCCAACAACCCGAGCCGCATGTGTTCCAGGGGCAGGAAGACGGCCGCCACCAGGCAAAGGGGCGTCAGGTAGGCCTTCTCGGAGGGCAGAGCGAAGACCGAAAGCACGATCGCCACGAACATGCAGCCACCGCCCGTATACAAGCCCGACCGCAGGGCGCCGCTTGCCAATCGCCCCTCACCGTGGCGCCGGACATCGCGACTGTTCCGAAAACCCTGCCGTGAGATGCGGTACGGCGCCGCCGCGCGGGCGACCGCCAGGGCGATTCCCAAAAGGCCAAGATGCGTGAGCGTCTGCGGCCAAACCATGATCGTTGCGAACTCGCCCCGGGCGGTCGGCCCCAGGCAACGGGCAAGAAACACGCCCTGAATCGCAAAAAGGCCGAAAACTGCGACACTCACGGCGATGCTCGACGCCAGCGTCGCCGCGCGCCGCACCGCCCCCGCCAGCCGCGCAAGAGCGGCGCCCGGCGAATTCGCGAGAGGAATCCCCGCCAGCGATTCCCCGGCGGCGGTTTCGGCCACGGACATGAGGCGCCCTTGCAACAGGATGGTGAGAAAAGTCAACGGCAATACGAACCGCGCCGCGGACAACGGATCAAAAAGATAGAGAAGCAAGTCATGCGCCAGGCCATCGTCCCGTCTCGCTCCGCGAAGCAGCAGGCCGCCGCGAAAGGCAAAGCAATTGCGCTTTCGCCTCGCGTTCTCTTGCGGAACGAATGGCGACTACGCGTTCTCCGGCGGGGGGCTCCACTTTTCGAGCTTCACATGGAACAGGATCGAGACCATCGTCTCGAAAACGAGCTTCAGGTCGTGCCAAAGCGTCCGCGAGCGGATGTAGCGAATATCCATCCGCACCCACTCGGCGAACGGGATACGGGCGCGTTGGTGGGCGACCTGCCAGATGCAGGTCAGCCCCGGCGTGACCGCCAACCGCTGGCGTTGCCAGCCCAGGCAGGCGTCGGCTTCGTGAAGCGGCAGGGGGCGGGGGCCCACGAGCGACATGTCGCCGAAAAGCACGTTGATCAGTTGCGGCAACTCGTCAACGCTGGTGGCCCGCAATATCCGGCCAACCTTGGTCACGCGCGGATCGCGTTCCATTTTGAAGGCAGGGCCGTCTTGTTCGTTCAGGGCCAGCAGTTCGGCGTGCCGCCGCTCGGCGTCCGCGACCATCGTGCGGAACTTGAGCATCGTAAAGACCTTGCCGCCGCGGCCGCGCCGCTGCTGGCGGAACAATATCGGCCCGGGGCCCGACAGCCGCACCGCGATCGCGGCGAGGAGCATGAGTGGCGCCGTCAGCAGCAGGCCGAAACCGGCCCCGCCAATGTCAAGCGTCCGCTTCCACCACGGGTCCGCATGCGTGATCAGCGGCTCCATACCGCCGGGCGCCGACGCCAGCTTGGAAAAAGGCGCTTGCGCGGCGGTTTGCTCAACGGGCTCATCCGTGGTGGCGGGCTGGTCGGCCGGCCAGGCAGACGGGTCGGAATCTAGCAGACGCTGGTCCAATGCGCGGATGTCGTCATCGGCGTCTTCCGCCACGTCGTCCTCGCCCGTGAAGACCCGCAAGCGGCGCTTAAGCCCACCGCGATCTTGTGCGTCGCCGCTCCCGCTCTCGCCGTTTTTCCCGTTGCGATCATGATCTCGAAAGGGTAGGATCATCCGGCGGTTGTCGGGCTCGGGGTACGTCAAGACCTCGTACCGCCAGTTCGTCGTCAGCGGCGCATCCTGAAGCATGTGCTCGGCCGCCACGCAGGCGCCGTCAGCGTCGGTGTCGGCAAGCAAGGCGGCGATCGCGATGCGCCCGTCGAGCCAGCCGAACTCATCGGTGATTCGCAGTCGGCGTTGCAGCCGCCGCCGCAGGGCCGTCATGTCTCGCCAAGGGACCCGGCCGCCCTCGATCTTACGAAAGACCAGAAGCGAAACCGGCAGCCCGCGGCGGTCGGCGCGGACCCGCTCCCGCTGCACGAACAAGGCCATCTCTTCGGCGGATCGCAGGGGCCGCAGCCCGGGCCGCAGCCCGGTGACGGCCTGCCTAGTGGGGTTCCAAGTTACCATGGAATTTCTTGCTCGAAAACGGGAAACGATTTGGGCAACGAGATCACCACGACCGGCGCCTGTGGGCCGCGCCGGCGCTGGGCCGCGCGACACGGCTAAATTCGGCGATAAAGCCAGTCCGGAATGTGGTCGGGACGCTTGTTGAGCACGGCGCCGAGGATATGGACGCCTTGTTCCCGCAGCTTTCGCACAGTCCGCACGGCGGTTTCGCGGCGAACCCGCTCGGCCTCGATTACCAGCAGAATGCCATCGAGCATCCGGGATAGACCGTCGGCGGCCGTCGGTCCGTCGGCTGGCGGCAAATCAAAGACCGTCAGATCAAACCGCCCGCGCAGCCGCCCAAGAATCGGCCCGAGTGTTTCCTCCTGAAAGACGCCGCGGACCCGCGGCTTGAGCCCGGCGCCGATCACGCTGAGATTCTGCGGCGCCACGCAGATCAGGCAATCTTCCATTTCGATAACGCCTTCAAGCCATTCGGCAAAACCGGCCGACCGCGCCTGGCGGAACCGGCTGCTGACGCTCGGCCGGGCGAGGTGGGCGTCGACCAGCGCAATTTGATCGCGGCCGTCCGCCGCAGCCGCTGCGGCGAGATGAGCGGCGATGGTGCTGGCGCCGGCGCGGCTTTCCAGCGACGCCACGCCCACCGCTTTGCCAACCACCGAACCGCCGTCCCCGTCCATATTCGACAACAGCGAACGGGCAAGCCCCTCGAAATGGTCGCTCACGGACGTAACGTTGGCGGCGATTCGACCCGCGTAGGAAGCGGCGGAAACGTTTTTTCGAAGTCTGATCATGGCTTGACGTATCTTGAGTAAAATGAGACGACTCGCGGGGAAAAAGACGGTCTCTTACGTCACGGAGAGCACATGCTTCTTCGTGCGGGGGATCGACAGCAGCACCGGCAGTTCAAGCCGCCGCTCCACGTCGTCCGGGGTCTTGAGCGACGAATCGAGTTGCTCCGCCACGTACGCGAGCGCCAGGGCGCCAAAGACACCCGCCGCCAGTCCCACAATGATCAGCAGACCCTTCTTCGGGCTGGACGGTTTCTCGACGAACGACGCCGGCTGCACAACCGTGATGTTGGAAATACGTTCCTCCATCAAGGCATGATCGATGCGGGCCTGCTCGAAGCGGTCGGCATAAGTGAGGTACTTGTTTTCCAACAGGTCCGCCTGACTTTCCATCTCCATGATGCGCGAGGAGTTCTGGTTCAGTTCGGCCAGGCGGCGGTGGGTGGCGCTGCATTGCGACTCCAACTCCGCCTGTTGCGAAAGCAGCGAAGCGAGGTTTGCCCGCTCCTTTAGCAGTTGCAGTTCCATTTCCTGGCGGGCCGGGTTGGCCACCATGGTCGTTTGCGTGCGGCCGTTCGCTTGAAGCGATGCAATCTGTTCCGCCTCCGCCACCTGCTGCCGCAGGGAGATGACCGTCGGGTGTTCGGGGGTGTATTTCGAAAGGAGTTCCCGCTCTTTGATTTGCAGCTTGTAGAGTTCCTGCTGCATGTTGTCGGCGGCCTGATTGGCGATACCGCTGGTCGCCTCGGATTCGATGCGCTCGGGCAGCGACGCGTAGGATTTCTCGAGCGCATCCAGCCGGGCGCGGCTGGCGGCCAGCTCCGCATGGTTCCGCTGCAGCAATTCGCGCGAGGTCCGCATTTCCTGGCGGAGCGTGTCCTGCTGGTCGGCGATGGAAACGACTCCCAGTTCGTTTTGGGCCGCGGCAAGAGCGTCGGCGGCCTTCTCCCACTGTTCGCGGAGCATCCGCACCTGCTCGGAGAAAAACTCCTGCGAGCCCTGCGTGCGGTGGATACGGATGTGTTCGCTAATAAACAGACGGACAAGCGTGTCGGTGATCTTCTGCGCTTTCTCGGGCGAAAAGAACTCGGTTCGCACCGTAATCACGTGCGACTTCTTACCGGCGAACACACTGACCGCGTCGACCAATGCTTTGATGGCGGCCTCGCGACCACTGACGGAATCGGGCCGGAAGGGCGCCGCCTGCGTGACAATCTCGGATCGCTCACCGTTTCCCTCGGTTGGCGCCGTTTTGCCGCGGAAATAACCCGGCCCGAGCGTATCAACCACTTGGGCCAGTATCTCACGGCTTTGCAGGATCTCGATCAGGGTGGCGATTTCGTTCTCGCGCGATTCGAGCAGGTTCACGGTTTGGGCCGTGGCGGCGGTCGGATCCACACCGACGCTCTCGCGGCCCACGCGGACGAACAATTTGCATTCCGATTCGTACTTGCGCGGCAGCCAAATCAGGGCGGCCGCCGTCGCCGCAACGCAAAAAGCAAAAAACGTCAGCGACTTGCGGCGGTGGCGAAAAAGGCCGCGGGCAACGTCGCGGGGTGTTGGCAGGCTATGGGTGATCGGGGACATGCGGTTTTCTCGCGAGGGGGTTGGTCTTTCTCGCAGTATAAGCACGGCGGGGAAATCGCCGATGAGGCAAATTTCGGCGGCGGGCGAGATTTGCCCCCCGCAAGCGGCCGCCGGCTCGGAAAAAGCGACTGTGCCGCCTGTAGGGCCGCGGCGCGCTATCCGCAAATCACGGCGCGCTATTGGCTGAAGCTCTCGCGATAGCGCTGGGCCGCCTCTTCCGGCCGTACGGTGTTGATGTGACAGCCGCTGCTGAATTCGAAGCCGGCCAGATGGGAAACTCTCGGGAGAAGTTCGACCCGGTAGCGATAGTCGCTGGTATCCATCGTCGCGGAGGCCCGCTTCGGCGTCCCGTGGCCGTCCGGTTGAAACGGCCCCGCCGAGAAAACAAGGTTGTAGGCCGCCCCAGGGCTGATCTCACGCAGGGCCCGCACCATTTGTCGGACGAGCCGAGCGAGTTGCATCAGCCGGGTTTTCGGCTCGAGGTCCAACGCCGCGACTTGCCGCCGGGGTGTAATCCATGCCTCGTAGGCGAAGCGGCTCGCGTACGGGCACACCAACAGGAAGTCCCCGCACTCCGCGATCAGCCGCGTATCCCGCTCTTCATGACGTTGCCAGTCGGCCCAGTAATCGCGGCCGGTTTCGCGGCGATAGCGGGCCAGGGCGGCGAGTTCGCGCCGTAGCGTGGGGGGGAGGAACGGGACCGCAATGAGCTGTGTGTGGGCATGGCTGAGCGACGCCCCCGCTTGAAACCCCACATTCTTGAAGAGCGAAACCCACGCCGCGCCGGATGGCCGGTGCGCCGCCAGCCGCGACGCGTACATGCGCACCGCCGCCCGCGTCTCCTCGAGCGTCATGCCCTCGTAGCCCGGAACGTGCCGCGGGCAGTCGATGATCACCTCGTGGCTGCCGGCGGACGGCGTCGCCGCAAACGCTGGAAAGGCAAAGGGATCGGCCATCGCCTCCGGTCCGGAAAACGGTTGCGGCCCGGTCCCGGCCCCGCCTTGTACCGCCGGATACTTGTTGGGAACCACCCGTACCCGCCAGCCGGGCCCGTCTTTGGGCGACGCCGCCGGACGGTCGGCTGCGAGCTCGCCGGGCGTGGCGTTTTCGACCCCTTCACAAAACGGACATTCCTCGGGCGGCGGATCAGGCGGCCGGGGCACGTCATGAGGCCGCGTTTCGCGCGACGCCGCCACGATCACGTGGCAATGGAGAAGAGGGTCGTGGCGAAACTCTGGCATGCCGCAAGAACTCGTTGGTCGCCCCGTTTACGCGAAACGCGTTTGACGCAAACGGCCGATCGTGGCGCGATACAATCCGACGTATTCCTCCGCGCTCCGTCGCCACGACCAGTCCTGCATCATCCCCGCGCGGACGATCCGCTCCCACACGCCGGGCATTTCGCGGTAGGTCGCCACCGCCCGGTCCAGTGTTTGCTCGAGGGCTTCCTCGGAATACCCGTCGAAAACAAAGCCGGTGGCCACGTGGCGGTTGAGCGTGTCTTCATTCACGTCAGTGACCGTATCCTTCAAACCACCGACCGTCCGGACCACCGGCGGCGACCCGTAACGCAAACTGTAAAGCTGGTTCAGGCCGCACGGCTCGAAGCGGCTGGGCATCAAGAACATGTCGCAGCCAGCCTCAATCCGGTGGGCCAAACCATCGTCGAAGCCGATCCGCAGGCCGAGCTTGTCGGGATGGCGCCTCTCGAGGTCGGCCAGTCGCTCGTGGTAATCGGGGTCGCCGTCACCGAGGACCACCCACTGCGTTTCCCGCCGCTCAAGCCACCGCTGCATTACGGGAACCCACAGGTCCACGCCCTTCTGCGTCGTCAGCCGGCTGACGATTCCGATCACCGGCGCTTCGGGCCGAACGGGCAATCCCATCTCTTGTTGCATCGCGGTTTTGCACTGCGACTTGCCGTCCTTCCAGTTGTCTGGGCCATACGTGGCGGCGATGCCCTGGTCGATCTGGGGGTCCCATACGGAATAGTCCACCCCATTGACGATGCCGGAGAGTACGCTGCGCCGATGCGACAGCGCCGGGTCCAACCCGCAACCGAATTCGTGGGTCTGAATTTCGCGGGCGTACTGCGGGCTGACGGTGTTGACCGAGTCGGCGAATACGATGCCGGTCTTGAGAAGGTTGAGCTTGTTGTGAAACTCCATCTGGTGAAAGTTGAAATACTTCCAGTCAAGCCCCGTCAGCAGCATGTCCCAATGCCAGAACTGCCCTTGATAGGACAGGTTATGAATGGTCATCAGCGAGGCGATGCTACGGTACCGCTCGCGGTTGGCATACTCGATGGCGAGATACGCGGGCACAAGCCCCGTCTGCCAGTCGTTCACGTGGAGCACGTCCACGTCGAGTTGCAGCAAGCGGATCGTCTCCAACACCGCCCGCGAAAAAAAGATGAACCGCTCGCAGTTGTCGATGTGGTCGCTGCCACTGTGGCGGTAAAGGCCGTCGCGGTCGAAGTACTGGTCCTGCTGGATCAGATACACGGGGACCTGATCCCCCGGCAAGGTGCTCTTGAGAAGCCGCCCCGAGACCGTTTTGCCGGCGATGGGCACGATGAATTCGATGCCGGTTGGGTGAATGTTCCTCCCCGAATAGCGGGTTTCTCGATACGCCGGTGTAACTACGCTGACCGCATGGCCAAGTTCCTGAAGCGCCCGCGGCAAGGAACCGCAAACGTCCGCTAATCCCCCCGTCTTGGAAAACGGGATCACCTCGCTCGATGCCAGTAGGATTCTCAAAGTGCGTTCGCTCCGTCTCTTGATGGTGGAACATCCGCGCGACAAGGGGCCATGCAAACCCGTACCGTACCATAGTCCGCAGGCATTTGAATAGCTCGGCGACCGGCGAAAGGGCTCCCAAACACCCAGATTCGGGACCGAAGATCGCCGTTGAACCCGTTTCTCCGGCTGAGGCACACACCTGCAGTGGTAGTGTGCGCAAATTCGGCGAGTTCACGGTGGCGGATCGGTGGTTTACGATGGAGTTGGGCGCCAGCCAACTCATGGATCCGCCGCGCCTATGCCACCTGAAGTTCCCCGAAGCAGCGTCCGTGGCCGATCCTGGAAAGCAAACGTCGCAGCTCGATGTCGAAGCGGTCTGGCAGGAGTTCTTCCCGCGAATCCGCCGGGCGGCGCTGATGCTTACGGGCAGTCCGTGGGAGGCCGACGACTTGGCCCAGGAGACCTTCCTGGTCCTTACGCAGCAGGCCGATCGCTATGAGGGTCGCAGCAGCGTTTACACGTGGCTTTACGGCATTTTACTTAACCTGGAAAGAAGGTCGCGGAGGCGGACGGGGCTGCATTACCGCAAACTGGGGGTGCTCCAACAGCGGCAGGCTGGCCAGCAGCGCGCCCACCCTGCGGCTGAAGCCCCGGTCGAAGCCCGCGAGTGGAAAGACAGTCTGTGGGAGCTGGTTGGCCGATTGCCGGACGCGCAGCGTCGGGCGTTGGTCTTGAGATTCAGCGAGGAATTGCGGTACGACGAAATTGCGGAAATCCTTGATTGCCCGTTGGGAACGGCCAAGTCACGGGTCTTCCACGGGCTGAAGACGTTACGGGAATGGGTCAAGCCGGGCGACACGGCGGCCGCGCCGCCGTCCCATCCCGACGAGGACCTGCAGCATTATGCGGGATAGCGACACGTAGGCGGAGACATAGCCTTGGAACGTTTGGAAGGCGGAACATCCGGGGCGGACTCGTTCCTCCCGGACGATCTGGCGGAACTGGGGGACGCACTTCGGGCTCAGGCCGACGCGATCGACCGCGCGAATCCGCCGCGGGCGCCGGTCGGGGTGTGGGCGAGCAAAACGCATCGCCCCGCGCGAGAGGGCACGCGGCGCCGGGCGGGGACCGGCGTTGCCGGCGGACGCCGCGTCGTTTGGGCGGCTGCGGCCTGTCTCGCGCTCGTTGGGCTGGTCGTGGGCTATTTCGGCTGGCGGGGGCTCAACGAGTTCGAGCATACTGGCGGCCAGGTCGCTGATCGGCAAGGCAAGTTCGATGAAGGAGCTACGGACGGAGCCGATTTCAAGCCGGCCGACGCCCGAGTCGGCGACGCGGATTCGCTCGTGGCCGAGGCGGAAACCGCGGCGGAACGACGCCCGACCGGTCCCGGCGGTTCCTCGTCATTCCGTGTCAACACGTCCGTCATCGACGCCGCGTGGACCCAGGAGCTGACGGGGCCGGAACTGGAGGCGGTGCTGGATTTGCTACCCGCGGAGAACATGGACGATCGGCTGGCGATTTGAATGACCGACGTTCGGCAAACCAACATGGCGGCGATGGATCAGCAACATCGAAGGGCGAATGGGTTCCACTCGATCAACGCGTGGCGCTATTGCGCGGCGATGTGGATGGGCGGTCTGCTCACGATGTGGCCGGCGGGCGATGCCTTCGCCGATACGTTGCCCGACTTCAAGGTGGCCGCCACCGCTCTTCGCCAGGCGACGGTAACCATTCGTGTGACCGACGCCGGCGCTCTTGAAGAAGTCCCGGACAACCTGGAGGGAGAAAATCAAGAAGCCGAAAAGGAACTCTTTGCCCGCCGCGTCACCGTTTGTTCCGGCGTGAGCGTGGGCGAGCGGCTCGTCGTCACCTTTGTAAGGTCTCAACAGCCCGAGAAGATTCGGATTACGGCGCCGGGCGGCGCCCAGGCCGAGGCGGAAATCCGCGTCATCGACCATTACTCCGGTCTCACGCTGCTTCAGGTCGAAGGCGTCACGCTTCAGCCGCTGACGTTTGCCGAGGATCCGCCCGCCGTTGGTAGCTGGGTTCTTTCCGCGGCCGGGTGGGGCATGGAATCGGCGGTGGTTTCCTTCGGCATGGTCAGCGCCAGCGATCGGGCGATTCCGGGCGTGTCCTTTCCTCCGCTGCTGCAGTGCGACGTCCGCACGGCGGAGACCTCCAGCGGCGGCGGCATCGTCAATCCCAAGGGAGAACTCCTTGGCGTGGTCGTCGCCGCCGCGGAGAAGGAGACGGGCGGGTGGACGTACGCGGCGCCGGTCCGCCATGTCCAACGGCTGTTGCGGGCCCGGCAACCGGGCAAGGTCGTCGTGCTCAAGCGGCGACGACCGGTGGTCGGCATGATCCTGGCGCCGGGGGAGGAGCCGAACACGGTGGTGGTCGAACGCGTCGCCACGGGCGGCCCTGCGGAGAAGGCCGGCATCGCCGAAGGCGACCGCATCATCGCGGCCGACGACCTGAACATCCGCAACGTGTACCAGGCGGTCGGCCCGTTGATGCGGAAACAGCCCGGCGACACGATGTCATTTCTCGTAGAAGATGATCGGGGCCGCCGCGGCGTTCAAGTAACGCTAGGCGGCGGCGCCGAGTTGCCGGCAGGACCGAAATTCGTCGGCTCGATCGGTCTGGTCGATCAACGGGTGGCCGTCGCTCGCACCGCGGGCGGCGATTTCGATTTGCGGTTCGCCCGCGGCGTACGGAATCTATCCGCCGATCAGACGGAAGTCGGCGGCGCCACCGACGCCGAGCGGATTCTCCTGTTGGAAACCGCCGTGGATCGCTACGGCGCCCTGCTCAACCTCTATAAGGAAGAACTCGTTCGCCGCGACGGCCAGCAAGCGGAGACCAACGAAGAGTTACACCGGCTTCGCAAAGAACTCGACACGCTCCGCAAACAACTGGATGCAAGCCAACGCTAGGCGTTCCGGGAGGGACGAGAGGCAATTCGCAGACACTCCTGCGGGGACAAGGGCGCTGGCGCGGCGGAGGCGTCAGCCGCGTTGCTCCATCGGCAGCCCCATTGCCTGCATCAGCAGCTTGATGTCCTTCCATGTGTCCTTCTTCGCCGCGGGATTGCGAAGAAGATACGCGGGGTGATACGTGACGATGACGCGGGCCCCTCTGTACGTGTGAAACGCGCCGCGGAGCCTGCTCAGAGACATGCTGGGGGCGACGTCCAGCAGCGCGAACGTGGCCGGACGGCCGAGGCAGCAGATGAACTCCGGCTGCAATATCTCGAACTGCCTTTCGAAAAACGGGCGGCAATTGGCGGTCTCGTCCGCCGCGGGGTTGCGGTTGCCCGGCGGGCGGCACTTGAGCACATTCAGGATGTAAACGTCTTTCCGCGTCAGCTTCATCCCCTTGGTGATAATGTCGTTGAGCAGTTGGCCGGCGCGGCCGACGAAGGGTTCTCCCTGGCGGTCCTCGTCGGCTCCGGGGGCCTCGCCAAAGAAGCAAAGCCGCGGCATGAGATTGCCCACGCCAAAGACGGTTTGCGTGCGAGTCTCGGCCAGTTCTTGGCATTGGACGCAGGTCGCCACTTCCTGGCGGAGGGCGGCGAAGGCCGCCTCCCGCTCGGGCAGGTCCAACGGCGGGGTGTTCCAGCCGGCGCCCGGCGGCACGGAAGGCGGGGGTGCGGGTGGTTGCGTTTTCGTCTTTGACGGGGGCATTGGGGCGGTTTCCTCGTGAACGGTCGGCGGCGACGAGGCGCGCTTGCCCGGGGACGGACCCGCGGCGGAATCCGCCGGCCGAAAGTCACGATGCGGCGGACGGAGACGGATTTCCCCACGCGGCAGCGTCTCCACGCCCGCGGCCTCCCAACCGGCCAGTTCCTGTCGAATCATCCGGCGTAGACTGTCCAAGGCCATCTCCGCCCGCAAGGAAATACTAACGCGAAAGCCCCGTTTCTATTATCATAGCAAGATACGTGGGCCCTCGCGGCGCAGGACGGATCCGCGACTTTCGACTTCCACCTTTCGCACTTCCACCTTTCCCGCGACCACCGGTCGCGGCCTAATGCCATGCCGTTGCCCCAAGTCGCCATTGTCGGCCGGCCGAACGTCGGCAAGTCGAGCGTGTTTAATTGGCTTGCCCGCCGCCGGCTGGCGATCGTGGACGACCAACCGGGCGTTACTCGTGACCGGCTCTCGCACATGATGGAGCACGGCGGCCGGTATTTCGACATTGTGGACACCGGCGGGATGGGCGTCGAGGACACCGACGACCTGACAAAGCATATCGAGGAACAGATTTCCTTTGCCGTCGAGGCGGCGGACGTCCTGGTTTTCGTCACCGATACCCGCACCGGCGTCCTGCCGCTCGATGAAGAGGTGACCAGACGGCTCCGCTACATCGAGAAGCCGATCATCCTCGCCGCGAACAAAACCGACGATGCAACCTTCGACACCGCCGCCGACGCCTTTTACAAACTCGGCCGCGGCAAACTCGTCAAGATCAGCACGCTGCAAAACCGCGGGCGGGACGAATTGCTCGACATGATCGTCGAGCGGCTTCCCAAAGCCTCGGGCGAATCGGACGAAGAGGAGCCCGAGATGAAGGTCGCGATCGTCGGCCGCCGAAACGTCGGCAAGAGCACGTTCGTCAATACGCTGGTGCGGGCGGAACGGGTGATTGTGAGCAAGGTTCCCGGGACCACCCGCGACAGCATCGATGTGCGGTTCGAACTCGACGGCAAGGTCTTCACCGCGATCGACACGCCCGGCATGCGCCGCCGCGTGAGCGTGCGGACCGACATCGACTTCTACAGCGCGCACCGGGCCGAGCGCTCGATCCGCCGGGCCGACGTGGCGCTGCATTTCTTCGACTCCCGCGAGCAAATCAGCAAGGTCGACAAGAGTCTGGCGAAGTACGTGGCCGACGCCTACAAGCCGTGCATCTTCGTCGTCAATAAGTGGGACCTGCAGCACAAGAAGATTCCGACCCAGCAGTGGGTGAACTACCTGGGCGACACCTTTCCGATGATGCGGCATGTGCCCATCGCGTTTATCACCGGGCAAACCGGCAAGAACGTGAAAGCCCTCTTGAATCACGCCCAGATGCTGTTCAAGCAGTCGCGGACCCGGGTGGGCACGGGCGAGCTGAACCGCCTGGTCCAGGCGGCCATCGAGCACAATCCGCCGCCGCTGTTCCGTCACCGTCCGCCCAAGGTTTACTACGCCACACAAATTGGCATGCAGCCGCCGACGATCGTGCTGATGGTGAACAATCCCGATGCCTTTGCCGCCACTTACCGCCGTTACCTGCTGGGCGCGTTCCGCGACCACCTGGAATTCAGCGAAGTCCCGATCAAACTCTATCTTCGCAAGCGTCAGCAGAGCGATACTCGGGATGAGATCAAGGTGGCATCATGATCCCTTTAACCCTCACACTCCGCTGGTTCTTGCGCGGTCCCGCCCGACTTTGGCGTTTTTCCTCATCCGTGCGCTTCACCGCAACGGCGGAAGTGATAGGTTTCCTTTAGTTCCCCGGCCGGCGAGTCCGCCGGCGCCTATACGCTTCTCGACAGAACTCACCCCCGCGCGGGGCGGGGTGGGCCACCTGGCCTGCCCCGCCCTCTTGTTATTTCGACGGGCGGGTATTCACGAAATCCGCCTGGATTCCCCGTTCGCGGAGTTCCTTCGCGAAGCTCTCGCCCCCATGCACGGCAATGACCCGGCGGGGTTCGACCAGCTCGATCAGCCGCATCAATTCCGCGAAGTCGGCGTGATCGGAAAGGGGGATCGCCACGTCTACGCCCATCCGCCGCGCATAGTTGGGTTTCAGCGCCCAGCCGCTGACGGCGATTCGGGTCACCGGCCAGCCGGCGCAGGCGCCGCCAATGTGCTTGTCACCGCGAGGCCCGACGATCACATGGCCGGCTGCGGGTCGGTTTTGCAGCGGCGAGACGGCCTTCGTCAACAGCGGGTTCTCAAAGCCCACACCCAACTCTGCGTACGCCTGCGAAATCGCGAATGCGCCGGGAGGTTGCTGCACCGGGAACCCCGCCGCAACGAGAATCGCCGTCACCTCCTGCGACTTGCCGAGTTCATACGCGTGAACGATCGGCCTACGGCCGGCGGCAAGGGCGTCCTCGACGGCGGTGATGAGCCGGGCCTCCAATGCTTCTCGCGGCGGAAAGACATACGACGGATCGCCGAAGGTCGATTCCATCACCAGCGTGTCGGCCCGCTGCGGTTGGGCCGGCCCGACGGTGCGGCCGCCCGTCAGCCGGAAGTCCCCGGTATAAAGCAGTCGCTCACCGCCCCCTTCGATCAGCGCCATCGCCGCGCCCAAGACGTGCCCGGCCGGAAGCGACGTCACCTGCGCGTGCCCAAAAGAAACGGGCTCACCGAAGGGCGTGAACAGAAAGCGGCCGCGGTAAGCAAAGCGAACGCTCAGCAGCCTGGCGGTTTCCGGTGTGCAAAGCGTCAATTCGTGCCGCGCAAAATGATCGCCGTGGGCGTGCGAGACAAAGCCCGCAGACAACCGCTTCCGCACGTCCAATCCCAGGCGAGGGCTGCGAAGAATGAGCCCGTCGTCGCGGAGCAAGTCGAGGGCAGGCGCCAATCGTGCGTGGGATTCGTTTCGGATTTCGAGATTCGGACTTCGCAATGCAACGCGCTTCCAAAGCGGGCGGAACCCGCGCTGCGAGGATCTAAGCCGCATCAAGCCGGTACGGTCTCCAGTTCTTCCCGTTTCGCACCTTTGGATTTTTTCTCCTTGGCGGCGCCCGGACCCTTGCCGTCGTCCGAGTCGTCTCCCGAATCGTCGCCATCCCCACCGCCAGAAGGACCGTCGTCGTCCCCTTCGTCCTGATCGCCTTCGATGCCGAACCCGCGAGCTTCCTCGGCCAGTTCCTCCTCGGTAAACAGTTCGAGCGTCCGCCAGATTTCGAGGATCGACACCGAGGCGGCCCTGATGATCGACTCGCGGGTCTCGCCGGCAAACTGGGCCAGGGCGGGGAAGGGGGTGACCGGCCCCTCGTAGCCCCCATCCGCCAGCTTGCGCAGCAGCGGGAGGAAATCCGTCGATCCATCCTCCATCTGCGGCAAAATCCGTTGCTCCTCGGTGATGGCCGCAGGGTCGGCGTCGGGTGGCACGTCCGAGAGCCGCACGCCCACGACTTGTGCCGCCGGCAATTCCTCCAGCGGAGCGAATCCGCCGCCCAGCCGCCAGGCCCACGTGTCGAGGATGACACCGACGTTGTCTTTGTTGACCAGTTTGACGAACTGGACCAGCCTCTCGGGCGTGTACACGAACTCAAACGCCTTGCCCTCTCGGGCGGCCGGAGCGGCGGAAATGTCCAAACCTAGCTGCAAACCGTATTGCGACAGGGTCTCGGCCACCGACGTGATCCGCTGGCGGAACATCTCGACGCACTCGTTGAACGGTTTTTCATTCGACGCGGCCGGCAATTGCACGCGGCATCGCGTGGCCTCGACATCCTTGGCAATTTGGGCGATCGCCGGCAATTTTCCCAGGCTCTCGCGGTACTCGTTGTCGTCCCCGGCCCAAATGCCGGGCAGGTCGAACAGGCCGTAACGCAATCCGGCGCTTCGCAGATAGCGGCTGGCGTAGTCGAGGCCCCGTAGCGTGACCCGCTTCTGAAAATCCTCCATGTTCAAATCGAGGCCCTGGAAGCGGTACGTCAGTGTGAGTTCCATCAACTCGCTCTGTCGGCCGGTGATGCCCAGTTGCCTGCAATTGAGATTTCGGAACATTGCGCTCAGATCCTTTTGCTGCCGCTTGTATTGACGGAAATGGTTGGCCGCCGGAGTGTGCGGCGGTGGGAATGTCGCCGGGGGGACAAACCGGCTATTATGCCGCCTGCATGGACAAGGCGAAAGGGGCGGGCTGGCCCGGTCTCGATTCGCCTGCCCTGCGTCCACGTGGTCCGCCGCCGCCGATTCCGCGATCGAGAACCGCCCATGCCGCTGATTGAACTGCTCTTGCTCGCCGTATTGCAGGGGCTTACCGAGTTTTTGCCGGTAAGCTCGTCAGGCCATTTGAACATCGCCGCGGCGTTGTTCGCGACCGGTGGGGCCCCGCGGAATTTTGACCAGTTGGAAGTCAACGTCTTTTTACACGTTGGGACGCTGATTTCAGTCCTCGTTTTTTACTGGCAGAAAATCTGGCGGCTGCTTTTCCAGGATCGGCGAGTGATTCCGCTGCTGGTCGTCGGCACACTGCCGGCGGTCGCGGTCGGCCTGCCGCTGAAAAAATACGCGGGGGAAACGCTCGAAAGCCCGCTCGTGGCCGGGCTGATGCTGCCGGTGACGGGGCTCATTCTGCTCGCCTTGCCGCTCTTGCCCGTGAGAAAAGGCCGTTACCGCAAGCTGACGTTCCTGCAAACCCTGATGATTGGCTGCGCGCAAGCGTTCGCGATCTTGCCGGGAATCTCGCGGAGCGGCGCCACCATCACCGTGGGCGTGGCCGCGGGTCTGAAGCCGCGGGACGCCGCCACATTCTCGTTCCTGTTGGCGATTCCGGCGATTCTCGGCGGCGGCGTGCTCGAGGCGGTGGATCTCGTGAAGAACGGTGGGGGCGAAACGCCGGTTGGATTCCTTTTTCTGGCGGCCCTGGTTGCGGCCCTCGTGGGTTACTTCGCTTTAGCGATCGTGGTCCGGGCGCTGGAAAGAGCCCAGCTACACCGATTCGCGTGGTGGTGCATTCCCGTGGGGCTCGCCGTGACGGCTTGGCAAGCGGCGGGGCTTTGGTCGGTGTAACAGAAAAGGGCGTTTTGGTCTGCCAAATCGGCACGCTCTCATGCCGGCGAGAGGGGCGTTTTCGGGCCAGAATCGCTGGCTGCCAAAATGGCGGCCAGGCGGCTTGCGGGAATTCGCTGGAAAATCGAATCACTGCCGATCAAAACCCGCAAGCAATTGTCTCGCAACAGGTTAGGTGCTGCGGACGTCCGTTGCGCATAGGATGGCACGTACTTTGCTTCCCTGAATTCCAGCCGCCGCGAGTGACGTTCGTGGTTTCGCGGCGCCGCGGTCCAACCCTTCCAACGACCAACCCCCAATTCACCGATTTCAACCCCTGGCGCCCCTTAGCAAGGGAGAACCATTCGAGATGGCAACTGGCGAAAAAATCATCGGCATCGACCTGGGCACAACCAACTCCGTCGTCGCGATCACGGAGGGAATGCAACCCAAGGTGATTCCCAACGCGGAAGGCAACCGCCTGACCCGCAGCGTCGTGGCGTTTACCGACAAGGGCGAGACGCTCGTCGGCGAACCCGCCCGGCGGCAGGCCGTCACCAATCCCAAGCGAACGGTCTACAGCATCAAGCGGTTCATGGGACGGCGGCACAACGAGGTGAGCACGGAAGAGAAGATGGTGCCGTACGAAGTCGTCGGCGACGCCACGGAGTATGTCAAGGTGAAGATCGGGGACAAGCAGTACACGCCCCAGGAAATCTCCGCCCAAATTCTCCGTAAACTCAAGGAAGCCGCCGAGAGCTACCTCGGGCACAAAGTAAACAAGGCGGTGATCACCGTCCCGGCCTACTTCAACGACTCGCAGCGGCAGGCGACCAAGGACGCCGGACAGATCGCAGGTTTGGAGGTGGCCCGCATCATTAACGAACCGACGGCGGCGGCCCTCGCCTATGGCTTGGGCAAGAACAAGGACGAAAAAATCGCCGTGTTCGACCTCGGCGGCGGGACGTTCGATATCTCCATTTTGAAGGTCGCTGGCAGCGAAGGCGGCGAGGGCGACGTGACGGTGTTCGAGGTCATCAGCACCAATGGCGACACCCACCTGGGCGGCGACGACTTCGACGAGGAACTCATCAACTATGTCGCCGCGGAGTTCAAGAAAGAGAACGGCGTCGATTTGCGAAAAGACACGATGGCCCTGCAGCGGCTGCAGGAGGCCTGCGAGAAGGCGAAAAAGGAACTCAGCACGGCCAGCCAAACGGACATCAACCTGCCGTTTATCACCGCCGACGCCAGCGGGCCCAAGCACTTGCAGATCACGATCACACGCTCGAAGTTCGAGCAGCTCGTCGACCACCTGATCGAGCGGTGCCGCAAGCCGGTGCAAAGCGCTTTAAGGGACGCGAAGATGTCGCCCGGCGACATTGACGAAGTGGTGATGGTCGGCGGCTCGACGCGCGTGCCCAAGGTGCATGCCCTGGTCAAGGAATTGTTCGGCGGCAAGGAGCCGCACAAAGGCGTAGACCCGGACGAGGTGGTCGCGGCCGGCGCCGCCATCCAGGGCAGCGTTTTGGCGGGGGACCGCAAGGACGTGTTGCTGCTGGATGTGACGCCGCTCTCGCTCGGCATTGAAACGCTGGGCGGCATCATGACCAGGCTCGTCGAAAGGAATACGACCATTCCCACGGAAAAGAAGCAGGTCTTTAGCACTGCGGAAGACAATCAAACGGCGGTCACGGTCCGCGTCTTTCAGGGCGAGCGCGAGATGGCGGCCGGCAACCGCCTTCTCGGGCAGTTCAACCTCGAAGGCATTCCCCCGGCGCCGCGCGGTGTGCCGCAGATCGAGGTGAAGTTCGACATCGACCAGAACGGCATCCTCAACGTGTCGGCCCGCGATCTCGGCACCGGTAAGGAAACCACGGTGAAGATCGAACAGTCATCCGGCCTTTCCGACTCGGAAATCAGCCGGATGCAAGAAGACGCCCAGGCGCACGCCGAGGAGGACAAGGCAAAGCGAGAACTGGCCGAGGCCCGCAACCAGGCCGACTCGATGTGTTTCCAGCTCGAGAAGATGATGAAGGAGCACGCGGAGAAACTGAAGGAGAGCGATAAAGGGCCACTGGAAAAGGCGATCGAGAAGGCTCGCGAAGCGGCCAAGGGCGACGACGTCGCCGCGATCAAGTCGGCCATTGAGGAGCTTGAACAGGCGTCGCACGCGGTGAGCAAGGCGATGTACGAAGCGGCGGCTGCGGGGGGTGGCGACGGCGCCCACGCCGCGGGCGGAGGAATGCCGCACGAAACCACCGGCGCCACGGCGGGCGGTGCGGATGACGACGCGATCGACGCTGAGTTTGAGGTGAAGAAGGAGTGAACTTCCGGTTCGAAAAACTGACCGTCAAAGCCCAGGAGGCCGTGCAGCGGGGGCAGTCTGTCGCCGCCGAGTCGGGACATCCGGAGTTTGACGATCTGCACCTGCTCGCGGGTCTGCTCGCCGAGATCGGGGGGGTCGTGCGGCCGGTCTTGGAGAAGATCGGCGTGAACGTCCCGCAGCTCGAAGGCATGGTTCGCGGCGAGTTGGACCGGCGGCCAAAGGCCTCCGGCGGCAGCGGGCCCGGCGCGAGCAAGTCGCTGCAGACGGTATTGGAAAAGGCCGCGGCCGCGGCTGAGGAGATGCGGGACGAATTCGTCTCGACCGAGCATCTGCTCCTGGCGCTCACGCGGGTCGATGGACAGGCCAGGAACCTGCTGCAACTCAACGGTGTCCGCGATAAGGACATTCTGCAAGCCCTCCAATCGATTCGCGGCAGCACCCGCGTCACCGATCAAAACCCCGAGGAGAAATTCCAGGCGCTCGAGCGCTACGGCATCGACCTGGTGCAAAAGGCCGAGCAAGGCAAGCTCGATCCGGTCATTGGCCGCGACACGGAGATCCGCCGGGTCATCCAGGTCCTTTCCCGCCGCACGAAGAACAATCCAGTGCTCATCGGCGAGCCCGGCGTGGGCAAGACGGCCATTGCGGAAGGGCTCGCCCTGCGGATTATCGCGGGCGACGTGCCGCAGTCGCTCAAGAACAAGCGGGTCATCGCGCTCGACATGGGGGCCCTCGTCGCCGGCGCCAAGTACCGCGGCGACTTCGAAGAGCGGCTCAAGGCGGTGCTGCGGGAAGTGCAGGACGCCCGCGGCGGGGTGATTCTCTTCATTGACGAATTGCACACGATGGTCGGCGCCGGCAAAGCGGAAGGCGCCAGCGGGGCCGGCGACTTGCTCAAGCCCGCCTTGGCTCGCGGCGAACTGCGGTGCATCGGCGCCACCACGCTCGACGAGTACCGCAAACACGTAGAAAAGGATTCCGCCCTCGAACGCCGCTTCCAGCCGGTCTACGTCGAGGAGCCGAACGTCGAGGACACCATCGCCATCCTCCGCGGGCTCAAACCCCGGTACGAGCAGCACCATAACGTGAAGATCAAGGATGCGGCCCTGGTGGCCGCGGCCAGGCTCTCCCACCGCTACATCGCCGACCGCTTTCTGCCCGACAAGGCCATTGACCTGGTGGATGAAGCCGCCAGTCGGCTGGCCATGGAACTGGAAAGCGTGCCGACCGAAATCGACGAGCAGCAGCGGCGGCTGACGCAACTCGAACTTGCACAGCGGCAGCTTAAGGATGAGTCCGAGGAGGGCACGGCAGAACATCTGGTCGAGATCGAGCAAGAGATGGAGGAAGTCCGCCGCCGCCTGGCCGACCTGCGGGCGCAGTGGCAGGCCGAGAAGGCGGGGCTGGGCGACGTGCGGCAAGTCCGCGAACAGCTCGACAAAGTCACGCACGAATTCCAGACACTCTATTCCCAGATCAACGAGAAACTCGCCCTCGGCACGCCCGCCAGCGAAATCGAGGACGATTACCGCCGGCTCTACGAACTCGACGAACGCCGCAAGGACTTGGACCGGCGGATCGAGGCCGAGGAAGAGGCCGGACGGCAGGCGGAAGCTGGCGAAACGCCGGGCGACGGAAAAACCGAGCGCCGCCCGCTGTTACGCCAATTCGTCACCAAGGAAGAAATCGCCGAGATCGTCTCCGCGTGGACCGGCATCCCCATCGCCCGCATGATGGAGACTGAGAAGGCGAAGCTGCTGGTGATGGAGGAGCGGATTCACCAGCGCGTCGTCGGTCAGGATGAAGCGGTTCAAGCCGTCGCAAACGCCGTCCGCCGCAGCCGCAGCGGCCTGCAGGATGAGAACCGGCCGATCGGGTCGTTCATTTTCTTCGGCCCCACCGGCGTGGGAAAAACGGAGCTGTGCAAGGCGCTGGCGCAGGTCCTCTTCGACGACGAAAACGCGATGGTGCGGCTCGACATGAGCGAGTTCATGGAGCGGCACACCGTCAGCCGGCTTATCGGCGCCCCGCCCGGCTACGTCGGCTATGAGGAAGGCGGGCGGCTTACCGAGGCGGTCCGCCGCCGGCCGTACTGCGTGGTGCTGCTGGATGAGATCGAGAAGGCCCATCGCGACGTGTTCAACGTTCTGCTGCAGGTGCTCGACGACGGGCGGCTGACCGACAACCTCGGGCACACGGTCGATTTCACCAACACGATCATCGTGATGACCAGCAACATCGGCAGCCAGATGATCCAGCAGATTACCCAGGAGGGTGGCGGGGAAGAGGATATCCGCGCGGCGATTGACGAGGCGCTCTCCAGCCGCTTCCTGCCGGAATTCCTCAACCGCATCGACGAAACGATTGTCTTCCACCCGCTGACCCGCGACGAACTCCGCCGCATCGTCGATCTTCAGGTTCAGCGCCTGGCCGCCCAAGTCGAAAGCAACGGCCTGACCCTGGAAGTCACCCCGGCCGCCCGCGACCGCCTGGCGGAAGAAGGCTACGACCCCACGTACGGCGCCCGCCCGCTCAAGCGCGTCATCCAACAACGCCTGCAAAACCCGCTGGCCACGGAACTGCTCAAGGGGAATTTCCCGGAGGGGAGCGGGGTGCGAATTGATATCGCGGGGGAGGAGTTCGTGTTTGAAAAAACGGCCGCGCGCTGCGGAACGGTAATTGAGACGGAGTCGGTCGCCTGATTTGCTCGCCCTTGCTGCGCCGCCGCGCCGCTGCGACTGAAAGTAATTGAACCACTCCCGCGAGCGGGGCTATTCTTTCGATGGATCTCGCAGGGGCGGCGCGGCGCGGATGCCGTTTTTGAACGGCAAGTACAACAGGAATTCGGCGCCCTGCGAACATTCGCCCACCTGCATGTCGCCGCCGTGGGCCTCGATCATCCGCCTGCAAATCGGCATTCCGAGACCAGTGCCGGCGGACTTGGTGGTGAAGAACGGTTCGAATATCCGCTGTTTCGCTTCGGTGGTCAGTCCCGGACCGTTATCTCGGACGCGGACGCGGACGAATTCGTTCCCGTCGCGCGAGGCGACCGTGCATTCCACGGTGACCACCGCCGAGTCCCCGCACGCGGCCAGGGCATTGTCAAACAAATTGCGAAACACCTGATGCATGCGGAGGCCGTCGAGGGACAGCCGTAAGGGCGCGTCCCCGACGCTTTCCACCAATTTCGCCTGGCCCGAATGATTGCGGATCGCAACCGCCCAGGCCTCGCGCCAGACATCCGCGAGGGAAATATCGGATCGCTCCAATTGGATGGGCGTCGCATAACCGCGGATGTCCTCGAACAGACGCCGCAAACGCTCTGCAATTCCCCGAATACGGTCGAGCGACTGCCGTGCAGGCCCCTCCGGCGAAAGCCTTTCGAGCAGTCGCACCGCCAGCTCCAGGGAATGCAGTTCGTTGCGGATTTCATGGGAAAGCGACGCCACCGTTTGCCCAATGGCGGCTAATCGCTCGGACTGCACCAGGCGGCGCTGAGCCTCGACCAGGGGAGTAATGTCCTGCCCAATCAAAAGCGCGCCGTGAAGATCACCGTCGCCGCCGGTGGTGGCGCGAGCGGCCCACGAAAACGACCTCGGCTCGTCGGCATGTGCGCTGACGGAAAAGACCGCCTCCTGCTCGGTGGTGGAGTCGCCCGGCGCCGCCAGGAGTCGCTGGGCCCTATTCCATTCCGAGCGGGGAACGAGTGCTTCGAGCCAGTTCTTACCCACGGCGTCCTTCAAGGCAAGGCCCGTTGTCAAGGCAGTGAACGCATTGAAATAGAGGATATTCCCTTCATTGTCGATCAGCAGAATGATCGACGCCGCCGTTTCCACAAGGCCCTTGTTGAAGTCTCGCTCGATACGAATCGTTTCGGTGCGCCGGATCAGCAAAACCACCAGCAAGGCCGTGGTCCAGAGCGTGAACAGCGCGATCACCCGGTTTTCGGCGCCGATCCAAATCATCGGACCCTTGGGCAGCGGAATGAAGAAGCCGACAACCGTCAAGGCGCTGACGGCCGCGGTCACCACGAGCACACCGCGCTGGCTTCCCAGCCACCGGGACAACAGAACGACGACGATGTAAGGCACGCCCGCCGCCACGCCCAGCGGAAAGAGCAGATCGACGCCGAAGATGGCGACGCTCAAGACCGCAATCGCAAGGATAATGCCCGCGTCGTTTCGAAGCGTGAGGACCATCGGGGCGTTCTTTTGCGGCCTACGGAGCTGCATCGTCGGAGGCGCCATGCGTTTTCTTTTCCAGCCTTGGCGTAAGCACCAACCGCACCGCCGTATCTTTCTTCGGAATCCGTTCCGTGAACGCCTCGAACATCAGGGCGTCGGCGCCTTTGCTGCTTTCGATCGGCACATCGAGGGTGGCGGTCGAGAAGTTCGAGACGCAGATCAGGTCGCCGTCCTCCGCCAGATAGCGCCGCTCGCCGGTCTCCTCGTCGATCCAAAAGCCGCTGCCGCCGAAGACCCAGGAAACTGCCATCTCCTTCTCCGTGCGGATGTTGCGGATCCAGCTTTGGGCGGGCGCCGACCGGACCTTGCCCTCCGCGTCTTTCCACTGCACGAGCACAGCCACCTCGGTTCCCTGCGCGGGCACGTACACCGGATCGAACTTGACGGGATGCCCCGGCCGGGCGCCCACCGCCAGCAGGCCGGTGTGGACCAGCGCCGCCGACGCGTGCACGGCTACGATCGATTCGTGCTCCTTCGTCCCCGCCGGGCAGGCGAACATCTCCAACTGGCCCGCCCGAAGGCAAACATGTCCGTCCACGATGACTTCCTTGTTCTTCAGGTCGATCCAGACGGGGAAATTTTTTGAGAGCGAGGCCCAATGCTTCTCGGGCGGCCCGAAGGTTTTTTCGCGCGCCGTCTCGTCGGGTTCGGTCGGCTGGCCCGCAGCGTATGGCGCCACGATCATGAAAGCCAGCAGAGCCAGAGAGAATTGCCGAGCGAAACGCCACTTCGTTTTCATGGGTGGATTCCTGGGAGGGGGAAACACTTCATAACACGCCGCACCACTGCTATGATACGCGATTGAAAGGAACTGTCGAGATTCCGCGAGGCATTTCTTCCCGGCGCTCCGCGGGCGCCGGGGGAAATCTCGCCGCCACCACGGAGGCGCCATGTTGCCCAGGCCGGCTGAAAAACGCAAACGAAAACCGAAGGAGGTGACGGCGACAACCCCGCCGGCGACGGCCGAATACGCCGGCCATCCTTCCTCGCCGACGATGACCTTCAAAAGGCCGAAGCGGTACGCCACCTGGAAAGATTGGCAATGCCGCCTGGCCACCCGCAAGAAACCCGCGCCCCTAAAAAAGCCGCTCGCCGAAGGATACGGCGCCGGCTGCCGGCAATCGGTCGGGCCGATCGAACGGTGGTCCCCGGCCCTGTGGAACCCGTTGATTCGAAAGGCCCATCGGTTGCCGGGTCTGGCGGCCAGCCTCGACGCCGACGAATGGTGGGCGGAACTCGAACAGCTCTCGGAGTTGGCCGACGACGCCATGCAGCGGGCCACGGGATGCGACAAGCTCTTTGCGGGCGAGCTATTGGTGACGCTTGGCTATCATTTCCCGGAACTGGGCGCCGCGGACCGGTGGATTACGCGGGGGGCCGCCGCGGCCAGCCACGCGTTGGTGGAATTGCTCGACGGCGAGGGCCTGCCGCACGCGAGTTCGCTGGCGCGGATGCCGGAAATCCTCGCCACAGCAGTCCGGCTGCATGTCATGCTCGTGGCGTGCGGAGCATCCCTTTCCGACCGCGCGGTCGGGCAGGTTGGCTGGCTGGTCCGGCAGGCGATTCGCTTTTGCCACGGCGATGGCCGGCCCGCGTTCGCCGGGGAGATTCCGCCGAACCGCTACCTGCCGTTGCTGGAAAACGCGGCCCGCCTCGTCGGCGATGACGACGACCGGCGCCTGCTCGCCGCCGCGACACCTGTTAAGGCACCGGCCTTGGCAGGGCGGAAGGACAACCGCGGTGGCAAGAAGGCAAAGAAGGCGAGTCGCCGAGGCAGCGGACGCGGCGCAGCGGCCGCCGACGTTTCCGCCAGGTACGAGAGCGAGTGGGCCGAAGCCGCCGTTCTCCGCGGAAGCTGGGACCGCGACGCCCCGCGGCTCTTTCTGACATACGACAAGCAGGGCCTGCAGATGGAACTCGGCGTGGGCGGAAACGTGTGGGCCAGCGGTCGGTGGGAACCGGTCATCCGTGTCGACGGCACGGCTCTGGAACCGACGGACGACTGGGCCGAAGTTTGCCAGCACGCCGACAACGACGGCATCTATTACGAAGTGGAGCGGCGGTTTACCCGCGGCGTCGCCATCCAGCGGCAGATTTTTCTGGCGCCCAATGACGGGCTGCTCTTTTTCGCCGACGCCGTTTTCACGCCCAATGACGCCGCCGACATCGAGCTTTCGCAGCCGACGCCGCTTACGGAATCGGTCGAAGTCGATCTCGCGGACCAGACGCGGGAAGGCGAACTGAAATTGGGCGACGCGCGGTTGCGGGTCATTCCGCTGGGCTTGCCCGAGTGGCGGCAATCCCGCGGCCCGTGTTCGTTCACCGCAGAAAAATCGGGCCTGCGCCTGCACATGCAGCGGCAGGGCCGGCGGCTGTTCGCTCCCCTTTTGTTCGATCTCGACGCTAGCCGCTGCGACAAACCGCTGACGTGGCGGCCGCTTACGGTGGCCGAGCAGCTCCGCATCCTGCCGCCCGACGAAGCAGTCGGCTATCGCTTTCAAATGGGGAGCAAGCAGTGGCTGGTATATCGCTCGCTCGCCCCCGTCGGCAACCGGACGGTGCTGGGCGTCAACCTCATCACGCAGTTCCTCATGGCCCGGTTCGACAAGGGCGAAGTGGAGAACTTGATTGAGATCGAATGACGTGGCTCGCCGCTTTGATGGCGGCGGTTTACGATGAGGGTATGGGCCCATACGCAATCCTGGCGAGAAACCTGGAAACGGTCCGCGAGCGGATCGCGGCGGCAGCCGAGCGGTCGGGGCGCCGGCCCTCGGCGGTCACCCTTGTTGCGGTCAGCAAATACGTGGACGCCGACGTGACGCGGGCCCTGATTCGGGCCGGGGCGACCGACATCGGCGAGAGCCGCCCGCAACAGTTGTGGCACAAGGCCGAGGCCCTGGCCTACCTGGCGCCGCGGTGGCACATGATCGGCCACGTGCAGCGCAACAAGGCCGAGCGGACGGCGCCGCTTTTGGCGTATTTCCACTCGTGTGACAGCCTGCGGCTAATGACGAAAATAGCCCAAGCGCGGTCGCGCCATGCGGGCGCCCCGTTGCCGGCGCTCATCGAGATCAACGTCTCCGGCGATGAGACGAAACACGGATTTGAAGTGGACCAGGCGGTGGCCGCGCTGGATCATGCCCTTGCCTTGCAGGGCTTCAACGTGCGGGGGCTGATGGCGATGTCGGGCATCGACAGCGACTCGCTACAAGCCCGCCGAGAGTTCGCGGCGCTCCGCGAGTTGCGGGATCGGTTGCTTGCGAAGGGCTACCCGGCGGCGTCGCTGCACGAGTTGTCGATGGGCATGACCCGCGACTTCGAAGCGGCGATCGAGGAAGGGGCGACGATGGTGCGGATCGGTTCGGCGCTGTTTGAAGGCGTTTAACCCCGAGCCGCAGGCGACGGGGTTTAACCCGAACTTCCTACGCTTACTTCTACGTAACTGGTTATCCCGGTGGAAGTTCCGGCGAAAATGGGCGTCAGAATGTAGTCATGTATTATGCGGATAATGGTGTTGCATTGAAATGTGAGAGTC
>Ga0180438_10000946_pt1 | contig 52866 bp, 67 predicted proteins | sample SS_ome_12_FD_132455 | JGI IMG/M metagenome (GOLD analysis project Ga0180438, IMG submission 132455) | Hypersaline lake sediment archaeal communities from the Salton Sea, California, USA - SS_3_D_2 metaG | ecosystem: Environmental > Aquatic > Non-marine Saline and Alkaline > Hypersaline >...
CATAAGCAGTGCTAATATTTCCAGCACCTTCATCTATTTCGACTTCAGAGTATGTACCATACGCATTTGCAGTCGTACCTGTGGCTGCTGACTGTTTAAGAACTTTATTGTAAGAACCATTAGCAGCAGAGGTTACACCTGCATTATTTTCATAACACATATTAAGAGAACCATAAGCAGCACCTACAACTGTAGTAGACGTGCCATATGATTGTGCAGTATTATAAGTCCCAACTAAGGTAGAAACAGTACCAGAGCTATGACTAGCATTACTGACCATATAACTGCCGTAGATTAAATCTGAATCCCCTGTTGCAGTAATGTTAACAACTACTCCACCGATACGGTGCTCATTATTTACGTCACCCCCAGTAGCAGACGAATCTATATCAATATTAATACCACGATGCCATGTGTCTGTTGTAGTAGCTACATCACCCGAAATAGCATAAGTCAGTAGGAACGCATTATACCCAGCATCAGCGACTGTATCTCCTTGGGAGTACATTTCAAGACGACCATCAGGATAAAATATCCAAGGAAGATTAGCTCCGGGTAGATTTTGTGGGCGTATTCTAAAGGTGTCATTATACAAATATGCTTGCCAATACTCATTGTCTGTATCAGCAGTTGCACCGTTATAAAAGTAAGCTGACCCACCTTGAAGAGCATCTGCACCGTAAAGGTACAAGTTTCCAGAAGTAGTGTCCGACTCACCAACAAAAACGGAGCCGCCTTTAATAGTAGCATTAGCACTCGCTACGATATTTTGAGAGTTCTGTACAGTCAATGCAGTAGTCTTTGCAGCCGTACCAGTCGATATTACTAATTCACCAGCAGACTCATCCCAGTGTAACCATGTGTTGCCGGCAGCAGCTATTTCAGTATCGTTAGCCTGAGTTGCATGATTAGAAGCATATAACTTAACGTTACCGCCTTGTCCTGCTGTCCAACTACCATTGATGTGCAACATACCATCGTTGATGGAATTAAGAAGTACACCAGTATCTGCGGATGTCCCATCTCCTATGTTGACAGAACCTGCGTAAACACTAAGTGATCTGGTTTTAGTACCAGTACCACCACTAAGAGTTAACGTACCTGCTGACTCATCCCAGTGCATGAAAGTCTGATTATCAGACTTAAGCAGCATATCGCTACCATTAGTATCAGTGCTACCACGTAAAGTAATAGCTGCACCATCGCCAGCTACGTTACCTCCGCTTATTGTTAAAGCAGCAGCCGTGTCTATTTTTACAATGGCATAGTCTGTCGCAGTTGTTCCGAAATAAGTTTGACCATCATGAACATTTAGTCTTTCACCAGTGCAATTATCATCAATACCGATAGAAGTGAAGGCACCATTAACTGTTAAATCATAGTTCTGGACTAAATTACCAGCTTGATCCCATGAAGCAAAAGTAGTTGAAGCGTTTTGCTGCAATAACAAGTCATCATTATTAACAACCCAGCGATACTGCTCAACAGTGGTGTCATAGTCAGCAGAAGTGAACAGGGAAATACTGCCGCCAGTTGCTATACCAGTACCATCACCACGAACATTAATAACGCCGCGAGTTGTATCGTTAACACCAACTTCAAGGCTACCTCCTAAGACATCCACATCACCGGCAAATGTTGCAGCTTGAGAAGAATCAATGGTAAGTGCTGTTGTTTTCGCACCTGTGCCAGTCAGTAATTCAAGACTACCAGCAGACTCATCCCATCTTAAGAATGCATTAGTACCTGCTCTAAGGCTCATATCGTTAGCAGCTGAAGCATGAGCGCTGCCATACATCAATATATTGGAACCAGTGTTAGCATTTGATGTTGAAGAAATCTGAAGAGCACCGTCAGAGTTTCTAGTGACTAAGGCCGCTGTAGCTGCGCTAGTGTTATCACCAATACTAACTTTAGTATCTGCAACAACAAGACGAATTCCAGTGGCATTATCATCAATACCAACAGAAGTGAAAGCACCATCAACAGTAAAATTTGAAGCCCAGATACAATCACCATCATTGTATATTGTGGCGTAATCAAGATCAGAGTTACCCAGTACAAGGTTGTCACTATCGATTCTAAAGTTATGCCAGCTTATAACTCCGTCTTGATCTCCGGCAGTATAAAGATATAAAGACCCTCCGTTGGTAGCTCCCGTTGCGCCACCGAAAATGTATACCGACCCTTTTTTAACATCGTTAATGCCGACTTGAAGTGTGGATACAGTAGAGCCGCCTTGTATGCTAACAGTGCCATCGCTTTCTAAATAAAGATAATCATCGTCTGTGTTTGGGCCAAGCCTAAAACCATCAGCAAAACTATGTAGTACCCAATAGTCAATAGTGGTGTCATAGTCAGCGGTTGTATACAGCCGAAATTCAGGTTGTTGCAAAAGAGTTGCACCTGCATACAGCGATAAGATTCCTTTTTCAGTATCGTTTGTTCCTATTGTCACATCGCCAGTGAAAGCACAAGACTCATCACTACCGACAGTCAACCATGTGGCATCAGAATTATCCACTATGCCTGGTATGACATAATTTCCGCCGGCAGTCGTACCATCGCCGATGAACAGCTTCTTGCCATCGGTGGTGTAGACCAGCTCGCCCTGCAGCGGGATGCCGAGCGTCGTCGTCCTGGCTGACTCAAGCCCGCGCAGTATTCTCAGGTGGTTTGACATCGATTAAAAGGTTCCGCCATCCAACAGATTATTTATTAAAGTTTTTACTGTGCTGGTCGCTGTAGCATCATAGATAGCCACCGAGTCTGCGGCGCCATCAACGGCAGCTGCAACAGAAAGGTTGTCCACATCTAATTCGAGGGACCGATCAGCAGATAGATCACCACCACCAGCCAGACCACTGTTAGCGTTAGTATTAATGTTGCGAGTATCGAGGACATAGCCATCCAGATTTTTCTGTACGACGGTCCACTGGTCGCCGTTACTCAAGACGCCATTGGCCTCGGCAATCAGTACGTCACCAATTTCCAGAACAGGGTCTGTGCCAGTCGTGAAGTTATAGGTACCGGCTGCGGTAACCGTGTAGGTATCACCGACAGATGATGTGATTGTATTCAGGTTTGGCGAGCCAGCGCCAGCTGCAGCGGTAGGATCAAAGCCGCCTTTGTAGGTCATTTCTGATGCCAGGGCTGCTGAAATCTCTGCATCGACATAGGCCTTGATTGACTGCTGTGATGCTACCTTGGTGGCATCGTTGCCCGTGAACGTGTCATCATCGAGGAACCATGACTTGCCGGATAGGTCTGTGGCGGTATCAGCCGTGTAGCCATTGGTATCAATCGCAATCGTGTCGGCTGCAGTCTTGTATAAGAACTGAGAACCTGCACCAGCAGCGCCTGTCATTTGACCAGCAAGAGAAGTCAGTGCCGGGCCTACAACCGGGTTGATCGTGACGTTGGACGCCGTGTTGGCGGAATAAGCGGCTGAGAAGTTTAGTGCTACCGTGGTGTTGGTTGCGCCAGCGGTCCCTGCAGCAGATCCCAGAGTGCCGTCATTAACAGTAGGTAGGTCAGAAGTAAGCGCCAGAGTACCTGTTCCGCCAGGAATGGTATGCGTATTCAGCGTGCCGACGCCGGCCATGTTACCGGTGGTATCAGCAATGGTGACTACAGAATTCTGAATCAATGTGCCAGATGTGGTGTCCCAGCGAGTTATTGCATTATCGGTTACCGCCGCACCTGGACCGGAAACATCGCCAGATCCAGCTGGTGTCGCCCATTGACCATCGCCGCGCCAGAATGTTGAGCTGGTCGCGCCAGTGCCAGAGTTTAGATGTGATACCGGAAGGTTGCCGCTTACCTGGCTGGCCAGATCCACCGTCGCCGATATGGCGTAAGCGCCAGCGCCGGTTCTGCGCATGAAGCCGTTCGAGCTGAAGTCACCATCAACCAGCACCGAAGTCGAGCCGATCATAACCGGCGTGTTCGAGCTGTTGGCGATATACAGGTGGTTATCGTTTTCAGTAAAGATTAACTGACCGAAGGCGACCGTTCCGACAGACCCAATCGCCGTACTTGTTGATCTTTTTATTCTTAGTTGGTTGGCCATATTTTAGTCCTCAGAAGGTTCCGCCATCAATTATAGTATCTCCATCTTGTGATGCGAGACTGTGTTCATCTACCAGCTTGTCAGCTGTAATGTACTGGATCACAAAACTGTCAGCCGGCCAGACTTGAGCTATCGTTCCCTCAAGACCCCGCGTCATGCCAGTGATCGTATAAGGACCAGTGCCTGTCCTGCCGGTGTAAGAAACTACCTCAAATTTGGTCGGTGCAGAAAGTGAATCGGTTATGGTTGCCCAGGCTATGCCGCCAGCTGGATCTGGTGGCGTGGTCCATGGAGCGATAGCCGCTGCAATATCCATCGTGGATGATGCCTGCAACGTCTGCGTGGTTGTCTTTGATTGTACGAAATTGTTCCAGCTCGCTGCCATTATGACCTCTGGATAGTAAATGAACCGTTACCGTTATCATTCCTATCGAGCGTGTAGTCGTCGTTGGTGATCTGGGTACCGTCGTTGTTGTAAGTATTAGGTTTGTTGACATCAAGATCCAGTCTGCGCCACATTTCATCAGACCTGTTATTGATATCTGAAAGCTGTGTCTGCTCTTCTGGGCTTAGTCCTGAACCGACAGATACAAGCTGTAGACCGAGAGAGTTTGACGGTACAACAGAGCAACCGTTGGTGTTCACATATACGTCAATAAAGTTATTATTCGACCCTTTTAGATCGCAGCGCACAGCGGAGCCAGATATGGTTACCGTATAGCCATTGATGATTTCATCGAACGGTGGATAATCCGCGCCAGCGAAATCAAGCCTGGCATTATCGTGTGCCAAGATTTGTTCTGCCCATAAACCATCAACAAATGATGACTCAAGGCGTCTGATCTCGATCAAAAAGTCGGACATCTGCAGCTCATAACGATCACCCGACACCAGATTTAAGTCTGATGTCGGGATCGTTATTAACTTAGTCGTCCAGTTGACTGAATAGGCCATTAGGTCTGATCTTCAAGTACCACTGTGACTGAAACCGAGTTTGATCCTACCCCTGTAAAGGATATGGGTACAGGCTTATCTGGTGTAGTCTCATCACCATGACGGACCCAGCCAATGAAGTCGCGTGTACCAGAGGCGAATACAAAGGTGTTGCTCGCTGTCTTGGTAGTGCCTCCGCCTGTTGCGGACTCGTACAAGAAGGCTACCAGAATATCATCGGCTGCCACGATATTGCTATTCAGCGTACCGCCGTTCAGTGTTCCGCCTAGTGTGAATGTGGTGCTTGTACGGGAGGTGTACTCGTAGAAGGTAATGAAGGTATCACCAGAGTGCTGCACACCAACATAGCCTGCTGCAGGCTCGTCTGAATCAATCGCAGCGACAGTGATAGTTGTTCCGCCAGTAGTCTCGCCACCAGTTGCAGAATACTTATCGTAATCTGGTGAACTGAGGACAGGATCTTTTTCCGCCAGGAAGACGCGTGGATCATCGCCAGCATTACCGACTTCGACATTCACCGTCAGTGTTACGTTCTGAGGAACAGTAGGCTGCTGATTATCCAGAGAGGTAACAGAATCACCGAATTCCAATTCGCCAGCGCTGATACCAACGCCGAACGCGGCGATCCAAGCAGAGCCGTAGAACTGGCCGATCCAGTTGGCATTGGTAGCAAGAGCGCTTGATGCTTCAGACATAGCCTGGGAACCAGTCGCACCTGATAGAGTTACCGTAGCATCTGGCGGAACACCCGTTTCCAAGTGAATGACCATGCGCGTGTTTGATGAGCCTGCCGTGTTACGAACACCCATCAGCGTACCTGTACCGGCTGTAGCACCTGTGCCCCACGATACTTGTTCGTCCTGTACCCAAGTGCCAGAACCGGAAGTCAAGTTGTCACAGTCATAGACGCGTGCGGTCCACAAGTCACCATCAAAACCCCAAGGCGTGTTGGTGGTGTTGTAAGCAAACATCGATTTAACGCGCTGATACAGTGATTTCTTATCAGCGTTACCGACGCCCACATAAGACAGGGTGCCGACGAATTCTTTGTCGCCGTTACCATCAACATCGATCAGGTCGATACCCTGCAGCCCGGTAGTAATAGAGCCCCAGGTATTTACGGTCGCTTCAGCAGTGTCGTTCTGCGAATCAGCAAAGGTGTTAATCGCCGCGACTTTTTCACCAAGACCCAGCGTGGTTTCCCATACGGAATAGGTATCGCCCCAGTGGGCCGCTTTCACATTGACGCGAGAGCCGTCTATCTCAGCATCGGCTGCATAGGTTTTCACCAGTACGCGCAGAAGAGTGGAGCCATCGGTTTGGTTCCAGCCGTTAGCAACATTGCCCCAGAACTCTGTGACAAGCGCGTTGTTCTGCAAAATCTGCAGCGTGGTGGATGTGTTGGCTACAGAGCCCAGTACGATCAGACCTGAATATCTTTCCAGCTCGGCAGAAGCGTTCTGCTGCTCTACTGAGCCGCCAAAGAAATATTGTGCCGCCGTGTCATCGATATTGTATCGGACACCGTAGTTGGTGGTGTGATCCTGCAAGGTAATGATGGTACCCAAGGCCGCCGATGTGCTGGGGTTTGGTTTTGCCAGGTTGACCAGATCATCTGAACTGGTAGTGAAGTCCCATACCTTGTGTTGTAGTGCTCTATCGAGCCAGGTCACATGGAATGTATCGGTACCGGAAACGTATCGAACATCACCGGTTGCACTGATACTGAACTGCGTTAAAAACGCGGCTACAGCGGTTGTCGCCGTAGCACCTACGTCATAAATAGCCATTTATTCTTCTCCTGATTTAGACTCTTTTTAATCTGACCGTTATTGAAAAACCACTACTGGTGTATTGCCCATTAATGTCAGCCGGAACATAATCTTCCCCTGACAGATCCATATCTCTCGCCCAGCCTGTGACGTTAGTGTCAGCGTCATAGTCGATCTGGGTACTAATCACACCCGAAGCATTTGTCGCCCCATTGAGATAGACAGTGCCAGTATCGCCCACCTTGTGTAGGTAGACTCTTGATGTGGTACCGATTGCGCTACCTGTTACGTCATCAAGCACAGTTACCTGCAGGGTGATCTGGTTCGCGGTTACATTTACTGTAGCGGTTGATCCGCTTGGCAAAGCAACAGATGGCACAGACGCACCGTCTGCCACCGAAATATTAAACGTACCGCTGGCGGCATTAATAAACAGCGCCTCATTGCCGTTGGCTGTCGATCCCTCGTAATACGGGGTAATCGGGCTACCAGTCGCACCAGCTCTGAAACCAGACAGCGTGTTACTCCATGAGTAGGTCGCAGCAGATCCGGTCAGCTCCACGGCGTACTGGGTATTAGTTGAATGTTTGGTCAGTGAACATTTGTCCACTTTGTTCGTATTGGCGGTGGTCAGTACGGCATCACTGGTAACGGTTGAATCACTTACGCTCCAACTGTCCACTTCACCAGTGACTGTAATCTGGCCGCAACCTACAGCAGCACATCCGTTCGATGTGTTACCTATCGTTATGGAAGTCCGTGATGTCAGAACCACATTATCCAGTGTCTGGCCCGTTGCCGTGGTGACCGTACCGGGGCCATAAATTGAACCGCCACTCATCGAGAACGATGTAGCCGATGACGTGTCCATATTGACTCCCACGCCGCCAGCTGTTCCGATGGTGGAGTTTGTCAGGGTATGGGAGCCGGTAAAGTCACAGGTATAGGTGTAGGTCGAGTCCAGCACCGTGTCAGTGAACACCATTGTTTCACCGTCTGATACCTGACTTGAGCCATCAAACTCGATATTGCCCTGCGCAAAGATAATCCCGTTTTCGTTAGAAAGAATACCTACTTTATTAGTATCTTGCGCGTTAAATGATTCAAGAAATAATGCATCACTGGTAGTGGAGCCGGTGAATGTCAGGCCGTCACCGATGTCGTAGGCGTCAATAACAAAGTTGGCAAAACGTGTAGTCGCCGTGCCCACGTCTGTAACCACACCAAACTCGGTAATGTTACCAATCTGGGGTGTACCTGCGTCATCAGTAGTGAATCGGGTGGATAGGTCAATAGAGATTGCCCATTTTTTAAACCCGCCTAAATATGTGTCAGAACCAGCGATATTCCAAAAGCCTCGGTTCGTGCCGTCACCCAGCATCATCTGGTAGCCGCCGCTTGCCTCAGTTAAGAGTGAGCCTGATGCAAGAAACGTAGACCATGCCCAAAACAACCCACCGGGAATTTTTACTGTGCCGGAGCCGGTACTGCCAGACGTAAAATCGTAGCTCGTACCTGGGGTGTGTAGCATCATGATGCGTTGTTTGTTGGTCGTGGTTTCAATGGCGTTGGAGCCTTCCACGAACAAGTCGGTAGAACCCACCGAGTTCACGATAGACGGAGTACCACCGCCGCCTTCTAGTTTTACGAGTGACCAGTTGGTTGTGTTTTCACAATCCGCACCTGTAGCCCTTGTAACTACAGAGAAAGTACCCGATGCGTTAATACTTACAGCCATCAGATTACCTCAAATATTTTTCCAGTATGATCGCTGACCAACTTACAAATGCCAAGCTGCTGTGCAGTATGAGCATCGGCATAGGTCATATCACCTTGCCCGGCGGCAATCAGTGTTTCTGTAGTGAAGTCTTCGATATCGATTGTAAACTGGCTGTCATCATCGAATACGATTGTATCGTTTTCGATCTTATAGTGCTTCAAGACCATGGTAAGAAAATACTGGGACGCTTCTGACGCGGTGTCTGGTATCCGCTGCTGGATGGTCTGGTTGACCATGAATATATAAGGATATTCATCATTTACATCTGTGTTCTTGATTGCCATTAAATGAACTCCACATATTCGATGAGATCTTTCCTGTCGCCAGCTTCGTATCGATGGACATTCATTCTTTTTATCCTGTTGCCTGCAATCTCCTGCAGGATCTGCTGCACCTGATTCATCTGATCAGCATTCATCTGGTAGATAGTATCAACCGCCTGCTTCATCTGGGTAGCTACTTTCTCTGAATTGTCTGGAACAATAATCGGTGGTGGAGCTTCTGCAGCTGGTGCAACCGGAGTTGTTTTATTCGGTTTACGCTTGATCCTCGTATTCGATTTCCTCTCAAGCGCCGCCAGCTCTTTCGATGACAGTTGCCTCATCCCAGACACTCCTTCAGTTTCTCAAGCATATCCAGCTGTTGCTGCTGCTCTGCTACCAGCTCTTCGGCTGTTGCCCGTGTCTCGATCTCAATTTCATTGCCTTCTGGATCCAGCACGGTTTCTTTATCAACCAGCTTTATTTTAGCAAGTGGCCTGCCTTTTTTCTCAGTCTGTTTGTCAATATTATCCATGAATGCAGCCATTTCTGCATCCTGCTGACTCACTGTTTCTTGAGCTTCTGGTTTGCGTAGCGCATACCCGGTATTTCCACTGGAATCACCGACTTCAACAATCTCGTAGCTGCTGTAGCCATTCTTCGTCTGGAAACTTTTGGCGGCGCCTTTTGTTGCGAACGGTTTCCCATTCTTCGGCACCACGTCTGTTTCCTGCAGTGTTCTGCGTTCCAGCTCTTCTTGTGCCTTGCGCTCCTCTGCCTCGCGCTCGGCGCGAGCCATGTCTTTCTTTTCCTGCTCACGGAACTGCTTCAGCTTTTTGTCACGTTTGGCCTGCTCTTCTGCTTGGCGCTCGCCTCTTTTTGCGTCATATTCCGCTTCAAGATTTTCGGCAAAAGCAATAGTATTTTCTTCGCCGGTCAGATCAAAAGTCTTGGTCCGTGCGTCTGCTCGGCCAATGGTGTTGGCCACGGAATACAGGCCAAGGTCTTTGCCTTCGATCATATTGTCATTGATCGCTATTCCTGCCAGGCCGGCAATATAGCCATCAACGAATTTTTTCTTCTCCCCAGCTGGCAGCCTGTCCTCATAAGACTTGTCGAACATTGCTTCGCCTTTCGCTCTCGGAGATCCTGGCTCTGCCGCTTTTTGCTCGACTGGTTTGTGGTTTGCCACGAAGAAGGCATAAGCGATACCCTCTGGCGTCAATGAACGCAGACCTTCATCTTTCTCAGCCCTGCTCCACATTTTATGCATTAATGATCCTTGTTTAGGATCTACGTTTGCAGTCGGCAGGTTCGGATTAAAGTTGCCCCAGAAGTCGGTCTTCTTGGTGTAGTCATCGCCAAAATGATGTGGCTCAAACTTCAGTGTTGCCTCTGGCATTCCCATTTCGGAAGCGATTCTACCAACCGGGTTTTCCAGTACAGTAAACTGTGTAGGTTCCGCCAGGCCAATCAGCATGTCCGTCATAGCTACCAGCGCTTTGGTGTACTGCTTTGGCTCATTGAAGTATTCTGCAGCGTCTGGTCCGAACATGGCATTTACCATGTCGTTGTCCTTTGGATCGTGTCGCTCATTCCACCACCGAGCACCAGATGCTGCAAAACAAGTACAAGGCGGCTGCGCGATTACGCCGACGATCTCGAACCCAGCGTCCTTAATTTCCTGAATCTGCCCCACTGGCGGATACTTAAAAATATCATCGCCAAGTTTGAGGTCATACTGAACAACCTGGTAGCCAGCGTCCTTCCACGGCTTACTGATTTCACCTGTTGCGTCAAACAGGGAAATGATAACTCTATTGCTGTTATCTTCGTTTTTGCCTGCGTCTTTGGCAGCCTGCTTCCAGCCTTTGATAATCTTATTTGCTTCAGCCTGTGATACCTGCGGAGGTGTCTGCTCCTTCTTTCTTAAATTTACCCTACCCTGGGTAGGTGTGAAGTATTCTTCAGAAACGGTAAAGCCGTCCCAGTTACCGAATTCATCACGAAATGCATCTTCAGCCGCTTCTGCTTCTTCGTCGATCTTATAGTCAATACCAGCGACAGCCTCTTCAGATCGCTTTAGCACACGGGCATCATATTCTTCAAATGTTTCACCTGGGCGCTGAATCAGCTGATATTCATTTCCGTCAGCATAGCCTTCGATACCGTTTGTGTACCAAAGATGATCTATGACCTTGCCGTTTTGGACAGCAACAAAACTCATTGTCTCATTCTGCCCAGCACCAAGGATCTCGAAGTCTGCGCCTTCTTCCACTCTCACTAACCTCATGAATGCAGAATCAGTATCACCTTCAATATCATTGGCAAGCTCAGTTACCCGGTACTCAACTTCGCGTCCGCCAGCCTCATTCCTGTCGATCTTGACAATAATGTCACCAACTTTGAAATGATCTGTGAGCTTTTCCTTCGGGTTATTCTTAACAAAGAATGACGTATCAGATTGTGGGTTTGGCTCAATTTCAAACTGCTCAGTGAACTTCAGGCCAATATACTCTTCTGTCTCAGTCTTCTCGATCTGATCCAGCAGATTGGTCTGGCCACGCGCTTCTCGCTGATCAACTTCTCGATCTGAGCCGGTCAGGGTAAATTCACCTTCAGGTTCAGGCTCTGGCTCTACCTTTTGCGCTTCGCGCTTGGCGATGTCTTCTTCGGTGTATGTTTCGAGCTGGAAGTCCTCTGCCTCATCTTGCTTGCGACCTTCTTGCACTTTTTGCCCATCGGCATTCTCCTTCAAACGTGTTAATTCACGAACGATGGCGGCATCGCTCAAATTGCGTTCCAGTAGGTTCATAACAACCTCTGGATCCACACCAGCATTTTCTGTAGCTACAACAAGATCAGCAATAGACCTGGTTTCCGTATCCCAGTCAGACTCGTAATATTCCTGCGCAATGCCATCGATGTTCTCTTCGGCCAGCGTTTCGTGAACATAGTCCTGACCTTCGACGCGCTCCATTTCCAGCATGTCCAGCATGCCTTCCACCCATTCTTGCTGGCGAATACCTAGACGTTTTCCCGCCAGGGCTTTATCGACGGCATTTCTCAGCGCTTTGACGCTGGGATATCCACCACTCTGGAACCAGTCGGGATTGATGGATGGCGTGCGCCCTGTGATACGGTCGTTCTCGTCGTAGGTATACTGGATGTCACCACCTTCAACCAGCTCGGCAGTCATATTCTTCAGGCCAGCCCTGAATGTTATATCCTGAATACGATCAAGACCCTTTGGTCCGCCGAAATCTTTTGGCGGCTCGCCTTTGACTTGCTCAGGCATACCGCGCTCATCGAACATCTGTTCCTGCTCGGTTTCCTGTATTGGCTGCGGCGTTCTGAGCGCCTGCAACACGTCCTGTGCAAACTTCTTGGCAAAGCGCACGCCTTCGCCCGTGGAAATGCCCTTGGCCTCAATACCGGCTTTTTTCAGATCCCTGCGGATAGCACCGGGATCTCCCTCTACCATCAGGCTACCCTGCTCGGTAATGCGCATGCCGTACCTGGTGGTTGGGCCTTCAGTCGTGACCGGGGCATGACCCATATTAATAGGGGCCGGCAGACCAGCTCTGTGCGGGGTCGCGGGTAGTGCTGGCTGGCCTACTGGCATTGCAGCATCAGTTGGCTGCAGCTGTGGCTGCACCAGAATTTCTTCATTGATGATCGGGCGCGTTAATGCCTCGACCTTTTTGTATTCTCTTTCGACGTGCGGCAGCGGATGTGATGTCGCGGCATCCGTATAAGGATTTGGTCGAAGGCGATCCATGTCAGCCGTGCTTTGGTATGGCTGGACGATATCAGTTGTGTTAAAGCTGACTGGTTCTAGAGCTTTTGCTGCCGCTTGTTCTTCAGCCGCGCGCATGTCCTGCTGAAATTTAGCAAATCCCTGAACCTCTTCAGGTTTGGTCATGTCCACGCCGGTATTGTCGGTTACCGCATCGGTGACGGTATCACCGGTTTTCAGCTTGTTGACCACGGCCAGCTCGCCGATACTCATTGGAGCCGACATCAATGATTCCAGTACAGCATCCGTGGCGGACGCTTCACCGGTTGCAGCTAATTCGCCGGCATATTCACCGATACCCTCGGCGAATGTCTCATTCGAGAATGCACCAACACCACGGGCGATATTCTTACCCTTGGTGGTCGCTTCGGTAAATGCTTTACCACCGGCTGCGACAACCTGTTCGGCAATATTCCTGTCAGCCATGGCAGCAGCAACGGCTGTTTTGTCGGCCACATCAACGCCATTGCGTGCCAGAACCTTGGATACAGCTTGCTCTACAGCTTTGCCAGGTACGCCAAGAATCAACTTTGACAGACCCATGGAAAGAGCATCAACACTGGTAATTACGCCACCCTTGATAATGCCCTCAGACAAGGCGTCGATACGCTCTTGCTCGGTAAATTCTTTGTCTTTGGCCTTTTCTGTTGCCTTGAAGCCGGTTTCGATCAAGGTGTTGCCAGCGAACAATCCGATAAGGCCGCCAACAACTGTGCCGACTGGACCTGCTGCTGTGCCGACTGCACCACCGGCCATCATGCCGCCCATAGCGACACCCATGTTCGGCAGCTGGGCACCCAGCTCATCGAGCGCACCCAATGGCGATTCCCAGATAGCACCGGCTACATTGGAGATACCATCAAGAATACCTTCATCGCCCTCTTCCATACGCTTTGCCAGCGCATCATAAAAGAGCTTCTGATCATCAGTGACGTTGGCCGATTCAAGATCAGCAGCATTGGCCACGACATCATCGAGATCGCCAACAGAAGTATTCCAGGCCGCCTTGGTGCCAGCCCAAAGTTTCTGGAAACCACCTCCTACAGCGCCCAGCCAGCTGTCATCGATCCAGTCTCTTTCTTCCTCATTGGCCACTGGCTCCCAGTCATCCATTGAGGCACCAACTGGCTCCCAGTCATCCATTGAGGAACCGACTGGCTCCCAGTCATCCTGGCTCCACTCATCCGCAGCGTTTTGCTGACGATTGAGAATATCTCTCTGTTCGTCAGATAAATAGCCGTATGCCATTATTTGATTTTCTCTACAGTTCCGTCAGCATTTTTACGCCATACTGTGTTTGTAGGCCTGTGCCTCATTTCCATACCAACATCCATGCGCTCAATCATGGAAGGTGAAGGTCGGAAGTTACTGCCATTGCCGCCAGATCCTCCGCCGCCTGTGCCCTGCATGTTCATTAAAGTATTCAGCCTGTTACTCGCATTCTCATATTCCACATATAATGGATCGCCTGGCTCTGGACGCATGCCGCCGTTTTGCTCTGTAAGGAGCTTCAGGTGATTCTGCAGTACCTTTTTATCGGTCTGGTCGGCTGTGGCTGAATAGCGCGATTGCTCGACTTTGCGCAATGGCGTAAATGATGGCTGCGGCTGCACTGGGCCTTCATCAGAATAATTAACACCCTCATCGAATAGGCCAAGCGCACCTGGCCTCTTCTCCACGACATGCTGATTTTTTGTTATAGGATCTTCAGTCAGCATGTAATCAGGTTTGCGGTATTTATCCTGCATCTTGTACTGATTTTCAGTCGATTCGAGCGCACGCCGATGCTTCAGCTCATTCTGGCCTTCGGTATAGGCGCGCTCGTCACCCAGCAGACCTCTGTCATATTGACGCTGATCTACTCTATCGTCCAGTGTATCAGTGCGCTTTCGGTCATAGCGTTTCATCCATGATTCATCCTGTACCTGTATCAGCCGTTCTTTACGACGCATTTCTAGGATATCCCCGGCCTGATCGGCAACAACGCCTGCTGCGCCGGCTGCAGCATTTGACCAGTTAAAACTCATTACAAAATGCCCCCCTGTTCAGGCGCTGCTTGCGCTTGAGGTTCTGCGCCCATCTGCTGTGCCATCTGGCCCATGCCCTGCGCAAATTCCTGCTCATTGAATTTACCTGGGTGTTTTTCTGCCCAGTTGGTAAGCGTGAGCTGAATGGTTTGAATGATCTCTTGCTGACCCAGCTCGTCGCCATTGATTACGCCTCCTGCTGCCATATCTTCGAGCAGAATCTCGAACAGCTTGACACCGATCTCGGCAGCGGCTTGTTGGGGTAATTCTCCAAATTCCTTTTCGAGTCTATCGAGAACCCCATTGATTGCTGTAGACATCGACACGGCGAAGGTTTGATTTCCGCCTTGCTGAAACATCTGAATAAGGTTTTCAAAATTTTCACCATACAGCATCTCGATAGCGTATTTCATGAGAGGTTTTACTTCCTCACTAACGTCATCAAGTGTAGCAGACTGACCTTGCTGCTGCACCGGTTCCTGTGCCATTTCTGGACCAGCTGCTGGCGTCATTTCTTCTTCGTCGAGTAAGCCCTTCATGTTCTCACCATCCCCTCACGCTGGCGGTCCAGCATTTTTTTGTAGTTTGCATTCTGCCCACCCTGATAGAGCGGAGTATAACCGGTTTGACGTAACAGGCCGGCCTGCGGCGTGTAGCCTCTGCTTGCCAGGCTGCTGTTGATCTCGTTCATGCGAGCGATGTACTCGTCGGGATTATCGATTGACTGGTGTTCACGCGCATAGCGCTCTGCATCCAGATCACTCTGCAATGCATATTTCTCGCGCAGAAGATCAGTCTCGTCAGGCTTCAGACCAGCCTGAATGAACCCGGCGCCAATCTGTGTCAGCCCTGGGTTTTTCTCCATCCAGCCGATAGGATCTGAAAGCAATCCGGATGGCTCACCTGGGGCTGTTTCGGCGACAACATCATTGCCGGCCAGCTTGTCGAGGATACCGCCTTCCGTTGCATTGCCAACTGAAGAGCCAGACGTGGTAATCGCGTTACCCGCTGCGTCGAAGTCCATTGAATCGAATGCTGCAAACTCTGCTGCAGAACCTGCTGGCAATACGCCTGAGATTCCTTCAGCACCGATAGCATCAAATGGCGCTGAACCGAAGTTTGCCCATTCACCAGACGTGCCAGCGCCGAACAAAGTCTGAGCGCCGCCGGACGTGCCAGCAGACACAGCTATTTCCGAGCCGACATTCGCCGCTGCATCAGCGCCGTACCCAAGTGCCGTGGCACCCTTGTCGAACAGTGTCCCACCAAAGGCCATGCCCGCTATAGAACCGATCAGCTCATTCCCCGTGATCTTTGTGACCACATGACTTACTGCGGCACCAACAAGCACCTTACCAATAAACGCTACGACTGGACCTGACATTTATATCACCTTTTTGGAGTAGAACACCCCATCCTCGTTATAACCCAAAATATTCATCATTTTTCTGTACCTATCATTTTTACTTTCATCCGATAATATGACCGTATCGATTCCTTGGCTCGCTGCCCATTTCTCGAAATTCCTTATCAGACGATGTGTAGACCGGTCAGAAAAACACATCAATTCTACGGCTCGCTTACTACCCCATATACTGGTATCCACCATGCCGCCAAACATGCCAACCAATTCTCCATCGATTTCTACGACTTCAAAGTGAAAAGCAGGCAATACGGCCCCTACCGTTACCATACGGCGCAAATGCAATTCATCCATCGGCTGATCCCGATAAACGGTGAATGCATGCGCCTTTTTAAATAAAGGTAGCAGTTTTTTATAATCGTCAGGCCGAGCCTTTCTGATCATGTTGTAGTTGTGCCTGGCATAGAACTGAGTCCTGATAGGAAGTTCAGTCCAGCCTTCAGGTTACCAACAATGACAGACAGGCCATTTTTCTGCTGCGTGGCGCTCATGTCAGGATTATCAAGGAACGTGGAGATCGACTTGATGGTGTCTGAGTACATGCCGGCCATTGCAGAGTCCAGATTTTCCATGATGCTGTATTCCTGCTTCAGGGTTTCCAGATCCAATGCGTAACGCTGATCAATCGCTGACAGTCGTTCACGAATACTGGCATCAGCATTCATCAGGTAGTCACGGTAATCAGTATCCAGATACATCTGGTACTGCTGGGCTAGGTTTTGACTTGCTGTTGTGGCCGCTTGATTCTGGACATCAGCGAAATACTGATCTGACTTGTTGCGGGCATCCTGATTGGCCAGGCTCTGCTTATACATGGTTTCAGCGTCTTGCTGGGCAATCGGCATAGCCGACTCGATGGCAGCGCGCTGGGCGTTACCTGCAGCAATACTGGAATTGAGAAGGCCTCTGGCGTTCGCCTGTTCCATCGCTTGCTGGCGTGCCTGTTGGATATACGGGTTATCGGTATCGAGCAGCCCTTGGAGGCGCTTTTCTACCAACATCTGGTCAGTGATTTCACCCAGTACAGGGTCATAACCAACAACTTCAGGCTTGAAGCCTTTACCAGTATCCCATGCGCCCATTGACTGCGGCTCAAAGATCCCGCCTTCGTATGGTCCGCCAGGAGTATATCCACCTGTGCCGGAGCCGCCAGACAATGCATCAAACTGCTGCTTCCAGTAAGTGTCCATTTCGTTGAGCTGGTCTTGAACACTGGTTACGTCACTGGGGCTGGCCAAATTATAGAAACTGTCATTCTTCACATACTGCGGAATCTCTGTGTAAGTTGATCCTCCGCTGTCATCCATCGGTTTTTGAATAGTTCCGATTTTGGTGTAGTTGCTATCGCCGGCAAATTTGTCACCGCCAAACCCTGTTAATATTGAGTAGCCAGGTGTAACAATATCTTGCGCGTTGTAATACTGGTCGAGTGGTTCGTAATAAGTGACTGCCATTTTAGTCTCCGTTGTTCATTTTCAATAGCATTTGCTCAAGCAGTTTTCGCTGTGCGCTAACTTGATCTAATATCAACCGCTGCCTGGCATCTGCTGCAGCCTGTTGGGTTTTTACTTCTTGAATAACTTGCTCATTCTGCACTTGCTGCGTCACAGCCTGCTCAAGCGTACTGATCTTCTGGAATCCTGCGCCAAATGCAGTTGTCGTGGAAATTACTGCGGCAATGATTGGCCATGCATCAATTATTTTTCTTATTTCCATCATCTCCACCAAGTAATTGAATGATAACTTCCTGTCGCTGCTCAACGGCCATTAACCGTATTTCCATCGCGTCACCGCGCTGCTTTGTAAATCTGTCGCCTTGTCCCATGAAATCTTGAGCGGCTTTCACAAAGTGTGCATGCTCTTCCTGCATTTCTGCTCTTACATAAACCATGTAGCCAAGAACAATAATGACCAGCATAAATATCAATTTTTCTTTCATCCGCCCATAAATAAGCGCTTTATGTCTGGCAGGAAATTCGCCAGAGCGATTGCGCCTATTAATCCGTAAGTAATTTTTTCTTGCATAGCCAGGCGGCGCTCATGATGGTCAAGCCTTTCATTGTGTCTTGATATCACGTCTTCGAGTGCCTCAATTTTCCCATCACGCTTTCCGGCCTCATAATCATGATCGGTCACTATTACCACCTTGGACCGAACCACCGCACAGCATAGTACATACTTTGGGCCTTAATCCGTGCCACGCCGTCTTCCACCATTGCCTGGTAAAACATTTTGTCCACATCTTTTCTAGTCTCGCCTCTATGGTCAGCGTAATAGGAATCATGCAGCAAGGCTGCACGGCGATAATGTCCAGTGAAAGGTGAACCAATCGCCCGCCACAGGAATCTGGGTATTGAAGCGCCATCGTAAGGTACGTTGGTTTTTGCAGTCCAGACTTTGCCCTGCTGATCGACGTAGCTCAATTCCTCGACCAGCATCATGTCTCGGCCATTTCTGACCCAGATTGTAATTGGTGTGCCTGAAAAACTCATTTCAATCCGGGGTAAACCCGTCCTCTTTCAAGCACATTGTTTTCCACGCCTCAATGCGTTCTGGCGTATTAAAGGATCTCCGGATAGCACCTACTGAGGCGCCATAGCAGATCGTGAATTCTGAAGCTGTCACTGCATCGTCATTGGCCTTGGCACCTGTGCGCACCACCTCAGAAATGCCAGAGCATCCACTCAGTAGCAACAAGAGTAGCAATGACAATGATGCAAAAAAAATTCTCATTCTTATCTCCAAAAAGAAAGCGGGACCGAAGTCCCGCGAGTCATTAGGCTGCCGCTTCTTCTGTCGGCTCTTCTTTTGAGGCTGCAAGTGACGCCTGCAGCTGCGCCATGATCGCATTGCGACCGAACTGCATCTGGTCCAGATTAAACTTGGTCTGGCCCATCTTGCGGTCAAGATCCGCCACATGATTAATTAGAGTAATCTGCTCTTCACTCAGCTGATCCTGGGTGTATTCAACTTCATCAATAACGATTCTTGGGGTTTCTTCATTTTTTCCCATTACGTTTTCCTCTTAGGTTATTGCCTTATCAGGCCTTTCAAATATGTCTTGAATTGCGTGCCAGTAATCGTGCCCTGGCCCTTCAAGACGCGTACATCATTGACCACTTCAAAAAGTGTTTGCGCCAATGCTCTTACAACACCGGCATTATCCATCATATCAGCCGCGACTGCATCGTCTTCAGCATCAATTTCTACTGGTGTTTTGTCTCTGATCTCAGTGACCAATTCAACCCTATCAGCATAGATGGTTTCTACCGGGTTTTCATAGGTTTTATTAGGCCCAGTGCTGGTGTCATTGGTGATCCTGTTATACGGCACCCAGTAAGGTTTATCGATATGCAATGAGCCTGGCGGGATAACGGCTGACGGATCAATATCCCTTCGCTTTATAACTGTTAAAAGATCTCTCGTAATAAGTGCATGTTCCATAATTAACTCGCTATAAATGAGGCTACTGCAGTTGAAAAATTAGTATAGGAGGCTTGATACAGTCCATAAGGTTTTTCTGTTGCTAACTGCTGAAAGTACGCGTGGCCATGTCCATATCGCACGGTTCCAGCATCCCATTGGTATTCGACCGTCAGGTTCTGCCCCAGAATCGGATTGGTACCTGTGTCCCATTGACAGATGGCGCTCGCAAGAACTATGCCGCCGCCAAGAACATTAACGAACCAGTTATCTGCGCCAGCTCCGCCACCATTATCTGTATCATGTACCGATAACGTCATACCACTGGCTACCACTATCCTGTGAATAGAAATACTTGAGTCCGACATGGTATTCGCGTCATTAGAATTAACTGCGATGGTTGCTGTTGTGCCAGCAGTTACCTTGCGGTAGTAAATAGCGGTCCAGTGATCGAATGTCGGATTGTTATATTCAACAGCTAAAGTTCCAGCCTGGCCGCCAATATCGACATTACAGCCAATGTCAGCACTACTTGAGCAGACAGTCACAACAACATAACGATCTGAATCAGCAGCGCCGATATTGCTGCCACTATAGGTATGAGTAGTGGCAATCGTGCTGTTGTTGTAATCCGCTATATGGTCTGCTTCGAGTATGTTCGCGCCACTGAAGTTTTGCGTTCCTGAGCCGAAACCGACTAATCGATTAGTTGTTAATGCCATTAGTCGTCCGTTGGTGCGTCAGCTGTCCAGTGTAGTTTTACACCGATAAGCCTGGCATCTTGCGTGTAGGTGTCTGCTGCGTTGGCGGCATCACGATAGACCCTGAAATTCACCAGCTCTTCAGCGCCAGGTGAGCCAGCAACCGTAAATGCCGCGCCTTCTGCCGTAATATGGCAGTCACCAGCGGCAAGGAATGTATCTACCGTGTTGGAGGCTGTGCCCCATGCAACGTCCATTGCGTCATTATCGGCTACTGCCGTTGCCTGTATAGCCCACCTGACATTACCCGTGCCTGCTGTAGCGCCGTCTTTCCAGATAAATTGAGGAACAATCGTTCCTTCATTCCATGATTTTGGCATCTGGATAGCAAATTGCACCCTTTCAGCAAGGGAGGCATCGAAATCAAAACCGAAGACCTGCACATCATTGGTCGCCAATTCCTCACTGACTGCTGACGCCCCACTGGTAGTGCTTGGATACATGGCCGACGCAGGCATATAGATCGTGTGCTGCCCATCAATCGCATTGGCAATCTCATTCATCACGAACAAACGATTAGGAATATCGTCGTCAGCCGTTACCAGGGTTTCGTAGTTGGTTACACCAGCGACATTCAGCGTACCGTTAGCCTCGATCTGGAAACTGCTGGTAATGCGCGAACCTGTTGGACCGCAGTCAAAAGTAATCGTGCCTGCGCTGTTATCCCACTCAAGAATATCGCCAGCCAGACCCCGTAGAATCAAGTCACCTGCGTTAGAGGCATTGTTGTCTGGAAAAATTGAAAGATAAGCCCCACCGAACGGATAGCCCAGCCTGATTTGGCCTTCGTCGTTATTGCCTGAAATGTAAAATACTTCAGCTACACCGGAAGTGTTGTTACTTAGCTCAAGTCTATTTGCCTGCAACTTCATCTGCTGGAATTTAGTTGTAAGGCCACCAGCATTCCATGCATGGGAACCACTTGAGCTGTTGGTGTAGGAATAGATGCCGTATGTGCCTATATCCATGGTAAGCAAGTTATCTTCAAGCTCAATATTGGCACCCCAGCCTGGGATATATCCTCCATTAATGTGCAGGCCACCGGTGACAGGATTTCCTGTGAAGCCCCTGCTGATGGTGAATGTGGTTGTCAAATCATTACCGCAAATAATCTTATTGCTGGTTACTGTCACTTCAGTGGGTTTGGAGCTGCCTGTTCCTGATTTCAGCGTGAGCGTGCCACCTGATTCATCCCATTGCATCCAGGTTTCAGTGCCTGCTCTGAATAACGTATCTCCACCATCCGTATCAGTAGAACCCCGCAGGATAATGTTGCTACCATCATCAGAACCATTACCCCCACCAATTATAAGTGACGCCGCAGTATCAGGCTTTAATATGGCATAGTCAGCAGCTGTCGTGCCGACATAGGTGAATGTATCATTAATTTTTATCCGTTCAGATGTGGCGTCATCGTTGATGCCGCGTGAAGTGAATGTGCCTACTTCTACTGATACATTCCCGGCGAAGGTAGCCAACTGACCAGCGCCCAGCGTTAATGCATTGGTGGTGCCGCCAGTGCGGAATTGAATGGAGCCATCGCTTTCCATTGCCAGGGTATCGTTGGCGCCTGACAAGAAACCGATACGACCTACGTTTGTATTCGTGTTTCCTTCTTCAAACTCGATAAAGCCGTTGAAATCTGTGGCGTTGGTCGCGTTGCTGTCGATGATGGTAAAAATCGGCGCAAGAGCTGTCTGGGTAAGAGCGCCACCTATAATTGCGCTATCGTTGGCAAGCGTGAGTACCGGACCTACTGTCGCATTGTCATCGATGCCGACCGACGTAAATAGCCCGGTTACAGTCAGATTAGTGATATTCAGATCTGTTGCGCTGAGAGTAGCGGACTTCGCCTCTAAAGCTGTTCCAGCAGCATTAACCGTGATGATCTTGTTCGCGTTTCCTGTCAGTGTCGGCAGCTTGTCGAAACCGTCCTCAATGGACTCGACATCTGAAGCAGTCCAGAATTCTCCGTCTACCTTGGTATTATCGTAATATTCGTTCGCCATTAGCGCCTGCCTCTGCCTTCTAAATAGTCATAAGTGATGCCGTCGATCTCCCAGCCTATGTTCTGATCGTCGGAACTAAAAATCATCGCAATATAAGCGCCATGTCCGGGTATATCCAGCTGGCCCTCCGTTATTAATGTGCTGCCAAGTACCAGGCTGCCAAGCGCCCCAGATCCCAATGCCCCGCCGCCAGCTCTGGTAACAATCGATTTGTACGCAATCTGCGGAACAATGCCGGCCTGCTCTACCTCAAAATCAGGTTTCACAAACAAAGAACCTGTCGCAACACCAACAGCTGGCATTTCAAAAATAGCACGGCGAAAACGCTTTCTTTTGCGCGGACTATCAATGAACGTGTACTGGGTGTACATGAGTGTGACGATATTGGCGCCATCAAAACTGGTGGCGGTATCCATTTCGTAGATATAGCCGTCAGTCGATCCCCAGTAGATAGCCTCGTCACCATTGCTATCTTCGGTTGATACAACGCATTTCACTTCCAATGGGAATTCAAACGTCGTAATACCGGCCAGAGTGTCACCCTGAAAGGTAAAGCTCATGCCGGTTGAGTCATTGAAGAACAATCTGTACTGCGATTTATTGCGCACAATGCACGATGCATTCACCAGATTTTTTTTCGGTAACAACCAGTCATTAATATTGACCGAGATCATGGCATCCTGAAAATCGCCGAAACGATCTGACGCACCCAGCTCTGTTACACCACGATCATCAAAGTATCTGACCCGTGCACCAAGCTGCTGCAGCGACCATTCGATTGCGCCGATCCGGTTACCGTGTTCAGACAGGTTGGACATGTTGAAGTCAGTGGCGGAAGAGCCTGACAGTAGGTTGGTTGAATTGCGTCCGAAAATGCCTAAAACACCACCGGCCATCTGCATAAACCCGGTAACGCCGTCTTCTATGCGAATTTCATTAGCACCACCAACGCCGGTATAAGCCGTCGGCACACCCAGATCTGAGTTGACTACGCTCTGATCATAGCTCAGAAACAGGTAATTTTTGTGCGCAATAATGTGCTGCGGGGTATCAGTCGCCCAGCCAACAGTGATATCGGTCCATGTTGTGCCGTCCCATTGGAATGCCTTATGAGTACCGGAAACGCCGTACATCATCTTGGACGTACCAAAGTTGTAGTTCACAAATTCATAACGACCACCGGGGCTTAACCCGGTCTTCTTGGCTGTCCAGCCGGTTCCGGTTGATTCATGCATGGCAGCAGTTGCGCCGCCAACAGCATTACGGAATGCGTAGACCTTTCCGTCGTAAAACCATACACCGAGTATTGAGCCTTCGCCTGGCACAATGTTCGTGTCGTATTTTATATAACCATCCACACGGCGATAGCCACCAGTGATCTTCTGCTCGACATTCTTGGCAATCAGTAGCCTGCCTGGATCCGACTGCAGCAGCGGCGTCTTGAGATCCAGACCGCCGCCCATTGCGAAGTATTTACTCTGCTTCATGCTAAAGGTTTGTGCGCCAGTTTGGTTTTAATGAGTAGGTTTTTCTTCATTTCGTCGTAGAATTTCACCCAGCGCTGCGAGCCCAGCTGCGCAAGCTCCGGCGCATACTCATAACCGGCATAGGTCATCATCGCGTAAAACACGATGGCCATGTGATATTCCTCCGGCATAGCTGGCTCGTCATCATTAGCTGCCAGAATAACTGGTGGGGTGCATCCCTCAATATCTATCTGGTAAATGTCATTGGGGTTCGGCCAAATACGCATCTGCGTGTTGGGGAGAATAGTGAAATACTCCGGCACGTCCTGCTTCGTCTGGTCTTCTTTGAAGTAACGCTCTTTCCAGACCGCGTATTCCATGTATCTGAGCATGCGCATGGAGGTGCGGCCGGCAGCCACATTATGGGAATAGACTTTCTGCTTGGAGAGTTTTTTGATGTTTTGATTGGTGAAGATATCGTAGTCCATGGTACCGGCAACGGTATTGAAATTATCTTCTTTCCACATGAACCGCCAGTAACCTGGGGTGTTCTGAATCTCGGTCCACGCATCCCTGATCCAGTCTACTAGGCGCTCGTAATCGCCGGTCTGATCAATAACACTAGACGGACCAATGCCGGATACGCCGCAATGAAAACGCAGCTTTTTTGTCAGCTCAAGAAATGTCATTCAGTATGTCCAATGCTTGTTGTTTGCTCTCGTATCTGTGACCAAGGCGCCTGACTTCAGCGCGCAGCTGCTTGGATGTCCAAGTGCTGTAATCAGGTTTTGGTGGCGCTTTTTTTTCTAACTCTTCCAGATCCACTACTTTCAAGTGCGGATTGGCTGCGGCGTATTCATCGCTGTATGCGAACCGACGACCACCCGGTTTTACTTCAATATATTTTGTCATTGGGTAATGCCCTCAATAAAGACCCTACCCAATAACAAACCAGCCCCGAAGGGCTGGAATGTCATTGGGGATTACAGGTAAACGCAACCCTCGGTAATGCCTTCGCCTTTAACGATCTTAGAGCCGAAGACCTGTAGGCCACGGATCAGAGCACCGAAAGTATCAGGGTTCGGCAAAGTTTCATTCTCAACGATCTGAGAAGCGAATGCCAGGCAAGAAGGATGGCCAGCGTAGACCATTGTTGCGTTGGCAGCTGCTTCGTCAGTTTGAGTGGCGGCTGGGAGATTGTTGCTCACATACAGCGTGAAACGATCAATCATGCCCAGACGACCATTACGAAGAACAGACTTCGCGTCGCCCATGATGGACGCATCTTTGATGTCAGAAGACTTCAGGATACGAGCCATCCAGGCTGGGATTACCATCCAGCGACCAGTCTCTGGCACGTTCTGCTCATCAAGAGCCTGACCGTGTTTCAAGATGTAGTCGATCACAGTAGTAGCTGAGAGCTGAACTGCTTGGTTACCCGCAGTTGCACTGTCAGTACCCAGGTCCAGATTGCCAGAGACAGCACCGGCAGTGGCGCCTTTGTTTTCCGCCACGATATCGGCAGATCCTTTCAGATCAGACAATACAGTACCGTCAACCTGCACCTTCAGGGACTCGGAAGAGGCTTCCGCAAACTTGTCCATCAACGGCAGATCAGACTGGTATTTATCAACAGAGTCGATAGCCAGTGAGAATGATTTACCTTTGTTGATGTTCAGCTCTACTTTGGTAGAAGTAGGAACCTGATAGGTCAGTGGCGCACCAACAGTGTAGTCACTGATAGTGATGTCTGGGACAACACGAATCTGGACGGTATCACCGTAGTTGCTAATTTCGCCTTCATACTCGGTGGAGGCGATTTCACCGAAAACAGTCGCTTTATAGAACTGTTCAACCATTTTTCCAGACCATACGTCTGGGACGAAACCTACCGTACCGCCGGAGTGGTAATTCGCTGGGTAGGCGCCGCCTGAGATCCAGTCAGCACTGGAACGTGTCAAACCTGCCATTTTAGAATCCTCTTAGTCATGGCGCGGCCCGACAAGGTTATCGAATTCGACCTTGTTTTTGAGCCGCAAAGATATCTTGCTCAAGACGTTTGGCCTCGTTCGGTTCGATCATTCCCAACCCTTTGCGCTTATAGAACTCTTTAATCTCCGGACCGGTCCAGATTTTACCCTGGGGCTGGCCGCCTGTTTCCATATTCGCGCCGGGATTCGGCGTGATCATCTGCTCACGGGGATCCACGTCCACTTGTCTTTGGTCTTGCCATTCACTGTAGATATCTGCAACACGACGGACATCACCCATCTGCTTGGCTCGTATGGCCAAATCGCGTCTAGGTCTGCCTGATAATTCGTCTAGTCCACTTAACCAATGTCGGAAATCGGCATTTCTGTCGATTTGCTCGCAGTCAGGGATCAGCTGCTTGAGTTTTTCCTTGAAGGACACCTCAGTTTGCTGCTGCTCCTTGCCTTGGCGAAGATCTCTTTCATGCTTCAGCTGCGCCTTGGTTTGTTCCAATTCCGCTTCTGTGTCTGAAAGTTTCTGCTGGATAGGCTGTACCTTGGCGTCCATCATCTTACTGAATACGCTCGCGGTTTCCTCGTCGACCAGCTCTAGGTCTTCCCTCGAAAGTTCAAATGGTTTCTGCTCTGGTGCCTGCTTCAGTTGCTCTTCAAGACTGGAAATCCGATTTAACATGGACCTGTTATCGCCTTCGACTGCCGCCAGGTTTTGCCTGAGCTGATATATCGTGCTGTCAGCATGCTGCTTGTAAGATGAATAGCGATCCTTCCAGTTGTCAGGGGCTATCTTCTCACGCGATTCTGCTGGGGGAGCGGACTCGTCCGGTTTCCCGTATGCTTCTTTGTGGGCCTCATTGGCCCTCTTTGCATTTTTTACTACTTGTTCTGGCAATGCCATATTGTCACCTCTTTTGAGCCAGATTTCTGTGGGGCTTACGCGGTCCACTACTGGGATTCATGAAGTTAAAAGTTTGTCCTTTCGGACGGTTAATGGAAGAGAGCTACTGCTGATTCTTCCGAATTCTGGTTAATACCTCGTCCACGCTGTCGAACATGGCAAGCTGGTCCGCTATGAACTTCGCTTTGCCCTGGCCTCGGCTTAATTGGACGCCATCAATTATTCTGTTTTTCTTATCCTGTTCCGCCAGCTCCGCTTCCAGATGCTCCCGGTACTTCAGGAAGTCTGTAGACATGGAGAGCTTCTTCAGGCTCAGGTACAGATCGTTACTGGCCATTAAATGCCAGACCCGAACTGGGCTTTAATCTGTGCCTCATCCGCAATGACCTGACGCTTGTTCTGTGCTGCCAGGATCGCCTGCTGGTATTTCGCCTGCGCATCATGTACGGCTGATTCATATTCCAGTCGCAGCTTGTCGCGTTCGCGCTGGTCATCGACCTTGGCCAGCATGATCTTGAGCTGGCGTTCACGCTCGCGGTCCTGCATTTCCATCTTCTGGTCTTCCAGTCGTGACTGCATGCGGATCTTCTCTTTTTCAACAGCAGGATCCTGCTGCTGTCCCTGCTGGGCTGCCTGCTGCTGTTTCTGCTGCAGCTCTTCAAAAGTGGGCACGCGTACATCCATGTCCAGATCATTAACAACCTGGCGGAGTAGATCTGTGCGGCCTTCCAGCCCAAGAATCTGCATATCAACCGGGTTATTGGTCAGCTGCATGAACTCATTGCGGCGGGCCTGATTCGCGGCTTTGGCAATCATCGCGGAAGATCCACGGGCCACAACAGCAATATCGCCTTTGATGTCTTCATCAGGCTCGTACAGCATGTTCCAATGGAACTGGCGCAGAATACGCTTCTCGATCACGCCTTCATCCACATGACGGACCGCTTCTTTAATCGTCTTGGCGGCATTCTCGGACATGATGGCAATACCCATCGCTGTCTGGGCACCCTGCGGCATACGCTGATCAATGCCATAGGACATCTTCGATACACCGGTGACGTCGGCAGCCTGCTCCCAGAAGTGAGTCAGCACCCCTAAAAGCTCCTGCGCATTGGAATCTGGCTGGAAGAACTGAATCGGTGACTGTGTGTTGCCGTTCGGGTCACTGGTCATCTGCCAGTTTTTCCACGGATACAGCGCCTCGATCTCTTCACCTTCCGGCAGCCGGTCAATCAGGGTAATGATCTGCGGACCAGATGAAATGCCCATGTTGTTGGACAGGGCGCGGGCCGAAGCATTGGCCATACGCTGGTGACCACGCAGTAATTGCGGGATCGCTATGCCCCAGAAGTGACCTGGGCGGTTGCGGTAGCTCGCTTTGTAGTACGGACGGCGGTCCAGCGGATCACTGTTGATGCATGCCTTGATCACATGACGACCAATCAGGATGGCCTCGATCTGGTATTCCGCCAGAGGATCTTCGATCTGCTCGACCGGGATTCCCCATTCCATCAGCTCAGTACCCTGCGCAGAACCCCAGTAATGCAGCGCCTCGATCAACCCATCTTTGTCGGCAAACCAGTCGTCTTGCTCCTTCTCGAACAATCCCCACTCTTTGTAGCCTTGGTCATACTCCATCAGCACCTGACGGATCTTGTCTTCACGGTAACCCGGTACAGATATCAGCCCGTAGATCTCGGACCGTGGCAGGCGCTTTCTGATAATCAGGTTGCCTTCATCGATCTCAATCTGTTCGGGACTTGGAAATACATCATACGGAGACACGCGGCGATCAATCTCGCACACAGTCTGTTTCATGACCGGTTTACCGCGCTGCCACTTCAGCTTGGACTTGCGCTGGTAGGATGTTTCGATAAATGCCGTCGGGTATGTGGTGAAATCGTCGATAAAATCCTCGAAAGCACCAGACCACTCAGAATCAACCAGCTGGTCCTCGATCTTCCTTTCCATCTTGTCGGACGCTTTAGCGACCATTTTGGCGATCTCGGACTTCTCCTTCTCCGCCAATTCATCAATGCGGGCCATCATCTGCGGCATCTGCGGCTTAATACCCTGCTGCTGGGCCTGCTGAACCTCCTGATAGAACTGCCGCTTGATATTCTCAAGTGCCTTCTCATCGATCTCTGGTTCTGGTGTCGGATCCAAAGACCACGGCTTATCACCGGCTGGCATCAGGATATCAGTCAGCCAGGCGGACGCTGCGACACACTGCATCTGCGTTAATGGCAGGTAGATATCAGAGCCACCCATCCGCTTGATCTCAGCCTGAACGTCCGGATCATACTGGTTATTGCGGGATCTCTGGCATTCCTGCAGAACACCTTCGATCTTGGACTTGTGCGACTTGTTAACCTCCCACTGGCGGCGAATGCGGGAAGACAGATTGTCGGTGAACATCTCGATAACGCGCTTCTGCTCTTCTTCTGCAGCGGCGTTCTCTTGTTCCACCATCTCGGCGTTTGAGACAACTCTAAGCATTTATGCGTCCTGTCTGTTCATCGTGTAGTTCAACCAGCGTTTGGTAACCTGGGCGTGATCGATCAGCATTAATCATGTCCCGGTTGGCTATCTTAAAATCTGTTATTGCCCGGCGTGCCCGGACCTCATCTTTCTTGGCCAGTGTCAGCGACTGAAAGAAATTGCCTTGGTAGTAATACACCCGGCCTTTCATCTGTTTCTTGGTTCTCACTTCCGCCAAGATCGTAATATCCATCATGACCACCCGGATGCAGCCTTCGCTCTGACTGCACGCGCTTTCGGCCTCGCGTTCACCAGCAGGATCGGATTAGCAAATGACATCATCAAAGCATCCGCCATGTTGGGTGATTCAATACCCAGTCTGGCCATATCCTGCTTGGACATGATCTGGATCAGGCCGGTCGGGGTCCGCTTTAATGGGATCCTGCACACCTCGGATCTCAGCAGATCCAGCGACTCAATGCCTGAATCGAATGAGATCAGCTCATCCGGGTCAAAGTATTTCTTCTTCTCTACCGCTTGGTAGGTTCTGTAAATCCGGTCACGAAGCAGCCAGTAGTATTGTGCGCGCTTGTTCTTAAACGTCTGCTTGTTGGTCTTCACACCTACATCACCAGCCGCTTCGTAAAGGTCGTCGGGTCTGTCTACGGAATTTGATCCCTTGAACATTTCGACTTTAATTCGTTTGGGCATCAGCGCATCTTTAAACTGGCGCCGAAGGCCTACTCCCATTCCGTCACCGTCCCATAAGAACATATCGGGCTTTCGCTCTTCGCAGTATTCGATGGCCCAGTCTCCGCCTTCATTGATGTCGCCGATGTTTCGCTCTTGAGCATCAAGGATGACAACGCCGTGACGATAAGTAAGGCCTTTAGCGTCCGAACCATCGTCTGACGGGTCATGAGTGACAATTTCAATACCTCTTGGTTCAAATCCCAGCACCTTATGCGCATCTACGCAGGCATCAAACCAATGAGGCATGATGATCGCGTTCTCGACTGTATCGGCATAAGCTCCCAGCCACTTGTGTTCATACGCTGCAGGACTCAGGTTTTCCTCGTCATCTGCGCGCTCAGATTCAAGACCAGACGCCTCGAACCACTTCTTTGGCATGTCAGTGTAGTTAATCTCGACGATCATGATGTTGTCGTCTTCGTAATAACCGCACCTGGCTAAATCTTTTTCAGCACGCTTGAGCCACTTCTGACTGATCGGATCCGTGCTGTTGCCCCGGTTCAGGGTGATCCAGATCTCCGGCATTTTGACATCTTCGCCGGCTATCACTCGTTCGGCATCTGCTGCAGATAATCGAAGACTGGCGGACAATACGCGCAATGTCTCAGCGCTTAGGCTGTCTCCTTCCTCTATCCAGAGCCCGTCAACACCGGAAAGCATTGACTTCAGGGATCCGATATTCCTGCCCAGGCCGCGGTAGAAGTTCCTGCCGCCACTGGCGTGATAAATGTGGTTGTTGTCGCTGGTGAATCCCTCGAACCCCAGCCGAACCGCTTCATCAAGCATCAGTCTGTGAACTGACTCGTCAATACTGTTCTGGAATTCACGACCGCAGCACCAGAGCTGCCCCATGCTCATCCCTGACAGAACGTAGTCAGATACGAACGTGGACTTGGTTGAACCTCGACCACCGACAATGATCTTGATTCTCTTCGATTTGAGAATCAGCGGCTCAAGTTTTTGAGCGCATTTAATCCTCATCCGGTGCAGTGCCGACAAAAGTAATCATGCCGGTATGTTTGTGCGTGTTCTCGCTGGTCACGACTTTCTCGACCTTATCCTGCCAGCCGAAGTTATTTTTCAGGTTGAAAATACAGCCGGCAGGGTTCCGCCCAGTGAGCAATCCCAGCTCGATTCCATGCTCGACTCTGAGCTTTGCTTTTTTTACTGTGTCAGAAAATTTGTCTTTTTCCCCGTATTCCAGCAATCCCTGTCTGGTCAGATCCAGAGCAAGGCAGAGTCCAGTAACAGTAGCGGGAAGCTCATCGGCAGCGCATTCAGCGAAGTATCCATCGATCTTCTTCTGCATTTCTGCGACAGTTTTGAATTTGGGTGGTCTACCCGCGCCCATCTTTCATAGTCTCCTGAATTGCTGCGCTCAGTTGTGATTGTGTTGGGATGAGAATAGTTGTCTCACCTTTTTCGTGTCTGTCTCTACGCTTATCGGATATTTGTTTAACGACCGCCAAGGCGATTTCCCCGATACCCGTGTTGGGATCTTTAGCCAGATGGCCCAGCTGGTCCCGGTCCAGACTGAAGGTGATATCGATATTGTCCATGGTGACAAATCTCACAGTGAACCCGGAGTTATCATCGTGCCTGAAGAACTGCAGACCATTGTCGTCAGTATCAGGAAGTTTGCTGCGATCTGCCAGCTCGCCCAGTATCTCGGACATAACCTGGAAGATCTCACGAAAATTAAATTCTTGCATATTACCTCGGAGGCTACTCGCGTTTCCGGGTTGGGGTGAAGGTACCCGCCAGCAAGGGAGGCTAACCGGCGGGCCTTCGTTCAACACAATAAACTACAGCTTGGAGTTTGATACCGGGAGTTTCACCCACTATCACAATTCAGTATATATCTGCACAGTGAATTTAAAAACCGGCATATCTATCGCTTTTAACCCAGCAAAACGTACAGTCTGCACGCATGGGGTAATTAGCGGACACTTTTTTTTCATCAAACCCTTGCATTATCGTGACGCGTCACATATATTCGTATTAGAGCGTAAGCTCAGAACCAAAACTCACAAACGAAAAGGAAAGGAAAATGGACAGATACAATTCACAATACGAGGAATATGACGGTATTCAGGTAGAACACATCGAAACCATCGAGATCACTGCAGCAGCAGATGAAGATCTCCCATTCTATAAATTATTTGACATCCTCATGTTCGGGCTGGCCGCAGCAATTATCTGGCTCGGCGCTGTCGCATCACTCATCATGATTTACTAGGAGCAAGACAATGGAAAAAACCATCAAAATCTCAAACACCATCGATCTGACAGTCGTACCCAATGACGACCGGCCCGGCGTGAATATCTTCATCGAGAAGGTCGTCGAAAGACGTGGCCGCCGGATCACTGTAGCCTACGCCTCACTGGCTGTTGCCCAAGACTGGGAAGAGTTTGACGACGGCACCCGCGTTCCACAATACGCCATCAAGGCAGCCGAGAAGCTGGCCGAGAAAGTCGGTTACTAAAGTCGAAACCGCCTCCGGGCGGTCTGGCCGGGCGGTTCCCGGTCACTGATGAGACAACCAATTAGGAGCAATACAATGACACTCAAATACGAAAAAACTGCAGAAATCGGCGACATGATCAAAGCCTATGACTTCCAGCCATACGCCGGCAGGGCGCCTTCGTTCATCGAGGGCAAGGTCGTCAACAAGGGCTATGACCTGTCTGTACCTTACGCCGCCTATGAAGTCGTCGTTACCCGCGACGTTTTCGGTGGTGAAGAAGAGCAGGCCCGCATCGGTGAAACCTTCTACGTGCCATTCGAGTCAACCATGGACTACGACGGCAGAGTAGAGGTTATCGTTAAACCCAGCCCAATGGTCGTCACTCGCAAGATTGGCCGCAACAAGGGCCGGCCCAGACTCTGGTTGGAGGGCAAGATCCTGACCGCTGCCGGCTTCGGGCCCGGTGACCGGTACAATTTTGTTGAAGGCTGGATCATTAAAAACAACGAAGAAGGCTCCAGAAAGATCTCCGGCAAGGGTGATAAGCCCATCGTCGATATTCTGGGCCGGGCGCTGGAAGAGCTTTTCGATGAGATCCCAGAAACCGTGACAGTGACAGTCGCTGGTCCCGGTTTAATTTTAATCAGGTAGCACAGCTGTTGGCGGTTTCATCATGGAATCGCCAACTTTTTTTTTGGAGAAATAACATGAAATACACTGTAATAACCCAGTATTACGACGCTGACGAAGTGATCCAGACCGTAAAAGAAGAGTTTGGATCCATGTTAGACGCCAGAAGTGAAATGCGCCATGCACTGGAAGATGAGGCCACTATCCTTGTCAAAATCTGGGAAGGTGACTACAAGGTATCGCCAATGGAAACGGTACAGGGCAAGTCATTCAGGGAAATGGCGCTGACCCCTGCTGAACGTCAAGCGCGGCGCAGAGCCCGCCAGCAGGCAGCAGGCTTTAAGGAAGTTCGTGGGATCTGGGCAACCCCTGAACAGGAAATCAAAATCAAGCAGTTTGCCCGCTCGTTAGTTTAACTTCCAATTAAAACGGGTTTTTTGCAGAAAAACTGCAGAAGGCCCGTTTATTTTAACTTTCTTTCCAATTTGCTGTGCAGTTCATCTATCCAGCTGCGCACCGTGTTCCTGTGAATCTTCATCTGCTGCGCAACCCGCGCATTCGAGTGACCGGCTTTGTACTTGCATTTACATAACCTGATCAGCTTGGGTGGTAGTTCACCGATGGCATGATCAATCGACATCATCATGTCTTCGTCCAGTAGTGTTTTATCCCAGACAGTATCCGAGCCTTCCCCCGCTTCGATCTGTTTTCTTTTTATCAGCCGACCGATGACTGTCCCACCCCGGTTTATTATCATGTCGCCGCGACTCCAATCCCCCCACTGCCACAGCTTTTCTTCTACCGACTGTATCATCCACCAGAACCTCTTTTGTCGAAAACCTGAACCCACAGTTCTGGCACTGCCTTCGGCGACGGTCCGTCGTTCGTATTACGTTCGTCTTCGCGTCGCACTTTGGGCATTTCAATGCACTGTCTCCCCGTGTGGTGTCATTATTATTTGCTCAGAGACATGAGATTCGAGCTGGATCACCATACGCAGGCACATATCGTAGGCCTTGATCATGATGTCGTCCGCCAGCTGGTAGTTTTCGTCCTGCATGGCATCAAGCGCATCCTCCAACGCATTGCGGGTGCCGTACAGGACCGCCGCTGATTGACCGAACAGCTGAATCATTTCCGCCTGCGTTACTTGCATGTTTTTCAGGTCTGCCAATTTCGTTTATCTCCATGTCGTAATCTGGTCCGAGCTTACGGATAAGGTCGCGCATTGTTTTGTGTGCGTGTCTTGAGCTATCTTCGATCTCAGGAGAATAGTAGATGTGAAATCCGTGTATGACAATCTCGCAGAGTCTCACAGCCCAGCCCTGCGCAGCCGGTTCACCAACTCTATAGCCTCGTCTTCAGTTTCTATTTTGTGGATCTCACCTTTCCATGATGACCAAAATTCCTCTTCATCCTTCGTGAGCTTGCGGGCACTGGGGTCTTTTTCGCCGTCTTTAATCTCGACCATGTGAGCTGGCCCGCCTTCGCGTACAGCCAGAAGAACATCTGGAAAACCTGGCACAGGATTAGCGTGAGTATGAGCGACAGAGCAACCAAGACTCCGCCAAAGCCTAACCAGAGCCGGCTGATTCGCATCGACCTTACAAGCATACTTAGGCATCCTCGTCGATCTCTTCGGGTTTTGGTTTGTAGGCCCACTGTCGGCAGCGCTCGCCGATCTTGGGCCAGCCGTCCATGCCGATCAGACATCCGCCAGACCGGTGTTGCTGACAAGTGGAACAGTCTAGGATCGAAGCAGACCAGCCTCGACTAAAAGTTCTGTTGTGCGATGGGTACCTTCGTAAAACCATAAGCGCAGTAGCTCTTGTTTGTAATTTGTTTTTATTCTTCCGTCTACAGCATCATGACAAGCGCTGCATCCGTATGAACCATAGTCTACTTTTTTGCCGTCCGGGGATTTGAATACAGATTTTCTTCCCATCCCAGCCCCAGGTGCATGACAGAACACTACTGTCTCAGGGTTATGGTTGCAAATTCCGGGCACCCTGATCAGGCAGTCTTGGCCTCTTGCAGATTCTGTGATCTTGCTCATTTATGCGGCCACTCGTCGTTAAAGTTTATCAGCTTTTCTGGCTGCATACAGTATCTCATCCCGTCTTTTTTTGGCAGCTTGAAGAGATTTTCCGGGCGCTTCAGATCCTCCGATAATATCCAGCCGATGATTTCAAGCGGCGCCTTCTGGGCGAGTTTGTCTTTTGTTTTTGGCCACAGATCATAGACCAGCAGGTATGCGTCGCATTCACGCGTGTCCTCATCTACCACCAGTAGGCCATTGTGATAACCTATCCCTTTCACATCGACAGTACATCCTGAATTCATTTTCAGATCATAACCGTGGCGTTTTTGTGATTCAGTTACCGTGTCGTAGTAGAGATTCATCATTCTGGCAGATGCGATCTCACCACGGGCGCCAATCGCATTGGCCAGCACATTCGGATCAACACCGGGAATGGACGGCGTGTCTGGTGCATGGCGATTGTTGGTATTGCCTGCTTTTATGTTCTGTTCATTGCGCAGCTGGGCCAAGTTTATAGCCGCCTTCCGTTCATGAAGATTCAGCTCGACGACGGTCCTGTCGAATTCCTCTTCGCTGAACAAGAAAATTTTTTGGTAGGTGTTTTCAATGGTTGGTCTTGGCATTTCTTAATTCTCCAAGTCTTCTCATTTCTTCTTCACTCGGAAACTCAACGTGAATCCCAAACAGCTCACCGGTTCCCCTGTCGAGATTCATGTAAACATCATTGACCTGGCGCTTGGATAAATGCCGGCTGCTCTTCACTTCCGGGTAAAGCGCTGCCTGCACACGGTCCCACATTTCATGCTTACAGTTGTCCTTGGTCGGCATGATCGGCATGCGGATAGCTGTGCGCATATCAAGCCCGGCGTCGTTCATTGCCTTGGCCAGTCGCGTGAGATATAGCCACATGGCGTTCTGCTGTTTGCGTGTGAGCAGTTCGATCTCTTCGTTGGTCATGGCGAAGGTAGCTGGCTCGAACATCATGAAGGCCTCGAAGGCCTCATCTTGTGTGACGTTCGGATGGGTGTCTGCGTACATGGTGGAGATCTCTTTGTGCGTGATCTCCGATCCGCAATGTGGGCAAGCAATCATTTTGTTTCCCCAATGTGCTTACTAAGTGGTGCTGTTTCTATTAACGGCAGAATCCTAGACATAGGTTCATTGCGCCATTGTGGAGAAGATGCCATAGACTCTATATCTTCTAAAACATCACGCAGTCGCTTGTTTTCGCCTTCAAGCCTTGCAATGGTAATCTCATACAACTGCCCTTGACTTTGATGGAACTCTATAAATTCACGTTGCCGCTTGTTTTCTGCTTTCAGTATTTTTATGTACTGCGCAATCTCTAAGCCGCCCAGTTTTAAAGTATCAGTCATCACTTTTCTCCCGTAGGGCTTCATGTGCTCTACCAGTAACATCGCCTCGCTCCCTGATGATTAATACCAAAGCCTCACGATACCGATCACGTTCGGCTTTAAGTTCAGCGTTTTTTTGCTCAAGTTCGTTGATTCTTGGAACTAAAATAACTTCAATCTCGTAGTCACTCATCACTTTTCTCCTGTAGTGCCTTTAAAATAGGCGCATAGTTCGTGCCTTGCATTACAGGACAAAGCCCAACAGCAGCCTCATGAGCAAACTCCATTGCTGATGTTTTTGTTTGCAGAGTTCCTAAATGTATATTATTTCCAAGGTGAAAATGTCCATAGACTTCCCAAAATGGTTTGATAGAACTGCCTCTATTATAGAAAGTCACTAATTTGTAATCCCATCTCTCACTCATCTTAGGCTCCTGCTTTATCGATGTGTTTATTTACTATACCCATAATTCCACTGGCAAGTTGTTTCACTTTGTGACTGAATATAGGATCATTTTGATAAGCATGAGTCCATGGCGGTTGTGATGTTTCTCTATTCATTCCAGTAAAAGGAAAAGGGTTCTCAAGTCGCCATTGATATTCTATTAACCCATCAACTAGCTCCTCATATATCGCTTGTTTATCAATCACAATGACATCCTCAAAAATTGCTTACCCAGCTCAGGCACAGGGATTTCTGTTTTCTTCGGCGCAGATTGCGGTATGCCCTTTCTATGCTCGGAACTACACGCTCTACAATACTGTGTCGCCTTGTGTATCTTGTCGTATATCTGCCGCTTGACGAACCAATACTCTCGGCCACAATCGCAGCGTACAGGCCAGATCCAGTTACTATCTTCGTTCCGCTTTCTATCGCCGGTAACGGTGTAGTTTTGAAACACGGTACCTTCAGGGAATTTGTTAATCATTTCCATTATTCACTCCATCCATCACGTACAAACCAACCAGTAATAACGCCCAATATCCACATTGCCCACGGCACTACAAAATCCTGTGCTATCCATAAAAGTGCGTCAGTCATACATGCTCCACAAAGTTGTAATCGCTCATTGTGTCACCTCATCAAGATAATCATTGCCAATCGTGTCTGGCACAATCACTTCGCAGCCGATCCCCTTCAGGTACAACTTGTTGGCCAGCATGTAGGCTGCGCGCTGTCCGGTGAATGTTTTGTCATTGTCCGCCAAGATGATGGCGTGCTGCAGATGGTCTGGTGGATCGAATAGCTCCATGCCATTGGCGCTGATCGTAGCTATGCCTGGCAGTTCAAATTCCTGAATACCGGCCAGTGTTGTCTCAATGCCTTCAGCAATCACGCAGACAGATCCCTTGCCCAAGTAAACAGCTGCCCCGGAGATCGTGCCATCAGCTGGCATGATTTTCTTCTGGCACTCCACGTCTGCTTTCTTACCATCAGCCAGGTATGTCACATGAAACGATTTGCGACGCATATTCTTGTCACTGATTCTGGCGATCATCGCATCGAACGTGCCGATCTGTTTGCCATTGTGGTAATACGGGCGCTTCATGTAGCGCAGTGAATTAAACCTGAACGTATTCAAACCACGGCCTTTCAGGTATTGGGAAACAGGATCCATACCAGACAGCTCTAGTGCATGCCTTGAAACATAGTCCAGCGCTGGCCTTGGGTCTTTCTTTTTTCGCACAGGATCTGGCTCGACGTAACCAACCACTTCTCTCACCTTGGCCGACGCCTGCTTAAAGTCCAGCTGCAGATAGCGCATGAGTAGATCTATGCCGTCGCTGGGCTTTGTTTCGCATTGATTGCATACCCATGTGCCCTTGCCTTGAAAGTCCATAAACCTGAAGCGGTCCTTGCCGCCACACAATGGGCATGGCCCATGCTTACCGGTTAAAAATTCAGGATCCATGTACTGGGACAGAATATTTCGCCATCTGCCGTGCGCTGCTTGAATGATATTCATGATACTTTCCTTTTTGCGAATGCGATTTGACGTGACTTGATCCAGTTCAGCGTTTCTTCACTGGCTGGTACCCGTGGAGCATTGCGGTATTTGTTCGGCCATACTCCGAATTTTTCTTTGTACTTGTTGGAGGCCCAGCCTTCCCGGTAGTTGTGCATGTAAGCGTAATGCTTCAGCTCACCGAAGAATTGCTCTTTCTGCTCTGGCGTGGCGTCTTTGTTCAGCTTCTTTTTCTTCCTCAGCTCGACCAGTTCACCCTCTTCAACTTCCAGCTGACTCTGCCTGGCTGCCTCGAATCCGCAGGATGGACAGGTTTTTGTCTTGGGCGGTTTCATAAACCCGCATGATGGACATGCTTTCGGTAGCGGCTCGTCTTCTGGTTTGCGGTCGATCTTGGATCTGTTCTTTCCGTCGTCCAAGTGATCTGGATACTGGTCATCTGGCAAACCGTTGCGCAACATATTGCCGGCATTGTCCAGAATTATCACGTCGTCTTTGTCAGGATGTGTGCGCAATCCCCTGCCCAGCTTCTGGATGTGGCGCATTAGCGACTTGGTTGGCTGGGCATCGATGATACAGCCGACATCTTTCACGCTGAACCCGGTGGCCAGCTTTGCCACAGAACACAGCACGTCGATCTGGCCTTGACGGAATTTTTCAATTTCCTCCTGACACTCAACCTGATCCATGTAGCCATTGACCGAAACAGATTTCACACCTGCCGCTCTGAATTCAGCAGCGAATCGCTCCGCATCTGCAACCCTTGGCGCGAAAAGGATTGTCTTGCGGCCAGCTGCCAGCTTGAACCAGTGCTTTACGATGTCACCGATCACGCGGGGAGTATATTTCTCACCCGCTTCCGACTTGGAGAAATCATCACCCACAGTCTTTACGCCGCTCATGTCAGGAACGTGGTGACTGTAGGCCCGATAGTCGGACAGGAAACCATTGTCGATTAGCCATCTGGTTGATGGACCGTTGACCAAGTGGCTGTACTGCTTACCCAGTCCTTTGCGCCATGGTGTAGCGCTCAGCCCGATCACTGGTTTTACCGCCATGCGATTCATTGCTTCATGAGTTTTATGGCAGATGTGAAATTCGTCGTGAATGATCAAGCGCTCCTGCTGGTAGGCCTTCCAGCCTGCAGGGTCCGCCTTCATGCGTGTCTCGATTGTCTGGATAGAGCAGACTTGGACAGGCTGCGAGTAGTCCGTGAGGAAGTGATCAGCCTGAATAACGCCAATGTCCTTGATCCCGAAGCTGTTGAACTCGACGATGGTCTGGTCAACCAATGTCAGGAACGGCGCTGTGAATAAAACTCCGACGCCCTTGCTCAAAGCATCGTGGATAATATCTGCCGCCAGAACAGTCTTGCCGAAGCTGGTCATCGCCTGAACCCCAATGTGCGTGTGCCCATCACGCATCGCCTGGTAGATCTCGCGTTTCACTTGGAGCTGGTGGTCGTAAAGCATAGGCCTCCCCTATGAGTATATTAATATAAATATATATATAACCTTCCTTGGCGGAAGATTTTAATATTGGTTCTTGGTTATTGGTTATTGGTTAGCATTGGGTTCGCAATACGGACGCTATGCGTTCGCATCACCATTGTTTCTCCATCGTTTTTTTGCGGATGCCCGTGCTTTGTCCGATTTGTCGTGAAATCGCTCTATTTCCTGGGTAACTCGCTTGTTTATGTAGCCTTCTGGCGTTTCGTCGTAATACTCCTGCAGTACATAGGCTATGCATTCGCTATGCGTTCGCATACGAATTTGCTTGGCTACGACCTCAATATCGAGTGGAATTGGACGTTCATGTAAGAATTGCCAGTCGATTAACCGGCGGTAGGCGATATCCTCCAAAGGATCCAGATGCGCCGTGTGCGTCTGGTAATCACCTATATTGAAATTGTAGTAATGCATTTGTTATTATTAACCCCGTTACGTTGACCCCGAATTAACGAACAAAAACCCGCTCTGGCTGCCGGCCTGGCGGGTTTTATTTTGTCAGCTCATCATAAAGACGCTGGATCTTTTTTACGCCGGGATCAGAAATCCTGCCCTGCCTTAATTTGTTGTACCAATCACGCTCGACCTGAGCGTTGTCGCACAATTCCTGAATGGTTCCCTTGTAGCTGGGGGCCAATGCCATGACGGCATCAAGTAAGTTTGTCTTCATAGTGTTACCGTGTTGTTTGTGTGTATATCCCGATTATGGAAAAGATTCCATCATCTTGCAAGCGGCATAATAAATTTTAAATTGGGGGTTGGCAAGAGGCAAGAGTTATGTAATTATTTACATGGGAGGTACAACACAAATGAACACCAATCAACACGAATATGCACATCTGGACGCAAAGGACGAGGCCTATCTTGTCAGTGAAGAGTACCTGGCTGCCTGCAAAGAGCAGAAGTTTGCAGACCGGGTGAAGGATGAAGAAAGCGCCGTTCAGGATGCGTGGGGCGAATTACTTATCGATAACCCAGACATCATGACTGACCTGAAGGCCGCTCTTCTGGACCAAGAAAACGCTGATACGGCTGACCTTGGCAAGAGGGTTCTCGCAGCAATGTCTGAGTGGCTGCACTACGAAGACGATTAACCGGGGAAGCGCCGGCCACCCCACTTGTCAAGACATGGCCGGCACCAAATTCTGGGAGGAATAATGGATAAAATTGATGAAATGGTATTGGTGCATATCTGGGAGGGTATGCGCGGTGATATCGCATTCCGTGAATATTATCGCGGAGAATTAAATGGAGTTTATCACGGCGCGGTGCGTACCAATCCTGAGCTGGCGGAAGCTGCTCATTTCCTCAACATGATCGACTCAAACCTTGTGATTATTGAATACGAAAATGCCTACAAAAAAATATACAACACCTACAAAATTGTCGGATAAGGACTCATTGATTGAGCCTCCGAAGGACTATCATGAAGAAGAGAAGAGGCCGACACAGCCTAAAAGCGGAATGCTTGTCGATGCTGTCAGGGTTTCTTTTATTGCCGCGATTCTTATCGCATTAATCTTAAACCTACTCTAGGAGTTATTATGAACGAATCAAAACCAAGTGATCTGATTCAGAACGAATCAGCACCAACAGATATCGTACCGAGCAATACGCCCGGTCCGATAACCTATCAACCGCCAACACCAATGCAGCAGCAGCTGGCACCACTCACACAGGCCATGCTTAACGGCACACTGGATGTAGAAAAAGTCAAAATGCTGCAGGAGATCCAGCGCAACGAGGAAGCCGCACAAGCAGAGCGCGCATTCAATAGCGCACTGGCGCAATTCAAATCAAACCCACTTACCCTGAAAAGGGATAGGACTGTTGATTACAGTACATCCAAGGGCAGGACCACATATAATCATACCTCACTAGGCTATGCACTGTCCGTTGTTAATCCGATACTCAGTAAATACGAGCTGTCGCTGTCATGGCGTACTGTCACAGAGCCTGACGGCACTATCATCGTTACCTGCAGACTGTCACATGCCATGGGTCACTTTGAAGAAACCAGCCTGCCAGGCATGCCAGATCAATCTGGTGGCAAGAATGACATTCAGGCGGTCGGCTCTACCGTGACATACCTGAAGCGCTATACCGCCTTCTCACTGCTGGGTCTGGAAAGTGAAGACGCAGATAACGATGGCGCCAAAGGCGCTGGCGGCGATACGGTCGAATACATTTCAGACGGACAGGCCAAAACCATTCGTAATCTGATTAAGCAAACCGAATCAGATGAAGCGAAATTCTGCACAGCTATTAAAGCTGAATCAGTCGAGCGTATTAATGTCGCCGGCTATCACCAAGCAGTCAACATGCTTAAAAAGAAACTACAGGGAGCAAATAATGCCAAGAGCTAAAATGAATCCGATGGCCAAGCTGGCCAGACGCTGCGCCGAGCTGGCAGATCTTGAGGTTGAACTTGAGAGACAGCAGATCGAAGCGGGGGAAGAGCGCGAGAGACTACAGAAAGAACTGGCAGGACTTCTTGCTCTTAATTGCGAAGACGCCATAGACAGCAACACCCAGATCACTATACAGGCGCGCAAGGATATGGTGATTGAGGTTGATTTCACTGCATGGGTTAATAGCGATAAATCGCTTGAAGATAATGACTCTGTTTCTTTCTTTTATCAGCCGGTGGAAACATGGTAATACTTGATATCGAGCAAGGCTCTGATGAATGGCTGGCCGCTAGGTTGGGAATACCTACGGCCAGCAACTTCGACGCCATCATTACGCCGACCGGGAAAAAGTCTACCCAGTTTGCTGGTTATCAGAACAAACTGATAGCGGAGCAGCTGGCAGGCAAACCACTGAACAACTTCAAGTCCGAATGGATGAACCGTGGCAACGAGCTGGAACCAGAGGCCCGTATGTACTATGAGTTTGTGAAGGACGTTCATGTGGATGAGGTCGGAATTGTATTCAATAATAAACATCATGAGATCGGAGCGAGCCCTGATGGACTAATTGGCATCGACGGCGGTCTGGAAATAAAGTGCCCAGCACCCCATACGCATGTCGGGTATCTGCTTGCAAACAAGATACCGAACGAATATATTCCACAAGTACAGGGAAACATGATGGTAACTGGAAGGAAATGGTGGGACTTTATGAGCTACTGCCCAGAGCTGGCAGAATCAGGCCGGGAGTCGTTGATCATCCGGGTACCAAGAGACACAGAATACATCAAGAACATGCGCATTTATATGAAGGAATTTCTATCTGGGCTGGCAGAGAAGAAAAGCAAACTAATTTAGCCTGGTTGGTTGAGTAAGACCCCAGCGGGCGGTGGGGCCAATAACACCCGCAGCCGAGGATTGGCGCTCCTTTCCGAGGTACTTTTTTTCCTCCAAGGCCAAGGCCGTCTGGTCCACGACACGGACCTCCATTAACCATAGGAGTATTACATGAGCAAAACCAAAACAGCATCGATCACTATTGATGGTGATCTTATAGAAGCATTCGATATTGTCCGCCAGAACATGATGGATCTGGTACCGGGCATTAATCCCAACAACGCAGAAGTCGTGCGTGCTGCCATGTTTATGGCTGCAAACAGCATCGAGCGGAAAAAGGCGGGTGCAGCAACTGTTGCAAAGATCGGATCCGGCGGCGAAGGAGTAGCGAACAATGGCTGATCGCGGAGTGAACAAAGTCATCCTAGTCGGTAGGCTGGGTCAGGATCCAGAAGTGCGTTACATGCAAAATGGTGACGCCGTGGCAAACATATCACTCGCAACCAGTGAGGAATGGAAGGATAAGAACACTGGCGACAAGAAATCAAAAACCGAATGGCATCGCGTCGTCGTCTACAGGAGACTGGGTGAGATTGCCGGGGAGTACCTGAAAAAAGGCGCCATGGTTTATTTCGAGGGCAAGCTGCAGACACGCAAATGGCAGGACCAGAACGGCAATGACAAGTACACCACTGAGATCATCGCACACCAGATGCAAATGCTCGGCGGTAATCAGCAACAGCAATCAGCGCCAGCAGACCAAGGTGCGCCAGCTGGTGATGATGGTGGTTTCGACGACGATATTCCTTTTTAGCTGAAAGAAACACGGGAGAAAATGCGAATGAGTGAGGCCACCCCGCAAGTCCGCAAGTCTGTTGACGAGGTGTTAATTAAAACTACTGTTATGGAGTACAAAGATGATTGAAACAAAAGTTATTAAAGAAAAATACAGCGACGAGCCGCGTATCTACAAGCACGATACAGAAATACTGACGCAGCAAGCGAAGCTGGTATTAGACTTTATTGAAAAATGGGGCATGGTTGCTGCTATTGATGCTGGCGAAGACTCTGCAGGCCGCCAGAAGATTGGCCTCATGCCTGAAGATGAAGTCGTCACTCGCGCCATAAACATGGCCGAGATCGCATGGGCGAGGCTGGATGACATGGGCCTGATACATAAGCTGCCAGGTATCGTAGAAATGGAAGCTGAAGTGGCTGAAATTGACGATGAGTGATAACGACATCTTCAAACGATCCAGTATCTACAAGGTCGGTCAGTTTTACCAAGACCTTGGCGAGGCTATGGTAAACCCGGAGACAACCATCGACGAGCTTTCGACGATTGGCTGGACCTACGGGTTTGATATTAAGTTCTTCCTGCAGCCGGTACGCGAAGTTGAGGCGCTGAAAGATCGGGAAGAGTAACCAAATTCGGCCTGCTGCCCTTTCATTAATTATGGAAGCAGCTACGAAACTCACTGGCAGTGGGCCGAACCTATAGGGAGGAATACAGCAATGCCAAAATCACACAAACCTCCGGCTAACCATCCGTGGCGGGTTGCCCCGGATAGGTTCTTCAGCAAAAAAAGCAGGCGCCTTAATATGGTCAAGGACGCCTATAGGAAAATTCAAAGGGAGGAAAGCAATGGCGAAAGAGAAGACGTTCGTAATCTACGCGAAGAGCAAGGTCGATGATTCGGTCTGGTGTGTGCGGGTCGAGTGCCAAGACCTGCTGCAGGCCAGAGAGATCTGCCGCCACCTGAAGATAGACATTGACGACATCGGCGAGCTGGTCGATGAGATTCGATTTAACCCAAGGAAGCACTGATGAAGTTTCTAGTCAAAACACATGGACGCAGCGGCCTTATTCACCCGGTCTATATTGAAGCAGACTCTGCAGATATTGCGAAAGCTGACCTAACTGACATTGGTCTGGAAGTGGATGATGAAGATATTTCTCAGATCATCGAGGGTGTATCGGATAGACGCAACAGTGAGTCAATAAAGCCTACTGGAATTAAAAGATACAAGAAAGTCCCGGTTATTGTTGAGGCGATAGACTGGGTTAACACGCCGCTTGATATCCTGTTCGAGTTTGTAGGAGACAAGGCCGGCATTGAAGTAAGAGATGATGACACAGCGGTAATGATCATCAATACCAAAGAGGGTGACATGACGGCAGACGAGGGTGACTACATCATTAAGGGTGTAGAGGGTGAGATCTATCCCTGCAAGCCCGGCATCTTCAAAAAAACCTACGAGGCGTTATGTCACGAAGATCCTAAATAAGATTAACTTCGTGTGGTTCAGAGCCAAATATCATTAAGGTAGGATCGATCTTTGCGCCATCGACTTCACAATCGATATGCACATGGTCGATCATGCCGGGGTAAACCTCATTAATACCCTGAGAAACCCCAATAGGCTGCCCAGTAAAGACAGATTGGCCAGCTTCCACAAGCGGATCCATATACAAGTAGCGCCATATTTTTCCCTTATCATCTTTGATCTCTACCAGGCGGTAGTGTTTCCGCTCTTCGTTATCCTGACTATACGGGAAACCAATGCGTGTGACCTTGCCGCCAACGACGCAACGGATCGTGCTGCCTTTATAGCAGGCCACATCGACGCCATCATGAAGCCGTCCGCCGCGAGAAGCACCGAAGTGCCCGCAGCCCCACTTGTCGCAGCCGCGTAATGGCGGGTAAATGTCCATGTTATAATTCCCCTTATGGATATTTTGTTCTTATGGCTGTGCTTTGTAGGTATTGCCGGGCTGATCGCAGCCGTCTGGGATTACCTGTCAAATCACTGATACATTACCTCGCGATATGTTTCCATATACCGGTCCATGATCTTCAGCTCCTGCTCTTCAATTCGTCTGACCAGATCGTCGCGGTCCTTCTTGATGGCATTCTTCTTCTGTTTTTTCAGTTTGTTCAGCTGACTCTTGGTGAGCTTGTTTGTCCCGAATAGTTTGCGACGCTGCTTGATGTCGTCAAAAATCTTTCTGACCTGCGTATTATCGCCTTCGCTCTTGGCCCGGTTCACAGCTGCCTTCACATCCTCGATCTCGTAGAAGGCATCATAGAATGAGCGCTTGCGATCAGAAGGACCGACCTCGCCGATAACTTTCCTGGCAATAGGAATGTCGCGCCATTCCATTTCTGGACCTTGAGTTGCTGCGTTATATATAAACCTGCCACTATCCACAGCAACGCGACCAGCAGCACCGGTCAATGTATCTGCAATCATGTCCACCCACTCAGGCGACCAGTCGATCAGTGACTTCTGGGTACCAGGGTTCTTGGTGATTTCTGCCAGCCATTTAGTGAAGGTCTTATATTCCTCTGGAACATTCTGATAGAACTTCGTGTGATCTGGCTGGCTCTTGTTGTAGTCCGGGTAAAGCGGTCCGCCGTGCCAGTCTTTGTTCTCTGATATCTTAGTAATCGGATCCGCGATGGTTGGCGTCAGAGTTTGCAGGAATGAGCCATCCTGTATCGGGTTAAAGGCTTGCAGCGAAGCAGAGAAAACTCTACCAGCAGATTCTGCTACAGAGTATCCATCAATGTTACCGCGTGCGGCATCAGTTGCCTTACCGATCTCCTGACCCAGAACATGGAATATATTGTAGCCCCATGGCAGTGGTATCTTGGCATAGCCATCGTCAAAGGTACCGGTTGGATCCATGATGATCAGGTTACGCTCTTTCACATGGTCTGGGATCTTGTCGTATTTTGACTCTTCGTCATCATCATCCTGACCCAGAGCCCTGTTTAGCATGTCCAGCGCTGTCGCAAAGCCTACGGTAGCGAGCAACATACCGCGCAGCTTCCAGTTGCCCTTGGCGAAAATAGCCCGCAGCATGCGCACAGTGCCCTGTATGGATGCGTTATAGAACAGGTAGGCAGAGTTAAGGACCATGCCCCATTCGCCTTTCCTGTTGAAGTCCACGGTGATCTCTTTAGAAATCCTGGCGGCTTCTTTGGCGCTTAGTCCATGCTCCTTGGCAGAGATAAAGGTCGATAGCCTGATACCGTTTTCTACAATCGTGTTGTAGTCCTCGATCCACTTGAGCATATCGAAGAATTGTTTCGCGCCAGGCTTCGTGCGACGACGCAGATTCGATTCAATGCTCTTCATTAGTGAATCGATATCTTCATGGCTCTGCAGCCAGCCCGTCATGCCGCCAAGTTTTCGGAACTCCCTGAAGTCATCGGCATACTCAGCGGTTCCGTCACCACGCAGCACGCTACGAATAGCTCGCAGCGCCTTTGGCGCTCTGGCCATGGTGGTCAGCTCCATGTTATTTACGTCTGTGTCCGTCAGGTTATATCCAGCGGTCTGCACATCACGGAAGAAGTTTGATATAACGAATTCCGGAGAAAGACTGGTATTGATTGCCGACAGGTATCTATTGATCATCATCAGGAAGTTAATCAGTCGATTGCCCTGATCCATGTTCAGATTCTTCATGGCAGTGGCGATGCGTTCGGCATGCTCATTGTCGCTCTTGAACCAGATGTACTGATTCACGCCGTTGAATTTAACAGCCATCAACTGGTCATCAAGCATATTCTCGCGGCGCTTGGCCACTCCCAGTTTATCGAGATAAATATCTTCCGGCTTATCAACAACTGACCACATATTGTCATCAGGATTTTCGACCACGAAACGATACATATCCTGAGCAATCTTGTTCTTTTGGCCACGGACGATACCAGCCTGCGCATTACCCACCAGATGCGCGATCATATTTTTATAGTCCACAGTCTTTTCAGAGCCGCCCCTGATCTTGCTTGGTTTTCCGCGCATATCGAAACCGCGACCCCTGCCTGGCATATCACCAGCAACATCTTTACGGTTCAATGGAACGTAGTATCTGTAGTTTTGACGCCATGCCATTGCTTCTTCTTCAGTCAGCAGCTCATCGGCTACCAGTTGGTTGACGTGCCTATTGCTGACCTCATCGACAATCTCAGCAACACGGCGCAGCTTGTTGTTGTTGCCATAGCGTATCAGGATCCCTGCAGCTTCTTCGTTTGACATACCGGACAGCGCCTTGTTCGGACGGTCGGTAACCTCCATAGCCTCGATGTCAGCCAATAGCCTGGTAAGTCTTGCGTGTTCGCCTTCCAGATTAGCCATCTGCGGAGATCTTGCGGTAGCGCCGGCCTCGCGCAGCTGGGCCATATCAGCCTCTACAACTGATATTTCCTCGGTAGTCTGCGCGATGCGTTCGTCTTTTTCCTGCTGGGTAGGGTTCCTGAAGCGCAGCACTTCATTGGCCTCTTCAGCATGTCTGGCGTGTAGGTATTTTCCTACATCCTCGAACGACATCCCGGTAGCCTTGATTGCGTCCGCCAGTGGTTCAACGTATGCCTGCTCGAAATCCTCGATAACCGCACGGGTTGCGCCAGGGTAAAGCGTGACAGTGCGCTCGACATCTACGGTATCAGGATTTGCCTCTTTGGCGGCCTCCTGAACCTTGCTCAATGCATGGAATCGATTGTAGAAAAGCGTCTTCAGCTTGTCGCCAGTGGTGAACGTATCATCGAAGCCGGTTTGCTCTGTGCTGTAATTGGAAGACTCTTCTTCAACGGTGTAGGATTTTTCACGGACGGTGTATTTCTTCTCGGCGCCCTTCATGACCAGCGAGAATGGAGAAGTCCACTGGTCAGCCATCAGCGCATCAATGACCACGCCATTTTTCACAGCGGCTTGGGCGAGTGACTCAAGTGCAGTAGGAACATTGACCAAGAACATTTCACCCGCACCAGTCTGCCTGGAAAAAGCTCTCGCCTCGGCCAGCAGTTTACGGCGCTTGCGCATCTTGTTCTGCTCTGCATACAGATCCATAGCTGGGATAGATAGAATGCCGGCCACACCATTACGGTTGATGCTGACCAGCTGCATCTGACCTTTATGGTTATCACGCAGCTCTTTGGCGAAGGCCGCCAGTGTATCTGGGCTGTTGATCGTATAACCCAGCAGCGGGTGATCCTTGGTTGGGTTCTTGCCGACTTCGTAGGAGTCTTTCGGAATGCGCTTGCTGATTACACTCTTGGTGCCATTCTCATCAATGAATCCGTAGGTGTTGCCATTGATAATGACATGGCCTTTGAATCCTTTGAGCTCAGTCTGGAAGACGCCAGTGATTCCGATATCAGCAGAAGACGCGTCCGGATTTCCGGATGGGTGATTGTGCTGCATCCAGAAACCGTCAGCTTCCAGCGTTTTCATTTGGGCCCGGATATCAGCTAATACCTGCTCTTTGTGTTCTTTGTTATTGAAGATCTGCACAACACCTGGCATGCGCGATGTCAAGCCGGTCTGACCTACGATCTGATCGCCCTTGGTGTAGAATACTCGGAATGTTTCGACAGATGGGTTGCGGTATATTTCCGCCAGATCCGCCAGCTCTTGGTGATTCCTTACGACTTGTCCGGTGAGCTTGGTGGTTCCCCGGTCTTTGAAGTCGGCAGCAATTTGATTGGCGAGTATGGTACCCGATCTCGCACTCCATAGAGAAACCAGTCCTTCGGCTTGCTGTCTGGCACGATTGTCAGCGTCGGTTTGTTTTTCAGGGTCAACTTCATACTTGAACTCAGACTCTACAGTTTCGCGGACCTTTCCTTCCGTTCCTTCTGCATCAACCTGGCTCTCTTCATAAGTTTCCGCAGCTCTGCTTTCTCGCTTGGAGTCCAGTCTGGACTGAAGTGCCTGTAATAGTCCATCGATTTGTTCTGCTTCGGCATTTGATAGTTTCTCCTGTGAGTCCAGCCTTCTAATCACGTCGTTGATGTCACGCTTAACACCCTCGGCGCCAGTGAAGTGACCATTGAAAGTTATCTGCCCACTAAAACAACCTATACCCCTGCCTTTATCACATTTCAAGCAGTTCCAGCGTTTCTTTTGACCGGAGTCAACAGGACAGACTTTATCTTTTACAATTATCGGGATGTCTTCAATGACTTCATTGGAGGCACCAAAATTCTTGTCGCCATAAACTGGCAGCACAACCTGCACCCGTTCAGGCTGATCATGCATCAACTTTTCTTCACGACCACCATTCAGGTTAATAGCCAGCGGCAGATCATTGCCAGCTGCCAGGTCAACATTACTGTCATCGATAGATAACAGTCTGGTGTTGCGAGCATCCACTTTCTGAAGGAATTCAGGTTTCTTCGAGAACACATGGGTCCGGATATTTTTCCGGTTCAGCTGGGTGATCATTTCTTGGTGAGCGTCTGTGCCGTCACCGATATCGAACATGCGCAGTGCTGTTGTTTTCCATGCAGCCCCGACGCCATCTTCTGAAGATTTGAATTCTTCAGCTGCCATGTTGGCGGCACGCACGGGATCGCGCTGCGTCATCAGATCGACCAGCTCGGCCTTGGCCTTGGAAGCTGGCCAGATGTGACGACCAGCTGTTGCATAACAGAATTTCGCACAGGCCTTGGATGGATCGCAGTTCTGCAAGGAGGAATTCACTGTGAATTGTGGTTTGCCAGCCTTGCCTAGAATCTTGTTTTTTTCCAGATAACGCCAGCCGCCTTCCCAGCCGTGCTGCTCAAGCATGTTTGCCAGCGTTTTATTCAGAGACTTGGCGTCTTCGGCTTTGATCTTGCCTTCAGCGACATCGATGATCTCCATGCGGTAGATCAGGCTGCGCTTTACTTCGCGTGCCCATGGGGTGGTTCTGTGAGCCTTGAGTCTTTCCTTTAGTTCCGGGCTGGCAGCCTTTGCCCAGTGGCGTTTTTCCACACGGCTATCCACATGCTGGGTGGTTACGGAAGCCTCGTAGCCTGTTTTACTTTCCTCTACGGTCATCAGGTCCAGATCACGGGCCTGCTTGTCGATAAACTCTTCAGTCAGCCTGGTAGACTCTGGTACCTGAATCTGATATTCAGAGCCTAGATCCTTGATGGTGCCATCAAACAGATCATCTGCAGTGACCACCTCGTCCTCGACAGGCGCTGCCTCAGTCACTTCAGGCATCACCATATCTTCAATGACGCCGCCTTTATCACGAATCCTTCCCGCCAAGGTGTTGAAGTCCTCGACTGCCTGCACGATGGTATCATCAATCGCTCGCATGCCAGCCTCTGTCCGCGTCAGCCCGTCCTGCTGATATTCCTCGGCAAGAGACTGGATCTGCTCCTTGTATTCAGGTTTCAGATCTTTCGCTTTCTTCAGGCACTGGTTGAGCGTACTCATTGAATAATCCTCGTTTGTATTGCTGCTGCAATGATAGACAATAATTCGTCGTCTTCACGCATTAGTTGTTCTTTTCTGAGTGCTTCGTCAGTGATTGGATAGTATTCACGATGAACGAATGGGAATCGGCGCCCACCATGTCTGGCCTCGATGACTTCTTCTACTGGAATATCACCACAGCCTACCCAGCCATTGGTGTAATATTCGGTTACGCAGGGCAGACCCCACGCCCAGTTGACTGCGCCATGACCAACACCAGCGCCTGGTGGCGGCTCTACCGGTGTCGTCGCTTCTGGGACATTCGGCCCGTAGGCTAGGGCACCGTAGCCTAAGTAACCGAATGCCATCTATTTAGATATCGTCGCCGTCAGTACCAGGGTTTAGCAACCCTTGAGCATCTGCATCGATATAGCACAGATTCAGTACACCGCGAACAGCCGTCTTCATTGCATCCGGGATCTCGTCGCCAGGCACAACACGGTATCCGTTTTCCTGATTTTCAGGAAGATTCATTACGCGATAGCTCATCTGACTTTCTGCAAGATTAATCGAGCCGCTTTGGGTGAACGCGAGATCGACGGAAATCTTGGTGATTACCTGCTTAGTAATTGTTTGCTCTGTTACCGGAGCGCTTAGTGTTCTTGCCATTTTATTCTCCTATTAGTGAATAGTTTCATTGGAATTACAACTCGTATTGGATGTTAATTGCGCCAGCGTCAAAGGTATCTGTGCCGTTGACCGTGGTAATTCTAACGATATCAATAGCGCCAGATAACCCACTGTGGCCACCTGCTGTCTGGTGGAATTTAGTATTACCGTTTCCAAGCATACCGGTACAGGTCCAGACATGGTTGGTGCCATCTTCCAAACATAGCTCAAAATGCCCTGAATGAGTATCACCTGCATTATTTATATAAACATTAAAGCCCGCTGTAGATGAAGCAGTCGCCAGTGTAGTAGCACCAAAAATAATGGAACTTGCTGTATATCCGCTGGTTTGCGGCGTACTTGATGTGCCGACCTGTAAAAGGAGATCGCTTGTTCCACTGGTAGAAACGCCTGAAAACATGACCTTTATGCACTTAACGTTTGCTGGAATAGTGAAGTCTATAGATGTTCCTGATGTTGAAGCCTGCTCTGTGCCTAATGTAATTAGGCCATTACCAGCAGTAATAGCATCATCCACATACTTCTTATTTGGGATGTCATCATCAGCAGTAACTAAGTTTTCATAGTTAGTAACCGCACTAACATTCAATGTGCCATCTGTTTCAATGGCGAAACCACTCATCTGATGCTTAATGCCTGAAGTCGGTATATAAACACCCCATGAAGTTCCGGGCAGCGTACCTTGGTAATCACCGTAGAAAAGAATAGCATTGCCAATAGCCGTTGTGGGAGAAGTAGTACGGTCGTTATCGATACGAGAAAGAACGCCATAAGCAGTGCTAATATTTCCAGCACCTTCATCTATTTCGACTTCAGAGTATGTACCATACGCATTTGCAGTCGTACCTGTGGCTGCTGACTGTTTAAGAACTTTATTGTAAGAACCATTAG
>Ga0180438_10000948_pt1 | contig 52776 bp, 31 predicted proteins | sample SS_ome_12_FD_132455 | JGI IMG/M metagenome (GOLD analysis project Ga0180438, IMG submission 132455) | Hypersaline lake sediment archaeal communities from the Salton Sea, California, USA - SS_3_D_2 metaG | ecosystem: Environmental > Aquatic > Non-marine Saline and Alkaline > Hypersaline >...
CGGCGACTTGTTTGTGTGCGACCCGGAGCGGCGGCATTTCGCCGAGTACCTCACCGGGCTGATGATCGCCGAGCGGAAGACCGTGCTGGGAATCAACCGCGAGTTCGTTCAGACGACCGACCAGTCGTGCCTGAACCGGTTCGTCACGAAGGTCGAATGGAGCGAGACGGAGCTGAACGAGCGTCGCCTGGCGTGGCATCAGCGGGATTCGAGCACGCGTTACAGCGACCCGGGGGGTGATCCCCATTGACAACGTGTTGATTGACCACGACGGCCAATTCATCAAGGATGTCGGCTTACGTGGGAGACCTGAAGTTCAACCGGAAGATCCAGTGGCGAGGTCGGATCATGAAGGCGGAGGAAATGGCGGCAGAGATTCCCCCCGAGAGCCGTAAGCCTTTCTTCCGGAGCCGGAAGAAGCAGTGGTGCTTCACCGCAACCATCCGCATCCCGAACGTTCACCACAAGGTGCGTATCGTCATCATTTCGAACCACAAGCGTGACCGCGAACCGCGCAGAATCCTGGTGACCAATCGAGTGACCTGGGAAGTGTGCCGGATTTTACAGGTCTATCGCTCTCGCTGGACGGGCACGGAGACGTTCCATCGGGACGGCAAGCAGGAACTTGGCACGGGTGATTGTCAGCTTCGCGATGGCCGGGGCCAGACAAGGCACATGTACCTGGTCATACTGGCGTACAGTCTGCTCGTGAACCAACTCCGACAGGGCCGTGCGAAGGAATGGGCGCTCTGTTGGCTGACGACCATCGGCGAAGCCCGTCGAGCGATGCTGCGCGAGACCATGCGCACGACGCTGGCCTGGGCCATCCAGGAAGTCACCGAGAACGGACGCAGCTACGACCATGTGGTTACCCGGTTGCGGCTAACCTGAGTCTGCAAGACTTCAGTCTGAAGGAGAAACGCAATGCGAAGTGTCTTGGTGGCGTTCGTTGCCGGCGTGGCCCTGCTCGGTCTTGGGCTGGGCGCCGGTTGCGGCTCGTCGACCGGCGACGGCTCAGCCGGCAGCGGGAATGCCGAGCGGTGCGTGTTCACCGTGCGAGGCATGACCTGCCAGGGCTGCGTCGATACCGTGACCAGGGCGGTCGAGGCCGTGCCCGGCGTCGAGAAGGTCGAGGTTTCGCTGGATGAGGGGCAGGCCGTGGTGATGGCTGACCCCGAGCAGGCGACGCCCGAGAAGATCGTCGCTGCCATTGAGAAAGCAGGGTCCGGGTCCGAGTTCGAGGCCGAGCCGGTCGCGGAAGCGGGCAGCGGCGGTTGACCGTGCTCCCCACGTAGGACGGACTGCCCGTCCGTCACGACACTTGTACGGGTCCGTCCCGCCCGGGAAAAGACGGACCGGAGGTCCGTCCTACGGATAGAGACGCCGCTCGGCGAAAACTTGCGACGGCTCGCCGGCCCGTCTACACTGAAAGGCCGTTGCCAACCGAACCGAGAGGGAGACTTCGCCATGCAAAGCTACTTGACGCGCTGGATCGGATTGACGGCCGCGGCGGCCCTGCTGCTCGTTCTCTCCCCGCCGGCCCCGGGGGCCGAGCCGGAAGAGGGCTTCACCTCGATGTTCAACGGCAAGGACCTCAGCGGTTGGGACGGGAAGCCGGGCTGGTGGTACGTTGAGGACGGGGCGATCACCTCGCAGAGCACGCCCGAAAAGCCCTGCAAGAAGTGCAACTACCTGATCTGGACCGGCGGCGCGCCGGCCGACTTCGAGATGCGGCTCCGGTACCGCATCGTGGGAGGCAACTCGGGTATCCAGTTCCGCAGCCGCCGGGTGCCCGACTGGGACACCAACGGCTACCAGGCCGACATCGACGCGGCCGGCCAGTGGACCGGTGCCCTATTTCAACATGCACGCGGCGGCGTGGCTCTGCGCGGGCAGAAGGTCGTGATCGCCCGGGACGGTGCCAAGGAAACCACGTCGATCGGCGACGCGGCCGAGCTGATGAAGCAGGTGAAGAAGGACGACTGGAACGACTATCGCATCCTGGCCCGGGGCAATGAAATCACCTTGGAGATCAACGGCGTGGTGATGTCGCAGGCCGTCGACGACGAGGAGGGCAAGGCATGTCGCGAAGGGGTCATTGGGCTGCAAGTCCACCCTGGCCCGCCGATGAAGATCCAGTTTAGGGACCTGCGGATCAAGATATTCGACAAGTGACATCGTAGCCCTCACGCTCTGCATGAGGTCCTTCGTCACGCGGACCGTGACGGCTACGGTACACAACACCCGCAATCGACAGCCAACCCTACACGTTCCCGTAAGGAAGAAGCCATGACACAGCAGAAATGGACCCGACGCGACGTTCTCAAGGCCGGGGCGGCCGGCCTGGCAGTGCCGTACCTGGTTCCCTCGCACGTGCTCGGGCAGGGCGCTGCCCCGCCCAGCGAGCAGGTCAAGGTCGGCGTGATCGGCTGCGGCGGCCGGGCACGCCTGATCCGCGAGGGGGCCGACGTGAAGGCATTCAAGGTCGTGGCCGCCTGCGACCTCGAGCAGAAGCGGGTGGAAGGCTACGTGCGCGAGCTGTCCGGCGGGGCGAAATGGGGCGTTTACACTGACTTTCGCGAGATGATCGAGAAGGAGAAGCTCGACGGCGTGATGGTCGAGACGCCCACCCATCCCCGCGGCTGGATCACCATCCAGGCCATGCAAATGGGCGTGGATACCTATATCGAGAAGCCCATGTGCCTGACCGTGGCCGAGGGCCGGGCGATGGTCAATGCTGCACGCAAGCTGAACCGGGTCACCCAGGTCGGCACCCAGCAGCGGTCCATGCCGATCAACAACTGGGCCAGCGACCTGGTCAAGAACGGGGGCATCGGCAAGATCAAGACGGTGCTGGCCCCGAACTTCGTCGGCCCGTTCCGCTGGACCAAGACCTCCTCGGCCGACGTCAAGGAGCCGGTCGAGCGGTGGTGGGACATTTGGACCAACCAGGCCGAGCTGCGCCCTTACGACTCGGCCATCCACCACGGTTGGGCCCGGTGGTGGGACTACGACGGCGGCGGGCTGTGCTTCGGCGTGACCGGCTGGGGCACCCACTCCTACGACCAGATCAACCGGGCCCTGGGCACCGACGACACCGGCCCGACGCAAATCCTGCTCGAAGAGCCGGTCGAGGACCGCGACACCGGCAAGTTCGCCCCGCGCGAGACGGTGGGCGGCGTAGTCGTCGGCCTGATCGACGACGAGGACACGGGCACTCGCTACCACCGCATGGCCAAGCTGACCGGCCCCCGGGCGAAGGTCCGCATGTGGTTCGAGAGCGGCACCGAGCTGCGCTTGCACCTCGACGGCGACCGCGGCCCGGGCCTGGGCGCGATCTTCGTCGGTGAGAAGGGCAAGATCGAGATCAACCGCAACAAGCTGGCCAGCAACCCGAAGGAGATCGTGCGCGCGCCGGAGAACCCCGGCCCCAACACGCGGCCCGAGACGGCCTATCACATCGAGAACTGGGTCGAGTGCATCAAGAGCCGAGAGCGGTGCAACGCCGACATCGAGATCGGCCAGCGTGCCACCACGCTCTGCTACCTGGTCAACATCGTGCGCGACGTAGGCCGGGTGGGCGAGAAGCTCCGCTACGACCCGTCGGCCGAGAAGTTCACCAACTGCGACGAGGCCAACGCCCTGTTGACGCGCGCCCGGCGCAAGGGGTACGAGCTGCCGGAGGTGGGGTAGGGCGATGGCGGGGTCAGACTCTAAATATTCACTTTCTTCGTCTGGCTGCGGTATCGACGGGTTCGTGTTCCCCAGGAAAGTGAATATTTAGAGTCTGACCCCGACCCGAACGCCGTAATAGTGAGGGCAGTCCCATGATCGGTCGACGAGACTTCGCAAAGCTGGCGTTGATAATCGTCCTCTTTGCCGGAACGCCGGCATACGGGGAAGCGACGTGGCGGGCGGGCACCGCCAAGCGGAACGTCACGCCGCCGAAGTTCATGCCCATGGCCGGCTACGCCAGCCGCGGCGCCAAACACGCCGAGGAAAAGCTGACCGACCTCTGGGCCAAGGCCCTGGTGCTCGAAGACGCGGCCGGGCACCGCGCGCTGTGGATCGCGCTGGACGTGATCGGCGCCGACCGCGCCTTGTCGCAGTCGGTCTGCGAGGAGCTCGAGAAGCGGTACGGGCTTGCGCGGGATCAGGTCGCGCTTTGCTTCTCGCACACGCACACCGGCCCGGTGGTGGCCAAGAACCTGCGCCCGATGCACTACATGCTGCTCGGGGAGGCCGACCGGCAATTGGTCGACGAGTACGCGAAGTTTCTCCACGCGCAGATCGTCGCGGTGGCCGGTGCAGCGATCGAGGACCTGACCCCGGCCCAGCTCACCTGGGGGAGCGGCACGGCCACGTTCGCCGTGAACCGCCGCAACAACCCCGCGGCCGAGGTGCCGCGGCTCCGCGCCGAGGGGAAGCTCCGCGGCCCGCAGGACCACGACGTGCCCGTGCTGGCCGTTCGCGACGCCGGGGGCGAGCTTAAGGCCGTGGTGTTCGGCTATGCCTGTCACCTCACGGTGCTCAGCTCGTTCCAGTGGTCGGGGGACTACGCGGGCTTTGCCCAGATCGAGGTGGAAAAGGCCCACCCCGGCTGCACCGCCCTGTTTTGGGCCGGGTGCGGCGGCGATCAGAACCCCCTGCCGCGGCGCGAGGTGGAGCTGGCCCGACAGTATGGGAAGGAGTTGGGCCAGGCGGTTTCGGCCGTGCTCGAGGGGCCGATGCACCCGGTCGAGCCCACCCTGGAAACGTCCTACGGCGAGATCGATCTTGCCCTGGACAAGCTGCCCGGGCGCGAACAGCTCGAGCAGGACGCGCAGTCGACGAACAAGTACGTGGCTGCCCGGGCAAAGCACCTGCTGGAGCATCTCGACGCCGGGGAGCCGATTTCCCAAACCTATCCCTACCCGGTCGGCGTGTGGCGGATCGGCAAGCAGGTGGTGTTCGTGATTCTCGGCGGCGAGGTGGTCGTCGATTATGCCCTGCGCCTGAAGACGGAGCTGGGCGACGAGGGACTGAAACGGACCAACGTCTGGGTCGCCGGGTACTCGAACGACGTGATGGCCTACATCCCCTCGCTGCGCGTGCTGAAGGAAGGCGGCTACGAGGGGGCCAGCGCCATGGTCTACTACGGCCTGCCCACCGTCTGGGCCCCGGAGGTGGAAGAGGCCGTGGTGCGCGAGGTACGGCGGCAGGTTGAGGGGCCTTAGCAAGAAGCCGCGAGCGGTGGTCGCGCCGCGATTGCGCGACCAGTGGTCGCGGCTTAATGAGATTGCCGGGTTTGGTTGTCACAATCCGTAGGGGAGAACGTCCCATGTCCTTCCGCCGTTTCCTCGTGCGTGTGGTTCTGTCGCTGCTCGCGCTGGCCGCATGTACGGCAGGCCGGGCCGGGGAGCCGTCGCTGCCGCTTCGGGCGGGGATCATCGGGCTCGACGCCCATGCACTGCCCTGGACCAAAATCATCAACGACCCGAAGGCCACCGGCGAGCTGGCCGACATGACGGTGGTGGCCGGCTATCACGGCGGCAGCCCGGATATTCCGCAGAGCGTCGAGCTGTTCGAGAAGGGCGCCGGGCCACTCGGCGAGCTGGGCGTCGAGATCGTCGATTCGATCGACAAGCTGCTCGAGAAGGTCGACGTGGTGCTCATCCTGAGCATCGACGGGCGGAAGCACCTGGAGGAGGCACGGCCCGTGTTCGCGGCCGGCAAGCCCGTGTTCATCGACAAGCCAATCGCCGCCTCGCTGGCCGAAGCCATGGAGATCTTCCGCTTGGCCAGGGAGCACAAGGTGCCGTGCTTCACCAGCTCGTCGCTCCGGTTTGCCAAGCGGACGCTCGATATTCGCAAGGACCCGCAGCTCGGCGACTTGGTGGGTTGTGACCAGTACGCCCCCTGCCCCCTGGAGCCGCACCACCCCGACTTCTTCTGGTACGGCATTCACGGGGTGGAGCCGCTGTTTACGATCATGGGGCCCGGCTGCGTGTCGGTGACCCGCGTACACACCGAGGGGACGGACGTGGCGGTCGGGGTGTGGGACGACGGGCGGATCGGCACGGTCCGGGGCATCCGCGAGGGGCGCCGCGGCTACGGCTCGACGGTGTTCGGCACCAAGGGGATCGTTCCCGGCGGCGGCTTCGACGGCTACGAGCCGTTGATCGTCGAGATCGTCAAGTTCTTCAAGACCGGCAAGCCGCCGGTCAGCGAGGAGGAGACCCTGGAGATCTTCGCGTTCATGGAGGCGGCCGACGAGAGCAAGCGCCAGGGGGGGTGCCCGGTGACGCTGGAGAGCGTCGTGGAGAAGGCCCGGCGGGAAGTCGGCGGGCGGTAGGTTGGAGTGATGGAGCGTTGGAGTAGTGGAGTGATGGAGTATTGGAGTGTTGCGGCGGTCGCCCTCTCGACGTTGACTCCTGGTTCCCAAGCTGGAGCTTGGGAACCAGGAAGCGAGTGCTTCCAGGATTCGACTGGTCGAACTCTACCGCTTCTTGAGCAGCTCGAAGTTGCAGATCCGCACTAGCGGCAGGCCCTTCTCGTCCAGCGCGAGCTGCTCCTGGCGGTCGATCGACATCAGGAGGTGGTTGCCGCGGAGGTTGAGGTCCTCGACTCCCGCGGCGGCCAGCCGCTGCTTCACGGCGCGCATGACCCGCACATAGTTGCGTTGCGTGAGCCGGCCTTCGCGATAGGCGGCCAGGGCGTCGATCCCCCGGTAGATCGGCTCATCCTTTTCGGCCAGGGCGTCGTCGGGGCCGTTCCAGTAGCCCCAGATGGTCAAGTACTCGTGTTGCCGGCTGAGGATCGGCTCGCTTTCGGGCGTCTTCAGGTCCTCGTGGTTCTCGTATCGGCTGTGATCGACCAGCGTGGATGAGACGGAGGACCGGCGCCCGGTCATGTAGATCGCCCGGGGATAGGTGGTTCCGATGCCCTGGCGCGAGAGCTCCATGGCGATCGAGACCTCCTCGAAGGGGCTGTTGTAGCCGTGGGCGAGGATGCGTTTTTCGTGCCGGACGAAGGGGTCAGCGTCGGGGATTTGCCCCACCCGGGAGACCCGCCAAACCAGGTGGACGTTGTCGTTGGTCACGGTCTCGTAGACCGGCTGCGAGGAGCTGATTTTGGCGCGGGGCGTGCGCCGCCACTTCTCCGGAAGGAAATAGTCGAAGAGCATCGGGTCGCGGCCCACGACCCACAGCGCCCCGCCCGTGCTCTCCACTTGGCCGTAGACGTAGTCGACGCCCAGGATCGTCACGGGCGTGAGCCCCGGCGGGAACTCCTCCCCGGGATCGAACCGGTGGGCCTGGCGCACGAGGTACTCGTGGCGCTTCTCGGCCCGCATGCGCCGTTCACGCTCGGGCGTGCGCTTCAAGAGCTCGAAATCGACCATTCCGTAGAGGGTTCGGCCGGTTCGGTCCCGGGCGAGCCGGCCGCCGGGCCGGGGTCGCACGATGACGTGCTGCGGCTTGTTGTCGCTGACGACGAACCCGTTGCGGTTCAGGTCCTCGTTGGCGCGCCGGACCAGGTCGGCCATGGCCTCGTTGTCCAGCAATTCCCGGCGGTATGCCTGCACGGCGTCGATCCCATCGAGCCATTCGTAGATCACGGCGTAGTTGCGGTTCCAGTCGATGGCGATTTCCTCGTGGCGTCGCTGGATGGCCTCCATCCGGTGCTGCCGGCGGCCCAGGCGCTCGCCTCCCACGTACTTGCGCGGGACGTAGATCGCCAAGGGCTTATGGGTGTAGAGCTTCCCCGGCGACTCGAAGCGGGCCTCGCGCAGCTCAGAGACCAGGCTGAACTCCATGAAGGGGCTGTTGAACTCCGCGCCGCCCGCGTCGGCCACCTGCGTTTCGCCCGGGATGTCCTGGCCCATCCGGTTCCACTTGATCACGATCTCCTTGGCCCGGCCGTCGACTTCCTTGGTCCTGACTCGATACAGCGAGCTGGTTCCCGGCAGCCGGACCCCGTGCGCCTTCATCCACTCGTCGTCGTCCCAGTGGTTGGCCGGCAGCAGGCACTTGGTAAAGGGCAGGCCAAGGCGCGTGACGTACAGGTCCGTGCCGTCTTCCATGCGAAGGTGGAGGTACTTTACCCCCAGCACGGTAATCAGCGGCCGCGGGGCCAGGTAAGCGCCGATGCCCTCGATCTGGTCTATTGCCCTGTGCATCACGGGTTGCTGCCCCCAATTTTCCTGCCCAAGATCTTCCTGCCTTCTCTTCCGCCTTTCTCGGAAACCGCCAGGAGCCAGGCAGGAAGATTAGTGGCAGGAACATCCCCGTTTCGGACGCTCGCCGGTGCTCCGCGGCGGATCAGCCGAGCCGCGCCTTGAGCGCCTCGAGCTGCGCGCTGAGGCGCGGAGGCACCCGGTCGCCAAACTTGGCGAAGTAGGCCTCCGCGTCGGCCACGTCCGCCTTCACCGCATCGTTGTCCACCTTCATCAGGGCCGCCAAATCCTCGGGCGGAATATCAAGGCCCGACACGTCCAGGTCCCCCTCGAGCGGCATGTTGCCGATGGGGGTTTCTTTCGCGCCCACGGTCCCCGCCATGCGCTCGCACATCCACTTCAGCACGCGGCTGTTTTCGCCGAAGCCCGGCCAGAGCCACCGCCCGTCCGGCCCGGTGCGGAACCAGTTGACGTAGAAGATGGCCGGGGCCTTGTCTCCCAGCTTGTCGCCCATGGCGAACCAGTGGGCCCAGTAGTCGGCCATGTTGTAGCCGCAGAAGGGGAGCATGGCGAAGGGGTCGCGGCGGAGCTTCTGGCCCACGTCCAAGGCCGCGGCCGTCGTTTCCGACGCGGCCATGGCCCCCATCAGCACGCCGTGCTCGAAATCGAACGCCTGGGTCACCAGCGGCACGGTTCGGGTCCGGCGGCCGCCGAAAACAAAGACGTCGATGGGCACGCCGGCGGGGTCTTCCCAGTCGGGGCAGATCACCGGGCACTGGGCAGCCGGGGCGGTGAAGCGGGCGTTGGGGTGGGCCGCCGCCGCGTCGGGACCCGGGGTCCACTCGTTGCCCTTCCAGTCGATCGCCCGGTCGCAGGGCTCGTCCATCCCCTCCCACCAGACGTCGCCGTCGTCCTTAAGCGCGCAGTTGGTGAAGATGCAGTTCTCCTCCAGCGAGCGCATCGCCATGGGGTTCGACTTCATGCTGGTGCCCGGGGCCACGCCGAAGAAGCCCGATTCCGGGTTGATCGCGCGCAGGCGCCCGTCGGGACCGATCTTCATCCAGGCGATGTCGTCGCCGATGGTCTCGGCCTTCCAGCCGGGCACGGTGGGCGTGAGCATGGCCAGATTGGTCTTGCCGCAGGCCGAGGGAAAGGCGGCCGCAATGTGGAAACGCCGCCCATCGGGACTGGTCAGCCGGAGGATCAGCATGTGCTCGGCCATCCAGCCTTCGCGGCGGGCCATGTTCGAGGCGATGCGCAGCGCCAGGCACTTCTTGCCCAGCAGCGCGTTGCCCCCGTACCCCGAGCCGTAGGACCAAATCAGGTTCTCTTCCGGAAAGTGCGCGATGTACTTCTCTTCGATCGGGGCGCAGGGCCAGGGCACGTCCTCCTGGCCCTCGGCCAGCGGGGCGCCGACCGAGTGCAGACAGGGAATGAACTCGCCATCGGCCCCCAGGGCCTCGACGACCTTGTCGCCGACGCGGGTCATGATGTGCATGTTCACCACGACGTAGGGTGAATCGGTGATCTCGATGCCGATCTTCGAGATCGGAGACCCGATCGGCCCCATCGAGAAGGGGATCACGTACATCGTGCGCCCCTTCATGCACCCGGTGTAGAGCCCCGTCATGGTCTTCTTCAGCTCGACCGGATCGATCCAGTTGTTGGTCGGGCCGGCCTCGTCCTGCTTTTTGGAAGCGATGTAGGTGCGGTTTTCGACGCGGGCCACGTCGCTCGGATCGCTGCGGAACAGGAAGCTGTTGGGACGTTTCTTCGCGTTCAGCTTGGTCGCCGCGCCCGAATCGACCATGAGCTGCGTCAGCCGATCGTACTCGGCCTGCGAGCCGTCGGCCCACTCGACGCGGTCCGGTTGGCACATAGCCTCCACTTCCGCTACCCACGCCAGCAGTTTCCGGTGATTCGTCTTCACGACCTTGGTTCTCCTTGTTTGGCAGGGCGAAAAACTTCGCGGAAAAAGTCTACCCGGGTTTCTCCCGAAGTCAACCGCCCCCGGGGGGCGTCCAAGGAGGTGCGGAAGCGACGTTCGTAGGCCCGTTGGGGGGTGGGGAACGAAAAAGGGACCTGGTTTGTTTTGCCGCACAAAACAAACCAGGTCCCTTTTTCGTTCTACCGGGCCTCGCCGTTCTCCCAGGTGACCTTGCCGTCCCCGGTCACCGTGCAGGAGAACCGCTTGCCCCCCGCTTCCACTCGCAGCGTGCCGGAGCGCCACGCCTGTGAAATCGGGCCGGCCCCGTCTTCCGGGCGGTAGACGTCGAGGTGCTCGGCGTAGTCCCAGGGCTCGCCGTCGCGCTCGACGGCGGGTAGGTCGTTTTCGGCGTTGTGGCGCAGCGTGAGCTTCCGGCCGTCGGTGCCCTTGACGGTGACCACGCCTTCGTCAAGCCGCTCCAGGTCGAGCCGGCTCTGCGACGTGACGGCCCGCTTGAACTTCTGGTAGCTCCCGTGTACGGCCTCTTCCCCGACCTCCAGGGCAAAACCGGCGTAGGTCTTGCCTTCGACGTCGGCCTTGAAGAACTGCTCGTTCTCGTAGAGCACGGCCCGGGGGTTGGGCTTCGGCTTGCCGGTCCGCTTGTCGATCTTGTCGGTATGCGGCGGCAGCTCGTAGTCCTCGTAGCTCGAGAGCCGGATCGGCCGGACGGCCAGATAGGTCTTTTCCAGCTCGACGAGCCAGAGGCCGCGATCCATCTCCCGCCGGGACGAGCGCGGCACCTGGAAGTAGAACGTGCGTGGCCCTTCGCCGGCCGGGCGCAGCCACACCAGCAGGTTGCGGTACTGGGCGATCTGGTCGCCCGGGTTCTTCACCGAGTGCTCGCCCAACTTGCTGGTGTTCACGACGAAGTAGTCCACGCCGCGCTTCGAGTTGTAGGCCAGCATCTTCAACATGCTGGGGGTCCAGGGCTGGATCGGCTCCTTCGACCGGGCACTGCCGAGCTGGTAGCTCTTACCGAAAAACGTCGTTTCCCAGTATCGCGGCTCCACCTGTGTGCCCGGCTCCCACATTTGGTAGTACGGCTTGCTGGCGTGCAGCTCGACGGGTCGGGGAAAGCTCTTGTGCGCCAGCTCGACCACGGCCGGCGGGGGGCGATAGGCGCTGGTGATGTGATGCACGTCGTCGTAGTGGCCCGAGGGGTTCTCGATCGCCGCGTCGTCGAAGTAGAGCCAGAGCGGCTGGACCGCGCCGCCGCCGAAGACCACGTTGCCGCCGCCGTAGTCGCGGTTGTTGGGCCCGCCGAATCCGCCGCGCCAGTACTTCACCGCCGCGGCCGCGTAGAGCCAATCGAGCGCGGCCTTGGCCAGCTTCTTCACCTCGGGGTCCTTGGCAAAGTCATAGAGGTTGTGGTAGGGGGCCAGCGTGTGGCCGTGGTAGTTCTCGCTGTCCCACTCCATCATGCCCACGTGGTACAACATGCGCACGTAGGCCAGGATGCGGTCGCGGTAGAGGCGCCGGGTCTCTTCGTTGCCGGTGTGCTCGGCCATGAGGTAAACGGAGGTGTCGGCCATGGCCCGGAGGTTGTCGGTCCGCCGGACGTCGAGCCAGGAGCCCTTGGCATCGGGCCCCCAGACGCCCCCTTTGCCGCCGGAGCCGTAGACGGGGTGCGGGCGGCCGTAGGGGTCCTTTTCGGTCCAGATCTCGGCCCCCTTGCGGAACTTGGCCCGATACTCGGCGGAAAGGGTGTCGCCGAAGTAGAAGTACTTGCGCATTTGGCCCTTGAGCACAAAGCACCAGTAGAAGTCCACCCCCATGGTGTGGCGGTGGTCGTCGCGCTGCGCGTCGTCGGCCTCGAATGCCTCGACGGCCCTTTCCCGGTCGCCCAGCAGGAAGGCCCACATCATCTGCGGATAGCCGGCCTTCTCGTTCTCGCCCCAACTGTTGAAGCCGAGCTTCTGCCCGGACCAGTAGTTCAGAGCATGGTCGGCCCGGGTAACGAAGCCGTCTTCCCACTCCGCTGGCCAAGGGTTGTTGAGCTTCGGATCGGTGGGCGCGGGCCGAACGCGGAGCCGTCCCTGCGGGTCGCGGCAGGTCTTCTCTTCCGCGGCGGCCAGCCCACCGGCGATCACGAACACGCCGAGCAGCGTCGTCAAGAGCCGTTTGCACATTGTCCGAAGCTCTGCTTTCCGGTGCTTCCGGTTGCGGTTGCGTGCGCCGAAATAGCGTCGGAGAAGGTGCCCGGCACCTTCTGCGCGAAGCACCCGACGGTCCCTTGAAGGCAAGAGGTGCCCGCCGCCTTTTCCCCAGACGACTCCCTCGAAACCGGGCGCACGAATTGGTGAGAGCCCGCTCGTAGTGACCGCATTCATGCGGTCCTTCTCGGCTCTCCGCGGTGTGCGACCCGATGAATCGGGTCACTACGAACGGTTTGTGCGCCTGCTCTCGCGGGTCCGATCGCTCACGCCGGCTTGACGTTCTCGGCGCGAGGTCCTTTGGGGCCGCGCCCCTCCTCGTAGGTCACCGACTGTCCGACGCGCAGCTCCTCGATCGTGGCTCCCTCGACGGCACTGTGGTGGAAGAACAAGTCGCCCTGCTCTCCGTCGATGAAACCGTACCCCTTGTCCGTCAGCAGCTTCTTGATGGTACCTTGCGGCATATTGCCACTCCTTAACGAAAAACGGGAAGACACAGCAGCGAAAAAGGGACCGGGTCCATTTTGCCGCAACCGCCCGACGGGTGCTTCGCACAAAATAGACCTGGTCCCTTTTTCGCACTCGACACCCAGGGATCATAGCACGGGCACCGGACGAGGGGAACGGGGGGGAAGAGGGGCCGTGGCTCGGCCGGCTCATTTCCCTTTCCGCTTCAACTGGCCCTCGTGCTCGCCGATGAACTCCCGGATATCGTCGCCGAAATCCAGAAGCCGCTCCCACTGTTCCACGTAGAGCGTGACCGGCATCCGCTGGAGCCCGTACACACTGATGCCCCCTTTCTGGCTGACCTTGCAGTACAGCGAGGCACGCTTCTCCTGCTCCGCCTCGTCCAGCAGCCGGGATGCCTCCTCGGCGCTGATTTCGCCCGCGGCGAGGTTCGCCAGGATTTCGTCTTTCTTCATGCCTTGTCCTCCGGAAAGGGTTGACCGTTGAGTCCGCAGACGGTCAGCATACCCGCCGGCCGGGTGGCAGTCCAGGAGGGCCACCCACTCGCGAGAGGTCCCCATTACCCCCCGCCGCTTCTTGACCAACCTGTCACTCGTGGGGGATACTCGGCTGCGGGGGCCGAACGCCTCCGCCGAACCTTGTACCGGAGACCCACGAATGCGACCTCTCTTCGCCTCGGCCCTGGCAACCAGTTGGCTCGTCTGCCCGGGGGCCGTCTGCCCGGGGGCCGCGCCGGGCTCGGCAGCACCGGGCTCTGCACCACCGACCTGCACCGTCCAATTCTTCGATTGGTACGTGGTGACCGAGCAATCTCCCCTGGCCGAAAAACAGAAGCAGTGGACCTACCAAATCCGCTGGGAAGACCTGGGCATCGAACCCGCGGAAATCGGCAACTCCGAGCATTACTACCGCGTGCAGTTCGAGAAGATCCGGGAGGCGGGCTACGACGGCATCCACTACGAGTGGCACCGCAACAACCCCAAGCCCCAGTTCCTCGCCGCCCTCGAGAAGACCAACGTGCCTCTGGCCATGTTCTACGACATGGAGATCCGCTTCCACGGCCGCCCCAGCTTCATCACGCCGAGCCGCGAGTTCGCCGACGAGGTGGTGGGCGACGTGTCGAGCTTCTACGGCGCCGTACCCGAGCGACTCTGGCTCCACGACCGCAACGGCAGGCTGCCGATCATCGTCTACGGCTACACCTTCGACCGGACCGTGACCGATCCGGCCGCCTGGCACGAATTCTACCAAGGGGTCCTCCGTGGCATCGAAGAGCGGCTGGGCCAACCGGCCGTGCTCCACTGGACCGACGCCAACGCCCCGCAGCAGGTGTACGCCTTCCAGCACTTCCCGGAGATCCAGAGCTTCACGTTCAACGAGGCGGCCCGGCAGACGCAGGCGAACGCCCACTCGGTGACGTTCGTGGTGCACTACGACGACCTGGGCGTCTCCTTCGCGCGCAACGGCTCCCGCCCGCGCCGCTGGATACGCAACGACGTCCGCTACCTTCAAGAGGCCCTCTGGCTGGCCAAGCACACCAACCCCGATCTGGTCTTCAACTACGGCTGGAACGAGCTGTACGAGGGGGAGCACCTGCTGCCCGACGACCGCTGGGGCACCTGGCGCTACGAGCTGGCCGCAGCGATGATCCGCGACATCAAGTGCCTATCCGAAAAGGGGTCTGACCCCTTAAATCCAGGGGGTCTGACCCCTTTTCGGATCGGCTCTAAGGCCCACGCCCGAGCGGACCTGCCCCGGGCGCTGGTGATCGCCGACGACCTGCTGCCGGCGCTCGACCGGGCCGACGCCGCGGCCAGGGCCGTGCTCAACCGCGAGATGAACCTGCTCGGGCGTCTGCGGTTCCTCGTGCCGCAGGCCGACGTGGTGCTCAGCGGCAGCCGGCCGGAGCTGTCGGCCTACGACGTGATCTTCTGCCTGAACCGCACGAAGGACGCCGAGGAAGAGGCGGCGCTGGCCCGTTGCGGCCGGACCGTCGTCTACGCCTGCCCCGATCCTGGTGTGGATACCCCATTGACGCGGCGGTTCACGCCCAAGCCCCGGCGGCCCGTCCCCCGGCCCGACCTCGGGCCGGCCAACGAGTACGTGATTGCCAGCCGCCGCGTCGACGTGGATCTCCGCAGGTTCCCCCGCCTGGCGTTCCGCTGCCGCAACAGCCCGGGCACGGTCTTCCACATCCGCTACGAGGGGGTCGACGCCGAGGGCAAGACCGTCGCGGCCTGGTACGAGTCGAGCCCGACCGACGACCGGCAGACGGGCGGCCAGTGGGAGCAAAACGAGGTCGACGTGGCCGCGATCGCCCGGCAGGCCGCCGGCCGTCCCGTCGCCAGGCTGACGCGCATCGACCTGATCCTCGACGACCTCGAAGAGAACGGGGAGTTCAGCCTCGACGTCGATTACCTGCGCATGACCAACGCGGCCGGCGAGACGGGCTGGGAGGACCCGTTCGACGCGGTGGCCGACTGGACGCTCCACGCCGCGTTCGAGGCAGTACCGGGCGCCCGCTCTCGCTTCGGCTTCCAAGCCGTGAAGGTCGAAGGGGCCACGGTCGGGCAGATGACCCTCCAGGCCGTCGTGCGCGAGCAGAGCGACGATCCGGTCGACGAATCGACGCAGTGGATCGAGCCGCTGGGCGAGGTCCGCGTGCTTTGGCAGGTGGAGCGTCAAGGCCGGCAGGTCCCGCTGCTGTTGGCCCGCGGCCGCCACTATTGGCTCAACACCTACTCGCCCGGCGACGAGGGCTGGGAGAAGCTCATCCCGGACGTGCTCGGACTGCCGGTGCGGCGGGGCGTGCTGGGCGGCTCGTTTTCCCACGCCGTGACCGCGGGCGGGCTGACGACCCGGCGCGACGAGTCCGTCATGGTCGTCGGAGAAGAGGAGCTGCCCATCGACCGCGTGCGCCTGGTGGCGCCCGCGGAGCTGGACCAGTCGCTACCGCACACCCTCCCGGCAAGCGCGCGGCCGCTGCGCTTGCAAGTGGTCCGGGGAGATCGCCGGGAAATCCCGCTGCCCGATCCGGACAGCGATCCCCCGAGCGTGACGCTCCGGCCGGGAGAAGTGGTGGACCTTATCCGCTCGGATCGTGGGCGCTGAGTCCGACCTCGACCCCTACTCCTTCGTTTCGTCTCGAAGAAGCTGTTCGAGCGGCTCGATCAAGCCCGGCAGATCATTTTGAATGGTGTCCCAGACGATCTTAAGGTCCACTTGATGGTAGCCGTGTACGATCACGTTGCGCATATCGCTCATGTCGCGCCAAGGGACCTCGGCGTGCGCCGAGACGACCTCCTCGGGCACACCTCGAACCGCCTCCCCGATGATCGTGAAGTTGCGAATGACGGCATCGACCGTCTTCTGGTCGGCACAAACGCATCGTAATCCATTGATTCAGTGTACTCTTCGATCCGCCGGATGGCCGTGGAGATGTCTTGGATCCGGAGCTTCCGGTCTCTAGGCGGCATCGATCGCCTCTTTCAAGATGCGGTCGCGCATCGATTCCCGCAAGCCACCGGGTGTCGTCAGGTCGACCGGGCACCCAAGCAGCTCTTCCAAGTACCGTTTCAAGCGCACTAGACCGAACATGCCGGTTGGCCGGCTGAACTCGACCAACAGATCGACGTCGCTATCGCCGACGGCTTCGCCGCGCGCGACGGAGCCAAAGAGCCGAAGCGACTTCACACCTCGCTCTACCAGCGCGCCCCGATGCGCGGCAAGGACGTGCAGCACCTCGTCACTGGTCATGTCTCGGAGTTCCTCGTCGGTCGGGTCGCGGCCTGATCCATTCCTCGCCTCACGCCCGCTTCTCCTAATTCTACGCCACACTTGCGGCGAATCCAAGGGCCGGCGGCCGGCTCGCTCCACGAGGCGGCTACTGTGCATCGTCCATCTTCTTGCTGTGGCCGTCCATAATATCGACGGCCGGCTTGCCGGAGATGGCGCTGAGGATCTGGCTCCCCACCGGCGGGCATCCGGGGACGAAGATGCCGCCGCCTTTCTGCTTGGCGGTGCAATTGCCCAAGCAGAGCGTGCCCTCGGGCAATTCCGTATGGCCCCGGCCGATCGCGATGCGCACATTATCGCCGGAGGGGAAGTAGTCGAAGAGCCGGTCCCGGTACCGCATCAGGAACAACAGCAGGGTCGACTGGCACGCGCTGCACGAGTTGTTGTCCAGCACGGTGACGTTCGGAAACTCGATGGCCAGGTTCTCGGGTGGGGGCGCGAACGGCGAGATCCCTTCGCGCCAGCTCTCGGGCGCCACACGGATCCGATCCAGGTCGATCACCCCATAGCCGCGATCCGCCCCGATGGCGAGATGCGCGATCCGCTCCGCTTCGACGCCCATCAGGCGGCAGGCCACGGCGTCGGCCGCGTAGACGTCGGTGCCGGCCACCACGGCGTCCAGCGGCTTGGGCTTTCCGGCGCTGGGGCCGAGCCCCTCCATGCCAACCGTGCCGTCGATCACCGCCAGGTCCGGCCGGAGCACCGACGACATGTCGGCAATCGCGAAGTCGATGGGCTTTAACTCGCTCCCCTCGACCGGCGGCAGCATGTGCAGCTCGACCTTGCTGCGGCGCCAGAGGCAGCCCTTCATGTTTTTCACGGCCAGGGTGACCCCGGTGTGCATGTGCATCTTCATCACCGGCAGAGAAACGATGAACTCACGCTCCCGCGCTTCGGCACACACCTTGAGCGAGCGGATCACGCGCCCCTCGGGCACGGGCACCTCGACCGAGCGGCGCCGGTCCAGGTCGATCAAGGGGCAATTGCGCTGGCGCGCGACCGCCGCAATGCCCGTGACCTCGAACGCCTCGCGGACCTTCACGCCCACGATCGGGCTTTCCCCGACCGCCGGGTCCGCCCCGGCCTCGCGCATGGCGTCGATCGCGGCCGCAACGACTTCCGGATGCGTCGTCACTCCGGCCCCGGCCGGCGCAACCCGGCCCGCGTTCGGCTTGAGCAGAACCCGCTTCCCGCGCACCGCAGAAAGGTCTACCTGCTCCAGCGCCCGGCGCGTATTGTCGTAGGGCCCGTCCCCTTGGGCAACGTAGACGGACGGCTGGGCCGACAACGGTCGACGCGGACTATCGGCACTCATTCCAACCCGCGAGGAAGAAAGGACCGGGCATATTCCGTGCAAAGCACCCTTTGGGCCCTTGAACGCAGAATATACCCGGGCCCTTTCTCGGCGGCAAGAGTCGCGCGATTCATTGTAGGAGGCGACTCCAGTCGCCGATCCGCGCCAGGCCGAGTTCGGTCGGCGTCTGGAGACGCCTGCTACAGTAGGTTCTCCCGAGGCTTCAATTCCCGGAATGTCTCGATCTCGAATGATTGGCTTGTCCTTCCGGCGCCGGTATAATCACAATCGCCGTCAAGTATTCTCCGACAGCCCCAAGGAGCCGCTCGCGATGCGTAGACCCGGCGAGAGTACGGTTGTGTGCAAGCTGCCACGGCGCATTTCGCTGGCCGTCGGTCTCTTGTTGTTTGCGCTGCCGGGGGCGGAAGCCGAGGCCGCGCCCCGCCCGAACATCGTGCTGATCATGGCCGATGACATGGGTTACTCGGACATCGGCTGCTACGGCGGCGAGATACGCACGCCGAACCTCGACCGCCTGGCCGCCGGCGGGCTGCGCTCCTCGCAGTTCTACAACTGCGCCGTCTGCGGCACGTCCCGGGCGTCGTTGATGACCGGGCTGTACCATCACCAGGTCGGCATCACAGGATGGACCGGCCTGTTGAACCGGCGGTGCGTGACCGTCGTCGAGCTGCTCAAGCAGGCGGGCTACTCCACTCACGTGGTGGGCCGGCTGGACATGACGACCGCCGATACCTGGCATGACCCCCAGCAGATCGCCCGGTACGTCGACCACTTCCTCGGCAGCACGGGCCACACGGGGCCGGGCAACTACTTCAAGGCAGTGCGGGGCTCGCCGTTTTGGCAGGACGGGAAGCCCTTCGACCTCCCGCCGGAGGGCACGTACAAGACCGACCTGATCACCGACTACGCCGTGAAGTGCATCACGGAGGCCGCCGGGCAGGAAAAACCCTTCTTTCTCTACGTGTCGCACTACGCGCCGCACTGGCCCCTGCACGCAAAGCCCGAGGACGTCGCCCGATACCGCGACACCTATGCAGACGTCGGCTGGGACGAGCTGCGCAAGCGCCGCTACCGGCGTCTGGTGGAGCTGGGTCTGATCGACGCGGCGTGGAAGCTCTCGCCGCGCGACCCGCGCGTGCCCCCCTGGCAGAACGCCCAGCACAAGCCCTGGGAGGCCGAGCGCATGGCCGTCTACGCCGCGCAGATCGACTGCCTGGACCAGAGCGTGGGCCGGGTTCTGGAAGCGATCCGCCAAGCGGGCGTCGAGCAGAACACGCTCGTGCTGTTTCTCTCCGACAACGGGCCCTCCGACCAGGCGTGGGGGCGTGCGCTCGACCGGCCGGGCGAGCCCTGGCGCCTCGACGGCACGCCCACCCGGTGCGGCAACAGCCCGGACATCATGCCGGGCGGCCCCGACGTGTTCGTGACCTACGGCCCCCCTGGGCCAACGTCTCCAACACGCCGTTCCGCCGGTACAAAGGGACCAACTACGAGGGCGGGATCGCCACGCCGATGGTGGCCTATTGGCCAGAAGTCATTAAGCAGCGCGGCGAAGTGACGCACCAGGTCGGGCACATCATGGACATCACGGCCACCTGTCTCGACATCGCGGGGGTCGAGTACCCCAGCGGTTTTCAAGGCCGCGACGTGCTGCCGTTGGAAGGGAAGAGCCTGCTGCCGATCTTACAGGGCCGAGAGCGCGAGGGCCACGACGTGCTCTGCTGGAACCTCCACGGCAACCGGGCCGTGAGAATGGGCAATTGGAAACTGGTCGCCCTGAAGGGCAAGCCGTGGGAGCTGTACGACCTGAAGACCGACCGCACCGAGACGAACGACCTGGCCGAAGAGCAGCCCGACCGCGTCCGCCGCATGGCCGCCGCGTACCAGGCATGGGCGGAACGCTGCGGAGTCGGGACCGAAGGGCGTCCCTAGAGATGGTGCTATTGTAGTCACACGCCAACCCCCACTGTTACAGGTGGCGGGGATGCTTCGCTGTGGCCGATCATCCAGGGTCGATGGTCTGACTGTGCGTCGTGTAGTACAGTGTGGGAATGATGCCGCCTGGCCCCCCGGCCCGTCGCTGGCGTTCCTACTCCCGGGCAAAGCTATATGACCGACCCCAAGCCCAAACTCCGCTGGTATCAGTTCAGCGTGCACACGCCGCGAGATGACAACTCTCCAACTCTTTGCGAAAGGGGGATGCCATGAAACCGCAAAGGACCTGGATCGTGCCGATTGCGATGCTGGTCGGCCTGTCGGTGCTCTCCGGATGCCGGCCGTCGGACGAGCAAGGGCCGCCTCCGCCGACGGACCGGGGCGCCGGGCCGCAGCCGGGCGTGGAGGAGCCGGCGCCGGTTGCGGACAAGGGGGATCCCATACATGGCGAGTCGGACGACGTCGACATGAACGCACTTCGGAAGCTGATCCAGATTGCCGACGGGCAGATCACTCCCGAAGCTCCCACGTTCGAGCTGAGCCATCGCCGGTTCGAGCGGCGAGTCCCGATGATCGAAATCCGACGCACAGAGACCGGGCCGACCGCGAAACTGATACTCGACACCTTGGAGCTGCGGGTTCGGGGCGGGCGAGCCGTCCGGCATCAGGATCTTGCCGGTGACGATGACGTCCGTGGTGCCGTCGCCGTGGGCCCCGGCGAAGTTCTCCGGCATCCGCCTGCGGTCGCCGCCCTTCGCCGAAGCAGGAAGCGGATATCGCTCGAACGGCGTTTGTTCGTCAAGGCGAACGACGCGATCCGGCGGCGCGCAGCGGGCCGACGGCCCCTCTTGCCCGAGGCCCCATCTGCCCCAGGGCATTGACCGCCCTCCTTACCATGTGAACATCCAAATCGCCCATCGACTCCTTGATGCGTCCACGAAGCAGGTAGACGTCGGCGTCGTCCGGGGCAAGTTCGACGGCTCGCTCCAGATCCGCAAGCGCCCTGTCATGGTTCCCGCACCTCCGGTGCTCAAGCCCTCGATCGTGGTAGAGCACCATGCGCTGGCGTGGTTGCCCCGGCACGCGGCGAAGTGCCTCCGTGTAGTCTGCGATGGCTTCGCGATGATCGCCTTTCCGGGCCCAGGCAGCGGCCCGATGCGCGTACGCCGTGTGGTTCGCCGGACATCGGCATGGGGATCGTTCAACGCATTCAAGAACAGATCGCTTGTTTCCAGATCCTCCCTCTTCTGAAGCGTCCATGCAACCCGGACGCGAATCTTGGGATCGCAGTGTTGAAGCGCCCCAATCAACGCCTGGGTTGGCGTCGCCCCCGGTCGTCGGCATCGCCACCGATTGCCGCATGGTGGGCTGGTCGGGACTGTCAAGCGGGGCCAGCAGCCCCGAGACCGCTATCCCGGCCATCACGAGAAGTGGGCGGAATCCAGTGCCGATCATGGCGGGCCCCCTGCTGGCCCCTTGCCCGGGCGCGCTGCTATACGCAGGATTCGGTCAAGGCGCGATTTTGCCACTGATAAGTGGAGGGTTCAAGGATGGTGAGAGGCTGTTGAGGTGCCCTGGCGCGTGGGTCCACCACCCTCGGCTGCCCGTTCCCCAGGGCGTTGCCTTGGGCTATCATATGGTGTTCCTTCAGGACCGAACTCGCCAACGTCCAAGACGCCAGTCCAGCAGAGCACGAACCATGCAGCGCACACCTCTCACTTCCGCTCTGGCGGGATGCCTTGCCGCGATCGTTCTGGTGACCGCGGCCTGGGCCCGTGAGATTCACGTGGCCAAGACCGGCAGCGATTCGGCCGCGGGGAGCGTGGACCGGCCGCTGCTTACGATCCAACGGGCCGCGCAACTTGCCGAGCCGGGGGACACGGTCATCGTGCACGGCGGCACGTATCGCGAGTGGGTCAAGCCCGCGCGGGGCGGCACCGGGGAAGACGCCCGGATCACGTACCGCGCCGCACCGGGCGAGGAGGTCGTGATCAAGGGCTCCGAGCGGATCACCTCGTGGACCAGCCAGGGCGACGGCGTGTGGAGGGTCGAGTTGCCCGAGTCGTTCTTCAGCGGCTACAACCCCTACGCCCTGAAGCTCTCCGGCGGCTGGCTCAACTACGGCAAGTGGCACCACCGCGGCGACGTCTATCTCGACGGCGAAGCGTTCTTCGAGAAGCAAACGCGAGAGGAAGTCGAACGGCAGCAGCACACCTGGTACTGCGAGGCGAACGAGCGGGCGACCACCATCTGGGCCAACTTTGGCCAGCCCGATCCCAACCGGCAGCTCACCGAGATCAATGTCCGCGAGAGCGTCTTCATGCCCGACGAGAGCGGGCTGAAGTACGTCACGGTCGACGGCTTCCACCTGATACACTCCGCCGAGAACTGGCAGCCGCCGGGCCTGGACGTGCAGATGGGCACCGTCGGGCCGCGCATGGGCAAGCACTGGATCATCGAGAACTGCCGGGTCACCAACGCCCGCTGCGTGGGCATCGTGTTGGGCCACGCCCAGGGCGTCGACTACTCCGACATCGACGCCTTCGGTGACCACATCGTCCGCAACAACGTGATCCGCCGCTGCGGCGAGGCGGGCATTGCCGGCCAGAAAGGGGCCACCCGGTGCTTGATCGAAGGCAACTTCATCGAGGACACCAACTACCGCAAGGAGTTCGGCGGCTGGGAGACCGCTGCGATCAAGTTCCACCAGTCCGTCGATGCGGTGATTCGCGGCAACCTCATCCGCGGCGTGTTCCACCAGCAGCAGGGCGCGTTCGGCATCTGGATGGACTGGGCCAACCAGGGAACCCGCATCTCGGGCAACGTGATCTGCGACACGCAGGCCGCCGCCGTCTTTCTGGAGATGAACCACGGCCCCACGCTGGTCGACAACAACGTGCTGATCGGCGGCGGCGTGCGCAGCAACTCGGAGGGCACGGTGTTTGCGCACAACCTGTTCATTGACTGCGGGTTCGCGATGGTCTCGGACACGGGCCGGGCGTCGGAGTACTACAAGCCCCACACGCGGGTGGACGTCGACCGCAAGCACGGCGTCCCGCGGGACGACAAGTGGTTCGGAAACATCTTCGTCCGCCGAGGGCTCGACATGGTGGAGAAGGCCCCGGGCTACGTGTCAGATTACAATGCCTTCCTCGAGGGTGCCCGGAAGAGCACGTTTGGCGACGAGCAGAGCCTTGTCGATCAGGCGGCAGCCGACGTCCAACGGGAGGACCGCCCGCAGCGCGTTGCCGTGAGCTTCACCCTCAGCGACGCTGTGGCCCGGATGAGGGGCCCGTGGGTCGACGCCGATCTGATTGGCGTCTTCCCGACCGTCGGGCAGACGATCGAAGATCGTCACGGCAAACCTATTCGGGTCGATATCGACTACCGCGGCAAGCGGCGCGAGCACGCATCGCCGGGCCCGCTGACTGATGCGAAGCCAGGGCGGAACACGATCGTGTGGCCGCTCGAGTAACCTGCTGTGAGTTCACGGCGCCCATCTGCGAGGAGGGGGCCACGAACTCGGAGGAGCCCATCGGCGTGCCGGAGATGCCTGTCCGCCTTTGGGACCCTCGTCCAGATTGTGGCCGAGGTGGAGATTATTTCGGTCTTGTAGCTGGATCTGAAGAAACCACACAGCACCGTCCGAGCGTTGCCACGAACAACCACGGGAAACGACGCCATGAAGACACTGGCTTTGCAGGCTCTGCTTGTCATTCTGTCCGCGGCTATCTTCGCCCGGTTGGAGCCGGCAGTTTTCGCCGCCGATAGGCCGAATATCCTGCTGATCACTGCGGATGATCTCGGAAACCAGCTCTCCTGCTACGGCGATCGTCGACTCCAAACGCCGCGGCTCGATCGACTCGCTGCCCAGGGTGTGCGCTTCACTCGGGCTTTCGTGACCCAGTCGTCGTGCAGTTCGTCGCGGTCTTCCATCCTCACCGGACTGTACCCGCATCAGAACGGTCAGTATGGACTAGCGCACCTGGGCTTCTCGATGCACCCCGGCCAGACCACCCTGCCGGCACTCTTGAAAAAGGCCGGCTATCGCACGGGGATCATCGGCAAGCTCCACGTCGAGCCGAAAGCGGACTTCCCGTTTGACTGGAAACCCAAGGACAAGGGGACGGCCGCCGGCCCCACGCGCAACGTCCACTGGGTCACCGAGCAGAGTCGGGAGTTCTTCGCCTCTGCCGAGAAGTCCCGGCGACCCTTCTTCTATTACGTGAACTACTTCGATCCACACGGGCCATACACACCCGACGTGCGGCAGGTCGCCGGTCTGCCCGAGCAGCCGCTTGATCCCGAGAAGGTGGCCCCCTTGCCGCTGAGGGCTCCCGAGCCGGAGGCCCGTCGGCGGATCACGGCGCTGATCTACGATTGTATCGCGCGCGTCGACACGGGCACGGGGCTGCTGCTCGACGAGCTGGATGCCGCCGGCCTGGCTGCCAACACGCTGGTCATATTCCTCGGCGATAACGGGGCCTGCGTACGCCACGGCAAGTGCAGCTCCTACGAGCCGGGCGTGCAGGTTCCCCTGCTGATGCGCTGGCCGGATCGCGCGAAGCCCGGACAGGTCCGCGACGAGTTGGTTTCGATGGTCGACCTCATGCCGACGATTCTGGAGGCAGCAGGAATTGCAGTGCCGGAAAAGCTGGCTGGCCGGTCGCTTCAGCCGCTGCTCCGCGGCGAAGAGGGATCTCCCTGGCGCGAGTATCTGTTTACCGAGATGAACTTCCACACGGCAAACATGTATCGTCCCCAACGAACGATCCGCGACGACCGATTCAAGCTGTTGCTCGACCTGGCTCCAAATGCGGATCAAGCCGAAATGGAACTGTACGACCTTGAAAACGACCTAGGCGAGACCAAGAACCTTGCCGACGACCCGGCCTATGCCGACGAGCGGCGTCGGCTGGAGTCAGCGTTGCAGGACTGGCGACAACGAAATGACGATCCGCTGCTGGATGCAGCCCGGCTGAAGCGTTGGACTCAGGTCGCAGCGAAGTGGAAGGATTCGGCCCCCAGGCTCGATCGAGGACCGTATCCCGACGTGGCCCGGGTTCCTCCCGGTGAGCTTGATCTGCTCAAGTGAATCTCTTCCACACAGTTCCGCCGGTCGCCGGCGCTTGTGGACTGCCTGACCCTGCCTGAGTATTCTGCCAAGCACGGCCACGCGACGTTCGGTTGCGGCAAGATTTACCACAACTCCACCTCCACGGAGACATTCCAGGAATATGGGTCGCACGTGCCGCTGCGGCTTCACTGCTTCACGTACTCGACAACCAACTCCGCTGGCTTGCCGCCCTCGCGGGAGATGTAGCTGACGCCATCGCAGCTCGTCGGATCGATGGCCAGACTCAGCTCCTTGCTGCCTTCCAAGGAGAGCTTCAGCGGCAACTCCACGATTTGGTTCTCCGTGACCGGGCCGATCTTCGCCACGACCTCTCCGAGCTTCGGGCGGGCCGCGTAGGTGAGGTCCTTCTCGCTCCACGGCTCGACCACGAGTCGAACCTGCCCCGAATCGCCCGTGGGATTGCCGGCATTGTAGAGTCGCAGCACGGCCGAGATCGGCTTGCCCTCGACTTGGGTCGAGAACTTGAGATAGCCGATGCTGTGATGGTGATCGCCCATCTCCCGGTCGCCGCCGTCGACGTTCAGCCCGTTGCTCGTCCCGTGGTTCGCCGTCGGCGAAGCATGGGTGGCGTGGGTATCCTCGACCGCACTGAGGACCACGCGCCTCAGGTCGCCGAGGTACTCCAGTTCCACTTCCCGCTGACACTCGATCGTTCCGTCTTCCCGGATCAGCTTGACCCCGACGGGATACTCCCCCGCCGGCCCTTTCTCACCAACGGCGGCCTTCAGCTTCACCGTGGCCCTTTGGCCGGACGGGATCTTGAGCTGCGTCCGGGCCGGCGTGACGGAGAAGCGTTCCGGGACGTCGAATCGAAGCGTACCCGCGAAATCCCTTTCCTTGTTGTTCGCGATCACCAGCTCGCCCGTCTGCTCGGGCTCGGCGTCGTTCAGAAGGAACGACGGAACGGCAAAGCCGAGCGTGAGCACCTTCTCCCGCTCGACCTCGATCCCTTGAAGGATCGGCAGTTGGTCCTGCGCCGGGGTGGCGACTTTGGGAACGAATTCCACGACGAGCTTGTCATCCGCGTCGATGCCCCGGAACTCCTTGACGACCGGCCTGTTCCTTGCGCCGGCCTCCTTGAAGGGATCAAAGCCCTCGGCTACGACCTTGCCTTGGATCTTGATGTCGAAGACTCGCTTGCCCGGTGCGTCGTTGTCCAACTCGGCAAAGGCCAGGCGCACGGTGTAGCGGGCCGTGCCGTCGGCCGGCCCGGCGAGCGGGAGCACACACTGCCGCAGCCCGGACACGCCCGAGCGGAACACCCACGGCTTGTCCGTGCCCTCGATCTTCAAACGCGTGGGGTCGTGCCTGAAGTAGCTCCACCCAGGGAAGAACGAAAGGCCGACCTTGAACTGCAACACCAGCGAGCCGCCGGGGCGGGGATAACCGAGCCACACCCCGCCCGAAGCGTCCTTGCGGTCGCCCGGGGCACCCAGGTTGAGCGCCAGCCGCTTGACCGGCGTCATCGGGCCGGGCTGGCTGAAGTAGGCCCACTGCCGGTTCTCCTCCCGGCTCTTGAAGACCACGGTACACATGTTGGGGAACGGGCACATGCAGCCCGAACTGGCTTCCGGGACCATGAGCAGGCCGTTGGCAGGGATGAAGTTGATCCAGCAGCCGGGGCGCTGACCGCCGAAGTGTTGCGTGCCGAAGTCGTTGTCCAGGTCGTACCACCCGAGGGTGTAAGAGCGAAAGAGCAGCGTGTGGGGCGACGCGGCAGGGCATCCGCAGTGGTGCCCGGGCCGGGCAAACTGCCAGGCCTCTTCCCGCCCGGTCACCGGATGGATGCGGGTCTTCTGCTCGCCGGTACGCAGGTCGTAAGCCCACGGCTCGGCGTGCAGTGTGTCGCCGACCACCACCGGGCGCACGCGGTAGCCGATGTGTCTTTGCCACAGGAGCCCGCCGTCCTTGCCCGACAGCGTGACCACCCGGCGCGACTGGAACTGCCCGGCGAAGAACTCCTTCCAGTAATGGCCGTCGAGGAACACGCCGAAGAGCACCAGGACGTCGCGGTGGTAGATGGCGCCGAGCGAGCACCAGTGGGACCCGCCGCTGGCGCCGGTGACCTCGACGGGCATATCCCACAGCGATTGGCCAGAGGCCGCGTCCAGCGCGACGACCCGGTATACGGCGGCGTCCTTGAGCTTCTGCCCGGCCGCCGCGCGCTCCGTTTCGCTCAAGCCGCTCGTCTGTTCGAGCTTCTCGCGGAGCGCCCGTTCGCGCTGTTGCTCGGTCACTTCGCTCGTGGCGAAGAACAGACGTCCGTCGCCGATGGCGATCGCCCCCTGGGCGATACCCCCGGCTTCCTGCTTCCAGCGGAGCCGCCCGTCGGCCAGATCGAGGGCGAAGATGCAGTCGGCGGTCCGTCCGTGGATAGTGCGAGAGCCGTAGAGCGCGTCGCCAACCACGGCGACGTAGCCCCAGCGCCGAGCCTCGCCATCCGCGGCCGGCGGCATCTCGTAGGTGAACTTCGCCTCGCCGGTGGCCGCATCGAGCCGAAGACACTTGTCGTCAACCGCCACGAACAGGCTGTCGTCGTTGGCCGCCGAGTTGCCGGCGTCGTGGGTCACGCTGACGCGCAGCGCCCCGCGAATCTTCCGCTCCCAGAGCTTCAGCCCGTTGTAGGCGTCGTAGGCCATAATGGTGTTTTCGCCCGCACCGATCCTGTTTGCCGAACCCTCCCCCAGGACGAACAAACGGCCGCCCGTGGCCAGCGGAGAAGCGGCGCGGCGGTGGCGCTCGGCCATTTGCCCCGGGCCGGGCCGGCCAAACCACAACAACCCGAGCGGGCAGCGGACGAGCTGATCGTCGCTGCAGGTCGTGTTGCCCGGTTCGGCGTATTGGTGCGTCCAACTCCCCGCACCCGGCAGCGGGCCGCGCGCGAGCTCCAGCCACACTCCGTCGTTGTCGGAGACCTGTCCCCCGTCCACGCCCGCTTCGGCCAGCCATCGCTGCATCGCCGTTCCGTCAAGGGGCTTCACTTTGCCGTTGGCTGCGGCGGGCTGGCCAATACAGATCGTGCCGCCGAGCGGCTTGAGCATGCGGAACGCTTCCTTGGCGCTGCCCGGCATTTGGCCCGATAGCATCGCGTCCTCCGAGACGACGAGATTCGCAAAGTAGTCGGAGAAGGGAACCTGCGACAGCTCACTGTGCTCGACGAGCACCCGGGCGCCGTAGAGTCCCGCCGCGTCGAGCGCCCGGCGCGCGGCCTTGACCTTGTCGAGATCAGGCTCGACACCGCAGATCGTAAGTTCCGTGCGCTTCGCCAACTCGAAGGCCAGCCGTCCCGTGCCGCAACCGAGGACCAGGCAGTATCCGCGTTTGATTCCCGTCGTACGCACGATGTGCTCGGCCGCCGCCTCGTAAATCGGAGTCATCTCGTCGGGAGGGAACGGCGACGCGTCGACGGGCTGCTCGACCGTACCGGGTGCCTCGGAGCCTGCCGCGCCGAAGCAGTAGATCGCGCCCGTGTCGGAGCTCACGAACAGGCGCCCGTCGGCGACGGCCAGACCGCGAGCCTTGCCGTCGACCGTGCCCGTCCATAGCGAGACGCCCGACGCGGCGTCGAAAGCCACAACCTTGCCGACGCCGCCGGCAAGAAGGACGTTGCCGGCCAGGACGAGCGTCTCTTTGCAGTCGCAGGAGACCCGCCACATCTCGCCTGCGGCCATGTCGGCCTCGGCCTTGTTGAGCTGCTCGTTCAGGGCGTCCATCTCCTTCTGGAGCCGATCGAGTTCCGCTTGCGGCCCCCGCCTTGCTCTGTTGAGCCGTGTGTTGAGATCGCGCTTACGGTCGAGCAGGCCCTTGCGGCGCAGGCTGGCGGCCCCGTAGCTCTCGCGCCGGACCGCGAACACCTCGCGCCCGGTCGCTGCGCAAAACACTTCCGGGGTGGCGACGAGCGCATGGCCCCAGAACCAGGAGGATCGCGAACCATGCGACGCCTGATTGTAGCCGATCATTTGCTCCGTGCCGGTAAACAGTTCGTCGCCGGCAAGCACGGCATACGTACCACCGATGATGTGCTCGATATAGGCTTCGTACAGCAGGCGGCCGTCCTTGCGGTCGAAGGCGGCGGGCGACACTCGAGCCAGCGGAGCGAACAGCCGGTCCTCCGAAGCAAGCAGATAGCCCTGCGGCGACATGCGACTCTGAGGAGCGGCCGCACACGAGTCGTTGCACCAGATGAGCTTCCCGTCCTCCGCGTCGACCGCGTGCATGTAGACGCCCTCGGCCGGGAAGATACCCGCCCCGAAGTAGGCGATGCCGTCGTCGACCAGCACGCCGGTGCGGACCGGCCAGAGCGAAACCATCTTGCCGCTGCCCAGCACTTTGCGCGAGCTCGGCGCCGCGCGGAACTTCCACTGCTCGCCACCGTCGCTCGCGCGCAGGCAGTAGACGAAGCCGTCGTCGGAGCCCACGTAGACGTTGTCTTGCCACACCGCCGGCGCCAGGCGCACCGGACCATCGGTGGGCGCACTCCATCGCGGTTTGCCCGTCTTTGCGTCCAGCGAAAGCACGTTCCCGTCCGCCGAAGAGCCGAAGTACACCGCGCCGCCGGACACCGCGACGTGAAAGGCGTCGTCGAAATGCACTCGACGCAACTCCGTGAGCCCGTACCATCCGCCCACCGGGCGCGGGTTCGGATCACCCCAAGCCGGTTCGGGGGCGTGCCGCGGATGGAACACCCAACACCGCTCAAGCGGCGGCTTCACCTGTTCCTCCGTCATGCCGCTGCGCGGATTGTCGTGTCGATACGTCGGCCAGTCGGCGGCCTGCGACGCGACCGGCGCAGCCGCTGCAACCAACACCGCAAGATGCAGCCAGCGCGTACGGGCCGGCAGCGGAAGTGTCCACTGAAACGCTACGCGATTCGCCTTACAACCGGTCATAATCAAGTCCTCCCGCGCAGGCGACCGCGAGGTTCCGCCTGCACTGTCAAGTGGCCATTGTCCCCAGTTTCTTTCCACGGGTGATTCGGTATGCGTGTATTCTATCGTGAATCATCTCTGATCTCAGGAGTTTATCGGCTATGAGGAATCCCGCCAAGACGCTCGCCGCTGCCTTTGTCGGCGCTTTCGGTCAGCGGGGTATCCGACAAGTTCGTAGTGACCGCATTCATGCGGTCCCAGCCACCCAAGGGCGGCCCCTCCACGGGAAGACCCGATGAATCAGGACGCTACAGACACTTTCTGGATAGCCCCTCATTGTGAACTCGCCGTGCTTTTCGTGGTTTGAGTCTTCTTGACCAGTTCGTGCACCTTGTCGACGACGAGCTTTTCGACCGACGGTGCAAACGGTCCGGGGAGCGTAGTGTATCGCATCGCGCCGCCGCCTTCGTACCCGCCCTCCTCGAGGACCCGACGCGACGGCAAGTAGCCGAAGACGTCGTTGGAGTAGCCGGCTACCCAGACCGCGGGACCGGCCAGTTCCGACTTCAGGCGCAGCGAATAGTCGACCACCGCCTCGCCGGGCAAGGCCACCAAGATCAAACCCTCGCCGAAGCGCACAACCTGTACCGGAACCGGGTAGGTCGTGCGGATCTTGCCCGCCTCTTTCAGCTCCTTAAGCAGTATCTCCGCGTGCCGGCGCTCGAACTTGTTCTTCGACTGAGCCTCCTTTTCGAGCTGCTCGCGCCCGGGCGGTTCCGCGAACTCCAGAACGATGTCCTCCAGAGCCATCCGCAGCGGCCCGTGGAGCGGGCGCGGGTAGGTCTGGAGCGCCGCTTCCACCCCGTTGGCCAGGGCGCGCCCGTGCTGCTCGCACAGCTCCAGTTTGCTGCGAGGATAAGGATTCTGGTCGCCGCCGCAGCCGGCCAGGAACAGGGCCGCCACGCCGGGATGCGCCTCTTCCAGGTACCGCTTGGCGAAGCCGGAGTAGTCGCCACAGAAATTGTAGAAACCCAGCGTCGTCGAATGGCAGGCGTAGCCGAATAACAAAGCCTTCAGCTCGTCGCCGGCACTCTTCACCCGCAAGACTGGCACGTCATGATCGACCGGACCATCGGGGTTGGGATGGTTGCGAAACCCCGTCTCCGTGGGAGTCCGCCGGTTCATGGCAAAACCGGCGCGGGCGTGGACGTAGCTCAACGAGGCCGGCGCCAGGTTGTCCAACGCTTGCCCGACCACCTCCACCAGCTTCTCCCGCATCTCCTCAAGGTACTTCTCACACTGCTGAGCACGCTCCTCGGGCATGTAGCTCGTATTGGCCCGAACCACCGGACCGCAGTGCGTGTGCGAGGCGTTCACGAGCAAACCTTCCGGGGGGAGCCGGTATCGCTCGCCGACCTGCTTTTCCAGCCAGTCGCGCATCTCTCGCGGAACGCCGATCAAATCGAGCGTGACCATCACCAGCCGAGTGCCTTGGGCATCTTCGATCGCCAGGGCCTTGGCGTTCAGATCGTGGATCTTGCCTTCCGAAGGCTTGTCCCTGCCGGCGTAACCGGCCATCCACATGGGCTGCTCCGGCGTGATCTTGGCCGTGGCGACGCCGGCCTTCCAGCCGGGCTCTTCCGACGACGGCTCCTTCGGCTCCGCCGCCGCGATCGAACTGACCGACATGAATGCCAGAAACGATGCCAATAGCAGCGAACGTCTGCAACCGATCCGTGTATTCATCACAAGCTCCCGTTGGGTTTCCGCGCGGACAGGAAAATACCAGGCGAACTAATGTCTCTCCAACAAGATGATCTTGTACAGGTGCACGCCCGGCACGGTGAGCCGGACCCGGCCGCCTTCCGCCGTACAGTCGAGCGGCCCCGGCTCGGCATCGGGGTCAAACGATGTGGCGCTGGCGGCGGTCCACCCTTCCGGCAGCGGGATATCGAGGTCCACGTCCTTCAGGTCCAGAACCGGCTTGTCCTCATCCAGGAGACAGACATTGTAGTTGACGGCGTGGAGCGCGAGAAAGTCGTCCTTGCGGTAGAGGGCGAAACGGAGGTTCTTCCGGATCCCCTCGGCCGCAAGCAAAGGACGCGTGAACAGAGCCGGATGGTCTGGGTCCCAGAGCGTGAGCGAGCCGCGATCGCGGGCCGGGTGAGGGCCGGCTCGGAGCTGTCCGGCCGCCGGGCGACCGTTGATGGTGATCCCTTCGTCCGACAGCACGATCCGCCCGCCCTTGTCCAGGTAGTCGCGAAGCGTATCAATCTGTTGCTGCGTGAGATCGTACTCCCGGGCTTGAAGATAGATCGCCTGGAAGCCGCTGAGCCGCGCCGCGTCAACCGGCAAGGTGGCATCGAGCAGGGCGACGAAAAGCCGCTGGGTCCGGGCCAACTCGTCGTGGAGGGTGGGGCGGCCCACGGGCCGTGTGTGTGCCAATGGGTTGCTGCCCCAGAAGGCGAACAGCACGGCGGCCGGCGCGGTCGGCTGCCAACCGTCGAACAGCTCGGGGTGCCTCTTGAAGAACGCACGATACTTGGCCTGTGCCGCGTCGCTTCACATTGTAGACCTTAGCGACTCGGCCGCGCCCACGCGGGTGGACCGATACGACACAAGGGGCAACGCGTATGGCGTGGAAGTCGCCGGCTCGTTGGTCTACGTGGCCGACCACTGCGGCGGTTTGGTGATTCTTGGGATGAACTCAGGCGATCCGCCGCGCGTAGTGGGAACGCAGCCGGCCCCCGGTTCGGTGGCCGACTCGGGAGCACAGATGATCTCACTGGAGTTTGACCGGGCCCTGAAGCCTGCCACGGTCTTGGCCGAGCATTTCGACGTGCTGGCCAGCGGCGGTGACGGGACGTTCGACGACGGCAACGAGGAACCGATCCCTTTGAGCGGCTGCGGGTTTGATCCGGCGACCAATACCGTCAACCTAACGTCGGGCGCAGCGCTGATGCCGGACACATACCGGCTGACCGTGCGAGACGGGGTGCAGGGTGCCGATGGGTGGGCGCTGGACGGGGAGTTTCCGGAACGGGGAAACTCCCATGACTTTCCTTCAGGGGACAGCCTACCCGGCGGCAACTTCGTGTGTCGATTCGATGTCCTCGATCCGGCAGCCGTGTATTGGATGATCGGGACCCCCAACGACGGCGGAGGCGAGTTTGACACCGACCCGCACGACGACCCGGAGGTCATCTATTTCTCGGTGGGCAGTCCCGACCCGGAATTTCCCAGCGGTCTCGGGACCGACATCGGGCCGCAGAGGTCCGAGATCAATATCCAGTTCGAGGGCGAACTGCTCTCAGGCGGCTCCTTCGTGGTCGGCTGGACGCCCGGCGGGACGGATGAGCCGGAGCAATTCTCCGTCCGGGTAGACGAGCAACCGATCGGGGCAAGCGAAAGCCTGACTGGCCACGTCCCTTCTCGCTGGGGCACGAGCAGATTCCTCATCCCGCCACTGCAAGAGGGACAACATACGATCACGCTTCAGCACCTGACGGGCGACGGCCTAGGCTTCGATTTCCTGGCTCTGGAACCGAGGACGCCTCAAGTGGCCCCCGCAGTGATATCGATGGAACCGGCGCCCGGCTCAGTGGCCGGCTCGGGGGCACAGATGATCTCATTGGCGTTCGACCGGGCCCTGGAGTCTGCCACGGTCCAGGCCCAGCATTTCGACGTGCTGGACAGCGGCGGTGACGGAACGTTCGACGATGGCAACGAGGACCCAATCCCGTTAAGCGGCTGCGAGTACGATCCGGCGACCTACGGAATTAACTTGACGCTTGCCACAGCGCTGATGTCCGAGACATACTGGCTGACCGTGCGAGACGAAGTGCAGGGGGTGGACGGACTGGCGCTGGACGGGGAGTTTCCCGAACTGGGTAACACGGACGACCTGCCCTCTGGCGACGGGACTCCCGGCGGTGACTTCGTGGCGACCTTCGCAGTAGCAGACAAGGTGGAAATTGTCGTCGAAGCCTCGCTCTACCCGGACATCCAAGCGTAGCTGGCCACCTACATCGACGACCTGGCCGGCGAGGGCTACGTGGCGAACGTCACGCCGTTCTCGGGGACGACGCCGCAATCCCTGCGGTCCCACCTCCAAGCGTGCTGGACAGCAAGCGACAACCTGGTCGGCGCAACGCTTGTTGGCGAGCTGCCGCACGCTGATTCTTGGTTCGATGACTGGGGAGCCGACGGCTACGCGTCGCCGATTGACCTTTACTACATGGATCTCAACGGCGCTTGGGAAGACACAGACGGCGACGGGGTCTTGGACCTGCACCCAAATGACGGAAACGAGGGTCCCGAGATTTGGATCGGCCGAATCATGACGCATAACGTGTCAGATACACCCATAGAACAGTTGTCTCTCATGGAGGCGTATTTTGACCGTGCACATGCTTATCGTCTGGGGAGCCTGCAGTTTCGCGAATCGGGGATGGTCTATACGCTCCATGCTGCACGATCAGGACCGTACTCCGACCTGACCAAAGCCGAGGTCCTCTATCCCGGTGCAACAACGCTAATCATGGACAGGGAAATTGTCGGGTATGAGGACTATAGACAACGACTGGCCACGGAGAATTGGGAATGGCACAGCTTGCTCGACCATGGCAACCCGGGTGGTTCGTTACTGCCGGGACCTGAGGTCCGCGATGTCAACCCGAGAATCGGTTTCTACGACTTCGAAATCTGCAACTTCGCAGACTACAGTTACCACAGGTACGCTGCGGGTCAGCACATCTTCAATACCGACTATGGACTCGCGGCGATCGGCCATACCAAACTAGCATGGTCACCGCATGACGAGTCGCGATGCTACCAGACGCTCGCCTCTGGCGGGATGCTTGGGGAGGGACGCAAGGCTCAACTTGAGTGGCTAGCACAGGACGGATACGACGCCAATGAGGTGCGGAACCACTTTGGTGTCACAACGGTGTTCTTCGTCTTTTAGCGCGGAGTACAACGTCCCCAAGGCCCTGGTAGATCCGAATCGTCCTAACGCTATGATTGCGCGATAACTCCGGAAATCACCTCTGTTATCAGCCACGGCCACGAGTGTGTCCAGTACCCTCTCCTCACCTGTTGTTTCCAGCAAGCTCATCGCCCGAAAGTCCTCTTCCGAGTCGGCATCAGTGACTAGCGATAGCAGGTAATCCACACCGCGTGCGTCCTTGAGCGCCAAGAGCGCTTGCGAAGCCGCAAAACGCACATCAGTCACGTCGTCCCGGGTTAGATCGGCTAGCTGGTCCGATGCCAGTTGCGCCTGATTAGCCCCCAAATAGTATGCCGCCTCCACGCGCACCTGTGGCTCGCTGTCGCCGAGCGCCGCGACCAGTATTCCCAGGGCGTGGTGGTCATTCCGCAACGAGGGAAGCAACCGTGAGTCCCTCCAACTTCTTAGACACCTCGCAGCATCCATGCGGAACCGGGCTTCCGGATGTCGGAGTTGTGACAACACGAGTTGCATCCTCTCCGTTGTGGGACGACATCCAGCAACGACACCAGCGCAATGTGTGCATGTTCTCCCGTCCCATGCGTACGACCATCCGCACTTCGGGCACTTGGTCACTCCGGCATCCTCCGGTTCCGGACCGGCAGAATTCGGCATGTAACCCGGCGTGGCCATGTGGGCTCTCCTGGGAGGTTGAAAGGATCAGCGGCTCTCAAGGAGTAGTGGTTTCCGTTCTTGTTCCGGGTTGAGTGCATGTCGAATCTTCGCGCGGACGCTTTGGACGGTGGAGCCCAGATGCGATCGATACCAGTCCCGAACTTGCTGATTGGTGATTGTGCTCATGGCGGTCTGCACCATGCACACGGCCTGCTTGCCGACCAACGCCCCGATGCTCAGCACCATCCCGGTCAGCCCATGCTGGCCGCGCTCGCCGGCGAGGTTCTTGAACTTGCCGATGATCGATCCCAGAACTTCGCTGGATCCGAGTAGTCGTTCGTCACCATGTGCTTGGCAGGATTGCTTTTGGACAAGCTCCAGCAACTGCTTGCGCAGCCGTCTTGCGGCAGGGGTCGTCGGTTTCGGCAGGGCGGCGGCGAGCTCTGCCGTCGCCCGGCGGTGAATCCCTCGTGACGCACGGAGCGCTCCGTCGTCCCCACCGCCGCCAGCATTTCTGCCCTCCGCCACCGCGCCCGCCGACGGATTATAGCAGACCCCTTGTTGAATTCTCGCCGACGGCCACGCTTTCTGCAGGCAGCCCGTCCTTCAACGCCCGGGCCTTGGCCTTCCAACGGCCTCGGCTTTCACTCTGCCCCTAAGCGACCCCTACTCACGGGTCTTCCGAGGCGTCGCAAACACCACCCATTTGTCGGGGTGCGCCGCCGATACTGGATGCCCGCGCAACGTGCGTCGGTCGCCCCCCTGCCGCAGTTTCGCCAAAGGGCCCAGTTTTCGGCGTCATCGAAGTGATGGCGAGGTGCTGTATCGAAGTGATGGCGCAAAGGTGGGCGGCACCTCCGCAGGTTACGGCCCAAGTGAAAATGCCCTCGGCGGGACGGAACTCCGGCCCTAGCTTCTCGGCCCAGTGAGCGTTCAGTAGTATCATAAGCCGTTGGAGCCAACGCGATTATCAGCATATTACGCGAGGGCACCCATGGCTCATCAGGTCCTATCTGCCCGGCAGGACGGAGCCCCCCGGATTCATTGCGCCTAATCTTCGCGGCGTTGTCGTCCAAAAGAATAGGGAGCGACCGATGAGCCGGGAGGCCAAGGGCCGTGATCGGAGCTTGGACGAATATCGCGAGTATCTGGTCATGCTGGCCCGGGTGCAGTTGGATCCGCGGCTTCGGGAGAAGCTCGATCCATCGGACGTGGTCCAGCAAACCCTTCTCGACGCTCATCGGAAACGGGACCAGTTCGGGGGCCAAACCGAGGCCGAGAAGGCGGCTTGGCTACGACAGATCCTCGCCCACAACCTCGTCGACGCCCTGCGGGCCTTCGGTCGGGCCAAGCGGGACGTGGCCCGAGAGCGCTCGCTCGAGGCCGCACTGGATCAATCGTCCCAGCGTCTCGCAACCTGGCTGGCCGCAGAGCAGTCCTCCCCCAGCCAGCAGGCCCAGCGTCACGAGCGGGCAGTGCAACTGGCTGACGCCTTGGCCGCGTTGCCGGAGGCCCAGCGCGAGGCCCTGGTGCTACAGAACTGGCACGGCTGGTCGTTGGCCGAGATTGGCCGGCACATGGACCGCAGCCCTGCCGCGGTGGCGGGGCTCATCAAGCGGGGCCTGAAGCAGTTGAGAGGCCTTCTCCAAGAACCGGGGTGAGTCGATGACGCAGCAGTCGCCCGACGAGTCCGGCAGGGAAGACCGACTGAACGAGGTCCTGGCCGAGTATTTTCGGGCGGTCGAAGCCGGCCAGACGCCAGACAAGGAAGCGTTCATTGCCCGGCATCCCGACTTTGCGACGGAGCTGGAGGAGTTCTTCGCCGACAAGGAGCGGTTCGACCAGTTCGCCGGACAGTTTCAGGCGCCTGTCGGTGCGACGCCAAAGCCTGCAGAAGCGCCGTGTCAATCTCCGGCCGGTTCGGCCGACGAGCCAACCACGGGCCTCGACGAGACGGCAGTACCGCCTTCCGGCAGCAAGGTCCGCTATTTTGGCGACTACGAGCTTCTCGAGCAGATCGCGCGCGGCGGCATGGGGGTGGTCTACAAGGCACGGCAGGTCAGTCTCAACCGGACCGTGGCTCTGAAGATGATCCTCACCGGGCAGTTGGCCAGCGACGAGGACATCCAGCGGTTCTACTCCGAGGCGGAAGCGGCGGCCAAGCTGGATCACCCGGGCATCGTGCCCATCTTCGAGGTCGGCCAACACAACGGGCAGCACTACTTCTCGATGGCCTTTGTGGACGGCAAGAGCCTGGCGCGCCGCGTGGCCCAAGGCGTGGTGGAACCGCGCGAGGCGGCGGCCCTGATGAAGAAGGTGGCCGAGGCGATCGCCTACGCCCACGTGGAGGGCGTGGTCCACCGCGATCTGAAGCCGGGCAATGTCCTCCTCGTGGACAAGGACGGCACGCCGCGGGTGACCGATTTCGGGTTGGCCAAGCGGGTCGAGGGCAAGTCGGACGGGCTGACCGCCACGGGGCAGGTGCTCGGAACGCCCAGCTACATGCCGCCGGAGCAGGCCCTGGGACAAAACGCCCAGGTCGGGCCGATGGCCGACGTGTACTCGCTCGGTGCCGTTCTTTACTGTCTTCTGACCGGCAAGCCTCCGTTCCAGGCGGCCAATCCGGTGGACACGCTCATGCAAGTCGTGACTCGCGAACCGGTCGGTCTGCGGCAGCTCAATTCGGCCGTGCCTCGCGACCTGGAGACGATCACACTGAAGTGTCTGGAAAAAGACCCGGCGCGCCGTTACCGGTCGGCCCAAGAGCTCACCGACGAGCTGCAACGATTCCTCAGCGGAGAGCCGATTGAAGCGCGCCCGGTCGGCACGATCGCGCGAGCGTGGCGTTGGTGCCGGCGCCGCCCGGCTGCGGCTGCGGCACTGGCCTTGGCCGTTCTGTTGCTGGTCAGCATGATCGTGGTGCCTGTTGCCTTCTATGTTCGCGAGGCTCGTCACCGCAGGGCGCTGGCGGTCGAGCAAGAGAGAACTGTTGCAGCACTGAAGGAGACAAAACGTCAGGCAGCAACGTCGACTCTGCAACAGGCTCTGCTCATGTGCGAACAAGGCGAAGCCTCACGCGGCCTGCTCAGGTTGACCCAAGGTCTCCAGTTCGCTCAACAGGCTGAAGCCGGCGAGTTGGAAGATGCCTTTCGCTGGAATCTCGGCGCCTGGTCGCGCGAGGTCCACTCGCTGAAACACATGCTACTTCACCCTCGCTCGGTCAAGGCCGTCGCAATAGGTCCCGACAATGAGATCGTGGCAACCGCGTGCGACGACGGAAAGGTCCGCCTGTGGGATTTGAACAGCGGCCTACGCGTTGGCGTAGCGCTCGATCATCCGCGGCCGGTGACGGCCTTGGCTTTTCACCCCGAAGGAGAAACGATCCTGACGGGTTGTGCAGACGGAAAGGCCCGCCTGTGGACGGTGGCGTCGAGTGAACTACGTGAACCGAGCGTCGCACATTACGAACCTGACTCGGTACCGGCCATAGACTGGACAAAAAGCACGGGAATCTCCAGTGTAGCCTTCAGTCCCAGCGGGGACAGGTTCGTTACCGGTGGGTACGACGGGACGGCTCAGATTTGGGATACTTCCACGGGAGAGCCGGTGGGGCCCCGGCTTCGACACTCGAAATGGATTAGCACGGTCGCCTTCTGCCCACACGGCGAGACAGTGGCCGCGGGCGGCAACATGTGGAATGTGAAGATGTGGGACGCCGAGACGGGACGGCTGACCCGCACGATCTCGACGGGAGCCATTGTGTATCACCTGGACTTCCACCCCGCCGGCAAGAACATCGTGATGGGAGTTTTGCAGAGGAACTGGGCCGAGCAAAGGGTGTCTTCCACGGGCGAGGCACATGGTGACGCCATGAAACACCTGTCCGGCGTGCGGTGGGCCGAGTACTCCCCGGACGGCAGACTGGTTGCCACCGCAAGTTATGACCACACGGCGCGGGTCTGGGACGCGGCAAGCGGTCAGCAGGTCGGGGCCCCGTTGCAGCATCGGGGCGCGGTCACCAGTGTGGTGATCGGCCCGGACAATCGAACCGTGGCGACCGGGTGCGAAGACGGCGTGGTGCGGGTCTGGAGACTTGCAGGAGGCAGCAGGCTCCACACGCTCCGGCACCCTTCCTGGGTCCGGGCCGCGGCATTCAGTCCCGACGGCAAGGTCGTACTGACGGGAACGGCGGGCTCCCAGGGTAAAGACACCGTTAGGCTCTGGGATACCAGGACCGGTAAGCCGGTCGGGCCGGCCTTTCCGGGACAAGGCTGGGTGCTTGGCGCCGCTTTCGGCTCTCACGGGAAGACCGTCTTCGTCGCGGACTGCCAAGCACAAATTGTCCGCCGCTTCGACGCAAGCACTGGGAAGCAACTCGGCGCCACGCTTCCTCACGGCGATGAGATTCGGCAAATCGCCTTGAGCCCCGATGGCAAAACGCTGCTCAGCGGAGGCTGTGACTATCAACCGGCCCCTAAGGGGTGCAACGCGCGTCTCTGGGACGCCACAAGCGGTCAGCCGATCGGTCCGCCGCTGCAGCACGAGTCCAGAGTCCTTGGACTAGCGTTCAGTCCGAGCGGCAAGGAAGTCCTCACCGGGAGTCTGGACAGAACGACCCGTCTTTGGGACGCCGCCACGGGTCGCCCACTGGGTCCGCCGGTTCGCCACCGTAATGAGATCTGTGCCGTAGCATTCAGCCCCGACGGCCGCACCGTCGTCATTGGCGGAGCGGACCGCAGTGCACGATTGTGGGACGCGGCCACGTGGAAACCCATCGGCTCTCCCATGCAACACTCGGGCACGATTCGCAGTGTGGCATTTGCCGCGGGCGGTCAGGTGGTGCTGACCAGCAGCGCCGATCAAACGGCGCGCATGTGGCACACGGCAACGGGGAAGCCGATCGGGCCCGCGCTTCAACACGCAAACGACGTATGGGCCGTCGCCTGCAGTGTCGACGGCAAGATGGCGGTGACGGCCAGCAATGACAAAACCGCAAAACTGTGGGCGCTGCCACTGCCGGTGAAAGACGAACGGGAGAAAGTCAAGCTCCGGTTCGAAATCATCACCGGCATGGAGTTGGACGACCAGGGGGCGATTCTCGTGCTCGACGGGAAGTCGTGGCAGGAACGTCGCAGCCGCTTCGAATAGACCGTCCGCGCCAATCACTGACACTACCACCGGCTGATATCGGAAACCATAGACCTCGACGACCTGCGGAAAGCGGAGATGCACATGGGATTCCTTTCAAGATGGTTCGGTGGGAGTTCGCGATCGCCCGCCGAGTGCATGGAGCAGGCCAACGCCTGCATGGAACGGGGCGAGCTCGACCAGGCCGTCGCCCACTGCACCGAAGCGATCCGGGGCGACCCGAAGCTGGTCGACGCGTACATCACCCGCGCTATCGCTTGCCTGCAACTGGGCCAGTGGCAGCGGGTCGTCGACGATCTGACTCGGGCGCTTCCGCTTACAACCGATGACGACTCGCGGGCCATGGCGTTCGTGATGCGCGGAGAAGCCCGCGAGAAGCTGGGCGACTTTGACCGGGCCATTGCCGACTACGACGAGGCGATTGCCATCCAGCCCGAATCCCCCGTGCCTTACAACGACCGCGGATACGCGTATTACGGGAAGGGTGACTTCGACCGGGCCATTGCAGACTACAACGAGGCAATCCGGCTCGCCCCGGACGAGGCCCTGCCCCACATCAACCGGGCCAACGCCTTCGCCGACCAGGGCATGTACGACGAGGCGATCGCCGATCTGAGCGAAGCCATTCGGTGCCAATCGGACGACGCCGAGTTGCACTTTATCCGGGGTACCTTGTTCTCCAGACAGGATATGCACGACGAGGCCATCGCCGACTACAACGAGGTGATCCGGCTCGACCCGCAGTGCGAGCAGGCCTGGTGCAACCGAGGCACGGCTTACTGCGCGATGGGCGTCTATCACAAGTCATTGGAGGACTACGACGAAGCAATCCGGCTTGACCCGGAAGACCGACTCGCCCGCCAAGGGCGTGGGCAAACCTACCAGGCCATGAACGACTACCAGGCCGCGATTCGCGACTATGGCGAGGCCATCCTGCTGGATCCGGCTTGCACGGACGCCTACGCCAGCCGAGGATTCTGTTACGTTAATCTCGGAGAGTACGATCGGGCGATCGCCGACTACAGCGAAGCGATCCGCCTGAACCCCGAGTCTGCCCAAGAGTACTTCAACCGCGGCTGGGCTTACCTCCAGCAGGGCGACGAGGACAAGGCCATCGCCGACTACGATCAGGCCATCCGGCTGGACCCGGAATATGGCGCGGCCTACGTCGAGCGGGGCGTGGCTCAAGCGAAGAGAGGCAAGCACGACCAGGCCATCGCCGACTTCACCGGAGCGCTCCGAATCGATCCGAGCAACGCCAGCGCCTTGGTCAACCGCAGCAACGCCTACAGCGCCAAAGGCGAGTACGATCAGGCGATCGCCGATTGCACCGAAGCCATCCGGCTCGATCCGACGAATGCGGCCGCTTACACCAATCGTGGTACGGTCTACGTCAGTCTGGGTGACCACGACCGCGCCATCGTCGAATTCACCGAGGCGATCCGGCTCGATCCGGCGCTGCCTGAAGCCTGGCTCAACCGGGGCAAGTCCTGCGAGGCAAAGGGTGCGCACGACCAGGCGGTTGCCGACTACACTGAAGCAATCGAGCGATGCGAGAAGGCCTCTGCTCCGGATCGCACCAGGCTGACGCAGGCGTACTTCGCGCGGGCCGGCGCCCACCGGGCGATGGGCGACGAGGCCAACGCAGCCAGCGATGAACGCAAGGCCGAAGAGCTCTCTGAGAAAGAACGGGAATTGGCTGCTGACCATATCAATCGTGCCAGGCGTGGCATCGCCCACCTGAAGAACAGCGAGTTCCGCGAGGCGATCGACGACCTCACCGAAGCCATTCGGCTCGCCCCGGAACTGACCGTGGCCCACTACAATCGGGGTCTGGCCCACCTTCTCCTCGACGACCATGACCGGGCCATCGTCGACTTCAACGAGGCGGTTCGTCTCGACCCGGCGCTGGCCGAGGCCTGGTACAACCGGGGCGTGATCTACCAAAACAAGGGCGAGGACGAGAAGGCCGTCGCGGAGTACACCGAAGCGATCCGGCTCGACCCCAACCACGCCGAAGCCTATTCGGCTCGAGCCGAGGCCTACCGGGCACTTGGAGATGAGGCCAATGCGGTCAGCGATGAACGCAAGGCCGGCGAACTCGCTCAAGGACGTCCGGAATCGGCCCAGGATTGTCTCGATCGCGGCGACGAGCACCTGAAACAGGGAGAAGCCGACCTGGCCATCGAGGAGTTTACGGAAGTGATCCGGCTCGCGCCCCAGCACTATGCGGGCTACTTCAAACGCGGTGTTGCCTGGTTCGACAAGTGCGAGTGGGATCGTTCTCTGGCCGATCTCAACGAAGCCATCCGGATGGAGCCGGGACTGGCCTCGGCCTACTACGAGCGCGGGCTGGTCTGGTTGAGCAAGGAGGATTACGACGTCGCAATCCGCGATTTCACCAAGCGGCTCGAGTTCGACCAGAACAACACGTGTGCCTACTGTTACCGCGGACTTGCCCACCAACACAACGGCGACGCCGAGGCCGCCGCGCGAGACTTCGCCGAAGCGGTTCGTCTCGACCCGGACCACGCCGCAAGACACCTGGGCCTCGGTGAGAATTCGGAGGAGATGGAGCGACTAAGCGAAGCGATCCGGGAGTACACGATCGCGATTCGGCTCGACCCGGGGCTCGCGCCTGCCTACTGCCATCGAGGCGGAATCTACGGGGACATCGGCGAGCACGATCGGGCCATCGCCGACTGTACCGAGGCGATCCGGCTCGACGCGGAGTCCATGCCTGCCTACTTCTTTCGAGGACAGGCCCACCTCGCCAGGGGCGAGCACGAGCGGTCCGTCGCCGATTGCACCGAGGCGATCCGGCTTGCAGACACCGTTCACGCCCGAACAACGCGAGCCGACGCTTACGCCGAGATGGGCGAATGCAAGAAGGCCATCGCCGACTACACCGAGGCGATCCGGCTCGATTCCCAAAACGCCACGGCCTACCTCAGCCGCGCCTGCGTCTGCGGTTCGATGGGTCTGTGGGAACGGGTTATCGCCGATTGCGCCGATTGCATCCGACTCGAACCGGCCAACCAACTGGCCTATCGCCAACGAGCCGCTGCCTACAGCGCACTAGATGACCCGAGCAAGGTCATCGCCGACTGCACGGAGGCGATTCGGCTCGAACCTACGGATCACCTGGCCTATCTCCAGCGGGCAAGCACGTACGCCAAGTCGGGCGATCACGACAAGGCGCTCCCCGACTTCACGGAAGCCATTCGGCTTGCCCCGCAGGATCCCAGGGGCTTCTACAACCGGGGCGTCTGCTATTTCGAAAACAAAGAGTTCGAGAAGGCCATCGCCGACTACACGGAAGCCATCCGGCTCGATCCGCAGTCGGCACACTTCCCGGCCTACGAGAACCTCAGCGCGGCCTACGCTGCCAAGCGCGATTTCGACGGAGCCGTCGCCGCCTTCTCCCAGCTCATTGAACTCGATCCGAAAAACACCCGGGCTCTGGCCTTGCGAGCTCAGATGTACTTCATGCAGGGCGAGTTGGACCGGGCCCTCGTAGACTACACGGAAATCGTACGGCTCGATCCCCAGGACGCGGCCGGCTTCCACAATCGCGGCAATGTCTATGCGGCCGAGGAGGACTTCGACAAGGCCATCGCCGACTTCACCGAGGCGATTCGCCTCGACCCGCAGAGTAGCGATGGCTACTGCGAGCGAGGCAACGTGTACGCCTTCTGCGCCGAGCAGAAGGACTACGAGAAAGCCATCGCCGATTTCAACGAGGCGATCCGCCTCGATCCGGAAGGCGCCCAAGCCTACTTCTACCTCGCGTGGCTATGGTCGACCTGCCCGGAGGCGAACGTGCGTGACGGGGAGAAGGCGGTGCAGTATGCCACGAAGGTATGTGAGCTGTCGGGTTGGGAAGAGCCGACCTATTTCGACGCGCTGGCCGCAGCCCACGCCGAAGTCGGGAACTTCGCTGAAGCGGTGAAGTGGCAGAAGAAGGTTGTGGAATCCGTCGAGTATCCCGAAGAAGAAATGCAGGAAGCTCGTTTGCGCCTCAAACTGTACGAAGAGGGCAAACCCTACCGGGACGAATAGAGACGATCTCGGCAATGGACACGAAGAGACGGCCGGGCGCATAACGCCTGGAACCGTACCAGGCAGCAAGACCTTTTCGAGATACGCAATAGACCCGAGATTGAAGGGAGGAAGTCATGCGTCACGTCACCCTGATTTCCGGCGCGCTCATCCAGCTTGGCTGCCTCTTTCCCGTATCCGCGTCGCTGGTCCAAGAGGTGGGCGAGTGGGTTGCGGCCAAGACTGATGGCAAGCTGGAAGCCGACGGCAAAATCGTAGAGAGATTGCTCGCGGGCACCGTCATGGAAGTGCGGAAGGTCGAGGGCGATCGGCTGTGGGTCACACGTTGGGCTTCGGGATGGATCCCCAAAGCGGACGTGCTTTCGATCGACGACGCCGTGGACCACTTCACCCAAGCCATTCGTGAGAACCCGGCCAACGCCACGTACTACATTGCCCGTGGCAACGCCTGGGTGACCAAAGAGGAGCCGGACAAGGCGCTGGCCGATTACACCGAAGCCCTTCGCCTCGATCCGAAATCGGCCCGGGCCTACCTCTGCCGGGGACGCGCCTGGATCGACAAGGACGAACTGGAAAAGGCCATCTCGGACTACGATGAAGCCATTCGACTCGACTCGAAATACGCCGAAGCCTACCTCAGGCGGGGGTACGCTTGGGCTGAAAAGGGCGAGTACGACAAGGCCATTGCCGACTACGACGAAGTGATCCGGCTCGATCCGAAATGCGTCTGGGCATACATCGGCCGGGGTGATGTCTGGGACGAAAAGGGCGAGTACGACAAAGCCATTGCTGATCTCACCGAGGCCATCCGTCTCGATCCCGAGAATTCCGATGCCTACTGCAACCGCGCCATTGCCCACGCGAAGAACGATGATTACGACGCCTCGATACGGGATTTCAACGAAGCGATCCGGCTTGAACCGGAAGATGCAGATCTCCACTTCAACCGCGGCCGTTTCCACGACATCAGAGGCGACTACGCCGCCGCCGTGCGGGACTTGAGCCGGGCAATTGAACTGGGATTGGATAGTGCTGAAGTCTATGCCGCACGTGCAACCGCCTACCAGAGCCAGGGCGAACACGACAAGGCGATCGCCGACTTCCTCGAAGCCATCCGGCTCGACCCGAAACATCTCATGGCCCACGCGACCCTCGGCGAAGCCTACGAGATGCGGGGACAACGAGAGAAGGCGATCCCCTGCTACACCGAGGCGATCCGGCTTTTCGAGCAGACGCCCGACGAATTGCCGAAACTGTTGGCAGCCGTGCTTTACAACAATCGGGGATACGCCCGTTATCAGCTAGGAGAATTGGACCTCGCCATCGCCGACTACACCAAGGCTGTGGAAATCGACCGCGATTACGATATGCCCTACCTCAACCGGGGCAATGCCTACGGGGACAAGAAGATGTTCGACGAGGCCGTGGCCGATTACACCGAAGCCATTCGCTGCGTTCCGGACAATTCCGGGGGCTACTTCTGCCGGGGCCACGCATTGTTCATGAGCGGCAAGTACGACGAGGCGATCGAGGACTACACGAAAGTCATACAGCTTGACCCGCAGAACGCCGAGGGCTGGTGCAACCGGGGCTCCGCCCGCATGAAGAAACGCCAGTACGACAAGGCCCTGGCCGACTACGATCGAGCCCTGCAACTCGACCCGAGAGACCCCATTGCCATTGAGCAAAAGTTCGTAGCAGCGGCCAACGTCCGGCTGAAGAAACAGGGTGATCTGCCAACCGAGGACCCCGTACAGACAGAGCCGGCTCCGCCGAAGCGAAAGGTGCCACAAACTGATGAGGAGGAAGACGGGAATGAAGAGACCCCGCCGCCCTGTGCGCAACGCGTGGCGGCACGGGCAATCGTGCTCTCGGCGATCACGTACCGCGCGCACCTCGAGGACCACGCCGACAGCCCGGACTCCGAGCCGTTTCGGCGAAAGGCGCTCGCCTGGCTCGACTCGGTGGGCCTCGCTTCGGAACTTGAGCAAAAGGAGCGCAAGTTCCTGGAAACACCCGTCGGCAAGGCCGAGCGGCAGACCGTGATCGACGGACACTGGCGCAGCGAGGGCCTGGCGGTTCTCGCCTGGGCCCTGAAGCGGTACGGGCTGCCGGCCTACGACGAAGGGGTGGACATCAAAGCGGCGGCGGACGCCGTGGGCTTCCTGGATACGAAGACGGCGCGGGACCTGCTCCGATCCGCCGAGGTGCGGGCGCCCGCCGAGATCAGCCTGCTTGCCGCCCACACCACGATCGTCCACTGGCGACTGCGGCAGTTCAATCTGGCCCCGGGCCCCATGGACTACAACGGATACCTGCGACAGCACCCGTTCTCCAAGCCGTACTGGCACGACAACCTGCGGTTCGTCGACGGCGACCTGGCCATCGGCGAGTCGTCCGTCTCCCATGCGTCGGAAGAAGACTTCGAGACGTGCAGGAGCACCGCGGTGGAACGGCAAGTCGCCGCCTATTGGCTGCAAGGGGAGTGCAAAGCCTACTCCGGAGTGGATGCCTCTACCATATTGTCTGGCCTGTGAGGACGCAAAGGAAAGCGCCCTGGGAACTGGACGTGTGGAATGTGGACAGGGCTTCGAAACGAAATCCGAGCGGGCGGTCTCGAACCATCATAGACAGGAGAGTTCACAATGTCTCCGCTGCGTTTATCTTCGACGTGCCAATGCGGCAAGAGAGTCGCTTGGTTCAATCGCGACCTGTTTTCCGGGCTTTGTGGGGAGTGTGCCCGCGAAAGGGCCAAGCAACGGAAGGAGGCCAAGACGTCGGAACAAGGCGTCGCGCCGAAGGTCCTTGTGGCTGTCCTGACCGTCGCCCTGGGAATCGTCGCAGCGTACGTACGATATCAGTCTCGAATGAAGAGGTGGGAGGCGCGGGATGCCCAAAGAAGACAGGCTGAACAACAGCTTTGGGAAACGGACGGGACACCGGACGAGCGAAGTGTGGAGGATATGAACGAGGAAATCTACGACGTCTACTTCCGGCAGAACCAACGGCTTGTGCCAGTCCCGGCCCCATCGGGGCTGCCCGCGGATTCACAGCCGCAAGAGGGGGGATTCTTGGTCCCACCTCCGGAGCCAATCGGGCCGTGGTAGGCAGCCACCCGAGGGACTCGCTGACGTAGAGGTTTAGAGATTCCTGGACACGGTTACAGGACCGGTCAACGGACCACCGCGAATCGGAGGGCGCAGTCCGGCCTTCCTTGTGTCGAAGGAGTGTTCTTCCCGCTATAGAGGAATGCACGATGAGTAGCCGGCCGAGTGGCGAGTCCGATCGGGAACAGCGGCTTAACGAGATCCTGGCCGAGTACTTCCAGGCCGTTGAGGCCGGCCGGACGCCGGATGAGGAAGCGTTCATTGCCCGGCATCGCGACTTCGCCGCCGAACTGAAGGAGTTCTTCGCCGACAAGGAGCGGTTCGACCAATTCGCCGGGCAGTTTCGGCCGGCCGGATCGGCTGAAGAGCCGACCATCGACCCTGGTGCATCGTCAACTCCTCCGCTGGGCACGAGGGTCCGCTATTTCGGCGATTACGAGTTGCTCGAGGAGATCGCGCGGGGCGGCATGGGTGTGGTCTACAGAGCCCGGCAGGTGAGCCTGAACCGGATCGTCGCCTTGAAGATGATCCTGGCCGGCCAGTTGGCGTCCGAAGAGGACGTGAAGCGGTTCCAGAGCGAGGCCGAGGCCGCGGCCAATCTCCAGCACCCGGGCATCGTGGCGATCCACGAAGTTGGCCAGCACGAGGGCCAGCACTACTTCTCCATGGACTACATCGAGGGGAAGAGTCTCAAGGAGCTGGTCCGTGAGAACCCGTTGCCGGCAGAGCGTGCGGCCGGGTATGTCCGGCAGATCGCCGAGGCGATCCATTACGCCCACGAGCACGGCACCCTGCACCGCGACCTAAAGCCGTCCAACGTGCTGATCGACGCCGCCGACAGCGTCCGAGTCACCGACTTCGGACTGGCCAAGCGGGTCGAAGGCGACAGCGATCTGACCGCTACCGGTCAAGTCCTGGGCACGCCCAGCTACATGCCGCCCGAGCAGGCCGCAGGCAAGCTGGAAGAGGTGAAAGAGACGGCCGACGTCTACGCCCTGGGGGCCATCCTCTACGAGCTGTTGACCGACCGGCCACCCTTCAGGGCCGACACGCCGTTGGACACGCTTGTGCAGGTCCGCGACAACGAGCCAGCCAGCCCGCGGCTGCTGAACCCGAAGATCCCTCGAGACCTCGAAACGATCTGCCTGAAGGCTATGGCCAAGGAACCTTCTCGGCGTTATGCCACGGCCGATGCCTTGGCGGAAGATCTTCGGCGGTACCTCAACCAACAACCGATCAAGGCTCGGCCGGTGGGCAAGGCCGAGCGCCTGTGTCGCTGGTGCCGCCGCAACCCCTTGGTGGCTTCGTTGACCACGGCGGTTGCCGTTTCTCTGCTGCTGGGAACGGCGATCGCAAGCTACTTCGCCGTCGACGCCCGTCGCGAAGCGGCCAGAGCGCGGAAAAACGAGACGCTGGCGGAGACCAGGGCTGAAGAGGCGACGAACAATCTCGATTTGGCCCGCCGCCGTTCGTACATCTCGGACATGCGTCTGGCCCAGCGGGCCTGGGAAGACCTTCAGATCGGCCGGCTGGTGGAGCTGCTCGACGGCCAACTCCCCGAACGGACCGGCGGCACGGACTACCGCGGCTTCGAGTGGTACTACTGGCAACGAGTCCGCAACTCGCAACTCCGCTCGCTCGAGGGCCACACGGCCGAAGTGACCAGCCTCGCCTTCAGTCCGGACGGCACGCGCGTTGCCTCCGGCAGCGCGGACAAGACGGTCAAGCTCTGGGATGTGGCCACGGGGGAAGAGATCCTCACGCTCAGCGGGCACACCGGCTCGGTGACCTGCCTGGCCTTCAACTCCGACGGCACCCGAGTGGTCGCGACGTGCGAGGGAGCGATCAGAGTGTGGGATCTTCCCGACGGCCGGGAGACACTGAGTTTGGAGCCGGGAGATTGGGAGACGGTCGCCAGTATCGCCTTCAGCCCGGACGGCAAGCTGCTGGCTGCGGCCGACGGCCAAGTTGACGTGTGGCCGGGCTTCATTCGGTTCTGGGACGCCTCCACCGGCGCTCAAGCCCTGGAACCGATCGAGATCGAAGACGAGGGCTTGGTGAACGTGGCTTTCAGCCCGGATGGGCGCCGATTGGCTTGGGCAAGCTGGAATCAACTGAGTGTCTGGGATTTTGCCAGTCGGCGAGAGCTGTTCAGCTTCCGCAAAGACCAGGCCCCATCCATGCCTATCTTCAGTCCGGATGGCAAGCGGCTGACTGCAGGTTCCACGTACTCCTCCGGGACTGCCCGAGTCTGGGATGCCGACAGTGGCAAGGAAATCGCCAAGCTTGAAAGCGACGCCGAATGGATTCAGCCTCTCGCGTTCGGCCCGGACGGCACACGGATCGCCACTAAGAGTGGAGATCTTGGCGAGGCCAAGGAGGCAAAGATATGGGAGGTGGACAGGCGCCGGGCAGTGTTCAGCCTGAGGCTTCCAGGTGGCGAACGCTGGCCCGTGGCCTTCAGCCCGGACTTGCGACAGGCGGCGGCAGCTTGGGGGCAGAAGGTGAGAATATGGGATGCCACGGGCAATCCGGAGGTCGTTGCTTGTGGGCGCGGTGGCGACGACATCCACTTCAGCCAAGACGACCGCCGGCTGGTGTCGGCTCATGGGGACGGAACGGTGAGAGTCTGGGACACGGCCAGCGGACAGGAGCTCGTCAAGCTCGGTCGGGAGACGCCCAGCGGTGGCACGGACACGAGTGTCGAAGGCGTGGCCTTCGGTCCCGGTGAGGAGTGGCTGGCAGCAGCGCAGGGCTTCGAGGTAATCCTGTGGGACCTCTACTCCGAAGAGAAGCTCCTCACGTGGAAAGAGCCCGAGGTCACCGACGAAGACGACGCTTACACCTGTCGACACGTTGGCACCCTGGCCGTCAGCCCGGATGGCCAGTGGTTGGCATTGGCCTTCCCGGCACACATGCCCGGTATGCCCGGAGAGGTCAGACTCTTTCGCATTCCGCCTCTCCAAACTCGGCGTGGGTCTCGCGAGCCGGTCGAAACCGCGGACGGCAAGCCTCCAGGAACGTCGGGAGACCTTCGGACGACCGGTGTGGCTCGGTCGGACACCGACCACAGCGTAGTGAAGACCGGCCACAATCTGACCCTCTTCCTCACGCTCAAAGGACATGAAGGTGCGGTCACTGACGTCGCCTTCAGCCCCTGCGGCACGTACCTCGCCTCGGCCAGCTACGACGGGGTCGTGAGAATCTGGGACGTGCCCTCGGTGGTTTCGTTGTCCGCCGATCGCCGAGACGCGGGCTTGGACCAGAAGCAGATCGACAAGTTGCTGGCCGGGCAGGCCCGGATGCTCGCCGGGCATCAGAGCGGCGTGAAGTGCGTAGCCTACAGCTCGGACGGTAAGCTGTTGGCATCGGCCAGTTTGGACGCCACGGTAGGGATTTGGGATGCAACCACCGGTCGACGAATCCGCGTGCTTCGAGGGCATACCAAAGGGGTCGACCACGTGACCTTCAGCCCCGACGGGAAACAGGTAGCCTCCAGCGCCGGTTCGTTCACGACCGAGTCGAAGGTATGGGACGTGGCCAGCGGCCAGGAGTTATTGACGCTGAAAAACCGCGGCGGACCTGTTGCATTCAGCCACGGCGGCAAGCGGCTGGCCGTGGGTGGTGCGATTCTGGATGCCCGACCTCTGACCGATGAGATTCGGCTCGATCGCGAAGCAACGAGCCTGTATCGTCATGCTCTGCAGACGCCGCTGCGGGACGAGGAGGTCGCCAAACGCGCCTTCTATCGCGAGGCGGCCGGCCTTTACGGCTACGAATCGCACACGCCGCTGTTCCGGGAGGACGTCGCCGATCGGATCCGCCGCGACGGTACGGTCAGCGATGCGGTGCGGCAAGAAGCTCTCCGCATGGCGGAGCATTTTCGCACGGATCATCCCCGGCTCCGGAAGGCAAGTTGGGCGGTGGTCCGACGCTCGGGCCTGGCGGCCGAGGAGTATCGCGAGGCGCTTCCCTGGGTCGAAGCGGAGAGCCGTGAACATCCCGATGAAGGTGACCATCTCGTCAAGCTCGGCATAGCCCAATACCGCGTCGGCGATTACCAGAAAGCCCTGGCCACACTCCAGCGGGTCTACGATCTGATCCCGGAAAAAGACGAATCGGAGGAGTACGGCAAGTCTTACGGCAAGATGGTCGACGGTGAGATCGTCGAGATACCGGAGGAGGAGGCAGACGACGAGTCCATGGAGTTTTGGAGCGTCCCGGAGTTGCCAGAAGGCATGGACCTCTGGGCCGTCCCGGCCGACCTGGCGTTCCTGGCCATGACGAAGCACCAAATGGGCCGGAAAGACGAAGCTCGTACGCACCTCCAGGGGCTTCGCGATTTTCTGAAGGGCCTCGAAGACTATTGGGATCAGGGCTATGCCGAAGACCCTCGACCTTTCGCGCGCGAAGCGGAAGTGTTGATCGATGGAGATCAAAGGCAACCCGAATCTTAAGACTCGAATTCCACGCAAGGAGTACCTCATGGGCCTTCTCGACAAGCTCTTTGGTGCGGGGGCGAAGTCAGCCGAGCAGTGGTGGCAGGAGGGGCGGGCCCTGGTTGACACGGAGAGGTACGATCAAGCGATCGCCTGTTTCAACAAGGCCCTCAAGCTCAATCCGCGCGATACGGCCAACTACGCGGAACGGGGAAATGCCTACCTGCTCAAGGGTGACGCCGACGCGGCCATTGCCGACTTCACACAGTTCATTCGCCTTTTCGGCGCCTCGGAAGACCAGGGGCCAGCGCCATCCTTTGAATTCGAGGTCGAAGAACTCGGCGACGTGACCGTCGTGACCTTCACGAACGACAAGCTTACTGATCTGGAGAGCCTTCAAGAGATCAGCGAGCAGGTTTCCAGCCTTGTTGACGAGCTCGGCCGCAAGAAGATACTTCTCGACTTATTGAGCCTTGCACGGCGAATGAACTGTTTGGAGTGGACATGCGTACCGTAGTGTATGAGACCGAAAGGAAGCGCAGCCGAATTGGAGGCTCGCCGGCGGTTGGCAGGGAAGCTGCTGC
>Ga0180438_10000949_pt1 | contig 52769 bp, 71 predicted proteins | sample SS_ome_12_FD_132455 | JGI IMG/M metagenome (GOLD analysis project Ga0180438, IMG submission 132455) | Hypersaline lake sediment archaeal communities from the Salton Sea, California, USA - SS_3_D_2 metaG | ecosystem: Environmental > Aquatic > Non-marine Saline and Alkaline > Hypersaline >...
GTCGCTCATTGGTTTGCTACTATTTGATGCGTGCTTTTTGTCGGCCAATTTTCCCTCCCTGCTTTAGCCACCTCGATAGCCTCCTTTACGGATTCGCCTGTTGCGGTCTCCAGCGGAACGAAAACCCACCCGGGCGGGCATTGGCTAATGTGCTCTTTGTGCGCTACGAAAACACCGAGATGCGCACCGCATGCAGCAAATCCGCCGACTTTAGCCAGGTATTCATGATAGGCCGTTGTTTGCATTTGGCAATTACTCATTAGCGTTCATCTCCATCGCCGTGTATAGTGCCGCGCTGCCTGCGGGCGGCAAGTATGGCTATGTTCCCCCGAGCCACATCGCCCATATTGAGTCCCAGGTCAACGCAAAGGGCAGCTATATACCAAAGGACATCACCCAACTCCTTGGCTATCTGGGTGCGCCGTTCGCCTGTCACATGGCCGTCATCGTCGCGGAAGATCTTCTTGACCTTGTTAGCAACCTCACCGGCCTCCCCGGCAAGGCCGAGTGCCGGGTAGAAGATGCGGATACTATCCGGGTAGACGGCCGTCCGGGCAGCGGCAGCCTGATAGTCGTCGAAGGTGCGAATCATTTTTCTACCTCATCTCTGAATTGTTCCCAGGCTTCGTACGCTTTCGCCATCCCGATCCCCCAGCCCTTTCCGTGATTGCCAATCTGATCGTACTCCCAAGCGTGTCCCCACTCATGCACTAAAGTGTCGAGTTGCCTATGCCTGGGATCGCGCTTGCGAATACATACGGTAATTAGGCCACTATCCGACATGCTCGTTGAGCCGTCGTCTTTCATGTCGACGCGACGAACAACTACGCGATGCTTTAGCGGCACTGTGCGCTTCAGGTGAATCACAAAACGTTCAAAGCAATCCACTGGGCAACCTCACTTTCTTGGGAGAAAACGATAACGCATGACAACCAACAGCGCCGCGGTATTGCCGGTATAGCTCACCAGTAGCCAGGGCACCCAGCCGCACTGCAATGGGATTGCAATCAGCATGCTCACGCCTCCGACAAGCCACACCCAGAGCATGCCGGCAGAAAGCCCGTTACCGTGCCCCCGCCGCCAGCATTGGACAGCTTGCGGAATCGCGCAAACACTGTAAGCAAGGGCGCCGAGCCATCCAAGGAGTGTAGCAATCATGCCGCTTCCTTTCTCATCCATGGTTGCCAGTACATGGGCCCAAATAGCCTATCAAATTCCCTTGTGATATAATGTGAAGTGTTAAAATCGTGCAGGGAATTCCATGGCCTCGGTACGAGAATCGCCGAACCGCCCGCCTGCCGGAAGGCTTGCACATTTTTATCCGTATCGTCAATTAACAGGGCATTCGGACTCGCACAGGCATACTTAGAAGTTCCAATGAAACATTGCTCCTGAAGCCATTGCGGAAGGTGGGTTCGTATCCATGCTACTTTCGCCGAGGCAACATGATTTCCGACTTTCCGCGGGGCTGCGGTCAGAATGAAGATGTTCTCTTGGCCGACAAGCGTTTCACACAGGGCGAGCAGCCAAGAGAATTCCTGCGATTGCGGGACAGTAGCCCAGAATTTCGCTGGGAGTATATTCCAGAAGGTTGCCTGCGTGAAGACAAACGCCTTCTGTAATGCGTTGGCTGCGCGGATAATATCGAATCCCCATGCGGAATCGTACTTGCCATAATCGAATTTTTCTACGGGGCATCCGACCCAGCGAAGGGCAGATAAGGTAAACGTATTGAGTACGTCGTCCAAATCGAGAAAGATCTTGGTTGGTCTCATGCGGCATCTCCTTTTGGGGGGAAATCAATAAATGGCGCTGAGCCACCAAGCAATTCGTGGAGACACCCCATTGCGTTAAAGATCACTCCGCATAGCGCTTCTTCTTTGGTAATCTCGTGGCGATCTTTCATGTCGTAGCGCCTCCAACCGCGATGGAGAAACCAGACATCGAAGAAATGCCTAAAGAGTGATTTGACATACTGCTCGATCGGAATGCCCTTTTGCCAATTGTCGGATTCTCGCATTTCTCCGTTCGATTGCTTCCTGTGCTCGTGCATGTATTGCGCATAGCGCTCTAATGCTATCGGGCTTAGAAAACCTTCAAAATCCAGTTTGTCATTATCTGAGTCGCGCGTTGCGCCTGACTCGAAAATGCGAATCGCATCACTTTCTTTGTTACTCACGCTGCTCTCCTTTTTCTGAATCGAGATTTGTGGTATCGTTCTTTCGTGCCGCAAGGCATGATTTCGTGATAAGGAATGCCGTCCAGGATGAGTGCCGCGGATAGAATTGGTCGTTCCTTGCAGTGTTTCCCGTAAGCAAATTGCCAGGCATCCACATCAATCCCGCACCCTACGTCGATTGAAAATATTCGCTCGCGAGGATTCGCTCGCCACTTGATTCCTGCTCGTGCATGACAATGCCCCATCACTGCTGGCATGAGCATCTTCCCGGCCAAGTTCCACGCTGGATGGATACCACCTTGGTCTGTGCCATGGCAGAAGTAGGCTCCATCAAGAACATGCTCATATTTCCACAGCCAACCTTTGGTTTCCCAGGTTTCATTGAAATTGCGAATGTAAACGGCTGGAATATTGGATTTTTCAGCTAGCCTCAATACCCTATCATCGTGGTTTCCAATGCATACATATGCTTTGGGAAACGCTTCGTACCACGTCTTAAGGCATGACTTGGCTAGTGTGTATTCGTCAGTCGCTCCAGGGCAATTGGGGTTCTTGACGTGAAAGCTGATTGCATGATGATCTACCACATCACCGATGAAAACGACTTTATTGCAAACCCACTCCTCATACAAATCACGGCAGAATGATAGGTACCCCGGGTGCGCAACTGGTGCGTGTATGTCTCCAATTACCAGTATTCTCATATTTGCCCCTACTACTTGAGCCTCGTCACAGTTAGTACGACTCTTGGATTGTCTCGGTCGACACGAAAACTAGGCGGCAATTTACGCATATGCTCCGAGTCGTCATCTTCCACGAGCCCGGCATCTACGATACCATCGTAAGCTGGCTTGATTGATACCATGGCATTCTCATCATCATGCCGTCCCCTGCGCTTGTAATAGAAAGCTGATGCCACTTCGACTTTCAGCCAAGGTGCTGATTCAATTTCCTCTGCCTCCATGGCTTCTTTCGCTAGCCGGCGGAACTTCGCCGTCGCTGAAGCCTTGGCAAATCGGCCGCGAATAGTTGCCTGCGCCACATTGGGCGATAGCACCCGGGGCGGTAAGGGCAGCACAATTATTGCTGATTCGGCGTGCATTCCGCTTGCTTTCGATGGAGGATGTAATGCCGCCGCGACCAGAAGCGCGTAGTCTTGCCGTCCGGCTTACGAAAGAGGTCTTCTGCCTCAAGTAAATCAGCAAGGAGAGCGTCGCGCCCTCGCCCATTAAGCCATCGACTCTTGCGCGTTAGTTCCCGTTTTACACATCCCCTCTGTCCGGCTTGGTCAACTACATCCAGGAGCCGCCGCTTGTGACGTTCGATTTCGCTCTCGGTAATATCACCAGCATGCAGGGAGAAGTCTCGTAAGAGGAACCTCATCAAGCGACAGGCGAAATCCGCATGGGCGAATGTAATAATTGGGTTATCGGGATTGTCACTGACTGCCAATATTAGCGCAATCTTCCTGGCGTTCTCCTCGCCCTTCGCCCAAAGGCATTTTAATTCCGGATTATCACGACCGTACGCAATGCAATCGTTATCGAAAACGATGAATCGTTGTTTCGCTTCGGTATCCACAGAAACAACGAGTTGAATGGGGTCTGCCGCTTGGTACTGCCCGGCTACATCGTAATTCAATAATGTACCAACTGTGTGTCCCCCATCAGGTTCGATGATACGCTGCCGCCAAGCTCGCACCTGAGTCACGAGAGATTCCGGTATGGTTTCTTCTTCTGTTTGAGGATCACGCGATTTAACGGGGTCAGAACCAGCATAGAATACAAGGCATCGCGAAAGCCACCCATCCTGTAACTCCTCAGGCGAGAGCCCCTCATGGAAGCGCCCCGGAGACGAGAAGCCGTAAATGCAACAACAAGGTTGTATAAGCTTCCTCTGGGTATCGCCATCCTTGTACTCACGACCCTTGTATACAGATTTGGCAGACGAGTACAACTTCATTAGTGTATAAACTGTTCGGGCGGTATGGTTAGCTCCCGGATTTTTGAGGGCATTCAAGAAATGCCCTAATTCATCCCAGAGAAATAGAGTAGCGGGGTGCCTCTCAAGCCGCGATTCGATTGCCACATCGCTAGCAAGATCATCCCCCCCCAGAAGATCGCTACACCCAGCTCGCTCGCAAAGCCTACGAATCTGATAGGGGGCATGATCCTTCCCCCATGAACTGCCGGCAATTCCCATGCAATAGAGGTTGGTACGCAACCGGCCCGCGCGGACCTTGCGTCCATAAAGCGCCCCGAGAAATGCCAAGGAACACCCAAGAGTAAGGAGTGGCTGAGGTTTCAGTGCCGTGCGATTGATCCAGGAACACAATTCCCCCAGTAAACCAGTAGGCTGGGTAAGAAAAGCCAACTCGCGTTGCCGCTCCTCGGGGTCCTCCTGCTCCTCTTCTTCCTCCTCCACGAAAGGCCGCTCAACTACGGGCTTGATAAGCTTAGCCTCCTCGACGGCAATTAACTTCTGAATTGCTTCAGGCGTATAAAGGCACGGCTGCTCAGTATACTCCTGGCTGTCCAGGAGCCACCCCACTGGCTTGTCGGAATTGAACTTTTGAGCTTCGCTGATTTTGCGTCGGAAGTCCTTGAGTTCCCTTGGGTCATCCAAGTCCCACGGCGGATCGCATCTCGGATTGAATTCGTGTGCAAGCAAATCGAACGCCTGCGCTTCCGATAGAGCGAATCCACGCACCATGAAGTCTGCCGCTCGCAGGAGCTTATCATGCCCTCCACACCCCTGGACGGCAGGATCGCACGTTGCAAGGTAGGCACTAGCCCGACGGAGAACGTCGCTGTCCACAACATGAGTGGAGGGTAAGACTAATGGCGGGGGAGGGGAGGATTTTGCTTTCCCCTGCGGACGCAGGCAATCCGGGTACTCCGCTAGCTCGCATTCCCAGGGGGCACGTTCCTGAATCCACTCGTATCGGCCTCCGTTGGGATGAATCGACGGCGTGAGCACCACGTAATATCCGGTTGACCGAATATCAACGCCCGGCAGAAAGTTATTCTTATTGGCAGGCGGAGTATTAGTCCGGAAGAACAGATGCGCCCCGCCGCGGGGGGTAAGCTGCTTGACGGTCTCCGGTAAATTGTATTTCGAGAGGGAATCCCAGCCATTTGCCCTGTCGGATACATCAATGTCCACGACATAAATACCGCTCGGTTCCCCGCAGGCCACGGCGATATTTGCGTCGGGCATGCGTCCCCACCAGTCGCGGATCAGGTATTCATTCTTTGTCGCATCCTTGACGCCATGCTGCGTTGCTGGAGTCTTCTGCCCCGGGGAACACGGGAAGATTGCCCAGCCTAATTGCGCGTATTTCAACGCCCATTCGAGATGGTTCATGCTGCTTTCTCAAGCTCCCGATTATAATCAATCACCCTCCAGTATTTTCCGTCGCGTTGCACCGTGATTGTCTTCGTGTATTCCTCTAAAGTGGGAACCGTAAGGAGATTAGAGAGGGCTTTATCAACGGTAGCCCCTTTCGTAAGGAGTAGACTACAGCGCTTATGCCACCAGCGCTGGGCAATTTCCCCGGCCTTCCCTGGATGATCCAGGCATACCCACTCCCGGAAGATACGCAAGCCGCAGCGGTAACGCACCAGGAGGCTATCTGGCTTGCCAGGTTTACAGTGGCGGCTAACCATGACGCCATTAACAGCGTGTGTTTCGGGCGCATTTGAAAGGATGGAACGATCGGACGCCTTGTCTCCGTGCATTCGGCGTTCACGTTCCTCCTGTTCGAGCCGGTCAAATTCCTGCTTGGGAATTTCCCAGCCACACTGCGGACACCGCCTCACTGCGCGAGAAAAAGATTCTCGACACTGGCCACATACAGCAAGAACGGTAGGCTGGCCGCCAAGGAGATCAATTGGTCCGTGCTCATCAATGCATCCTGCGAAGTCAAGCACCAAACAATCGTGCTTATCTGGGTGCAGCCGCAAGCCACGCCCCACCATTTGAGAGAATAGTCCAGGAGAGAGAGTGGGACGCAAGAGCACAATGCAGTCGACACAAGTTGCGTTGAATCCTTCAGTGTAAACGTTGACGTTGCATACTGCGTGAAGTCGTCCCGCTTTGAAGTCATTTCCGATTTGCCTCCGAAGTTCGGGTTTGGTTTTGCCGGTGACAGCGGGGGCACAGATACTATGACGACGAAGTTCTTGTGACACTGCCTGGCAATGCTCGACATCCACACAAAAGAATACGCTTGACTTCCGTTTTTCGCGATTGATAATGCTGACTGCTTCGTATACGGCGCGTTGAACCAAGTTGTGTTCGTTAGTAATTTTCGACAACGACGACGTAACATACTCTCCTCCTCTGCGCTTAACTCCGTGTAAGTCCGGTGCCACTTCTCCCACTTTCGATCGCAGCTCGCACAAGAATCCGTCCCGAATGAGGTCGGTAACTGCGGCTTCATAACACACCTCTTGAAGCAAGTGATCCTTATGGCAGATGGGGCCCGTGCTCATCCGGAAGGGAGTTGCAGTCCAGCCTATGACGCGGAGTTGTTCATTCCAGCGTCGACAGCCCTTCAGGAAGGTGAGATATTTCCCTTCGCCGCTATGCGGAATACGGTGAGCCTCATCGACCATGATAACATCGAACGGTGCGAAGTCCCCTGATCGTTTGTAGATCGAGTCGATCGAAGCAAAAAGAATGGAAGCATCCCAATCCTTTCGCTTCAGGCCGGCAGAGAAGATCCCAATGTCATTCGCGAGCCTAAAGCCCTCGCGATGCTGCACCTCCATGAACTCGTCGAAGTTTTGCTGAACTAGCTCCTTCCGATGCGCCAAGACTACACACCGAAACCCCCGGGTCTTGGCCTTCCAACCTTGAATTGCCCAGGCGATCATTAACGACTTGCCGCCCCCCGTCGGTACGACGACGCACGGATTGGTATCCTTAGTGCAAATATGCCTATGCAAGGCAGAAAGACCTTCAGCCTGGTAGGGTCTGGGATTCATTTGAGTGAAATATCCGGGCCGCGTCTGTAGATTTCGATTCCCAATTCTTGGAAGATTTCTCGACGCAACTTCGCATCGCGAGAGGACAATACGCTGGATCGGTATCCCAGCTCGCGATTGATCGCAACCGCCGAGGGGTAGATGCCGTGCTCGTGTAAGCTCACAATGGTTGCACGCAGCCTCGCAGCATGCGCCTTACCTCCGTATTCTTTGAATCGGCGAGGCTGAGCAAGGCCATGGTGTTCCAGGTTTTCCCACGTTTCGATCCCTTGCTGGATTAGATACCGCGCTCGCTGGTAGTGATGGAGACACAGGCCACGAGCATGCGGGGAAGTGGAGCAATCACGTATAAGGCAGCGATTCCTCGGTGAGGATTGCGCCGGCAGGAACTTGAACAGGGGTGCTCTCACGGATGGTGCTGCTCTCGTATTTCCGCTTGCTTAGTCTGGAGATCCACGAATAAGGCCCGGCCGTGATGGTACTCAGCCACGCTGTACTCCGGTTGGTTCGAAACTGCAATTGGTTTTTGTTCGCTAAACTCCTCCGCAAAAACCTCGCGCCAAGCAGCGGCTATTTCGTCGTAGTTTGCCCTACCTTGCCACACCAAGCGAACATCAGAGTGGGAGTACACTGCTGAAATCATATCCGGCTCACACTGGACAGCCGCCCCGAAAGTTTTCTTGAGCGATTGCAACAGCGAATTATCAAGCATCACCAGGGGAAGGCGCCGTAATTCCTCAGTCGTGTAGGCACCGTCTTCTTGACCATGCGCCCAAGCTCCGCCGGTATTATCCTCGAAGTCGATAACGGTACGTCCTTTCGGGTCCTGGTACGACGTTACTGGATGAGCATTCACAATCAGGTCGGGTACGACTAGATGACATTCGCAAGCTCGCTCCTGCTCCTTGAGGCTTAGCCCCTTTTGGTGCAGTTCACATCGCCAGTGAGCGTTGCCGTCCAGGGTGGGGGTGGCATGGCAGCATTGTCGGCAGGATATGAATGGAATTGGCAATGCGGATTGCGCGAGACCGTGGCAAAGTTCTCTGGCGTCACAGAGCTTACATTGCCAGAAATCCGGCCGTTCCGAAGTCCGTGGAGGCGGTACCGTGGCGAAGATTATCTGTTCAGCACGCCTCAACAGCACCTCGGCTTCAGTTTTATCGTATCGGATACGCTCCGTATAGATTTCTTCCGTGTCCTTGTTCACGGCGACGTAGAGCGCCCTCTTCATTCCAGTGAGGTGCATATACATCATCATCTGGATGTAATGCTCAGGCTTTGCCTCCCAGACTCCCACCTTCTGGAGCTTCCGCCACGACTTTGCGTTGTGTGTCTTAATTTCGAGCACATGCCAAGTCTTTGGAGCCTCGGGCACTCCGAGCACAGCGCCGTCTAACCGCCCAGACAAATGCCCACCGAGAGCGACCACCCTGAATTGCTTGCCCGTTGCCTCATCAACCTCATGTACCTCACAGCCGATTGCGCGTAAATCCGCTATCACACGAGGCTCCTCTAGGTTTCCGCGATCAAACAAGCGATACATGCGTCCTGGAAATTCAGCACGAGTGCAATGGCGAAATTCATACCAGAGCGCCCGGTCGCATTTACCAAGACGTGAAGCGCCAAGGGTGTTGACATTCCAGCTTTTGGCCACTCCCTCCCGTCGCCAATGTTCGTAGATTGCCAGAGTGGTCTTGGAGTCCTGCGGTAAGGCTTCTTTCAGGTTGGTCATTCAGATTTTCCTACTATATTGACGGGGGCATCGTAAGCCTCAGTAAGAGCCGCCTGGAGCACATGGCATCCGAACTGAATCTCCTCAGCCCTGACTCGAATGTTTTGCAATACTACCTTCGCTTCCTCGACTGCCTGCTGATAAACCATAATCTTCTCCAGGTACCCTATTTCGACTGATTTTGAGGATGCCAGTTGCGCATGTAAGATTGGAAGGAGCGATCGTAAATCAGCTACTTCATTACGGCTACTACTTAGTTCGTAATGCAATTGCTTCAATTCCTGCCGTAGGAATTTCCGGGCTAGCTGACGCAGAAATTGAGACACGTAGCGGCGCGACTTAGTTAGAATATTCATTCCGGTACCCTGAGTGTGATTTATGGCTATATCGCTTAGCCGCAAAGAAGAAGACAGAGCGGCGCCTGCCCCGACGCGCCGCCCTGCCGTGTGAGAGCTACGCCGCCGACTTGGGTCGATCCCAGGGGGCGACGTACGGCTGCCCAGCAGCCGATTGCGCAGGCTGTTGCTGAGCAGGCTGTTGCGCTGGAGCTTCCTGCGCAGGCTGTTGCTGCGCAGGCTGTTGCTGAGCCCCCTTGGGAGCCGAGTAAGTCCGCACGACATTCTGCCCTTCCTTGACTTTGACGCGCGCGACAACCTGCTTCTGAAGCAATTCGTCGGTGTCCTCAACCTTGCCAGCCCTCGCAGCCTGGCAGAGCGCGGAAAACTCCCCGCGACCAATCGCTTCCGCCTGCGTCGATTGGTTCGCGATGTTGATATTATGCCAAAGTTTCTGGTTGCCGAATTCGCCGCCGAGTACGACGAGTTGAACTGCCAGATAATACCCCGTACCTGCTCTGGTCTGTTTCAGTTCTATTTTCTCGACTTCGCAGGGGTAATCCCCAGGCGGGAGTACCGGAAAATCCTTGGCCGGCTCATGCGCTGCCGGATCAAAACCTTCCCCGAAAATGCCCCTCAAATCTGCCATTTACCTCTTCTCCTCTCTTCTGTTAGGAACTCATTGCCTGACTTACAGCACCCATAAACGCTTCCCATGACAGCGGTAGCTCGTAGGGCAAACGCCCGTATACGCCTCGGCCACCACCTGGATGAGCTGGACGCTTTTGCGTGAAAAGGAATCGCTGCCCCCCGGAAATATCCATACCGAGATGCTTCTCCTGGCCAAAACCGATATCCTCCTTTTTGACTACGACTTTCGTGTTACAAAATAGAATGCAATCCGCCCAGCGATACAAGAGATTCGCCGCCCTCGCATCGAGGTCAAATTGGTACTGATCGTAAGAAGGCCCAGCCGGGTCGTCGAATCGCTTGACCTTGACATGGCCGATGACAATCGAAGCCATGTTTCGCTCAGCCCGTAACGAATCAAGCCCCGTTAGGACTGTGCGCCACCAAGTCAATGCTTCCGTATATCCCTTCGCGTAGCCGCCACCGACCTTTTCAATCGACGAGGCATTGCCATTCTCCTGACAGGTTTTCTGCCACACGAGTGATTCAAAAGCAGAAGCGCTATCCAAGACGAATGTAGCGTAGTCATGCTCCTGAGTGTATAGAGACACGATAACATCGAGGGTGTCTTGGTACTGTTGGGCCGGAGGAAATTTCGGAACCGTGAATTCGTCAATCCCCTCTTCGCCGCGCACCGGAAGGATAACGGGACGATTCGACGAAGCCGCGAAAGTGCTCTTACCAATCTTCTCGACACCCAGTAAGAGTATTCGCGGTGGGCGCGTAATTGCATCAGTGCGAAGTGACGAAAGATCAAATGCCATCGTTTCCCTCTCGGATTTCGATACGAAAAAATTCCTCGTCTGCGTTGTCGGAAATCATGGTTGCCACAATGTCCGCAAGCAACGCCTCAAACGATTCGCCTGGACCGCCTTCACCACGTTCCTCAGGCCACCCCGGGAAGGTAATCTCCTCGACCGTACCGAGGTCGGCCTCGCCCGTCTCGGTCACTAGAAAGACATGCGGTCTCATTCCTCCTCTCCTGTATCTGTGTAATACGGCTCCCCGGTAATCGCCGAAGCGAGATTATCGAACGATTGGGCGAGAGTCTTCAGGGACCGATAGAAATCTTGTCGAGTTGCCTGAAGCGCCTCCAGGAAGCTCTCTCGTTCTTGCGGCAATGCGCGAGTCAGAAGATACCAGAGGGCCCAGCCGAGAATCGCCAAGGCTCCTCCTTGGATTGCGAGAGCTTCGACGATTGAGGCTGCAATTAGCATGTTACTTTCTCCGTGCCAGACAGAGGGCATGCCGAAAGTTGTATGCGCGACTCCAGCCCCCAAGCGGGGTAATTACGACATAGCAAGGCACCCTATCAATGCGGTAATGATCTACCAAATCTGGCACATCGTCGACATTGTAAGTACGTATGTATCCGCCTTCGCGCTTGTACGCCTTGACTAATTCGGTCTCGCATTTGCACATCTTGCACCAAGGTGCAGAGAAATACAGAATCCGATAAGTCGGCCTCGGTCGTTGGCATCCCAGTAAGATTGAGCACACTAGCGCCAACATGCCCGCGGCAATAATGAGACAGATGAGATGTTCAGTCACAGTCACGGAGACGCGCTTCATAATTTTCTCCTCCGCCAACCCTGGGCTCGCGCACTCGTCCGGCGCGAGCCCAGGGTACCAGCTCCCCCCTCGCCCTATTCCTCGTCAGCCTCAACCTCTGCGAGTCTCGCCGCAACATAGGCTCGCCCCTCGTCGGTCCTCAGCTTGGCATTGAGCACACTGGCAAAGACTTTCTCAAACTCGTCCAGGACGGCCCGCTCGCCAGCGAGGAACAACTTCGTCACTTCGACAACATGCTCCCCCATGCCGCTATAATCGCCGACCGAATAGTCGATCAGTAGATCAGGGATGCGCACGAGTCCATACTGCGAAAGCACCCCTGCCAGTTTGGCGGCAGCGCGGCGCCGGTCCTCGACACGAGTGTCGAACTGGAAACCTCGTTTAAACAGCTGGCGACCGAGCCAAACGCCGACGGCAGTGACGATCACAGCCAACAAGACAGTAGACAGCAAAGACATACTTTTTCCTCCAATTCGGATTCGGATTACTCTTGATACATTTCAACGGCCTGCCAGACTGCGCCCCCAACCAAGCCAGCCAGGCCGGCTCCAAGGATCATAAGCACTTCCCTCCATGGGAAAAGCGGCACCTGCGGCGGCGCAGGAACTGCCACTAATTCCTCTAATTCCTCCTCTAATTCCTCCTCTGGTTCCTGCTCTTGCTGCTGCTGCTGATTGAGCGGACAGCATCTCTGGCGAAATTGCTGAAACCTTTGTCGCCACGGCAATTGCCCCGCCAGAATAGATCGGCGGAGCGTGCGGTCCAATGCCTGAGCTGAGCCAGGCAAGTATTCCGCGGCAGCTTCGTAAATCACGACGCCATCCGGTTGCTGTACGCGCACCGTTGGGAGCCCGTTGATATTCGGAGCGTATCGTTCGCGATAGATCGCAGTCCCCGCCTTGATCTTGTGATAGCGCACTTGCCGCGCTAATTCGCTATTTTCAAACCAGGCTGTCAATTGCTGGAATTGCACATCCGATTTCTCGCCGACAATCGAGATGTGCAATCGCGTATCTTCCGGCTCAGCAGATTGGCACGCACCGCACATGATGACTCCAAGCGCGAGTGCCGCCAGGATCATCACCCCACATCGTCTCCGCATCTCAACCTCCGCTAAGGTAATGGTGAGGCGGGATTGTACAGCGGGACGAACGCCCAGCCGCCAGATTTCTTCCAATCCCGCAAAAAGACTTGCCTCGGAATCCGCTTGTATTTCTTCGGTGAATTCGTATCCAATAGATAGACCGCCTCCGCAGACATATGCACAAGGCATACGGCATGAGCGCCGCCATGGATAACCACGACGGCTCCGTATCTTTCCCGGCAAGCCCACTCCAGGAACTCTACCGAGCCGTCCGACTCTACTTGGTGCCGCACCCCCGCCGCGGCAAGGCGCGCCGAAAACCCGCTTGGCACTTCGCCGCCACCACGAGTTTGCCGTAGCCGATTAGCCAAGGTATATTGTTCCTGCCACCGCAAGAGTGCAATCGTTGACGCCCACATGCACGATCCGTTCTCTTGCCGCCCCTGCGACCAATTACGTGGCCGTAATGCCAGTGGCGGATTGACGATTGGTACCTCGGGCGGGTACAGCTTGGCGTAGCTGTTTACAGCCCAGTCCAGGGACATGAACACCAAACAGGCGCAGGCTACGAAGGCGAGTGTTTTTTTCATTTGGCTTCCCTGCGGACTAGGATTCTAATTCCTGTTTCGGCATCCATTTCCCATACGGGAATCCCCTGAAAGAACATCGCAGGCCCCCGGGGCTTTGACATCTCATCGGGAAAAAGAGTAGCCAGGACATGTTCGTGCTGATCGCGTGCAATTGCATACTCTAATTCGCCTAAGGTAATACCAACGCAATCAGGCTTCTCTTGCACTAATTGCTTGAGCTTCTTTCGCAGGTAGTGCCAGGCATGAGCGGATATTCTCACTTGAATCTCCTCGGTTCCAGAAGTACCCCATCGCGGCGCTCCCTGCGTACAAGTAAGTTCGGACTCCAGCGACTTGCACTGCTACCGTTCAGGAGGCCGATGTGCTTTTGGGCGGCATGAACATACTCAGAACAGAAGAAGCTTGTAAGATCCTCCGGCCGAAAGAGTGATTCGAGCCATGAGAATCCAATGCCACCAGCGCGAAAGGCACCAATGGCGTCGTAGTTCGTGCCGAGATGTCCCAGCAGGTAATGAAACAGCCGCTCTGATTCCAGCAGACGCAACTCGCGATACAGTGGATAGTGCCACACCTTCCCTTTGTATTCAGCAATCCGATCAGCCGGCTTGTGTCCTTGCACGCCTTTCGTAATCTCATCCCGGAAATAGCATTCCAGGGAACATGACATCGTGGATTCAAACAGAACAAGCGTACCCGCCCTAGGGGGGCACAAATAGAAACCCCCGGGGAGGCCGTCCGGCCAAAGTGGATACCTGGGGACCTCAGCCACGATTCCAACATGACTGAGGCTCCACCATGGCAGTCCGTAGGTGGCCATGTTAATTCCTGCACTCCACCAGGAATCCCCCGAGAAGCCAAGAACGTCACCAGCCTTGAGATCACGAAGGTAAGCAATACTGCTCCACATAGTTCACTTCTCGACGTGAATGGAATGAAACAAGTCCGCCTCTTTCCCCCTGAAAGGCCACGGAAGCCATGACTCGCCGGCTGGTGCAGTCGTGTCTTCGTCAGAAGCCTTAGGCATGGTGGGATTGAATTCCAGCGGCAAGTTAACCTCAATTTCGCTCGCCGGACGTTCCGCATTCGGATCGAAAATCCAACGCGCATCAATCTCATCCGCCCATTGCAGGATACTCCGGATCGGCACCATCCAATGAAAGCTATCTGCTCCGCGTGCGCCAAGAGTGAGCACCCCAACAAGCCGCCCATCCTCCTGGAGAGCGATCAAACCGCCGGAAGAACCACCCATGGCGGGGCAAGTAATTTGATCGTAAACGCCGTGCTCGCTGCCGCCGAAATGCGGAATCCTGGCACCGACGCGGGAAACGATACCGCTCGTTAATGAGCAAGTGCCGCCAAGATCCTTGCCGCCAGGCGCGCCGCAATGAAAGAGAGCAGTCCCCGGGCGGGGGAAAGACTCTCCGAGGTAGAAGGTTGCGCCGTCAGAAAACTCGCCGTCAATTCGCACACGCAGTAGCGCTACATCCCGCGTAGCATTGACGCTCATCACTTTGGCATCATACCTACGCTCACCAACTACACGCCCATCAACCATGCGCTCCTGTACGATTTCCGCGTCTCGGTAAGTTACCAACTTGCGCGTGCTCCCCTTGCCATTGATCACATCTTCCACCTGCCGCAGATTACTCACGACATGCTCCGCCGTGAGGACCCAAGTAGTCATCTGCTCGCCAATCGGTACGAGAACGATCGTGCCCGACCCTTGCACGGAACTGTACCCGCCAGATGAGCAATAGATATTGACGCTGATCGCTTGGAGATCGGCCCCAACGCTCGTCGGCTCATCAGCCGCCATCAATGTGCCACAACTCAAGCAGAATAGTACGGTCAGCAACCACCCCAAGCCTCGACTCATCTTCTTTCTCCTCTGGTTCCAGTAACGCAAATGACTTACATCTACCATCCTGATTCGTAACAAAACAGATACAAGCGATGTAGGGCAGTTTTATCGGAATACTTTACCCCGCTCCCTGGTAGGACCCGCATCTGGTCCGTTCTTGTCCGCTCTCGTCCGTTCTCGTCCGAAATATTCTTTCCAGTCCGATGGGGTCCGGTATGGTCCGATGGCGTCCGATGGCGTCCGATATGGTTTAGTCCTGCGGGGGCGCATTCTCAGAAGCAACCCACCAAAGGAAGAGACGATCCCGTAATTCGCCTGCGTAATCACGCACAATCTGCAATTCCTTGCGCTGCTCCGCCGTCAAATACTCGTGCTCGAACTCATACTCATCTCGGTCACTTAGCCGGCTAGCAATCGGGTCGAGCCGCTTTAGGAATGCCTTAAACTTCCTCACTCCTTTTATGCCGGGATGCTTCTGTTGGAATGCGTCTTTCCATTCCACGAAAGCATCGTAATCTTCCGCCATGGCAGCATCACGCGCCTGCTTGTACTGCGATACCGGGTAGACCCCGCCTTCCTCTGTGCCTTTCGATTTCAGGAATCTCGCACGGGCATTGTAGATTTCGGAATAGGCAGACTGCCGCGGATCGACAACTCCCACGAACCAGCGTTGCCAGAAATGCGGCCGGGCCCGGTGTCCTTCGCCGACGATATTCCCCTTCATCCATTTGTAAATGTCGCCATAGCCGATTATGTTAGCAATCGCCACGTCGCGCTCAACGGCCCGCGGCTGAAATGGATTAGGAAAGAGCGACTGTCCAGTGATGCCCTCGAAGAGGCCCTTCACATCAGGCCGCAAAAGGCCAATCATCTTTTCCATTGGGGCTAAGGCAACTTCTTTCGCTACATCTACAACACCAGCCTGCCCCGCTCGCCATTCGTCCCACATGGACAGCGCTTCGTTTACGCCAAACCACTCCAAGAAATCCCCAAGGGCTCCGACATTCCGAAAGACCCGAACGGTACCATCCGAGTTGGGGCCAAGGAGAATATGAGGATTTGCCTGATCGTATTCACCTAGACCGTCTTCGTCATCACGACCGAATAGCATTGGATAAATCAGGTTATTCCAAGTCCACCAGGCCGCATACAGCCCGCCGATGCGCATCATGGCAGTAGCCGCCAGTACAGCCCCCATCCTGCGACCTTCACCAGCCTGGAATGCGTTGATTACCAATCGCGGGTATCGCTTGAGATTGATTTCCTGGAAAGCCCAGAAGGGAAAGAGATTCCTTCGTATGTATTCACCGGCTGCGGTCATATTGCCATAATCTCCAAGGAGATCACGACTCAATCTGGCCGCTGCCACTTCCGGGCCCATTTCCCTGGCGAGCACGCGCACCGCATTGCGATTGGAGGCGCCGTAATGTGTTACTTCACCTTTCTTGACCTGTTCCAAATAAGTCAAGAAGGCAGCATATCGAAGGAGATTTTCGCGCATCTCAACATGGGGGCGAACCAGTTCCATGTATAGTCGTGCTGGATTTCTCAGTAGCGCTCGCTGCTCAACTGGTTTTAGTCGCCGAAACACCTGCATTTCGGGGGTTTCAGCGACTTCAGCCGTAAAGAAGCCAGCCGATACAACACCAAGATCGCGAGCTAAGCGCAATTCAGGCGACAACTCCAAACGATCGTGATGGTATTTCCATAACTCCTGCGTTGCCCTTGGCATTGCCCTGAGAATATAAGGGTTCGCCGCCAAAACCGGGTCCATATCGCCTGTGAAATTACGCACATTGTAAGGCACAATCCGCGCTGGATTCAGAAGTACAAACGCCTTCCAGCCGTTCATCGCACGACGATGTAGCTGCTTAATCCAATGAGCCTGATCGGTGACCTTCACGGCATCCAACTGATCGGCTAACTCGACCGGAATCACAATGCGCTTATGCGGCCCCCCCAGGGCGGCTACCTGACGAACCTCTTCAGCCGTTAGATTCGCCGCCTCAATCGCACCCTCTTGCAATGCTACGCCGATCTTCTCCGGAATCGTGAAGGCACGATAGAAAACATTACCAGGCTGGGGCTGCCAGAATGTGAGATCAGGATCGCGGGCGACGGCTTCCTCAAGAGTTAACTCCTGTTCCGCGGCCCTCTCTCGCATCTCTTCCGTATGGTCATATCGCTGCGTCAAATCTCGAAGCAACTCATCCTTGCGCAGTTCTGCCAGAGCATCAGCAAGCCATTCCGTTTCCGAAATCACATAATTCGTGCTATAGTCGAACTCCTCGGGTAGCGCATCCCCCTCGACGCGCCGTCGCTGAAACCCCCTCTTCTGGCGTCTGGCGGCGCTCACCTTACCAGCCTGCCGCTTAGCTTCCTGCACGACGCGAACATGCTGATGGAAATACGCCTCGGGATTGTCGAGTACGCGCTCAGGCAAAAAGCCGCGCTCAACTAATTGCATCACCGTTTCTCGAACGATCTTTCCACGAGCTTCCAGGGCCCTTTTGACGGTGGGGGTGGCCTCAACTTGGGCTTCGATTTTAGACCTATACTCTTCGGCCTGCTGTTGACTCTCGAAGCCGAATCGCAACGGTTGCCCCTCCTCCAGCGCAGCGAGTTGATTCCTTATTACTAAGGCCCGCTCGAACAATTCTGTCTGCATCGGACCAAGCGGATCAACCACTGATGCCACTGTACGCACAGCCTCATCAACTGCGGCCGTTGGCACAACCTTCAAGAGTCGAAAGAACTCCTGCGCCGGTATGAAATCATCAGTCGGAGGGAGATGCACTTGGGGGCGAGTAGCATACTTCCAAGCAGTCTGCACCCCGCCGGATACTCGTTTCATAAATCCCATTCGCCCCGGAGTTCGGGCAGCGTTTAAACGCCTCTCCACTTCCGGGTCCTCAACCCGGGCCACCTCTTCATCCTCGCCAATCACGTCAGGCCGCTCGCGCTCACCCAATCGCTCGCCAATCGCCTGGGCTCCCGTCTCCTCGGCCAATATCCCGGCCGTCTCAGGCCGTGCCTCCTCGGCGGCCCGTTGCGCTTCCAGGCGGGCGGACAACTCCGCAGAAGGCAGCTCACCCCAGCTTGACGGTTCTGCCTGAAGCTCCCCAGCCGCTTCATAGGCCGTCTCTGCGACCGACGGCTCCTGAGCCATTTCGGCTGCAATCGCCTCTTCCTGGGCCGCCTGCGGCGTCTCACTGGGTACCTCAAGATGCTGCCGAGCCTGTTCGTTAATCTCCCCCTGGAGTCTTATCTCCGCAGCTAGCCGCTGGACCCCCTCTCGGCGTTGCTCCCTCGACTCCCACCCTTCCTCCGGCAGCCCCCATTTCACCCGAGTTCGGCGTGACGGAATCTTACCCTGGTCCGCGTACTCTAAGATTTCCTGTTCAATCCGGGCTCCCTTCGCCCGAACCTGAGCCGCGCGAGCTTCAGTCGCCATCTGAGCCATCCCTGGACCGCCACCCAGAGCAGCAATCCCCGGCAGGGCATCCTTCATTTCCTGCCACATCGCCGGGGCAACCGACGAAAAGACTGGCCCCTCGACTTGCTCGTCAGTCAAGGCAGCGAGGTACTTCCCCACATCCCGAACACCCCGCTGTATCCCCTCCTCGGTTGTCTCAACCCCTATCCGCTCCAGGGCATCAATCGCTTGGCCAATTGCCGCCCGAATAACAGGTTTCCGTTGTACCAATTTGGATAGCCGCGCTCCGCCATATTTCCGGATTGCTTGCGAGATTGCCCGCCTAGCTGTCCCCTTGACTGGCTGCGCAACCGCCCCCTTCGACATGCCGGTAGGGTCGATATTCAGTAGCTCAATCATCGACTCTGCGGCAGCCGTCACGACGGCAGCGGCAAAGGCCGTCTTCGGTTCAAGCCCCATCTCTAAGTAATCCTCCCGCCGCTCCGGGAAGAGACGAGCGGTCCAGTAGCCGGCCATAGCTAGGGGGCCGCCACCCATGCCGGCAAGAAGTCCAGCGGAGAGATCGGGGGCCATGCCTGCTGCGCCGGCAGCAGCCTTCAGGGAGAGTGGAGCATCCTTCCCAAGGCTGGGATCGGCTCCTTGTTTGGCAGCCTCAAGCTGGCGCTTAAATTGCACCTCTTCGACAGTGCGACCACGCCCTTGAAGCCAGTCGCGAAAATCCCGAGCTGCGCCAGTCATGGCAGCGCCGGCTTCCGCAAAGGCGCCGCCTACTTGCTGGGCCCGTACCCCGAGCCGACCGCCCACAATTGCCGGCTCCTTCAGTCCCGGCTTTACCCAGCCCGACTCGGCATACTGCTTTTCCTTAGCCCACGACTGGGCCTGGGCAATTCGACCAACTTCCTCAATGAGCCATTGCCGCTCTGCGGGATCGGTAATTTCCTTCAGGGCCTTCGCTGAATAAGTCTCACGAGTCCCAGAGAGTGGCGCAACAAGCCCCCAGGCGTACTTATCGCGTAGGTAACTCCGGCGTCGTTCGATTGCGTCCCCTGTTCCGCTAGCAATCTCCTCCACCTTGGGGTCGAATTGCGGTGGTGGTGTAGTCGCCTGCCCGCCGCCCACAATGGCGAGCACTTGAGGATCAAATGGCATCACTCGCTCGCTAGATGTGCATTTACATATGTCTTATAGGCTTCCAGATAGGCAGCCTTCTTATTGTCGGGCACGGAATGGTATCCGCCAGGAAACTGCCGCAGATACGCCTGCGCGAATCCAACTTCCGGGGGGAGAGTCTTGTCAATATCTAAGACGGGAATGCCAGACTCCTCAACGGCATCCCACCAATTTCCCCCAGGCTCATCGGCACCGTAGACCATTTCCATAAGTTGATCCACTTCGTGACGATTAAGGAAACGCTGCCCGGTCTTCTCCCCCATTTTGTCAAAGGTATCCACTCGCAGCTTGGCAAATTCCGTCAGAGTTCTTCGGCGATCCGCCTCGATTGCGTGTTGCCGTTCACGTTCAGCGTCCTGCCGCTCTTGTTGTTTCTGCGCTTCCAGATATTCCGGCATTTTTTCTGGAGAAACAAGCACCCTGGGATTGCCACTACGGTCATACCCCATCAGGCTACCAGTGCTCTCGTCTACCCAAGGCTCCATTGGACTGCGCCCCTCGGGGAATTGGATTTTATTCGGATCTTTCGGAACCAATGAAGGTTGAATTCCTGCCATCTGCATTTCGATCCCCTGGACGGCTCGCATCTTCTCATCGTCGGAGAAGGAATCGCTTGACATAATCTGCTGTTTACCTTGCTCCAGTCGGGCAATTTCGCGCCTTTGCTGGGCAGTGAAACGTGATTCCCACTGGCTGGCGGCAGCCCGAGCTTGCTCACGGATACGAGTAATCTCTTGCTCATATCGCTGCTCTTGCAACTCCCGCGACAAACCAGCCTGAACGGCCATACGATCCAAAGCGAAGTCAGCCGCCTGGGATTGCATCTGAGCCCTAGCCTGAATGTCTGCCTGCTGGAGATTACGCTGCTGCGCAAGCTGATCTAAGCGAGCTTGATCTTCCCTACGTCGGTCAAGGTCGCGCTCTGCCCGCTGAGCTGCGCCGGCCAGGCCCGCAGCGATCAATGCCGGGCCAGTTACATCATGTCGCACTTCAATCGGCATTCTTAGGCTCCCTGATTAATGCGCCCCAGAAGTTGTGCCATTGCCATGAGCCCCTGGGTGCCACCAATACCTCCACCGATTGCCTGAATCGCCTGCATTAAAGCACCCTGATTTGGATAAGCATCCGTCCTACGCTCCATAATCCCGAGACGAGTCTGCTGCATCTGATCAGCCAGCCTATCAAGAGAGGCTTGCTGCTCGCGCTGAATCCCCATTTTCATCGTGGGGGCAATAGTTGTATTCGCCATCCCGAGGCGAGCAAGATTTTGCATCATACCGGCCTGCTGTTGGCCGTATGAGCCACGAATGTCTGCCGCTCGTTGATTTGTCGTTTGCCCGGCAAGCTGAAGCATTTGGTTGTATCGAGCCTCATTTGCTGATCGCGCCTGGGTGTAAGCCTGGTTGTAGGCATTCACGAGCGACCCAAGTCCGCCAGTAATTTGCCCCAATTGATCTTGCGCCAATGGGGCCCCGGGTAGGCTGGAGCCGGCCGCTGGTTGCCGGTAGGAGGTTGTGATTGGAGTTCTCCACGTTTCGCGCAGTGGAGCAAATGCACCGCTTAGTCTGGTCATGTCGTTACCTAATCAAAAAGAGTAGACGTAATCTCCCCCGTCAGGGTATTGATTGTTGCATATTTCGTGCTGCCCCCGAATCCGGCCGCTTCCTCGGACCACACTTTTGTTTTATCCACAAGAACTTCTTCAGTATCGAGATCAGTCACAATAAGCGTAGCGGTAACATCACCGCTGCCATTCATTAGATTCAACTTTGCATAAGCATGGTAAATCTTGCCTGATTCCAATTCGGCAGAAAGCGCCGTTACTTTGATTAGAGGCACATTCAAGCTGACCTCTACCTCATCAAGGTTCGCATCGTCTTCATAACTATAAGCCTCAGGCGGATCACCGCTGTACCCCAAGCACCCCCAATCCGTCGGAGCACCAGCAACCAATGTAGCGTTATCAATCCCTGCCACAACGGTAACAGTCGTCCATTCCTCTTCGTCGACTTGCGCCCATGTTGTAAGCTGCGCCGTTACTGTAACCGCATATCGGTAAGTCCGAATCTCAATTGTGTCAGTATTCGTTAGTGCGCTTCCCGAAACTGTACTGGCACCCTGAAGCGTAATTGTCTTACCTACATCGTCTTCTGTAAGCTCAAATTCGATTTCCGGCTCCGCCCCCCAGTAATCACCTATGTCGCTATACGAAGAGGAAATTGAACTTGCATAGTCTGGATCACCAGAAAATCGCAAGTTCACGGACTCGCCGTCAATCGTAGCAGTCCAAGTGATGGAGCATCCAGAAGGTTCGATCGTGGCATACGTAACGTGGTCTCGCAGGCTAATCGTGATGCTGGCCGTTCCGCCATAGCCGATTGACTCCGAAGCTGACAGATTTAGCGAATACACCGGAGTGTATCCTGGCGGATTGGGACCAGGGAAACTCCAATCCTCATCCCAGCCGGGCGGCACATCAGGCGGCTCCACGGCCGCGTCAGGTTTCGCTACATAGGCCCCCGTCATGCTACGTACCCGTTCACCCAAAGCATATCCACAACGGCACACCACCAGACTTCATCTTCCGTATTTGGTGTCACCTGAATCCGCAGCCAGTGATCGGGATCGTCGACTGTGATGGTCCCCAACGAAGCGCCGAACGTCCTAATTACGGTGGGGCCCGCAACATGCTGCGTCCCCCCGGCTGTCCTAGTTATGATGCCTTCGATCTTCTCGCAATATGTGCTTGTCTGCGTATTCTTCTTAGTGCCCATGATCTTAATGGTGTAATACACCACATCGCCATACACAAGAGTTAGCGCATATGACCCACTGTCGCCGTCGAGGAATAGCTCCTCTTGATCGGTAGCTGAAGTGACGCATCGCAACATATTTACCTGTCGCTGGGCATCACCCACCTCCTCGAACATCCCGGAACTATGGCCGATGGAACCATAATGCCTCAAGTAACATTCCGCTCCACCGATAATCGTACAGCCGTAAGCCGAGACCGTGTGATACTGGCCATTGATAATTGACGAATAGTTCCCGCTAATTGTATTTTCAAAACCGCCAACAATAACGGACGATTGCCCAGAAATCACGTTAGTCGAGCCTCCGCATATCACCGATGCCGTACCCGACACGGTGTTATTGACTCCGCCGAGAATTCCCGAACCGAATCCGCTTGGTACTTGAGTTGCTAGCGTACTTCTGCGCTGTAAATCTACTGCATAATCGCCGCGAGCGTTGCCCGCGTTGGAGACTCTCAAAGCACCAGTCCCGTGCGGAGCCAACATCAAATCGCCGTCCGTCGTGGCGACAGTAATAGCGCCGAAAACCTCTAACACTTCCCCCGACTGGAGTTGTTGCATCTCCGTCTTTGCCGTATTCAAGCCAAGCGGTCGCTTCCGCGTACCAGTTGGGTCCATTGGAAGGTAAGCCATTTATCCCCTCTACAGCAAGATTGGCCTTGCAATTTCAATCTGTAATTGTGTGGCGCTCAGAGCCTTACCTACGCGAACAACAAATTGCCCAGCCGTTGTCGGCGCAGTTGCAGTTAATCGCCCAGCGGTACTCGGATCAAGATAATAGATGCTACCAGCAGAGAGTCCGCCCGAACCACCAGTCGCAGTATCCCACTGGCCCGTAGTAGCCGTGAGTATGCCGCCCGTAATTATGTAGCCAGACGCGGCCGACAGAATGCCATCTGTAGACTGCACCAGGCCGATCACCTCAACCGTGGCTGATGCGTCAGCCTTTGCGAGATCGACTGTACCAGCTCCGTCACAGTATACTGGCCATCCAATTTGGATTTTTCCAGCATTGCTATTTGTCATCGTGGCAATTTCGGTCGATCCCAGAGCGATATGGGCTGCGAGATCGTGATCCGATAGGACATTCGCAATCGTATTGGGGAGGGACAGATGCTCGGCAGCCACGTATCCAGTCAGGGAGTCATGGTCGAGCGTTGCCTCGAAATCAGCGAATGTGATCTTCTTGTTGGTAGCCGTTTCAGTAAGGTCCCAGAACGGAACAAAGTCACCAGCAGCAATAGCGGCAGCATCCAATTCGTTGATGTCAAGATTAAACGTCCTTGACGCAGAAATGTCACCTCCACCGCTCAAGCCAGAACCAGCCGTGAGAGTCACCGAGGTATGGTCAACATGTTCATCAGCTACGAATCCAGCTAAAGAATCGTGGTCGAGCGTTGCCTCGAAATCAGCGAAGGTAAACTTCCGATTGCCACCAGCCGTATCATCGTAAAAGGGAATTTCGTCAGCCGCCGCAATACCAGCCGCGCCCAACCCGGCAATGTCCAGATCGAAAGTTCTGGACGCAGAAATGTCACCTCCGCCACTCAAACCGCTCCCGGCGGTCAAGGTCACCGAGGTATGGTCAATGTGCTCGTTCGCTACAAAATCGCTGAAGCCATCGTGAAATGCACCGCCTGCCATTGCGGCACCAGCAGCCGCCACATTCGCAGCATCCGTTACGTCAGCGCCGGCTTCAATTCCGTCCAGCTTGGCGCCATCCGTAGATAAACTGCGCCCGTCGATTGTTATAGCAGGATCGACTCCGAGATTGCCGGTAAGATTCCTACTTCCATTCGCAAGGAGATACTGTGCGTGATCGTCATCTCCTAATCCAGCTAATCCGCCATGATCTACTCCGCCAGTAACAACGGATAGAGTAGCACCCGTAATGGCAATCGTAGTCCCATCGACAGAAAGCCACTTCGTATTGTTTTCGCTCTCATCCCAAAAGACAATGCGATCCCCTCCGGGATCAGTCAGCGCTTCAATTCCGAGATGGCTGAGCGCAAGTGTGCGATTTGACTCAAGAGTTCCGCCACCCGTGAGTCCAGTTCCGGCAAGGATAGATACAGTTGAATGGTCGACATGCTCGCTGGCTACGAACCCAGTTAGAGAATCGTGGTCAAGCGTTGCCTCGAAATTGGCAAAGGTAATCTTCTTGTTAGTGGCCGTTTCGGTAATGTCCCAGAATGGAACAAAGTCACCAGCAGCAATAGCGGCAGCATCCAATTCGTTGATGTCAAGATTAAACGTCCTTGACGCCGAAATATCTCCACCGCCACTCAGGCCGGAGCCAGCCGTGAGAGTCACCGAGGTATGGTCGACGTCCTCAATCGGATGTGTTACCTTGTCAATTTCAACCAACAGCACAAGATCCGTCAAGGCTGTGCCGATTTTGACTACATTATCAGCGGGCGGTGTGGTAGTTATTTTCCCGGTAGTTGTGCTCAGATAATATACGGAGGTTGCAATTAGGGAGCCACCTATATCTATAACCTGAGCCCATTCATCGGCTGTCGCTTCAAATTCCCCCCCCGCAACGACCCGAAGGGTACTTGCTGGCATGGCAAGATCCGCCGACAGGCCAAGTACATGCGACGTACCCACGGCAGACGCAGACGCCTTCTTCACTTTGCCGGTGGCGTTACTATATACAGGTTGTCCAACAACGATAAATGCTCGCTCATTATTGATCAACTCCGATACGCCAACTTGCTCAATAATACCAACCAAACAATCCGCATCGCTATATTGATCAACGCGACCAGAGGTGGAATCCAATATTAGCGGTCTACGTAATTCCATCGCAAAACAACCTACAGCTTCGTTGGACGACCCGGTAACACCTCAAGATCGTTAACACTCAAGGCCCTGCCTACTAGCATAAAGGCATCATTGATTGTCGTCGGCACTACTGCGGTAAGCCCGCCAGTTTCGGCAAGATAATATATAGTTCCGGCAGTCAGCTCAACAGCCCCGATGGCATCAGTCCAATTTTCCAAGGAGACGATTCCCGCCATGACAACTTCCACTTGCCCCCCCTCGCTTGCGGAACCACTCGCAACACCGCACACCTCCGACTTGTCAAGATCATCCGCCCTTGCGTGATATAATTTCCCATCAGCCGGCATATATAGTGGCATGCCGGCTTCAATATCCTCGCCAGCCGCGTAAGACGGTACGGAAATATCCTCCAAATCTGATAGCGCAATTTCCAATTGCTGAATGGCGCGCCTCATCTCGACTGGACTATTCGAGTGCGGGATATATCGCTCAGCCATTAGGCAAACCTCCTGCGCCCACTCTCGCGCACGGTTGCAATCGCCTGCTCAAACGCCCACTTGCGCCCAGCCGTGCCGGTTATCTTCAGCATGGTTGCCTGCCCGCGGCAAGCCGGGTATACATGTGCATTCAATCCAGCTACCCAGGTGGCGGAGTCAGAGGCGCTAGCCGTAGCGGCTGCCTCGAAAGTATTTGCCGGATGAAGGCTCCAAGTTACGTCACCACTGTCGGAAGCCATCACGCCAACGAGAGTTGATACTACCCCGACTTGTCCATCCCGCCCCAGAGGAATAGGCCCCATCATGGCGTAGGAGGAAAACGACGTGCCGCAATCGGTCTCAGCCAAGGCTGAGAATCGCCGGAGCTTGCCATCGCGACACCCAAGTACAACGCACGAATCCTCAATTGCCGTCGACTGGTAGGAGCACGTCGTCAGCGGCTCACGGCTGGAGGCTAACGATAAGGGCCAAAAAGTCTTCCGCTGCCAGTCAAACCACCAATGCGTACGAGCGTTGGACGATTCTTCCGACAGGAAGATATGCACTCCCTTGTCAGCCGTATCGAATTCCAACAGGGCCGTAATGGTCTCGGGATTTAGATTCTTGAATTCCCGCGGGAGAATATTGCGTGAAACAGGAATGGGTGCGCTGTCTCCGCCGGGCGGCAGGATGTACAGCCCATCAAGCGACAGGAAGACCAGTTCCCCTGCGGGCCCGAGGCACCATGCTTTAGCACCAATAATCCCCACCGTGCGCGAGAGAGCGTCTAAACGCCCTCCGTACGCCGGATCGCCCCTCATCCGCCAGACGGAATCCCGGCAGCCCATGATGAGATAGTCGTCGCTATGCGGCGCGAAGGCAGTCAGCGCAGTCCCCGGAACGCCCGCCTCACTTGCCGTGCCGGCTACGGCCCTCTGGGTGTCCGCTTGAGAGTAGTCCCAATCGTCCTCGTCATTCTGCCTGCACGCATACCACACATGCGGCGCTATGTCCGCACCGCCCATGAATAACCTGCCCAGGTGCCGACAAATCAACGGGCAGCCCGTCGGCACCTGCCCTGTGGAAGCCGTGTGGATTGCCAGAGTGCCAGCGCTTAGATCGTATACTTTAGGCGCCCGTTCAACACGATAACTACAATTCCCTACGCCCGGTACGGGATCAAGCGTAAGCCCGTCTGGTTCAATAAGCGTTATCTTGTATGTTCCCTCCTCTAGCGTGCCAGTTGTGTTTGTGAGAACTACTACATAGTCGTGTGTCGTGATGCCGTATTCAGAAAAATCAACTCCGTCTTCAAAGAGCACGCCGGCCAACACTGCTCCGCTATTGCTACTCTTCGCTAAACCATAATCAGCGATATACAGATCTTGGCCGCTCTGGGCAGCCGTTAGCAGCACATCATCGCGCAGGGTCAGATCGGTCGTCACCTGCGTCATTGAGCCGTAGGTCGACTCGTACCAGAGATCACCAGACGCAGAGGCGACCAGGACAGTACGTGCTCCCGTAAGCACGCTCGTGGAGTAATATTGCACCCTGAAGACGTTCGCCAGGCACATACCGCCATCGACGGTGCACTCCATGCCGAAGCCAACGCGAAGTCCCGAGTGGGCATCCACCGTCCCGGACAGAATCTCCGTTCCATTCCAGTAGACTGATACATCATTGCCATCAACGGTAGCGGAGAGCCAACCGGGAATGGCGGCGCTAGTCGCGCCAGTCGCAGTATCAACCTCCGTGTCTGTCTCAGCCAAGTAGGACGTGAGGGTCGCACTGTAGGCTCCATCCGTGCCAGTCATCGTCAATTCGACAACGACGCCCTCGGTAGTAATGTCAGGCGTCGTATCGTCCAGGCGGAAGTACAGACGGTACTTTCCGTGCCAGGCACCCTCGTAGGGCGAAAGGAACATCTCAACCGTGTAGGCGCTAGTCGAGTCGATCGACAGCGCAGTGCGTACCACTTCCCCTTCGGACGTGCTCGTATCGACACTGGCAAGCGCCTCCGGGAGGATATTCGGAACATCCTCGGCCCAAGCGGCTTGCGCCCATGCCGCAGCAAGAGACGTGCCCGCAAACGTATCCGACCAGGCAGTAAAGTTATCACCGAGAGCCAGGACCATAGGGGCCAGGAGTCGCACATTTGCCCCGAGATCCGTAATGTGCGACTCGACCAGCCCCGGCCGGCTTCCCCCGCGTTCTCGCCCTTCAATGGTTGCTATTGGCCGTACGTTACTGAGATCATACGAAGTGTAAGGAGGCTGCTGCCGATAAGCCCCTTGGCGATTTAATCCGCCCAACGGAAAGAGGACATGCAAGTCCCGTTTCTTTGCCATTTTCTGCCCCGGATAGAAAAGAACCTCAGCGACCGGGTAGCTTGAAGGGCATCCCATCGCCAGAGTCCCGCGCTTACCCATACTTACTCAGCGAAAAACGGCTCCAGCGCTTCAAGCTCCGCCATGGACAGTTTTTCGCCCTCGGCAATAGATGCCATGACTTGGCTGAGCGCAATTTCGCACTTCGCCAAATCGCATTCCGTCTCCATTACCTCGCTGAACCGGCGAATGTACTCCGCGAATTCAGGCGTACCCGTTTCAATCCTGGCATCTTCGCCATCGCGGGTTTCGGTGAGTTCATGTATCAGCGCCACCCGCTGCTTCTCGGCAATTTCGTATTCAGCCAATACGAGGCGCACATACTTGAGAATCTGGTACGCCATCTGCGGTTTCATCTTTAGTGCTGCCAGATTCCGCCACGCTTCAACCGCCTGAAACACCTGCCCCAACTTCATTCTCTTCTCCTTTCCTGAACTTGCTACGCAACATCAATCTCTTTGATATTGACAATAATACCAACTTCCCATTCCTTCCCATCGGGCACTTTTCGGTCTAGAATTACCGAGCCGCCTTCGCCGGTGGTTCTAATTTTCAATGCCTTACCAGCTCCCAAGCGAATACCCACTTCCGAGCCATTAAGCTGTACTCGCCTTGGTATAGCCGGGACCTCTGGATGTATGAGTTGAACTAATTCCATCAACACCTCCTCGACTAAACGTAAATACCTAGCGCTCCAAACTGGAGCGCTAAGTATAAAGGATTCACTTACGCTCCGTAGAATGGAATCTGATACGTATTTCCTTGCACGGAAATGGTAATATACCCAGCCTCCTGATCGCTCTCCGGATTGGCCGTCATTCCATCGGCACTAACCGTACACCCCATCTGACCGGACGCGGAAGCCAAGAGGAAATTGGTTACGGTACAATTTCCATGGATCAGCGAAGTTCCGTTGCCGTACATTGCCAGGAAAGCATCAAGCGTACCGGAACCATTAAATTCCAACCTCGCCACCGCATTCGTGCCAGTTGGAGTCACATCCGTATAATGCTTAATGTACATGCCGTAATAATCGCTGCCCAAGGTGGCAGTGTTAGGCGCATACGTTTCGATATCAACAGCCGACACGACACCGCTAACAGTGCCCGTTCCTAACGCCTCAACCTCGACGTAGACACCGCGCTGACCACCGCCGCACGTCTTGCCAGTCGCGACAGTGTTACGAACATTCAGCGTGTAGTTATTAGCAGTCCCCGTCGTGGCAAGCGGAGCAAGTTGCAACAGAGATCCGATATGCGTCCCGGAAGTTACTGCCTGCGACGTATAGACTGCCAGTGCCCGTTGCGCAGCAGTTGTATGAGCAACTGGGCTTGCACTCGTCCCAACTGCAATACAGATATCGGCATCATTTACCCATAAACCCATTGGCCAGTTGGCCTTGGTTGAATGCGAATCATTCACATGAGCAACGAATGCAGCAATAATGCTGTTATTTGTGTATCCAGCCGTAAGCAATCCGTCTGCGATGAATGCACCACAAATACCACTATTGGTAAATGTCGCCGGAGTAATTACGGTACCAACAACAGCCCCGAGGTATGTGCTGGTACTCGCCGGGCCCGTGAAAGTTCCGCTGATTTCGAGATTCCCCCAAATGGCAGCATTATTACCATTCGTCGAGATAGTCCCGCCGGTGAAATACAATTCGCTCCAGGAAGCAAAAGTGGAGACATCGTTAGTTTGCGAAGCGGTAACTGCGAGCTGATCGTAACTAGCTGAATACGCACCGCTCGCCACAGCAGCATTGATCCTACCGGCAACCTGAAGTACCATATCAGGATCAGTACCATCCAATGCAATTCCAGTTGCGCCCACACCCCAATCGTGCGTACCAACCTGAAGCTTGTCGGCATAATCACCAGCTTCAACCGCATTGAAGTCACAAGACGTAACGGACCCCTCGTTGACATACAATGCCGTACCACCAGACCCATCGGTATGCTGGAAAATACATCCAGTCTGATAACCATCTGTCCCGTCAGTCGGCACCGTTGCGCCACTCGCGAATAGAAGCCCACGGTCGGCCAACACTGGCTGCTTCATCCGCAACAAAGAACACACACGACTAATCATCAGCAGAACCCCCGTTCACGAGAAAGAAATGAATACTGGTGCTTCAGCCCAGCAGTTGATTACACATCCATCGTCAGATTACCCTCTTGGTAAGCACCCGCCGCCCCGTTCCCAATTGCATAGACCGCCTGCCTTGCAAGGTGCCCTCGCACCGTAATGGAATCTCCCGTCGTGAGTAACTCCAGGGATTCGCCATCCACGGCATCTACACCAAACCCCAACGAAACCGGCGTTGTATTCTGCAATTGGATCGTCAGTTTATCTCGATAACGACTCGCCGCCACGATGACGGCACTCGTATCAGTTGCAGCCCACGTACCACTAATCATAGTGGTGCATCCCCCATGTTAAGACTCAAATCGCCCTCCTGGTAAGCCCCTCCGCCGAGTGCTCCCAGTGCATAAACCGCCTGCCGTGCGATGTGACCGCGCACCGTAATTGAATCTCCAGGCGACACAATCAGCACGGAAGCATCTATAACAGCATCCGTACCGAAACCAAAGCAGACTGTCCCCTTGGCCGTGTGGAGTTGAATCGTCAGAATGTCCCGGTACCTACTCGCCGGAATAATCTGAGCACTTGCGGCGCCCGAAGTCCAACTACCGGAGATCATATGTATTCACCCTTGTATGTCACCGAGTAGGCCCCGTCATACAACTCCGATCCACGCCGCCATGGTTCCGAATCAGTTGCCGCAGGCTGACCCATGCGGCCGAAATTTCTTGCGCCGCGCTTCTGATCGCGAGCTACCGCGTCAATCAACAACCGCTCGAAAAGCTGAGTATGCACCCCCGGCTCGTCATCATTCCGAGCTTCGGCTACCGCCAAGCAGGATTCCTTGTATAGCTCACTCATCTGCATCCCGCCAAGGGGATACGGATACGTATCACCTAATTCACCCTGATACGAATCGTAGCAGTAGTAAAGCGTATACGTAGCATCCGGTTCCGGGTAGAAAAGAACTTCCTGCCGCTGTCCACTGGAGCCGTCCGAATCCTTGAAGCGAGTTGCGAAGAAATTCGGATAAGCATTACGATCGGAAGAGGAGCGCATTTCGAGGAGGATCGCTAAGGGAACCTCCCGAATGGCTGCCTGATGCTTATCGGGAGCGTAGTGGAATTCTCCTACTATCCGCCCGTAGTCGTCAGGCAGATCATAGTCACCATCATCGGCCGAAATCGCCAGAGTAGTAGTCGGCCTAAGGAAGGACCATTCGTATCCCACTACCCCCTGGACGGCCGGCGGATAGAGAACCCGCCGATACCCGGTCTGTACAATCCCCTCGATTTCCGTTGCCTGCGCTGTGCTCCAGGCCGTCTGGTCCGAACCGTATCCCAGTAAAAACCCCACTTCCTTCTTGAGATCAACCCAGCCCAGAGTGAGAGAAGATTCAGCCATGCGTGCCCCGATGTAATACAGGCTGACGGCAAGGAAGAGAAACTTGCCGCCAGCCTTTGCGTCCGTGGGGGTATTTCAGCTAGCTTGCCCCACGGTATGAAGGTTACGACAAGGTTGCTCCTACGACGTGCTGCACAACCCAAACACCACTCGTGTCAAAGGCATCCCATGCCAGCGTGACTTCCTCTTTGTCAGCGTCGAGTACAATGCCGGTCATGCCATCCGTCGGATCAGCATTCCCGACGCCCTCGATACCGCTCGTCACGGCAATCGCCACGTCGTTCGTCTGGGCCTGCTGGCACACGAACGCCTTGCGAAGGCCAGGAATCGTGCCATCGGCAAGCGTAAAGGTGGCATCGGCGCCGGTCGAAATATCCGTATCGACATACGAGACGCCACCAACCATGAAAGTCGTGGCACCACCATCCAGAAGGCCATCGGCATTTGCCGACACAACCTCAACGAGACCAGACTCGGGCCCTTCCTCCAAAAGCGCTTGGCACTTACCGGCAGTAGTCGCACGATTGACTGTCTGCATCGGCACGCACGAGCCCCGGCCCGGAAAGCCAGCCAGCCGGAAATAGCCCGCGTACGTACCGCCGGCCTCACAAGTCAGGCGCCCCACACCAATCGTGGTGCTCGCTTTAGAAAGAACGTTGCACAACGATCCAGGCTTGAAAATCTCAATGAACTGCCCGCCGGTCGTGGCGGAATACTTCCGCGCAGCCACGCCAGCGAACCAACGAGCGTTCAGGATCGTCGGCAATTCGACCCGGTTGCACCGTCGACCATCAGCCGCCGAAACCGTACCGTAATCCCAGTTGTAACAAACGCCCTGACCTTCGAGCAAAGCAGTAGACCCCTCGAACCACACCCACTCAATGTCGCCGTGCGGCTGCTTCTCGTAGGCATTGACAGAACGATCACCCATCAGCTTATCTCCCTGTTAGTAGTGAACTTTTCACCCTACTGCCTACGATTACGCAGTAGCATAAACCGACTGCCGGCGCAGGTCCGTGCAGACCATATTGAGCGTGCAGTCAAGATCAACCCGGCGCACGAGGTGCTTACCCGGGACCATATACGGCTTCTGGAGGTTATTCTCCCAGCCGGGCATCACGCCAATTGCCAGGAACTTCCAATCAAGCATATACACCGAATTCTGCGTGTCGTCATCGAGATACGGCACGTAGACAATCGGCGTACTCTTGAACATGGTCCGCCCGTCTTTGGAAGCGAGGTCGTTACCGAGATTCATATTCTGATTCTCAAGCAACTCCTCCATAATTCCAATCACGGAATCATTGGTATAGATACCATTCTTCATACTGCCGAGATCGGGGACCGCATGAGAAACCGGCGAACGGAACTTGGACTTGCGGTGCCCCCGGCGCATCCTACGAACCAAGTCTTCCTTGGATACGGCCGTGTATTGCGACGCCCAGTTGGCCCACCGCGTGTAAGTCGTCGAGTCAACGTTGCCGCGACCACTCGCAAAACCAGCCGGATTCTCCCCATTGAAACCCTCGACGGCGTTCTTGATCACCCAGTAACCAATACCGTACGGCGTCTTGTCGTCAGTCGAATCGTCCGGCTTGCCCCAGAGAAATTCCTCCAATTTCTCAAAGAGCGAAATCTGCATCCCGACGTATCGGGTCTTGATCAAGTCAACAATCGCATGCCCGCCACGCTGGAATTCCGGCTCGCGCTGATCGTAGATATAGTGAGCGTTGACATGGCGCGGCTCAACCGTGCCGTACGTCATTGTATCTGTTAGAGCACTACCGTCTGTCTCGAACAGGCCAACCGCCCTAGCCGAATGGTTGTGATCATGCTGAATCTCGAAGCGCCACGGATGCCCCCCGGTGAACTTCTTCTGCCGTCCCTTCCACATTTCCCGGACGGCAACATGATCCTGCAAGTCAGTCTGCAAATCAACAAACGCACCACGCTTGATTAAATGCTCCTGCGTCAGTTGGACAGCATCGTCAATATCGGAATACTGAATCGTCATCAATTATCCCCCGTGCCCCACGGAGGAAGGTGCCTAGCCGCCGAACCTCTCGTCGATTGCCCGCGCTGCGTCTTCCTCCGGTGACAATTCGTTGTCAGTCACCTTTTCACCCTTAGAGCCACGCTGTACGTGCTGCCTCGCTCGCTTGCGCAACTCCGACTGAATTTGCTTACGCTCCAATTCGGCAAATTCTTTCGCCAGCACAACCTTCGCCGCCGCCTGAAACATCTCCTCACGAGGCGGCATCGGTCGACCAACTGCTTGATAGCCGGCAATCTGCACGGCCATCTGCTCCGCAATGGCATCACGCATCGCCAATTGCGAACTTCCTGGAGCCAATGACCTATAGGTTCCCTGCCCCAGGGTATCCTGGAAGTCGGTACCGAGCGATTGCACCTGCCCGTCAAACCAAACTTCCACTTCACGCGCCGCTGCCTCCTGGGAGACTTGCGTGGTTTGTTCCTGTCCCGCCTTGAGTGCTCGCAATTCCTCACGCTGCGCCTTAATCTGACCAGCCAGCGTCCCGAGCAATTCGACCACTTCCGGCTCGAACTCTTCAGTATTCAATGTATCGAAGACAGCCAGGGGGTCTTCTTCGTCCTCCTCAGTCTGCTTCCGGCTTTGCCGCTGCGACTGTTCGATTACTTCGCAAGCCCGACCTAGCGCTTGGTCCGACGGAAAAGCCCGCGCTTCAGCAAGTGAAAAACCAGCTCGCACAGCACGCTCCACCAGCACAGTCGATCGCTCAGGCGGCGCAGAAAGCGATTGGTCCTGCTGATCATCGTCCCGCTCGTCCCCCTCCTGTTGCTTATCATCTCCCGACTGGTCGTCCTCTTCCTGCTGGTCATCTTCCTGCTGATCGCCCTCTTCCTGCTGGTCATCCTCTTCCTGCTTATCGTCTTCCTGCTGATCGTTTTCCTGCTGATCATCTTCATCCAGAGTTTGCTCCTGTGCTGCGTGCATCTTTTCAGCAGCCTCCGTAGCAGCCTCATCTATTTCCGTCAGCAGATCCTTCTCAATTGCCATTCTCTTCACCTCCTCAATCAAACGAATTCTTATCGTGCATTCCACGAAGCTTCAGAGCCTTGCGGCGATGCTCTGCACTAGTGTAAATAGGATCGCCGTCCTTCGTGACTTCTGTTGGGCAGCCCCGCTTGGCCAGATAATCTCGCAATTCCTGAGCCTGATTTGCATTCACCCCAGATGCGAAACAGGGCTCCATCGGCCATTTGCCGTGTCCCTGCTTAACTGGAGTCTTCGATCCCTTCACGACTCCTCGTGGCACCCCTTCAGCTTGCCGGTCTCGGCGAGCCGTTTTGCCATGAACCCGAATCACTTCAGGAATTGTGTGGTGAAACGAATAATGGCGTTCAACCGTCTCCCCATCATTGGTAGTGAAGCAATAAATCGGCATAGCTTTCCTCACCCCCGTAGGTTACCCTCAATACCGTAAAATTCCTCAGAAGAGATCCCAGAGCCCCTTCTGGTACCAACTCTTCTTCCGACGAGGGGATTTAACCTCTTGCTGCGCCTCCCTTTGCGCCCTGATCCGCTCCTGAGCGATACGGAGCTTTTCCGCCTCCGAAGCGCCCTCCGGATACACCGGCTTCGCCGGCGGCTTCGGCTTCTTCTTCCCGGGTTTCTCAACAGGTTCCTTGGGGTTAAAATACTCGTCCCCACGTTTGGCCATTCTTTTCCAGCCCAATAACCGCGCAATCAGTTCATTCATGCTTCTTGTCCCATTTCCAAGAGTTGCGACATCATCTCGTCCGCCTGCGAGGTTGGCGCAGGCCGGCTTGTGTGTTCATACGTTCGCTTCGTCTCAGCAGGTTGGCCGGCGGCCTGCTGTCCAGTGGGGGGCTGGGGTTCGTTGGCGAAGACTATAATATCCTGCAATTCATCGAAGTCCGTCAGTTTTGCTACGAGCTTCAAAAGTGATTGCACATCCAGCTCTCCACCTTGCCGTTGAATTTCGGGCATAAGTGGTATGATATAAGTGCTCATGATATACCCGAGTCGCTGAAGCTTGAGAGTCGGAGAATTGTCGAGTAGACTGAATACATCAATATCCAGTTGATACTCATCGAAATCCCCCTGGCGGGAATTACGATTCCACAACACCGGAATTGATTGCCCAGGCATGCCGGGCAATGGTTTCTCCAGTAGGCGTTCCCCAACCGGATCGTGCCATTCGTACCAAGCCAGAGCACGAAATACCTCGCGTACTTGGCTAATCGTCACCGTCTGCATGTCACGGAGTTGAGCGCTCGCTGCTTCACTCAGTAGCCGATCCTGGCCGAGCGTTTCCGTCTGGGGGGCTAAGCCGCCAAGCGCGTCGAGATTACCGCCGAAGTAGGACGCGAGATCACGACACTGCATGAAGTAGGCAAGCGTCTGCGGATCAATGCCTCCCGCCGCAAGCACCTTGGGCTCCGAACCCGTATACTTGATCCCTTCGCCGTCTTTCGCCCGCTTGAAATTCATCACCGAATCGTCATTACCGCCCTGGAAGCCAAGCACTCGCTTCTGGTCGTCGGCCTGGCAAGCAAGCTTCCTGAATAGCGCATTGGCCAATTCATGCAGATCGCGCCACACCGACACGGGCGACAGCGGCAGGAGATTACCAGGTACGTCCGAGAACCCCAGGACGTAATAAGGGCTGTGTTGAGGTCCCTCCCACTCTATGTCGTTCAGGAGCTTCTTCGCCTTGACGGCATAAGTCACCAGGCGACGTTCCTTGGGCAGCCAAACATCACGAACTAAGAGGCGTCGTTTAAACGACTCAACTCCACCCCCTCCTGCACTAATTCCTTCAGCGCGCTCTTGGCCGTTGGGCCCAATAGTCGTCTCCGCGCCGTCATCCAACTCTTTCAATTCTTGCTTCGAGACCCATCCGAGATCCCTCAGTTCCTCATGCGTCAGCAAGTAATCGTGCCCCTCGTATTGCACCTGAGCGTGATTCTTAGCGGACATATCCAGGAAGTAATCATCACTCGTAACAACTTCGACGAAAGGCTGACCATAGGGGATACCCATTACTTCGCTAACTGCCACCAGGCCAACGCGAAGAATGCCCATCGAAAACAAGGCTTCACCAACCCAACGGCGCAGTGTATTCTCCAAGTCAATTTCGGCAGGAATATCATTGACTGCCAATTCCAGATTGGCCGCCGTCGCCTTGAGCTGCGGATTACGAGTACCAATCAAAGCCCGTGGAGCACGAGCCGCCAGGGATCGCACATAAATCTGATGCGCCAATTTTAGGAGATTGACCGGCATCGTCTCATCCGATCCGTAATCACTGTAGTGATTTCCAAGGAACTGCTTAATTGCATCCACTCGGTTCTGGCGTGGAGTGGTCAATTGCTTAATCGACCAGACTACTGATTTATCAAGGTTCTCGAATTCCCGTTTTGTCAGACGCTTACTCACTTCCGCCATCCCCCGGTTAGTTGTCGTGATTCTTTTCGATTCTGTTCCTCGCGCATTTTCCGTCGCCAAGCAAGACTGCCGATAGGCGCCTCCGGTGCTTCGGCCTTCTTGGGCACTTGCCCGATTCCGTGCATCGCCTTCCAGGCCAACGCATCTGCCATCACGCGGTCACCGTGATTTGAGCTAGCACCGGATGGATCTTCTTTCTTCTCCGCCTTGGCGTGACCGACACCACCATTCGGCAAATGAACATACTCAAGCGTTTCCTCTAAGGCACATCGCGAGTAATTCGCCAGCCGGCGACCCTCAATCGCCGCGCGATACTCGCCAAGCAAGACGCGCTTACTGTCTTTCGTTGGAGCCCAACCTGGAATATCAGAAACTCTTTTTCTAATTGACTGGTCATTAGCTCGCATATAAATATGTGTATAACCCAATTCGAGAATTCTTGGACCGAACTGCTGTCCAGGGCCATTCATTTCCCAAATCATAAAGGGCTGATAATGAGTCGCCTTTTTGAGCCATTTCGCAATCGCAACCGCCAGGACAGCAAACGCTTCCGGACGCATATACGGCGTGGCAACTTCCAACACCTTGGTATGCGTCAGGGCGTCGTAGGCAACAATGCAAGAATTCGAGGCACCCGTACCGGCGGACACATCCACACCAATGATCATTCGATGCGACCCCAGGATCGGATTACCGTCGCCGTCTAGTGCGGTCCAAAGGAAGGTGTAGCCCCGGGGATCTTTGCGAAATCGAATCGGGTCCGCCGCGATCTCGTCAAATTCCAGATCGCCGATTATGTCCGGCGGGCGGGCAAACTCCGCCATAGCCAAGTCGACCAGCTCAGCATTGAACCATTGGCCGCCGGACCCGCCGTAGTCAATGTCCATCTCCTTGGCAATTTCGCGAGCCGAATTGGATCTATCGCATTCGTTGGCGTACCACGGCGACCGCTTCTTACCATCGGGCAGAGGCACGTTCTTCGCATGAATCAGAGCATCAAGCCGCATCATCTCCGCTACGGCGTCGTCGAACTGGGCCCAATATTCTTCGTCCAGCGGTACGAAGGCATTATTGTTACGAGTGTAAAGACCCTTCTTGCCCCTCGGGTGGCGCGTCCAATGAAGCGTCAGCTTCTTAATGTTCGTCTGACGCATCGTATGAAAGGCATTCGCCGTGCCATTGGGAGTCGAATTGAACAGGCGGCAGTTCGTCACCGGCCTGGTCGATTCGCAGATATGCGACCCGAACGCCTCGACCATGGCGAACTCGTCAAGCAGGATCGCCGTACGTCGGTCGCCACGCCCGAAATCCTTTGTCGTCGTCTCTCCGTCAATGACGCTGTGATTCTCGGGATTCTCCAAGTGGCGTTTCGTACGGTGGTCGTGAGCGTTGAAGCCGGCGGGACGCAGCGACGGCGGAAGATTGTTATGCAGGAAATCGAGCCGCCAGAAGATCGCCTTCGGGTTCCCCGTCGAATCCACAAGCTCGTCGACGCGGGAACCGACGAGGAAGGATTGCATCGGCCTGAACAGCCAACGATAGAAGAAGGCGCCGATGCAGATCCACGACGCCCCCATGTCTCGCGATTTCTCAATCAGCAAATCGTGATGATTGATTGCCGCCAGAATCTCCAGAAGCGCCTCTTCCTGGAAATCGTAGAGAATGAATGGAACCTTATGGATCGGCTCCAGACGTGGATCGTACGTCCAGCAAAAAGCATTAAAGAAGAAGATCGGATCAAGAGCACACGCCTGTTTGATCGCCGTCGCAAAAGACGGATCATCCCCCATGCGCTGATAGACTTTACGACGCCATTTCAGATTCGCAATGCGATCCCTGGGAACATGATGCTCAAACGGAGTCTGCACTTTCCTCTCCGAACGCCTCTAACATCATGTCGATTTCGTCAATCGACCTTTTCACTTCCTTCTCATCGCCGGAGTCTACTTTCGCTTTTAGCTCTAGCTGATTCACCTTACCTAGGAAATCTTTCGGCTCCTCGATCGCACGCCGGTAAAGATAGAACGCCGTGTCATTCGGGCACGTACTCGGCGCCTCCCCCGTACGAATGAACCTACCGGCCGCCTCCGTTGCCCAGGCAAGGCTCTCGCGATACGACAAATCCTTTTGCTCGTTGACGACTCCCTCCGCGTCCTGGGCACGCTTGTCGCGATGACGCCGTATAAACAGCTCTACATCTTCGTGCGACCCAGGCTCAGGGTCGTACGAAGTTACGTCGTGCCGTCCAAAGAGGCGGAGGCAGGCCGGCTGTTCCTTCGCGGCCTGCACCTGAGCTTGCGCCTTTGTGTATCCCTTCTCCTTTCGTAGTTCCTTAATCCGTTCGTCCCAGGCATAGTATTCCGTGTGATCCTTGCTCAGGGGCCACAGGGTCTTCCGGGCTTCCTTGGCGAATTGCTCAATAGCAGTCATCATCGTTATCCCAGTCGTCGTCGCCCCAGGCTTCTTCCTCCTCGTAAGCATCACAGTCATCGAGGCAATCGTTACACCAATACCCATCACCACAATCTGAGCAAAAGACTGCGCCGCATAAGCATGTTTTGACGCCTTCCTCCGTAGACAGGCGATCGCACAAGTCGCACTCCACATCAGGAATCAACATTGGTCTCTCCCTCGTGGGCTGCCTCAACTTCTACTTGGAGAATTGCGCACTTGCACAAAATGTTTGATTCAGCGTCTTCCCGAAACGCCTCATTCAACACCTGAATGAATTCTTGCTTGCCAGCCTCGAAGCCGCTCCCATAAGCCTCTTGGTATGCTTGGCGCGATTGAAGATACTCTTTTTGAAGCTGCTCACATCGGACTCTGTAGCCGCTATTGAACGCCTCAATAAGCTCTCGCTCCCACTTATTGAATGGCACCTGGAGAAGCCACCACCAAACGTTGTGCATGTAGCGAGCAATCCAATGGATGCCGATCGGATAGCACACGTCTCTTTGCTTGCAAGCGTCATACCACGTAGGGACGTACCCAAACGGATACTCTTCATACAACCCAACGTAACGCCGCAGTTGAAACCACTTTCTCTTCTTCATCTCTTCCCACTTCAGTCGTTAAGGAATGCGTTTTCAAAAATGAGCAATCCCAGCACGCCCAGGAACGCAAGTAATGGAGAAATGCAAATCAAAGCTGTTACGAACGTCATCTCTTCTCCTTTTACTTCTGCATCAGGTGGCAAATCGTGAGCATTTGATACCAGATCATGAACAACAGGATATTCTCGCTCAACTGGAGCGCTTCCATCTCACCCTCCCAAGATTGCAAGCAAGAGATCCTTGACCTGATCAGAGTATGCGCCGCCACCAAGTAGCGCAACCAGACCAAGCGCAACAACGTACAACCATTTGTTCTTGAGCAACTTCTTCACGGAATCAGGCACAACGAATCCCCCTTTGACTGAAGAAACAAACCGAACAAGTCGAAGATACTTGCGGCTCAACAGAAACGCAGGACATTCCCAAACAGGCGTAACTAAGTCATGTTTCACGCAGACAGCGTACACGTCCCGTGCAATGGCGCAGTTCTCCTCGGAACCGGCAACGAAACGAGCACACAGGTTGCACAGGCAGTAATCCCAGTGCTTCCCCTTGAGATCCGCCCGAACCTTGACGTGCCGTCCATGGTGCTTGTAGGACGTGATTCGCATGGGCCCCTCGAACGCGATAGCCGCCAGATTCGAGGGTAACCACGGCAACCGTAGAAAGAGGAAATGAGAAGTGGCGTGTCGAGGGAGGGGGGCTAAGTGGTATGGAGAGGAAGCGCGGCCGGGTTCCGGTTTTAAGGATTCTGAGGGTTTGGGGCCCCCTGTGGCTCTCGCAATCCCTACAATCCTTACCATTGCCCTGCCCTCGTGGCCAATGAGGACACGTCATTGGCCACGATTGGTTACACGGGTATGGGATGGGGTAGGGAGGGAATGAAAATTGTACTAGTGTACTAGTACACTCATGCGCGCTACATAACCGAGCGCTTTGTAACGGAGTTAAGCCCCACCCCGCCCACTCGCCCACTCACCCGACACTCGGCCGATCGGCCGAACAGCCGTTTATACGCAACTACCTACCATGAGGGGGCACACTGTACGCTTGACCATTTCCTCCCACCCATCAGTGTGGAATACCCCCTCTAATGACCTGTCCCATTGGTGTCCCGCCCCGAGATGTGACACATCTAACCCCTTATTACCCCTTACTACCAAATGAGTTAGAAACGAAAAAAAGATGTATGTGTCCTGGTGTCGCGCACCCTTTATATAAAAAGGCGGAAAGTAGCCATTGGAGGGGGAAGATAAAAGGGGGTTGGGACACAGGGACACATACACACACACACAACACATACACACATACTAACTACTTATATACTCTCTACTTACGCTGTGCGGGGGGGCTTATGCCACCTGTCACACTTCCTACTGTGACACCCCCGGGACACTTGTGACGGGTGCCCTAGCACCCCCTTACTACCTTTGTGCCACACTACCCACCCAAAGGATGAATCATGCTTGATGCCACCCCAGAGAGGGACAACCACACCCCTTGCCTTACCCCAGGGTGCAACAAGCCCCACCGGACGCGGGGGCTATGCTCGCAATGCTATGCCGATGCTTCTGCTATGATCCGCCGCGGGGAAATGACTTGGGGCAAGCTAATTGACCTTGGCTTGGCTCTGGCGTCCAACCGGGAACACTCAAGCCGTCGGCTGTTCAGAGAGGCAGTCAAGGCTCGAATGAAAGGGCAGACTCCGCCAATTGGGCCGCAAGGCATGTCTGACATGTCTCGCCCTGAGGCTTCTAGCTCCAATTAACGGTAACCGATACGCATAGTGTTTCCCTTGCGCCTCTATCCATCGGGATAGGGGCGTTTTTTCATGCGCTCAGCAGAATCGGCATAACCAAAACATTCGGAAAGTTTTCGTTTTTTTGTTTGACTCGCTCGTTCTATGGGGCAAACTTCAATCAGGCAACGGATGGTTTCAACTCAGGAGTTAAAATCATGGCGAGTGCGAAAACCGCTACAATTGAATATGACCACGCTGAAAAGTGTTGGTGGGTAGGTATCGCTTGCCCAGAGTGCGGGGAATATCACGAGTTACTAGCGCAAACAGCGTATCAAGCTGACGAGTTAGCCTATCTGTTTGAGCGTGCTCCCTACTGTTTGGAGTGTACGGACGGGCCGAATGAGGACATTGAGTCAGAAGCAGCCTAGGAGTGTACCTATGGGAATCGAGTATTGCGATAACGGTCAGTTTGTCTACGCACCCCTTTGGTGGCATAGGCAAGGATTGTCCCAAACTGCTAGTGGATACGGAGCGCAATTGACTACTCCCTGGAAGACGGAATACCAGGGGAAATTGTATCGCGTTTATCAAACGTGTTACAGCAATGCAGCTAGCTCATGGATCGTTGTTCGCGGTCAGAGGCTTCACCTTAGTAACACCACCCTGCCGGAGTAAAACCATGTCCCAATGTGAAGAGACTACTACCCCCAGAATCTACATTGCCTGCTTGGCATCCTACAACCGCAGTATTTTGCACGGTCGTTGGATTGACGCAATCGATGCCGATGATATCAGGGCGGAAATCGCTGCAATGCTGGCTGAATCCCCCGTACCCGGCGCCGAGGAGTGGGCTATCCATGACTACGAAGGATTCGGTAGCCTTCAGGTGAGCGAATTCGAGGATCTAGAGCAAGTCGCCGAAATTGGCCGTTTGATCGATGAATACGGCCAAGCTTTCGCAGCCTATGCCGCTCACGTAGGTATTGACTTCGCAACGGAAGTAGGTTTCCAGGAAGCCTACCGCGGCGAGTGGGGGAGCGAAGAGGAGTACGGCGAAGAGATATTTGATGAGTGGTATGCCAACCAGATTCCGGAAAACATTCGGTGCTATATCGACTACGAAGCTTACGCTCACGACTTGTTCATGAACGATTGCTATAGCATCGAAAATCCCGATGGAGGCGTATACGTGTTTATGAATCAGTAGCCAGACTTTCCCTCCCTCGGTTTTGAGGGGGGCTTAGCCTGCTTACTGGTTTTATCAAAGGGGGGTAAATCATGCCCGACGGCAAGCGCAAACGGAGGACACGGGACAAGGCAAGAAGGCAATGGTACGCCTACTGGCGCGCGGTGAGATTCAACCGCAGATTCGGGATTGGAGGGTAACATGACTGAAACAAGTACGCCCATTTCCGGAAGCCTGTAAGGGGTGACTCATGTATTACTTCAAACCGATGATGCCTTTCTATAATCGCTTCCTTGCCGCGCCTACTGAATGACTTATGTCCCCTGGGGGGCGCGTTCTAATAGCGAAAGCCATTCGGCTATGCAAGGGCAAATATGGGCTACGGGAAGCGCGACATTTTCGGGACGCATTGTATTGCGCAGGATGCATCTATCCTCTCATCCGCTCGATAAGGTGACATAATGGACCCGGACGCAACCTATTACGAGATGTTCGCAGCCATGAGGGACGGGAGGTTGGGCGAAGCGCGCCAGTATGCCCTCGACTTGCGGGAGTGGCTGGACCAAGGGGGATTCTACCCTCAGCGCTACTCCCAGCAGGAAGTCGACGCCTACCTCGCCTCGGTACTCCGCCGCACCACCTAGGGAGCAACACCATGTCACGGCGAAAGAACATCGCCATCCGCGACCTGATCGATCTTGTGAACCGGAAGAACCGGATTTCGTTTTGCAGCCCGGAAACGCGGGCGGGATGGAATAGCCTGCTTGACGAGGTTTTGCACAACGCCAACGTCTATCGGGGATTCCGCTATCTGAGTGCAGACGAGGTTCCCGCCGGTCACCTTCCGGGAATCGTGGAAGAGTGGGTTAGCGACTTCGATACAGGCGGAGACTGCGATACCCTCCCGTGGAAAATTACCTCGGAGGATATTAAGGAAGCCTTACTTGAAATGCTCACTTCCAAGGGACGCGAGGACTACCGATCGGGCGCTTTGGCGGAATTCGCTATTGAATTCGCCGAAGTAAACGGGCTGGAGCCCGGACAACCCCTGCCTGAAGACGACCTGTACGATGAAATGCCCTTTGCGGTTGTGCTGATTGAAGTCTCGAAAGACTGAGAGTATCCCACCGTGGACAGCCAGTAGGCTGTCCAGACTGGGCTACTTTTGACTTGGCAACTGGAGAATGCTTCGATATGAGAAGGGGAGCAATAATGCAACGAGCGGAAACACTGCTAATCGAAACACCCCGGAAGCGCGTGCGAATTCGGCTGGCGCGCCAAATGGACATTCACGAAGTGCGCGATCATTGTAAGTGCCTCATTCGAGGGATAGCGCCTCAGAGTATTACGCTTTCCGCGCCCTTGGCAATTGCGACTTACGCGGGGGCGAAATTCCATTAAGCCCCTCCCCGGGTGCTGTTGGTGTATTGAATTTTGTGTTCAAACCAGGTTGAAAGGAGGTGACGTATGCACAGGGACTCGTAATGAGCCCAACCCCGCGCTCGGTGGTATTTCCGTTTCGATCCGTTGATTGTCGGAGTGGGCTACGCAAGCGACGAGCGCGGGCTTAGTTTCATTATTGAGCAAGAGGGGAAGAGACTATGTTGTCACCAAGAGACGAGGAGGCAGTGATTCTCATATTTGGAATTGTAATTGGTGCAATCCAGACACTACTAGTTGGCAGTGCTGTTTTACTACATCTTTTATGAGGGGGGGGAACGTGAACGTTTACATCCATGATGCAGACATCTATTGCGAGGATTGTGGGGAGGCAATTTGTGAATTCCTGAAAGGATCTGATTTCGCGCCAACCGACCCGGACGATGAAACTAGCTACGATTCAAGCGAATTCCCCAAGGGGCCGTACCCGGATGGAGGTGGGGAGGCAGACTGTCCGCAGCATTGCGGATCTGGCAAGGATTGCTTTAACGCCATCGAGCTATCCGACGGGCATAAGATTGGCGCTTGGCTCGAAAACCCGCTCACAATCGATGGGCTCGGCTACGTTCGGGAAGCTATCCAGGGGGGTGGGGAGGTTGCCGCATTGTGGGCGGAGTGGTATGCAGATTGTTTGGATGAAGAGAGCCCCTGCGAAAATTGTATGGCGGGTGCTTGTAATGGATGTATTCACGATGAAGCTACTCTGTAGGGGGCTTGGCTTGTCCACTGTTCACTTCCCTGGAGTGAGATAACACCATGACGAACACCACAACCGAGACGACGACGGAAGTGATTGCGCGGATGCTCAAACAGAACACGGGCCGCGTCCTGGTCGATTCAGGCGACTACTACGGACGCCACTTTGAGCAGAACCAGGATCGGGATTTCGAGAAAGAGCCCGAGGCGGTTCTACACGTCGAGCGCCCCCGGCACGAGGGCGAAAGGCTCGAATGCTGGCCGGTCTTCAGCGTGTATCACTGGCTTAAGGATCGGCTGGAGTACAACGCCGATCTTGACGAGCGCTACCGATATTACTGCGGTAGGATGGCATACAATTTTTCTCTACATTCGGCTGAGCGGTTTGTCGAAGACCGGGAAGGCAAGGGCATCTATGGCGATGGCGGTCCCGTCACTGTCAACACGCACAACGGGGAAGACCTGCTCTCCCAGACGGTCCAGTTTGTGTACTGGACCGACGGGGAAGGGGACGCGCACGTTCTCTTGCAGATACACAACGGGTGCGACGTGCGCTGGGGCTATACCGATCCGGTCGCCTTCGACGTAGGGGACTATGACGGAACGGCCATTTTCGACAACGCCCGTGGAAGCGTCAGTTGCGCGGAGTGTTGCCGCCATTGGGACACGGACGACGGGGTTCACTTCGCGCCCGATGGGGCCTGCGGGGAGGACTACACGCCATTAGGCGAGTACCCCACCACCCTCGAAAAGCCTGAGTATCCCAGGAAGCCCGACCCGGCGCAACTCACGCTGCCGATCGACCTGCCCGAAAAGCCTACACCTGACATTGGCGTGATTTGGATCGACGAGGAAGGCAAGGCGCACTGCCCGAGTTGTGGCGGAGTGCTGGAAGCCTGGTTTCAGAGAGTGAGTTAAAGAGCATGGAACAAACGAAGATTTGTAGTAAGTGTGGCAAGGAAAGACCTGTAAGCGAGTTTTCTCCGAACGGACAAGCGAAAGCAGATGGAGTCAGGCCGCGCAAATCGTATTGCAAGATTTGCGCATCCGAGGCTGCGCGGCATTGGTATCAGGAGAATAGGAACCGAGTACTGACGAAGAAGAAAGAGCGATATGGAAGAGAAAAAGAGCGACTCAAAAAAGAGAGCCGGGAATGGTACTGGAAAAATCACGCTAGGTGCCTTGCGGTTAAATCAGAATGGCGCAGGAAAAACAAAAGGGAGTACACGGAAGTCATAAGAAGGTGGACCAGAGCGAACCGCTTCCGTATCGCAATTAACAGTTCACGAAATGCCGCTAAGAGACTTGGATACTCTCAATGTACAGCTACAGTAAAAGAAATCGAGGCTGCGTTTACTGGTTACTGCCATGTATGCGGATTGTCAGAATCGGAACACAACGGGAAATTGCACATGGACCATGATCATGAGACTGGAGAGTTTCGAGGGTGGTTATGCCGGTCGTGCAATGCAAAAGACGCACTTGCGACGAAACTACAAGAGAAGGCGGCTTAGTATGGCGTGGGCCCGGCGTTGCCTTGAGACGGACGGCAGGGCATAGCTGGCCTCACCCTGATCTCTTGAGGAGCGACACCATGCGATGCGAAAGTTGCGAGATACTTATCATCAACGGCGTGCGGTGCCATGAAATCGGCTGCCCGAGCGCCTGGCGGGACGAGGTGCGGGAGTGCCGATGGTGCGGTTGTGAGTTTCGGCCCGAAGACCCCGGGCAGGACTATTGTTCCGAGGAATGCGCTTGGAGTAGCACACTATGAACGACACCACGAAAGAAACCGAAAACCTGATTCGTACCCGCGCCGGGGTGTAACCACTACGGCAACCGTGGAATCTAGCCCAGACGAGGACGAGCAGGCAGTATACAATAGAAGTAATTGAGTCACTAGCGGGAAGGAGTGATATGGCGTTTAAACGCTGCCCGGAGTGCGGCGCCGCACACGGACCACGGAAGAAGATGTGCCACTGCGGACATTACTTCGGAGTAAAATCACGGCAAAGTACGGAACGACACCCTCTGCACCCGGAGCCCGGCGCAGGGGTGATCGACAACTACCATGGACTGCCGGTCCTTAGCCCTCCTCCGCCTCTACCCACTGACGGATTACTCTCTACCGAAGCAGTTCGTGATGAGTACGTGAGTTACGAGGGGCTGGGGTTTTGTGTCTATTCCTACATCCCGGCGGATCGGATTTTTGATCCAATTCTCCGGGGACGTTGGCGCCGTGCCCGCACGGCTTTACAGGCAGTGGTCGAGTATCTTGACTTTTCCGAAGAGGAGCGTGAAGTGGCAAAACAGCACGAAGAACTTAGGAGAGTGGTAACGGAAACCTGCAATTCCCTGGCGGACAGTAAATGCCAAATCGCAGCGCGAGAAGGGGGGCATAGTCTCCTGCGCGCGATTAGTCTGCTGTTTGCGGTAACGCGGGGACTAGAGACGGAGATCACGCGAGCAACTGCCATCCAATGTGCGAAGGAAGCTTGTGAAGAACTCACGACGTGTGCTTCCAAACTTGGGGAAAATGGAATTACTGAATTGGCGGAATACATCCGTACAAAACAAGCCGAATTGTCTCGGGTGGTTGCGCGGCTCCTCACTGCGGAGGAAGATAGTGCCAAAGCAGCCTAATTGGCCGGGCGACCTGAAAGCGCATACCCGGCGAGTTAAGCGCGTAGCCAAAGCTTTTGGTGCCTACAACTATACACCGCTCTGGGCTACGCGCTTAGCCGAGATTTTTGTGAATCTCTCTGAGCATGGAAGCGAAGAGCGCAAGTTGGGTATGCTTGGACTGATTCGGCGAATCCTGGAGGGGCAAAACAAATGACGCGCGAACAATGGTTGAATCAACTCCTAGATGCCTTGCGGCCGATCTTCCAAGGGGCTGACGCGGAAGTCCCCGAGCATGTACGAGTATCTTGCGGCTGGCCAAGCAAGGCAGCGACGGCCAGAAAGAATCGCCGAATCGGAGAGTGCTGGGACAAGGAGCAATCGAGCGATGAACACTACGAGATTTTCGTGAGCCCAATACTCTCCGATTCGTTAGCGGTTGCAGATACGCTCGTTCACGAGCTAGTACATGCCTGCGTTGGAACGAAATGCGGACATCGCGCGCCATTTCGGCGGCTTGCACTCGCCGTCGGCTTGGAAGGTGAAATGCGCTCTTCGAGTGCCGGAGAGGATTTACTGCTCGTACTCAAGGAGTTAATTAAACAGCTTGGCCCTTACCCTCATGGGGAAATTAGCTTCCCGGAGAAAGAAAAGAAACAGAGCACTCGCCTTCTTAAAGTGGAGTGCCCCGATTGCGGCTACACTGTACGTACCACGCGCAAGTGGTTAGAAGTGGGGCTTCCAACATGCTGCTGCGGCAGCGCGATGTTATATCAGGAGACGTAATGCAAAGAACCCTAGATTCCTATGAGTTTTTCCGGAAGAAGACAAGCGACGATACGCTAGGTGCCCTATTGACAATTGCTCATGGCATGTTGCGTGGCGATCCGCCGCATGAGCAGGAAATGCTACTGACCGTTACCGAAGTAGCACAATTGCTTCAAATCAGCCAGGATACAGTGTACAACCTGATTCATACAGGCGAACTGCCCCATTGCCGATTTGGGAATGCCATCCGCATTCCACGACAAGCCCTTGAACAATACTTGCGTACCCTATATACTACTCCACAGGAGCCCACCACTCTGCGGTTGGCTTCGTGACTGGCCCGCTGTCTCCCCTCCCCGGCTCTGCCTCGCATCCGGGGAGGGATTACCCTGACACGAGGAGACAAGGCAATGAAGACCTATACTTTCCTTGGCGAAGTATACCGCATCACCGACCGACCGCTCCATCCCTTCACAGTTGGCGTACCGTACCAGCGATTGGCGTTTCGCTGCCTCCCGGAGGATTGCCTTCCGATAATTGATGAGGGTGACCATATAATTACTGGTGACCACGACCTGTATGCCGTGTATCACGTAGAGACGTGGGAAGACGCCGAACGGCTAATGCACGCCTCGGACGGGGGTTCACAAGCGCGACACCAAGCAGCGCGAATTACATCGCTGGTATTTGAGGAATTACTGAGCCAGGGAATTCTCCTAGATGCTTAATTCCCCCCCATACTAGAGGTTGCTCGCTCCAGACTCGCTCGTAGGTGATCCGGCCGCTGATTGATGTGCTGGTACACCCGCTGAAGCATCGTGAGATCAGAATGCCCCATAATCTCTGCGATCGTAACCAAGTCAACCCCTGCAAGGATTGCCTCCGTGGCGAAAGTATGACGGAGAGTATACGCTGTGACCAAAAAGCCCAGTTGCTTACCGGCTTGGCGGAACTGCCAGCCAAGCGTGTCCTTCGTCCATGGATCACCTCGGGTAGAACGGAAGATTGGGCCGGGAATGCCCTCCCCCGCGACGCGGCTGCAAATCTCGAAGGCCCGGCCGTCCAGTGGCACGATGCGGGGGCGTTTGATTTTGGCTGTGAAGCCGGCTGGCAGATTCCAGCAGCGGTCTCCCCTGTTGAATTCAGCGGCGGATACTTTTCGAGCTTCCTCGGGGCGACAGCCAGTATGTCGAAGAATCTCTACAATATCCCGGAATGGCCCCGCGATCCCCGTCAGCAGCGCTTGGTATTGCTCCGGAGTAAGGCAGGTCTCCCGGCGATTGGGAGTCGGTTTCTTCATCCGGCAGAGCGGGCTGCGATCAATCAGACCTTGTTCAACGGCCCAATTGAACGCCCTTTGGACAGCCCGTACGGCTCCATGTCGCGTGCTTGGACTGGCGGTCGCCGGTGGATAGGCACTATCTACCCAGCTTGTGACATGGAACGGTCTAAGCCGGGAGAGTTTCAGCTTCCGCGGCAGGGAGCGGCCGAAGCTGAGGAGGAATTGCGCATACCAACGGTAGGTACGATCGGCGTTGTGCGTTTCGGACCAGTCCAGGTATCGGTTGATCAGTTGGGCAACTGCGCTGTCTCGCGTGAGCGATTCCCGCTCCGCCATGAGTTTGTGGTAAATCTCCCACGCCTGTTTCTTGTCCGGATGGAGTCGGTAATGCCGGCCATTGATCTTGCAGTACCAGCATCTATGCGAAGATTTCCAGTAGGGTTTGGGCAGTCTTGGCATGACAATTCCTCCTGTGTGAACTATACTACATGGGGAGACGAAAGGGAGACAATCACGTCCGACAGGGAAAAGCTCGATTTGCAAGTCTGGATTATGCAAACACTTGCGATGAAACGAGAGCGTGATCCCGCTTGCTCACCACGCATGCCTCGGGTGGAAACGGACTGGAGCGAGAAACAGCGTAAGTCCAGTCAGGATCAGCTATTGGAGCGAATTCTCTTCAGGGAGAGGTTTGATTTCATGCGGTCTGGTATGGTCCTATCGGAGACAAAACGGTGACAATGCCGAAATTGACTCTCTTCCTCATATTAGCATCTCCGACATGGCCAGACAACAAGGAAGAGATGCACAAATTGGCGGCTGATGGAGCCTTCGTAGTAGTTTGCCCGCAGTCGAGGATCATATCCAGTTTCTTCGTTGTGCCATCCCCCGGCAGGGGGGACTCAACCGCTATTTTGATGGCATTACTGAACTAGCGCACCAGAACGCTCAGGAGGCTCCAGAATCGTCGATAGTGAGATAGGCATACATGGAGCCCCTCAGGGCCGAACGACGATCTTGAGCGATTGTACTGCCCCTGACAGGGAGATAGAACGCATGGCGATAGCTATAACGTATGCACGCTTTTCCCCTCGGCCGAATGCTGAAGAATGTGATTCGATTGAGAAGCAGGAGGAGCGGTGCCTGGCGTATTGTCGCCAGAGGGTATATAAGGTTGTGGATACCTTTGAGGACCCTGACACCAGTGGGGGGGTCTTGGACCGGCCGGGGCTCTCGGCTGCAATCCGTGCTATCGAGAACTTCAAAGGCGAGGTCGTTCTGGTCGTCGACGCTACCGATCGCCTGGCCCGCGACATGCTCGTCAATCTGACGATCCAGCACGAGGTCGAGCGGGCCGGCGGCCGAATCGAATTCGCCAACGGAACCCCGGTTGCCGAGACCCCGGAGGGCCGGCTGTTCTCAAACATCCTCGCGGCCTTCGCCGCCTACGAGCGAGATCGCATCCGGCATGCCACGAGCCGGGGCATGAAGCGCCGGCAGGCTAATGGAGAATGGTTCGGAAAGCCGCCGGTTGGCTGGAGGCGGGACCCCGGGAACAGTAAGAAGCTTATAAAGTGCCCAACTGAGCAGGCGGCGTTAGGGATAATGAAGTACCAAGCGGGGCTTGGGCGCACCTCGGAAGAAATCAGGGCAATGTTACAAGAGTCTTGCGGTAACTTCCGCGGCAAGCCGTGGAGCGCGAGGACAGTAAGGCGAATCATTAAGCAATCCCAGGAGGGGGATTGCGACGGTAGTAAGGCAATTAGGGAGGAGTAGAGATGAAATTCAGTTTTTGCGAATCCGTGACTGCATCATCGCAGTCGCGATGGCACATTAGGCAATTAACCGAAGCTGGTATGAAACTCGGCGGCGGAGCTGATACGTCATCTCTTTGCGGACGGCAGGTGGCGTGGGATTTGCAAGTGGAGATTACTGAACGGCTTTTGTCGCATTGCTGCAAGAAATGCGCTGAGGAATATCGGATTCAAGTCAGGCGGCTTCCTCAAGGGGGAAGAGTGTCCCCTGCCCCATGAGAAATCGCTTATCTGCCTTCCGATGCCCCCGAATGGCCCGGCCTTCACCGGGCAATTTCTCTATGACCAGGCCATGCTCCCCTGCGATCTTCTCGCAATAGCTTGAATCCATCTCGATCAAGATGCAACGTCGACCAATGCGCTTACAAACTCGGAGCGTCGTACCTGTGCCCGCAAATGGGTCCAGTACGAGATCGCCCGGCTGAGTGGTGAGGAGCAGGCATCGCTCCACGAGCCCTTCGTGTAGCTGCGTAGGGCACCATTTACGGCGTTGCTTCGAGTTGCCCGTTACTCGTGGGAAATCAAATACATCCCCGGGCACGCGCCCCTTGGGGTCTGCCCGCTTATCACCATGGAGTTGACGCCAAGACGGGACGCGGATCGCGTCGGGATAGAGTGGCGCACCAAGGTGCTGAAATCGCCACAGCGGACGATGATTGTTCCCGAGATCGTGCTTATTGTGCTGTCCAAAGGTGAAGGTCTGCGTGCAAGGCTTGACTTGCAGATCAGGATGGAGCGACAGCATTAAATTGGTAATGCTTGCAATATGTAAGAGCCAGCGTGCATTGAAACTAAGCCAGACCGTATCGGATGCAAGTAGCATCGCGTGAAGCCAATTCTCCATGGCGTTCTTGTAATCTTCTGCCGCGAGGCGATCCTTATAGGACTTGTACTTCAGGCCGATGTTATCCGGCGGATCGGCGAAGATACATGATACATCTTCTGGAGATATTACCCTGAGAGCCGAGAGGCAGTCGCCGCAGATGATTTTGTAGTCGCTCATTGGTTTGCTACTATTTGATGCGTGCTTTTTGTCGGCCAATTTTCCCTCCCTGCTTTAGCCACCTCGATAGCCTCCTTTACGGATTCGCCTGTTGCGGTCTCCAGCGGAACGAAA
>Ga0180438_10000950_pt1 | contig 52731 bp, 39 predicted proteins | sample SS_ome_12_FD_132455 | JGI IMG/M metagenome (GOLD analysis project Ga0180438, IMG submission 132455) | Hypersaline lake sediment archaeal communities from the Salton Sea, California, USA - SS_3_D_2 metaG | ecosystem: Environmental > Aquatic > Non-marine Saline and Alkaline > Hypersaline >...
AAAGGCATTTAAGCAGGTGTGTCTACAGCGCGCAAGTTTAAAATAGGTAAGATGGAAATTTTTTTTCTTGCTATGTTCCTTCCCAGTGAAACGTATCGCAATCCTTGTGCCGAACAGGATTGGTACAGGCCCCATTTTCATTGATTATGAAGAAAAAATAAAGGATTAATCTCCGGCTAAAGTGGGGAGGGATTGGGATTCCCTTCTTTTTTTCCGCTTTTGTGGATAGCATACATAATCATCCGGATTTTGTACTTGACATTGAGATAGCTGATCTTGTATAAATAAAAAAGCAGGTATTGTTGAGTTTCCGGCTTTCAGGAAGGTGGAAATTCTACGTTCTATATCAGAATTCCATTTTTCAATTAGCAATTCATATTTGGTTTATTGAAGAAAGGAGGTGGTGTCAAATCGCGAAAAACATCTTCTACAAATATGGATAGAATGTATTTGTTTTGTCGGAGGTTTTAGTGCTTTGGTGTGTGGCCTGAGCACAATTTCATTTCATTTTCAGTTAAAACTTAGGAGGAACGAAAATGTTAGCAAAGAAATACCTTTTGGTGGGAATTGTCGCTCTGCTCAGCCTGAGTTTAGCGATTTCAGCCCAACCTGTACACCCAACTACCGGAGAACCGCTGGTGATAGACTGTCTCAGGGGTACTCCTGATGCGATTGACGGAGATCTGAGCGACTGGAACCTTGAAGCTATGACCCCGGCCGTTCTTGATGCGGTAGAGCAATTGAGTTCAGGGCAGGATATCTGGACCGGTCCTGAGGATTGTAGCGCAGAGTTCTATATGCTATGGGATGACGTGAACATCTACATGGCGGTGGTGGTGAAAGACGAAAAGTTAGCCATGAATAAAACTGGCGCCGATATCTGGAATTCTGACTGTGTCGAAATATTTTTCGCTACGACAGACGCAGAGGCAGAGCATCCCTGGACAAATCCTACCATACATTACCAGTACGGCTTTAACGCCAATAACCAGACATGGAACTGGTGCAATATGCATGGTCCTGGTCAGAGTGTGCCTGATTACCTGCAGGCCGCCTCTTCCATTACTGCCGATGGATACATCTGTGAAGTCTCCATCGAATACGGACAGATGCTGTCATTGGACTTTTCAGCAGGCAACACTATTGGACTCCACCCCTGTATTGACGACACCGATATCGACGATGGTGATACAGAATATCAAATGTCCTGGACAGGCCTTGCAGCTCATGATCAGAGCATGGGATATGGGCATATGCTTCTCTTGGCCGAACCGGAACCGGTACCGGTCGATCCCGGCACTGACGGACTGGTTGCGCACTACGCATTTGAGAACGATACGGCGGATAGTTCCGGCAACGGACTCGACGGAGCTGTCGTCGGCGATCCGGCTTTTGTAGAAGGTGTGGAAGGTATGGCGCTGGATTTCAACGGCGACGACTACGTGGACTGTGGCGGCGTTGCGGAATTCAGCTTTACCGAATCAATGACCGTCTCGAGTTGGATAAACATCAGGTCACGCACTACTGCGTGGATGGCCATGATTGCCAAGGGTGAAAACGCATGGAGACTTGGTGTCAACAACGATACTACAGGTATTCATTTCGGATTCACGGGTGGTACCCGTGGCTGGCAGGCTGCAAATACGGCAACTGAGTTAGCCTTCGATGAATGGTATCATGTCACTGCAACTTACGATACTGCTGTTGGCGCCCTTGTCTATATCGACGGCGTAGTGGATGCATCTAATCCTGATCTCGGTGGAATACCTACTAATGAAATGTCTCTTCTCCTGGGCGAGAATCCGGAAGCCACCGGGCGTTTATTCGACGGCATGCTTGACGAGGTCAAGATTTACAACAGGGCTTTGTCTGAAGATGAGGTTCTTTTCCTTGCCGGTAAACGGGCACCTTATACTTATGGTGGTGATTCCCTTGATGGTTGGGAGCATGACAATAATTCCGATGCATGGGATGACACAGGCCCCGGTGAAGGTGCTCCCGGTGGTGTTGCGTTGCTGGCCGAAGATGACGTAACTTTCGTACGCGTACAGGATACGGGAGATCCCAGGGATGACGGTTTCAGTGATCCGAGTAACCGCAAAATCTATCTCACTCAACTGATTGATTATGGTCTTGACGGTACAAGACTGGAATTCCAGCTCCGTGTGGCTACTACCCCTCCGCTGGACAATCAGGCCGGAGGTGAAATCTGGCCGGAAGGTGGTATTGGCTACCACATTCGAGACGGCGGCAAGGGCATGGTCGGCATTGCTGAAGATGGCGTTGGACAGATTTCGTTCTCCCTGGCCAAGGCCGGCGAGATCGACGGTTTGGAGACTGATGCACTGCTTCTAAACGGCTTACTCGGTGCCGAGATGTCGGCTGACGTTGACACTGGTGATTCTGCTACTCCGAACGCCGTTCCGATTGCCGACGCAACCGCTTGGAACAACGTTATGGTTGATATTGCTGAAGGTGGTGCTGGCACACATGTCGTGACTGTTTCGGTTAATGGCGGAGATGCCGTGGAAGTTGAAGTGACTGCTGGTGCCAGTATGGACGCCGAAAATGCCTACATTGCCATGGGTTCCTCCGGAACCGGTGGTATCACGGCATTCGATATTGACTATGTAAATGTGAGTCTAACGCCGGAAGTGGTAGAGGTTGAGAATTTAGTGCTCAATCCGAGCTTTGAAGAGGATGAGGTCATCTTAGACGATCCGGAATGGCTAAGTTGGGCTACCTGGAATCCGGCAGAGGGTGCCGGCAGTAACGCCACCATCATCGATACGGATTCCGTTGACGGCGCAAGAAGCATTAAGATTGAACCGGTAGGAGCTGAAAACTGGTATTTCATTGTACTGAGTCTGCCCATACCGGTCAATATGGACAAGGTCTACACTGTCAGCTTCTGGGCCAAAGCGGAGGCGTCTCGCCCCCTGACTGTACAGATGAAAGCAGCGGATAACTCTGTTTCTGAATGGGGTTCAACGACCTTTAACTTGACGACCGAGTGGGCTGAGTATAGCTATACTTCGGAAGTCTTGATCGATGTTGTAAAACTCGAGATATTGTGTGCCGGTTCCGAAGTTCCGTTCTTGTTGGATTCTTTTTCGGTCGTAGAGTCGGGCGATGCCCCGCCCGCACCGGATATTCCGTGAATTCCAGGCGAAAATATACTGGCTAACGGCGGCTTCGAGGACGGTGTTATGGATCCGTGGAGCACATACGGTAATGTTACTACGGAAGTTATTACCGAAGATGCGATTGAAGGAAGCTACTGTTTGCATGTAGTAGTACCGGAAGCAGGTGTAAACTCCTGGGATGCTGGTCTGCAACATGCAGGTCATGTTTTTGAAGCAGGGCAGAATTACAGACTTTCTGCCTTTCTCAAAAGCAAATCTGGTACACTGGATATCCATCTCAAGCCGGAGCGTGGAGCAGATCCGTGGGAAGGATATGGTGAGCAAACCTTCACCATAACCGAAGAATGGTCGGAGTACACTGTAGATACTGGTGTTATTCCTGCAGATGTGGATCCTGCGAGCATCACGTTCCACATAGCTTTTGCACCCGGTGATTTACTAGTAGATGACGTAAAATTCAGCGTCCTCGAATAGTGCTACCTGAGAAATTGAATCAGCTATAGTGTTAGTTCGGGGCCTATACTGAAAAATTCGGTATAGGCCCCGTTTTGTGTATGCCGAGCATGTTTGGCAACTTGGAGGTGCAAGTCCTCCACACAACCTGATGGAGGTGAAGTGTTAGCGAAGCGCAAGAGCGTTGCCGTGAGGCAGGGTTCTAAGAAAGCGTGTAGCAAAGCCGTGACCTGACGGACAGAAATCGAATATGAGGCAGCTTCGGCTGGACGAGTTGGCACAAGATAACAAAGTCCATATCCATCAAAGTTCGTGGCTGTAAATTCGGCAAGTGTGCGGCGAAGGTTGTCAAGCTTACCTCGGGAGGTCTGGTTGGTGTCCCGGATTCGGGATTGAGGCAATCGTGAGTTTGCCTGACCGCCATCCAGAAGTCAGCAGAGGGCATAGTATCCCGAATTACCGGGAGAAGGCCCGAACGGTCCCCCTCGATAAGAGGGGTAAATTGAGTGGTTGTTAGTCCTTGGGACTCCTTACGGAGGACAGGCGACTCATGGGCACAAGGCGGCAGAAAAACCAGATGGAACTGGCCTTTATGGCAGAGAGTAGGGGTGAAGCCCCGATGGCTGCCAATAAAGGGACCGAAGCGCCGATGGCGAAGCGTGATAGCGAACAGCTTAACCAGCCGAACCGCCGTGGTACGGACCCGTATGCCCGGTGGTGTGACAGGGAAAGCCCGTGAGGGCCTACCTATGTCAATTGATTATAAAAACATAATACGGGATTTATCCGCAAGTCAATCGGGGGAGTTAGGATTTCTTTCGATTCTTTTTCGCTTTTGTGTGGATCTCATACATAATCACCCGGATTTTTTCTTGACATGAAGATGCCTAATCTTGTATAAGTAAATCTATAGGCATTAGTTAATTTCCGGCCTGCCAGCAGGTGGAATTTCTATGGCTTGTTTCGGAATTTGGTTTTCAATAAGCAGTTCATACTCAGCTTATTGAAGAAAGGAGGTGGATAGCATATCGTTAAGAATTATTCTCGTTAAGTACAGACTAAATTTATCGAGTTCCAAATTTGTATCCGCTATGCTAATCATAACTTTTTTGTTGGAGGATTATCATGTGTAAACAATTTATTTATCTGATGTCTGTTGTTTTGGTGCTCAGTTCTGTCAGTAACGCTGCGGAAGTCTTTTGGAGCGGCTCCGGTGGTGACAGGCTATGGACCAATCCGGACAACTGGGAGGGGGGGAAAGTCCCGGGAATTAACGACGAAGCCCAGATTCTTTCGCCTCAGGCAGATGATGGAAAAGGCCCGATCATTCAGGATGGGATGGATATCAAGCTTGTGGGAATCAAGAATGAATTGGAAGGCCGTCCTGGTAAGCCCGAACTAACGATTACGGGCGGAAACGTTGAGCTGACAGACTTCGTATGGTGGGGCGACTACGATAATATCGAAGCCTTTTGGTACCACAGCGGCGGCACCGTAACTGTTGAAAATGAATTTGAGCTCGGATGGGGACCCGGCACGGGCGGTGCGGGTACTTTGGATATGACCGGCGGCACTATCATCGCCGGAGAGTTAGTGATTCCCACGGGTAGTGGAGCATACGGTGAATTTTATCTTCGAGGAGGTACCTTTGAGGTTCGTGAGCCGGGCGGCCTCGAAATGAACAGCAACGGCCTGATAGATGTCAGTGGAGGTACATTAATAATAGAAGGAGATGCAACGTCACAAATCGAGGGTTTTATCGACGCTGAACAGATTATTTTCTACGGCGGGATTGGCCTGGCCGTACTGGACTATAATGGCAGAAATCCCGGCAAGACCACACTGTCGGCAAGCGACCATACTCCGGTCGATGGTTCTTATTATGAAGATGTCTGGGTGAATCTTACCTGGATACAGGATGATTCTGCAGCCTCATACGATCTTTATCTGGGCGACGATTTTGACAGTGTCAACGACGGCACGGGTGGTACGTTCCGAGTGAATCAGACTGTTTTGTTCTATATTGCCGGCTTTCCCCCGTATGCTTATCCGGATGGTCTTGTCCCCGGTACTACGTACTACTGGCGGATTGACAAAGTCGAAGCCGATGGCGTAACCAAACACAAAGGCGGTGTCTGGTATTTTACCGTACCGCCAAAGACTGCCTATAATCCCGATCCGGTTGACGGGGCTGAATTTGTGGATCCGGATATGGAACTTAGCTGGACGGCAGGCTTCGATGCTATGATGCATACGGTGTACATTGGTCAGGATTTTGACACTGTCAGCAATGCCACTGGAGGTACATCTCAGGTTCCAAAGACTTATAGTCCCGGCACGCTCGAATCCGCGAAGGTATATTATTGGAGAGTCGATGAGTTTGATGGAGATTCTACGTATAAAGGTGATGTCTGGTGCTTTACGACTCCGGGCGCTGTGGGCAACCCGGAACCGGCTAATGGCGCTGAGGATGTGAAAATGACGGTAATTCTTGGCTGGACTGCGGCTGATAATGCAGCTTCGCATGAGGTATATTTCGGTAAAGATAAAGATGTCGTGCGCAATGCCGATAAGAATTCGCCGGAATACAAAGGTTCCCAATCACTTAGTGTTGAGAGCTACGATCCCGAAAAACTCTCATGGTATGCCACGTACTACTGGCGTATAGACGAAGTTGATACTCTTGGTAATACACAGAAAGGTCCGCTCTGGAGCTTTACTACCGCCGACTTTATTTCTATAGATGATTTTGAGGATTATGATACCGGCGAGAATCAGATATGGTATGCATGGCGTGATGGGCTCGGTTTCGGCACGCCGGAGAATCCTCCTTATTCTGCCGGCAACGGCACAGGTTCAGCAGTAGGTGATGAGACGAGTCCTTCTTATTGTGAGGAAACAATAGTCCACGGCGGCGGAAAGTCGATGCCGATTGCTTTCGACAACAACAAGCAGGACTACGCGCTCTATTCGGAGGTAACCAAGACTTTGAGCTATCCGCGTGACTGGACCGAAGAAGGTGTCGGCGAATTAACGATCTGGTTCAGGGGCCTGACAACTAACGATGCCGAGCCGCTGTATGTCGCTGTATCTAACACCTCCGGCGAACCGGCGATAGTTGTCCATGATGACCCCGCTGCGGCACAGGCCGGCGACTGGACAAAGTGGGTAATCCCACTGCAGACTTTGGCTGACAAGGGCGTCGATTTGACCGATGTCGATAAGATCGCACTCGGCATGGGTACCTGGTGGGACTACTTTGTTCCAACACCCGGCGGGACGGGCAAGATGTACTTCGATGACATTAGGCTTGATCGGTCAGCAGAAGTTGCTGAATAGAAATCAAAAATCAAATACGAAATCGGGGCTTATACCGTTCAGTTTGGTATAGGCCCCTTTTCTATTGACTCATTTGCCGGATAATGGGTATCTTAATCGCAAATGTCAGATAAAATTCCAAAATATTCAACACCCTCCGGTACCAGTCGATTTGCGACCACACACTGGAGCGTAATTATGGCGGCGGGAGACAGTGCGGCTGCTCTGCACGAGCCGGCCCTCAGCACGCTGTGTCAAACGTATTGGTTTCCGCTTTATGCTTATCTGCGGCGGCGCGGCTATGACAGCCACCAGGCGGAGGATTATACACAGGGATTCTTTGCCGGAATATTAGAGAGAAAGGGCTTGAAGCGGGCCGATCGTAAATATGGAAAATTCCGCTCATTTTTGCTTGCTTCGTTGAAGAACTTTCTTGCAGATGAGTGGGATCGTGCCCATGCTCAGAAACGCGGCGGCGATAAAAAAGTTCTTTCTCTGGATTTTGATGCCGCCGCAAGCCGTTATGACCGGGAGCCTGTGCACCATTTGTCGCCGGAGAAACTTTTCGAGAGATCCTGGGCGCTGACCGTGTTAACGAAGGCGATGGATCGATTGAAGGCCGAATCGATAACTTCGGACAAAAAGCAGCTTTTCGACTGTTTGAAAGTTTATCTGACGGCTGAAAAAGACGCTGTTCCTTACCGCGAGGTTGCCGAGAAGCTGGAAATGACAGAAGGAGCTGTGAAAGTTGCCGTACATCGGCTTCGCCGGCGATATCGCGAATTAGTGCGGGATGAAATTGCCCAGACGGTTACTACCGAGGCCCAGGTTGATGAAGAAATCCGGGACCTGTTTGCCGCCCTGGCCTGATAAATAGTATATCAAAAATTAAATATAAAAAATCAAAACTGCGGAAGCCCTTCGGGTGAACTTCCTTAATTTTGCATTTTGCACTTTGATTTTTGCATTTTCTTACTGATTCTCTGTAACCTTTCGGCTGATTTGCCTTATTAAAGTCCGGAAGCAGCAATTACAGAGAAAGGAGCGATTATTATGGCTCAGGAAAATAAATGCCCTCAATGTGGCGCCCAAATGCCCCCGGATGCCCCGGAAGGACTTTGTCCCAAATGTCTAATGAAGGCAGTCCGGCACAACGATGTTAATGCCACCCTGGAGGAATCTCATCTAATCGAAGGTCCCGGCACGAAAATCGGCCGGTATGAGCTTTTGTCGCTTATCGGCGAAGGCGGCATGGGTCTGGTCTATCTGGCCGAGCAGAAAGAGCCGGTCAAACGCAAAGTTGCGCTCAAGATAGTCAAGCTCGGTATGGACACGAAACAGGTTGTTGCACGCTTTGAGGCCGAGCGCCAGGCCCTGGCCCTGCTGGACCACCCAAATATCGCCCACGTATTCGACGCCGGCACAACCGAAGCAGGTCGACCATACTTCGTTATGGAATATGTCAAGGGCATGTCCATCACCAGGTACTGTGATGACCGTAAGCTCAATATCGAAAAGAGGCTGCGATTATTCGAGCAGGTCTGCGAAGGAATCCACCATGCCCATCAGAAGGGAATCATCCACAGGGATATCAAGCCCTCGAATATCTTAGTTTCTGTACACGGCGACAGGGCGGTTCCGAAGATTATCGACTTCGGAATTGCCAAAGCCACTGCCCGGTCACTGACGGACAAGACCGTATTCACCTGTCAGGGCCAGTTGCTGGGCACGCCGGAATATATGAGCCCCGAACAGGTGGATTTAGCGACTCAGGATATTGACACGCGCTCGGATATTTACTCTCTTGGCGTGCTCCTCTATGAATTGATGGCCGGCGTGCTGCCGTTCGAGGAGAAGTTACTTCGCAGCGGAGGCTTTGCAGAAGTCCAACGTACAATTCGCGAGCAGGAGCCGGCTTCGCCGAGCATCCGGCTGACAAATCTGGGCGAGCAGGCCAAAACCATCGCCGCCAGTCGCGGCACACAGGTAATAGCATTAGCGAGGCGCCTGCATCGCGAACTGGAATGGATTCCATTGAAGGCGATGCGGAAGGATCGCTGTAGACGATATAAATCAGCATCTGAAATGACTGATGATATCAGAAACTATCTCAATGGTAATCCGCTGATTGCCGGTCCTGAGACAGCCATTTACCGTGTCAATAAATTCGTTCACAAACACGCAGGTTCGGTGGCGACGGTTGCCCTGGTAGCGGCGGTCATCATTCTCGGTCTGGTCATCAGCATCTGGCAGGCGAAGGTGGCGACGGATGCCAAGAGCGAGGCGCTGCGTGCGAAGGCTGAGAAGGATCGGCAGGCCCAGATTGCTGTGGAGGAACGCGATAACGCCTTAGCCGCGCAACGGCAGGCTGAGAGGCAGCGCCAGCGAGCAGAAGTGAGCGAACAGCAGGCGCAGAACTTGCTCTACGCAGCCAACATGAACCTGGGCCAGCACGCCTGGGAACAGAACAACATGATCCGTCTGCGGCAGTCCTTAGAGGAAACAGCTACCTACCCCGATCGTGGTTTTGAGTGGTATTACTGGCAGCGGCAAGCCCATCTGGAGATCCGAACGTACCGTGGACACACTGACGGGATCTGGTCTGTGGCTTTCTCCCCGGATGGCCAGCGGATCGTCACGGCCAGTCAAGATGGGACGACTAAGGTGTGGGAGGTGAACAGTGGGAAAGAACTACTTACGCTCCACTATGCTTCCTTGTTTCTTCCAAAAGTAGCGTTTTCACCCGACGGTCAGCGGATCTTAACAACCAGTGCGGATGCGAAGATTTGGAATGCGACCAGTGGAGAGGAATTAATCACCTTCCCGGGGCAGGACAATCCCATTATTTCCGTAGCCTTTTCACCGGACGGACGGCGAATTGTCACAGGCTGTGTTGATGCGACGGCCAAGGTTTGGGAAGCAGACAGCGGTAAGCAGCTACTCACGCTCCAGGGACATAGTTCTCGGATTTGGTCCGTGGCTTTTTCCCCTGATGGTCAGCGGATCGCGACCAGTGGTGACGATGCGACGGCCAAGGTTTGGGAGGCAAACAGTGGTAAGGAACTGCTCACTTTCAAAGGACACAGCGAGCCGATTTGGTCTACAGAGTTTTCCCCTAACGGCCAGCTGGTCATTACAGGTAGTTACGATGGGACGGCCAAGGTTTGGGAGGCAGACAGTGGCAAGGAAGTGCTCAGCCTCAAGGGGGATAGAACCGGGATCACATCTGTTGCCTTTTCTCCAGATGGCCAGCAAGTCGTCACGGGCGGTGAGAGTGTTAATGTGTGGGAAGTGGCCAGCGGCAAAAAACTGCTCAGTCTCCAAGGACACGGCAGTATAGTCTGGTCCATAGCCTTTTCCCCGGATGGACGAAAATTCGTCACAGGTAGTCAGGATTCGACGGCTAAACTTTGGGATGTGGCAGGCCATAAGGAACAAGTCGTTTTAAAGGGGCATAATGGAGTTATCTACGAGATGGTCTTTTCTCCAGATGGACGGGAGTTAGTCACGGCCAGTGCAGATCATACGACCAAGATTTGGGATGCGGAAAGCGGCAAGGAATTGTCCTCTCTCGAAGGTCACAGCGATGAAATCCGGTCGGTGGCTTTTTCCCGGGATGGCCAGCGGCTGTGTACGGGGAGTGCGGACCGAACAGCCAAGGTCTGGGAGGTGGCCAGTGGCAGGGTATTGCTTACTCTCAATGGACACAGCGACGCCATCTCGTCCGTAGCCTTTTCCCCGAATGGTCGTTGGATCGCTACGGGAAGTGACGATACGACGGCTAAGATCTGGGAAGCGGGTACTGGCAAGGAATTGCTCACTCTCAAAGGCCACAATGAGGGGCTCAGGTCCGTGGCTTTCGCTCCAGATGGTCTGCTGGTGGCCACTGCGAGTGTGGATAATACAGCGAAGGTTTGGGATGCGGCCAGTGGTAAGGAGCTGTACACGCTCAGCGGACACAGCCGGTCAGTTTGGTGCGCTACCTTTTCCCCGAACGGCGAGCGGATTGTCACGATCAGTTACGATGCAACAGCTAAGCTGTGGGAAGTGACTAGCGGCAGGGAACTGCTCACCTTCAAAGGACACGGTGCCCCGATCCGGTCTGTGGCCTTTTCTCCAGACAGCCGAAGGATCATCACGGGTAGCAACGACGCGACGGCTAAGATCTGGGAAGCGGGTACTGGTAAGGAATTGCTCACCCTCAAAGGTCACGATGACATAATCCGGTCCGTGGCGTTCTCCCCGGACGGTCGACAGGTGGTTACGGGCAGTTATGATAATACGGCCAAAATTTGGGAATCTGCGTCAGCAGAGCAAGTCATTATCTGGCAGCAGGAAGAAAGGGCAGCTAGTGAGCGACTGGCGGCTTTCCAGCGCGAGCGGGCCGAGGCGGCTAGACGTGACAAGGCGCTGATCGCACAAGATCTCGGGGTGATCAAACAGTGGCTGGTTCTGGCCCCGTTGGCCTTCGCCAGTCGAGACGATGCCACAGTTCGAGCGGCTCTGAATCACCAACAGTTTCCGCAGGAAGCAATGCTTCGGCCGCGTGCGGGGGAACGGGTCAAGGTGGGTGAGATTGAGCGGACTTGGGAAGAGGTGCAACAAGAGGACGACATGATCAATTTCGGTCGCCTCGTGGGAAAAGTCGCCGATTACAGTGTGGCGTATGCCGTCTGTTACATCGATAGTGATGTGGATCAGACAGATCTTGTGATGAAGGTCGGCGGTAGTGATGCTCTGAAGATCTACCTGAATGCGGGAGAGATTTGCAGACAGACGTGGTGGCAGCAGGACCATCTATGGAACACGGCCGACGTGACAGAAATCCAGTTGAAGGCCGGTCTCAATGTGTTGGTGCTTAAAGTTGTGAACCAAGAAAAGAATTGGCAGGCCTCGATTCGGCTCACGGACGCTGCCGGCCAGCCCGTAAAGGGAATTCGCGTGACACTGGACCCCCCAGAGCAGGCCCGGCAGTGATTGTTGAACGAGTTAAATTGGGGGAAAACGGCCCAATAAGGTAAATTTAGGACCTTGGGGGAAAGCAACTTTTCTTTACTTGCCTTTTTTCTAATTATCGCTACAATGACAAGGAATTTTCGATTTAAGATTGCCGAATGCCGGTTTTCAAATCGAAAATTGAAATTCGAAAATCGACAATTTGTTTTATGGAGTTAGAAAATGATAAAGGTTCTGATTACAGACAAACTTGCACAGGAAGGTATTGATTTATTGAATTCCCAGGACGGCGTCGAAGCCGTTGTTAAGACCGGTATAAGTGAGGATGAGCTGGTTAATATTATCGGCGAACATGACGGCCTGATTATCCGCAGCGGCACAAAAGTTACCGAAAAAGTACTGAGTAATCCCGGCAAACTCAAAGGTATCGCAAGGGCGGGCGTTGGCGTCGATAATATCAACATCCCGGAAGCGACACGTAAGGGAGTCCTGGTAATGAATACTCCCGGTGGTAATACGCTCAGTGCAGCAGAGCATACGATGGCTCTGATCCTTGCGATGAGCCGGAACGTCGTACCCGCCTGTAACAGTCTCAAAGGCGGCGCCTGGGACAGAAAAAAATATATGGGCAACCAGTTGAACAATAAGGTTCTTGGTATAATCGGTCTGGGCAGGATCGGTATGGCCGTGGCGCAGATGGCCAAAGGTTTCAATATGAAGATCCTTGGTTATGACCCGCTTGCAGCTCCGCCTGATGCGGAAAAGATGGGTATCCAGGTATGTAAGGAACTGGATGATATATTCAAACAGTCGGACTATATCAGCGTCCACGTGCCGAGAAACGAGCAGACGTTGAACATGATCGGTGCCGAGCAGATTGAAATGATGAAGCCGACCGTGCGGCTGGTTAACAGCGCTCGCGGCGGCATTATCAACGAAGATGCGCTTTATGATGCTCTTGCCGCTAATCGCATTGCCGGTGCTGCATTGGATGTTTACCCGACCGAGCCGCCGGAGAACACTCGTTTCAGCGAGTTTGAAAATTGCGTTGTTACACCGCATCTGGGGGCAAGCACCGAGGAGGCACAGATTGAGGTCGCCGTTGAGGCGGCAGAAATTCTTGTCGATGCAATCAAGGGAGGGCCGGTCCGCAATGCCCTTAACGCTCCATCGACGGCTGGAGCCGCCCCGGCGATTGTTACTCAATATGCCGAGCTTTCAAGGCGAATAGGCGCCATGCTCAGCACTATCGCGCCGGGCCAGATACAGGAAGTTCAGGTACAGTATCGCGGTTCAATTGCCGAGATGTCCGTCGAATCGGCGACACTCGGTTTTTCGATGGGTTTGCTGCAGAAACATTTCGATATGCCGCTGAATATGGTCAATACGCCGGTTCTTGCGAAGGAACGCGGCATCAGCATCGATGAGACAAAAAATGCCGAGGTCAAGGATGTCGCTTCGAGTTTCAGTGCCAGGGTTGTGACGGACAAAGTAACACGAACAATGACAGGTTCGGTTTTCGGCGGGACTCTCTTGCGGATCATAGAAATCGACGGCTTCAATATCGAAGTGACACCGCAGGGCAGCGTCCTTGTGATTTTCAACGACGACAAGCCCGGAGTGATCGGCTCGGTAGGCACCGTTTGCGGTAAGCATAACATAAATATCTGCACAATGGGCGTTGGGCAAAAGCCGGACGAGCAGAAAGCGATGCTTGCCGTGAGTCTGGATAAAGAGCCCGATGACAAGGCAGTCGATGAGCTCAGTAAACTTGATTTCGTAAACGAAATCTATGTCTGCAAACTGGACTGATGGACAATAACAAACAAGCAATTGCCGGCAGGCAAATAAAATCTGTCACTTATCTTGGTATGGCGGTGAATATTGCTCTGTCGATTATCAAGGTTGCTATTGGTTTGTCCGCTGCTTCGCTGGCCCTTATTGCCGATGGGATCCATTCGCTTTCCGATATCGCTACCGATATCGCTGTATTGCTTGGTTTACGTCTTGGTTCAAAAGAGCCGGACAAAAGCCATCCCTACGGCCACGGCCGGGCGGAAACTTTCTCGGGCGGACTGGTCGCTTTAATCCTGATTGTTGTCGGCGGGGGGATGATTTACTATGCCACTTTGGCCATCGCCAGAGATGAAACAACCACCCCCCGATTCGCAATTCTCATCGCTGCGGTTATTTCGGTTGCCGCTAAAGAGTGGCTTTACAGAATCACTAGAAAAGCCGCTATCCAATCTCACAGCCCGGCACTTTATGCCAACGCCTGGCATCATCGAAGTGACGCTTTTAGTTCGGTAGCGGTCGTGATAGGATTTATAACGCTTAAATTGGGTTTCGGTCATGGCGACCAGGTTGCTGCGATTGCCGTCGGCATGATGATTATCTGGGTAGGGGTCAGAATCATCGGTGAAGCGTTTCGAGAGCTGGCCGAAGCCTCCGTCGATCCGGACACAATCGAACACATTAAAGAAATCATTAATTCCGACTCTTCTATCCGACAGTGGCACAAATTGCGGACACGGACAGTCGGCAGGGAAGTCTTTCTCGATTTGCACATCCTCGTCGATCCGAATTTGAAAATCACCGCCGCCCATGAGATAGCTGAAAGACTCGAAGACACGCTGGATGAGAAGATTACCCGCCCGATTAATATAACCGTTCACATCGAGCCGGACACACCTGAGCTGAGAAAATAAGGCCTGATTTCGAGCCGTATCCGGTGCTAAAAAGATAGTGTAAGACAGGAGACGGAAATGAATAAGGATGAGTTGGATTTCCATAGTGTTTACGATGAGTTTCATTCAAGAATAGGCCTTTATCTCGAACGGATGGTCGGCAAAAGTGAGGCCGAGGACCTGACTCAGGAAGTCTTTATGAAAGTCAACAGGGGCTTAAAGGGCTTCGAGGGCAAATCCAGTCTTTCCACATGGATATATCGGCTCGCGACTAATGCGGCCCTGGACAAACTGCACAGCCGGCCTTTTCGGGAGAATAAGCAGAAGATATCATTGAGTAGCGTTGATGACGAGCCTGTAATAGAAGGTAAGGACATCTGCACACAGGAAAAGGAGCTTTCTGCAGAGCGAGAGGCGATTAGGGCCGAGATGAACGAGTGCATTCGGGAATTTGTCGATAAGCTTGCTGAGAATTATCGAACTGTTATCATACTCAGCGAGCTGAAAGACCTTAAGAACCAGGAAATTGCTGACATATTGGATATCAGTCTTGATGCTGTCAAAATCAGATTGCACCGCGCCAGAATAAAGCTAAAAGAGGAATTTGAGGCGGGGTGTAACTTCTACTACAACGAGGACAACGAATTATCGTGCGATAGAAAGCAAAAATCTGACGAAAATTCATAAGCCAACTGTATCCTTTCTCATCCGGCATTCGTCTATAGGATTAGAAAGGAGCAGAAAATGGCAAATGAAGAAAAAATAAACAACGAAAACAAGTTTGCGGAGAGATGTCGGGATACATCCTGTTTTGGTGGGCGGGGCATGTCTGAAATGATGGCAAAATGCTGTGAGGGCATGAGCGGATCGGGCGATTCCAGGTCAATGATGGCCGGATATATGAATATGTGTAGGTGGTTTCCATTGATAGCGGTGATACTTGGGATTTCGTTCTTGCTGCTGGGTTACTACCTGGATGCTGAGATAACCAGGATATTGTGGATTTTAGCTGCCGGCTTTTTGATTTTAATGGGGACATTCTGCCTTTTGATGATGAGTAAGATGATACGAATATGCTGCAGCACAAAATGAAAAAACATGTTTGATCTAAATGGCCATAGCCTAAATACAAAGGAAACAAATATGAGCAATTCGAAACAAAATTTTTCCATTGATGTAGAAAGCATGAAAGCAGTATGTCCTCTGGGTGAAGTTGTCGGAAACAAGATGATCGCCGAGGAAAGAATTCCCGTTATTTCGTGCGAGGGAGGGTGTTTTCGGGGAGAGATTGCCAGAGTTGCGGCCCATATGGTGGCGAAGGAGGAACCATACAGCCGCGGATGCCACGGAGAAATGTTTACGGCACCACGTTCGGCAATGGTGGAGTGGGCCAGGAAGGCTAACAAAGTCGTTGTTGTCGACGGTTGTTTCATGCGTTGTCACGGCCGGATAATGAAAAACGTCGTCGGCCACGAAAACGTGATCCAATTCGATGCCCTACCTATGTACAATAAAGACAAAAAATACTCAAACACGATGCTTGTCGACGAGATCCCGGAAGCTGAAAGGAAAGATTTAGCTCGGCAGGTGGCCGACATGATTCTGGCCAGCCTAAAAGATGGTACCACATGCGAACCAGAGTCACAGCTTTCTTGTGGGTGTAAGTGAACCTTCGACTAAAACCAAAGGATGAATTATGGCAATAAATAATGCTCGCAGATTCGTTGAAAAAATGAAACAAGACCAAAACTTCCGAACAAAGGCATTGGCAACCACAGGGCCGGAAGACTTATTTTCGTTTCTACGAGAAGAGGATTTGCCATTCACCCAAAGAGAACTCGTTGAGGCTATGGCTGAATGCATGGAGCAATTGGACTCAAATGAATCAATTGATGCTTCATCTCGAGCCAAGACTGAGCGCTCTGAGGAGATGGTGAACCGAACAAAATTAATAGCACCATGCGGTCTTGATTGTGGAATTTGTGAACTGTACATGAGCAGGGATGATAAGCAATTGATGAGTGCTCTGATCTCAAAAGGAATTCCTAAAGAAGTACTACCCTGTGATGGATGCAGAGCCATAGAAGGTAGATGTCCGGTCATCCACGATAAATGCGCTACTTTCGAATGCACAAACAAAAACAGGATTTTGTTCTGTTCAGAGTGCAACGATTTCCCTTGCATGAAACTGGCTCCAGCAGCAGATAGAGCTGAGATCCTGCCTCATAATACCAAGTTATTCAACTTGTGTGTTATTCAGAGGCATGGTATAGAAGAGTTGATAGAGAGAGCATTAGAGATTAAGCAATCTTATTACAAAGGTAAAATGGAAATCGGAGAAGGACCCAAATTGGAAAGTGAAGATTGAGTCCTATTCACTACAATTTAACGTAGGAGATAGCAAATGAGTGGTTCGGTGATCATTATACTGATCCATCAAACCATCTTTCAGGGGATGTTCTTTGCAAAGAATATTTCACTCCGTCGCAGACTTAGGATGCCGATCCGAGGTAGGAACCGAGAGGCCGACCTGTCGGTAGGATTCTTTGCCCTGCTCATCATTATTTCTCTGTTGCTTAGTCTGTTCGATGCACCTTTTGGAAATTTTAATTTGATGAAGAAGACCAGCGCATTAACCGTTGCTCTTACACTTCTTGTTGTAAATCTCTTGGTAGGAGCTGCATCATTAACAGGATTGAGGGATTCGTGGCGTGTCGGCGTCCCGGAAGATCAACAGACTGATCTGATAGAAGGAGGGATATATAGTTTCTCAAGAAATCCCTACTTCCTTTCCTATCTGATTATGTTCGTGGCTTACACGGTTCTCTTACAAAACATAATCCTTCTTATCCTTTCGCTGGTTGGATTTGCTATGATTCACTTGATGGTCTTGAAAGAAGAAAAGCATCTCACAGCGTTGCATGGTGAGAAGTACCTCCAGTACCAAAAAAGGGTGCCCAGATATATGATCATTTGAACGGTCCTTATTGTAGCACAATTTAAACAATAAAATCATAATTGGGGTGTATCCTTTTAAGGCCGGCCCTCGTCTATAGGGGTAGAAAGGAGCAAACGAAATGGAAAATGAAGAAAAAAGAAAAAATGAATACAAGTTTGCAGAGAAATGTTGGGATGCATCCTGTTTTGGTGGGCGAGGCATGCCTAAGATGATGGCAAAATGCTGTGAGGGCATGAGCGGGCCGGGTGAATCCAGATCAATGATGGCCGGATGTATCAGAATGTGCAGGTGGTTTCCATTGATGCCGGTGATATTCGGAATAGCCTTTTTGTTGTTGGGCTATTATCTTGATGCTTCGATTATCAGGGTATTGTGGATGTTATTTGCAGGGTTTGTAGTCGTGATGGGTACTTTTGGCCTGATTCTGATGGGCAGAATGAGGAAAATGTGTTGTTGAATGAATTGAAAGAATACCATTGACTTTTAAGATACTAATAAGGAGCAAAGCATGAATAAAAAAGTCGAAGAGATGATAGCCCTGGGTGTTGCTTATGGAATCAATTGCACATCCTGTATGGAATACCACAAGAAGGAGGCAATTAAAGCTGGTTTAACGAAGGAAGAAATGCTCGGGGTTATCACAATAGCCAAGCAGGTAAAAACGGGCGCTGCAAAGAAAATTGAGTCCGTTGCAGGGGAATTATTTGGCAAAGCAGGTGAAGGCTCATGCTGTCCTGCAGGGAGTGAATGCTGCCCCTAAGTAATTTGGGATCGAATCAGGGAATTACCGACAGAAAGGTGCAAAACAATGTCAAATGCAATAAATGTCACATATGATTCAGCTAACAGCTTTGCAATAGGAATACGGAAGACAGATGGACATTGCCCGATCGGTGAAACCGTCGGCAAAAGAAACATCGCCGAAGAAAGCATACCTGTTCTCTCGTGTGAAGGCGGGTGCATTCGAGGAGAGGTTGCACGTCTTGCGGCGAACATGGTTTCAAAAGAGGCGGGCTTCGCACGTGGCTGTCATGGCGAGTTAGTGACAGTGCCGGATTCTGCAATTGCGAGATGGATACGTGGATCCGAAAAAGTCGTCCTGATCGACGGCTGCTTCCTCAGTTGTCACGGCAGGATCCTGGAGGGATTATTGAAGAAGAATCAGCTCGTTCAGTTTGATGCTCTCAAGGTTTACAGGAAATACACGGACGTCTTTGATATTGATGAGGTGCCGGAAGCCGAACGTAAGGAGGCGGCACGACAGGTTGCCAACAGCGTATTGGCTGAACTTGGATTGAGAAAGTCCGTAACAACGTTGAAAAGATAAGGAGCGAAAAATGCCGATTCATCTTAATGACATAGACGTGGTTCCTGAAGTTGAAGGATTAGGTTCTGCATTGATTGTTGCCTGCAATATGTGTGCCGGGGCAAGTCTTGCCATGAGAGATAACAAACCGTTTCTTCAGTTCTTTAGAAGTTTATTAAAATCGCCCCCTCTTGAAAAATATATTAGGAAATTGCAATTTCAATTGACAGACAAGGGTGTGAAAACTAAGTGGTTTAAGGGTGGTATTATTCAACAATTTTTTCTTTGTTTGTGGACATCGCGGCAATGCAGCAAGTTTCAAAAGAGTTTGAAAAAATACGAAGCCGTGATAGTTTTGGGATGTGATTCTGCAATTAAAACTGTACGCGATTCAGTAAAAGGAACTGAATGTAAGGTAATTAAAGGCATGGAAGTTGCCGGAATTATGAACACAAAACCAAAGTTCCATCTGCCGTGTAATATATCCTTTGAATACAGCAAAGTAATTCCCATCTGCGACCGGCACTGCAAGCAATTTAGCCAAAAATCCCGACAGAAGAAGGAGGATGTTATGTCGAGCTGACAAGGCAGCCAGACTATTGTCACACGAACGTGTCTTAGGGGGGGCGGCCCAGCTTAAAAATTATTAGAGAGTTAACATGAGGCTTCATCGGAATTCTATGTATGTTCGGTCCTCCGGAATGTTTTGGAATTTATGTGAGGATTTAGTATCATACGATATAAATTGTGTATGATTGCTTAAATGGAAGGGAATTACGATGAACTCATTACCGGACTCTCCGAACATGAACTTTTCACGTCGTACTTTTCTGCGGGCAGTGAGCGGAACGGCCGCAGGCCTGTCGCTCAGCTCGCATCAGTGGCTCGGCTCTCTGGCTATCGCACAACCGGCAGGCGGGGTGAAGCGCCCCGCAGTTGTCCGAACAGCCTTTATCTATCCGCCGACGTCATCCTTACGCAAAGTTGGCTATTATAGCTGGCCCGGCTCGACGTTCGACGCCGAAGGCCGCCAGGCACAATACGCTCTCCGGTTGCAGGCCATCGAGCGAAAGCTGGGCATGCAAATCTCCGTTGAGCCGAAGGCGCTGGATGAGAATGAGAGCGTCACACGTTTCATCAAGCAGATCAAAGCCAATCCCCCGGATGGTCTCTTGCTGGTGCCATTTAAGAAAGGGCACTTCCCGCACGTTACGCGTATCGTGGATGAAACAAAAGTCCCGACGATTGTGCTTGCCACGCTGGGTATCCTTTTAGTCGGGCACGTTCGCGAGCTTCATCGAAAGCCGGGTGTATACATGATTAACTCGCTGGACAATCTTGATGCTGTCGAGCAGGGCATGAATATGATCCGCACGGCATCGTGGATGAAACAAAGCTGCATCCTTAATATCGCCAGGGCAGCCGCTGCTGACCGAGTGGTTCCGCATCTGGGGACGAAGGTTCGTACCGTGGCGAACACGGGCTTCATCGAAGAATTCCAGCGGACACAAGCCACGGCCGAAGTCAAAAAGCTTGCTGCTGTGTATCGTAAAAACGCCACAAAGGTGATTCAGCCCAACGAAGAGGACATTCTCGATGCGGCAAGAGCATGCATCGCATTGAAACGTGTTGTCGAGGCCGAGAAAGTCGATGCTGTAATGATGGATTGCCTTCCCGGGCTCAAACACCCGCATCAGCACGTTCCGCCTTGTATGGGTTTCATGAGCCTGCGAGATGAGGGCATTCCGGCCGGCTGCGAGTCCGACCTCGACGCCACACTGACGATGATGCTCTTTCAATACCTTTTCGACAGGCCGGGTTTCCAGCACAATCCGACCGTCGAGACGGAGAAAAACCATTACTTTTGCGCGCATTGCACGAGCGCATCGAGAATGAACGGTCCACGCGGCAAGCCGGAGCCTTACGTGCTGATGAACCATGCCGAGGCCGGCTGGGGCTGCGTGCCCAGGGTGCTGTTCACGCCCGGACAACAGGTGACCATTGCAAAATATCTTTCCATCCGGACCGGTTCCGAAACACCACAAATGCTGGTTTACTCGGGCGAGCTGGTAGGCTGTCCCGGTGTTCCTCAGACGGGTGGCTGCCGCACCAACGCCGAGACGACGATCAACGAACTGGAAGACGTCGCCGACCTCAAAGGCCACCATCTTGTGATGGCATACGGTGAACATGCAAAGTCCTTGCAAAGGTTCTGCCGGCTTTACGGCATTGAGGCGGTTGTCTAACTGCAATTCAGCCGAATGAAGGGTATTTTATATGTCTCTATCTGCTATGCTTTTGCTCCGATGAAACGATTCTATCGAACATGCCCGGCAGACCATAAAGAAAGACCGATCCCGTACTCAGGATCGGTCTTATCGTCAAGTTCAGGTCATCTCCAATATGAATTACTCTGCTTCCAACTCTGCCAGTCGCCCCGGGCTGACATCTTCGATACGCAAATCGCCGAAGATCACCCGGTACTGACCGTCGTCCAGCTTCCAGCGGACCAGCACCTTGTCTGAATCAGCAGCCGTGACGGTTGCGCCGTAATACGCTGGTTCTTTGCCTTCCGACTCGAGTGTGCCGTAATACTGAGCACCGTATTTGAGAGTTGATATCTTGCCGTCATCCAAGAAGTGCGGGTCGCTGTTGTTTGCTCTAAAGATATTTCCAATCTCACCGAGTATATCTCCTATTGACAGTTTCGCGGGATACTTTCCATCGTTAATTTGTGCAAAGTACTTTAAACCCTCGACAAGCTGGTTACCTTCTTCGAGATTTTCTGCATTTACCTTGTACATAAGCTCGTAACCTTCGGGGATGACCGAGGCGAATGTTGTCGGGTCGATCTGTGCTTCCCATTGGAAATCACTGACGACGATAGTCACCTGCTCGCCACCATTTTCTTCGGTGATGTCAAGGGTTATTTCGACGGGCCAACCTGTTGCGACATCAACCCACAAGCTGGCGATGACTTTAGCAGAGAGCCCTTCCAGTCCTTTTATCAGTCCTGCACCACCAGGGAAGCCGGCTGTGGGGGATACGTCATGGGACTGGATTCCTTCGAGTGTAACACCGTTAATTTCGCGACGGCCCAGCTCTTTATAGTCACCCTTAAGGAAGGCTTCGACGATAAGTTTTGGATCGCCATTCTCTATGCGATCTTCCTCGGTAAGTTCCACTTCGATGTATTTCCTTTGTGCGGGCATGATAATGATATGTGTCTTCTTATCTTCCAGCGTAAATGATCGCTCCAGCAATTGTTCGCCCATATAGGCATCCATCCGCGTGCCGTGTTCGTCGGCCAATATGGCCTCTATCTGCACCTGGAATGGTTGACCATTCTCTGTAGCATTTATTTTCGCCTTGTATATAACGGCTTTAACAGCGGCGACTTGCTGGCGGACCTGCGCCCAAGTTATGCTGCTCGTGCCGTTGAGAATCTCAAATCCAACAAATACACCAATCACAATCACTGCTGCGGCAGCAAGTTTAGCTATCTTCGTGTTCATAATAATTCTCCATGTTGATTTATACCGAGGCTGAGCCGCATTGAAGTTAAGAAGCAGCTTATATTCGAGCAGGTCTTGATGCCCCTGGTCGGGAGCATCGTCAAAGGTGAGATCTTCCAATACTTGCTCTATATTTTCTTTATTATCGTTCATTTTCAAACCTCACGGTTCCAAACGAGCAGAAGCTCTTAACTCTTTTCGCAGCTTGCTCAATGCACGTGCAAGCTGAGTTCGGATCGTAGCCGGGTTTTGCCCCAGAATCTCGGCGATTTCGACTAATTTCATTTTTTCAAAGAAACGTAATGTGATGACAGTCTGGTACTTCGGTTTGAGGCCCAAAATAGCCTGCTTGACAGCAAGATTTATCTTCTGAAGCTCATCATCCGATTCTGCGGCAGACACACTACCGCGGCCGTATTGCTGGGCGGCGTTCTTAATAGCCTCCGCCCGTTGTTTTGCCGTCTTCAAATAATCGTTAACGGCATTGGTTGCGATACGATAGAGCCAGTTACGAAAACCATTGGAATTCCCATCAAAAGTACTAATTGTTCTCATAACTCTAAAGAAAACCTCAGAAGTTACATCTTCTGCAGCATGCCGGTTAAACAATCTTCGACAACAGTAGCGAAACACTTTCTCATAGTGCATCCGGTACAGCAGGGCGAAGGCTGTACGGTCACTACACGCCCTTTTTATCAGGATATCCTGGTCTGTTTCGCTGTTTGCCAAATCAAAGCGTCTCATTAACAATTTTCTATTAGCCTCGGCTGTCATCACTATTATAAACTCCAAAATGATAAAAACGTTTCATAAAATCATGAAACAAACGGAGAAAAATTAGTAGTCTGTCAATTTGGATTATGTAAGTGGTTTTATAGCCGGAGGAAACATATTTTATATGTTTTTTTGGGCTATTCGTTGCTCCGATAACACAATTCTGTCGGAGAAGTGCAAAACACCTAAAACCGGGAGGTTTTTTGCCCGATATGTTTATAATGATGCGTCCACGAAACAAAATTTTAGCCGTCGATGATGATGCTATCGATATCATGACTATCGAGAAGCTGTTGGGTGAACGTTATGAGCTCAGGACGGCGACAACCGGCCGGGAGGCTCTGACAATAGCAGCGGATTTTCTGCCGGACATCATTTTGCTGGACAATATGATGCCGGGTCTCGACGGGGGGCAGGTCTGCCGCCAGATACGAGCGGATTCCGGGCTGCGGCATACGAAGATAATCATGTTGTCCGGCAAGTCAATGGTATCGGAACGAATCGAAGCTTATGAGGCCGGCGCAGATGATTATGTCACCAAGCCTTTTAACGAAGATGAACTGCTAGCGAAGATACGGGTTTATTTACGTTTGAAGTCGGTCGAAGAAATGGACCAGTTCAAGACGGATGTTTTGACGCTGCTAAGCCATGAAGCGCGTACTCCGCTCAACAATATTATCGCCCCGGCTGAGATGTTGATGTCCGAAGAGCAGATTGATGCTGAAGAGAAAAAGCTGCTTATCGAGATGGTGCACTCGGCCGCCGGGCGCCTGCATCGTTTCTTTGAAAATGTTATGCTGCTCAGTTCCCTGAAATCCGGAAAGTGGCGATTCAATCCGGAACAGGTAAATATGTGTGATGTTGTCCATGAGGCTGTTTGTGAAGTTTCAACAAAGGCGGCGGAACGTAAAATAAAAATCGAGGAAAAATTCAATACCCGCCGGACGGTTTGTATCAACTCGGCGGCAATCAAGAGAGTAATCACATCTATACTGGACAACGCGATTCGTTTCAGCCCGTCGGGTGCGAGGGTGAGGGTGCATGTAACCGGTGATAAAGAGTCGGTATGCGTGAGTGTGACCGACTGGGGGCAGGGTATCGAGCCCGATTACCTGCCGTATGTGTTCGAAGAGCTTTCGGACCCGGACATCGACCACCACTCGAAAGGGCAGGGTCTGAGCCTGGCAATAGCTCGTCAGATAGTGCTACAGCATAATGGTACTATCAGCGCCGAGAGCGAAAAAGGCTCCGGCACAACATTCACGGTTCAATTGCCAGTAAAAGTGCCATCCGAATTAGCGCAATGTGAGATATGAAAAATCGGGATATGTTTGAATCTGTCTCGATTTTGAACATTTTGCTGCAAACCTGAAAGTGCCGCTTAGCGTATTTAACTTCGAATAGTTCATCAAGTACGTCATAATATGCCGATAATATATCGGATTGTTGTAATATTTTGGTCTTCATACATGAAAGGAGTCTAAGATATGTCATTTGCGGAGCAGGTACTAAACAATACAAGACCCGACAGTGTTCACGATATTTCATACCGGCCCGAACGTCAGAGCTATTTTCCCTCGCCCGTGGACTGGAGGGACGAGGTACTGTACTTTCTGCTGGTGGATCGATTCAGCGACGGCTGTGAAGATTCGCGCCAGTTGCTGGACAGGACGAATCTCGATGCCGCCCGTCCCGGATTGCCTAATGGCGAGACCTGGCGATGGGATCGTTGGGCCGAATCGGGCCGGAATCGCTGGCAGGGGGGCACGCTCAGGGGCGTGCAATCGAAGCTCGGGTATTTGAAGCAGCTTGGCGTGACGGTTTTATGGCTCAGTCCCGTATTCAAGCAGAGGGGGCATCTGGATACATATCACGGCTACGGTATTCAGGACTTTCTTCAGGTCGATCCCCGGTTCGGCAGCCGGCAGGATCTTGTCGATTTGGTAACAGCAGCCCATGCCCAGAATATGCGGATTATACTTGATGTTGTTTTCAACCACTCGGGCGCCAACTGGCTGTATCGCCCGGATACGCCCGGCGGGATTTATGAGGCTGTCTATAAACCGGACGGCCAGTATCCGTTTGGTTCCTGGCGCAACGGCGATGGGCAGCCTGCCCCTGACATAGTGACGGAAGAAGACGGTGTTTGGCCGACGGAACTGCAGCACCAGGACTGTTACACACGGGCGGGAACCGGCGACATGGGCAACGGAGAGATTGACGATCCGAACGCCGAGCACAAACGCTCCGACTTCTGCGACCTGCGGGATTTCGATCTCGACCAGCCGTATGTATTGAGCGACCTGTCACGATGCTATAAATACTGGATGGCCCTGACGGACTGCGACGGATTCCGCATCGACACTCTCAAGCATGTGACGATGGAGCAGGCGAGGAATTTCTGCGGCGCCATAAAGGAATTCGCAGCCAATCTCGGCAAGCAGAATTTCTTCCTCGTCGGCGAAATCTCCGGCGGAGATTATGTCCAGGATTTCTATCTCGACGCTCTCAATCGCAATCTTACCGCAGCGCTGGATATCGGAGAGATGCGTCCTATTCTCAATGGAGTTGCAAAAGGTCTAAGGACTCCCAGGGATTATTTTGACGGTTTCAAACCCGGCCGCACCGGCATGGAATCACACCGCAATTTGGGCTGGAGGCATGTTTCTGTTCTTGACGACCATGACCAGATTTGCGGCGAGAAGATTCGATTTTCAAGTTATGCATCCTGCGAGCATCAGGTTGCAGCGGGCGTTGCCCTGCAGCTTTTCACTCTCGGAATTCCATGCATCTATTACGGCACCGAGCAGGCCTTTGCCGGCCCGGAGCAGTCCGAGAGGAAATGGCTGCCGGACTGGAAGGCTTCCGACCAGTACCTTCGCGAGGCGATGTTTGGCCCGGAGCATCCAAGGTCGTCCGGAACGGCCGGCCTGGACGAGCCGGATATGAATTTGCCGGGTTTCGGTCCCTTCGGAACAGCGGGCCGGCACTGTTTCGATGAGAATCATCCGGTGTACAGGCGAATTGCCGCAGCGGCAGCTCTTCGGAACAAATATCCTGCCCTGCGCAGCGGCAGGCAGTATCTTCGCCGCATCTCTTTTATGAATAAGCCATTCGATTTCTACGGGCCGGGAGAAATCACTGCCTTCTCGCGAATCCTGGACGATGAGGAATTGCTTTGCGTCCTGAATACCAACGGCAACGAGCTGCGAGGCGCCGATATTGTCGTGGACGCAGCTCTAAATTCAGGCGGTTCCGGCGTTATGACGGTTGTTCTCAATTCGGCCCAGGCTGCCGGGGCGCAGGGCTATTCGGGAACGCATCCGGCCGGTTCCGAAGTCGCCGTGCACAGAACGGCGGACGGCAGGGCGTTTGTAAGTATTGAGGATGTACAGCCCGCCGAGATAATTGTGCTGGCGAATCATCCGTGAGCTGTTTATGGTGATGAAAAGGCTTGCATTTGCACTTCGAATGGGATAGAATACCCCTTTCTTCGTAGGAAATTTCTATATTTGGAAAGGATTATTATTAGTTATGAGTCTTGAAAGTTTCTTTAATCCAAAATCGATTGCAATTGTTGGTGCCTCCCGCCAGAAGGGCAAAGTCGGTTATGAAATCCTGGTAAATATAATTGAAGCCGGATACCAGGGTAGTATTTATCCGGTCAATCCTAAAGCCGATACAATCGAGGGATTAAAGTGCTACCGGGACCTTCAATCAATCGGCCAGGTTCCCGATCTGGTGGTTATTATTATTCCGGCAAAGTTTGTCCCCGAAATAATGCAGCAGTGCGCGAATGTCGGGGCAAAGTCGGTCATCATTATCACCGCCGGCTTTAAGGAAGTCGGTGAGGAGGGCTTGAAGCTTGAACAACAGGTCGTTCAGATTGCAAGGCGGGCCGGCATCAAAATCATCGGCCCGAACTGTCTGGGAATAATCGCGCCGGCAAACAAGCTCAACGCCAGTTTCGGCGGCGACCTGCCGGCGGAAGGAGTCATCGGTTATCTCTCGCAGTCGGGGGCATTGCTGGCGGCGATCCTCGATATGGCCAACGCCAACAGCATCGGATTCAGCAAGCTTGTCAGCATCGGCAACAAGGCGGACGTCGATGAGCTGGATTTGATAAAAGCCCTGGGAGAAGATAAGGACACCAAGGTCATTGCCGGCTATCTCGAAAGTATCACCGACGGCAACGCCTTTGTAAACCAGGCCGAGCGAATTTCACACGACAAGCCGATTCTGCTGATGAAGTCCGGCGGTACGCAGGCCGGCGCGCAGGCCGCCTCCTCTCATACCGGGTCTCTTGCCGGCAGCGAGACGGCGTACGAATGTGTCTTCGAGCGGGCGGGAGTAATTCGGTGCGATTCGATAAAAGAGCAGTTCGATTATGCGCAGGCGTTTGCCGACCAGCCGCTGCCGGCGGGGCCGAGTGTTGCTGTAATTACCAATGCCGGAGGGCCGGGAATTATGGCCGCCGATGCCATCGAACGGGTTGGGCTTTCCTTTGCAAAACTCGCCGATGAAACGATTAAAACGCTGGCTTCCAAGCTGCCGCCGGCGGCGAACTTGAATAATCCGGTTGATGTGCTGGGCGATGCGCTTGCCGACCGGTATGCATTCGCGCTTGATGTCGTTCTCGGCGACCCTAACGTCGATATCGTCCTTGTCCTTCTGACGCCCCAGGCCATGACGGAATCGGCGGCTACCGCCGAGGTGCTGGTCAAGCTCAGCGACGGCAAGCACAATAAGCCGATTCTTGCCTGTTTCCTGGGTGCAGAGAAGGTCCGGGACGGAGTGATGATTCTGCGGCAGGGAAAAGTCCCGCAGTATGATGCCCCTGAAAGTGCCGTAGCGACAATCAAGGCGATGGCGGACTATGTCAGGTGGCGCACCCGGCCCAAGCGGGTCGTAAAGCTCTTTCCTGTCAATCGCCGCAAGGTCGAAAATATTATCGACAGGCATTTACGCAAGGGCGTTCGTGAAATCGGCGAGACAGAATCCAAAGAGATACTCGAAGCTTATGGTTTCGTGACCCCGAAAGGTTCCGTCGCCGCAACTGCCGAGCAGGCGGCAAATATTGCCCAGCAGTTGGGTTTCCCCGTCGTGCTGAAAATTTGGTCGCCGGACATACTGCACAAATCCGACGTCGGTGGAGTTAAGATTGGTCTGAACAGTGAAAAGGAAGTGAAGGACGCCTTTGACCTGATGATGTATAGAATACCGAAGAAGATGCCGGAAGCCGACATTCTCGGCGTGCTCGTGCAGGAAATGTGCAGCGGCGGAAAAGAGGTGATTCTGGGCATGAATCGCGACCCGCATTTCGGCCCGCTGATGATGTTCGGAATGGGGGGCATCATGGTGGAGGTTCTCAAAGACGTGTCGTTTTATCTGGCGCCGCTAACGGCCGAAGAAGCAAAGCAGATGCTTGTGAGTACGAAGACTTATCAGATGCTCAGCGGGGTCCGAGGCCAGGAGGGCGTGGATATCGAGACAATTGCCGAGGGTTTGCAAAGGCTTTCACAATTAGTGACGGAATTCCCCCAGATTAAGGAGATGGACATCAATCCGTATGTTGTCGGCCCGGCCGGTACTACGGCAATTGCTGTTGATGCCAGAATGAGTGTCGAAAAGGTTTAGAGAGACTAAAAGCATGAATGAATTTGATTGGAAACAGAAGTATAAAGATAAGACAGGGACAGCGCCGGCCGCGATGAAGCTTATTAAGTCCGGCAACAGTATCTTCATAGGAACCGGCTGCGGCCAGCCCCAGTATCTTGTGAACGCCCTGGTTGAACATTCCAGCAAAATCTATGACGCCCATATCGTTCATCTTTTAACGATGGGCTCGGCCCCATATGCGGATGAGAAATTCCGTGAGAAATTCAAGATGAACAGCTTTTTTATTGCTGACAACGTCCGGCACGCTCTGGCAAAAGGAGTAGGGGATTATACGCCTATCTTCCTGTCGGAGATACCGAACGAGTTTGAGAGCGGGCGGATTCCCGTCGATGTCGCGTTGATAAGCGTCTCGCCGCCCGATATAAACGGCCTGTGCAGCCTCGGCGTCTCGGTGGATATCGTCAAATCCGCCGCCGCCAATTCCAAGTATGTCATTGCTCAGGTAAACAGCCGGATGCCTCGAACCTTCGGCGATAGTTTCATTCACGTCAATGCCATCGATATGCTGGTACCCTACGATGAGGACATTATAGAGGTTGCGGACCAAAATCCGACCGAGACGCTCCGCCGCATCGGCCAGAATATTGCCAGGCTTGTGGAAGACGGCAGCACGATTGAGTGCGGGATTGGGCGGATTCCCCAGGCCCTTGCTGAATTCCTCAAAAACAAAAAAGACCTCGGCGTCCATACCGAAATGTTCAGCGACTGGATTATTGACCTGATTGATTGCGGGGCGATTACCTGCGCCAAAAAAACCCTCAACAGGGGCAAAGTTGTGGCCAGTTTCTGCATGGGCTCGAAACGGCTCTACGATTATATCGACAACAATCCCTTCTTCGAATTCTACCCGACCGAGTACGTCAACGATCCTTACGTTATAGGCCAGCATGAGAAGATGGTCGGAATTAACGTCGGGCTGGAGATTGATTTGACCGGCCAGGTCTGCGCCGATTCGCTGGGCTATAAATTTTACAGCGGCATCGGCGGACAGGTGGATTTCATCCGCGGCTCGGCGCGCAGCAGGGGGGGCAAAGCGATTATTGCGATGCCGTCAACGGCGAAAAAAGGCGAGGTTTCCAGAATTGTGCCGCACCTGACCGAAGGGGCCGGTGTCGTCACGACACGGGGTGACGTCCACTATGTTGTGACCGAGTACGGTACTGCTTACCTGCACGGCAAGAGTATCAGGGAAAGGGTCCTGGACCTGATCCATATAGCGCATCCGAAATTCAGAAAAGGCCTCATCCAGGCGGCGAAGGCACAGAACTATCTCTACGAAGACCAGATTGAATTGTCCTGGGACCAGGTATCGTATCCGGAAGAGCTTGAACGGTATGATACGTTGCGTGACGGCACACAGATATTTTACAGACCGATTAAGCCCACGGACGAGCCTTCGCTTTCGGAAATGATGTACTCATTGAGCGATGAATCCGTCCGGACGCGCTATATGGCCCGGACAATGGCTTTTCCTCATCGGGACATCCAGCGGGTTACCAATATCGATTACCGGAATGATGTCGCCATCGTAGCCGTTGTGCCCGGTGTTTCGGGCGAGGAAATCGTTGCTATAGCGCAGTATTTTCTCGATCCGAAGACTCAGGACGCCGAGGTTGCCTTTCTTGTGCAGGATGAATGGCAGCGAAAGGGTATCGGTACTTTCCTGCTGGACTATATCACAAAAATCGCCAAACAGCGGGGCGTGCAGCGGTTCTGTGCGAAAGTGTTGCCGACCAATGAAGCGATGCTTACTATTTTTCATAATTCCGGCTACAAAATCAATACCAAGTTCGACGGCTATGCCTACGATATCACTTACGATTTGAAATAAAGCGAATGACCGGGAGCGATTTGAAAACCAGCAATGCTGTTTTTATATATTCTTCGGAATTCGAGAAGCATCTTTATCCGCCGGAACATCCCTTTAATACCGTCCGGGCCAAAAGGGTGCGGGACATTGTAAGCTCAATGGGATTGCTAACGGGCAGCGGCGGCAGAGAAATAGCGCCGGAGCCCGCCGAGAGAGTCGTGCTCAAAAAATTCCACACGGCACGATACCTGCACGCTTTAAAAACTTCCGCCGCCGGGCACTGGAGTCCTGAAGCGCTCCAGATGGGAATCGGCAGCCCGGACTGCCCGATTTTTAAGGGATTGTATGATTATGCGGTTTTGGCGACCGGCGGTACATTAATCGCTGCCAAGATGATTTTAGCGGGTCAAACTGATCTGGCGTTCAATCCTTCCGGCGGGTATCATCATGCGGGCCCTGAGCTTGCCGCAGGCTTTTGCTATATAAATGATGTGGCGCTGGCCTGTATCGTGCTGGCCGAGAAGGGCAAACGGGTCTTATATCTTGATGTTGATGTCCATCACGGCGACGGAGTTGCCGACGCTTTCTACAATCGTTCGGATGTGCTGACTATATCACTTCACCAGAATCCGAAAACACTCTTCCCCGGTACTGGATTCGAGGATGAAATCGGAACCGGCGAGGGGAAGGGCTACTGCGTCAACGTACCGCTTCCCATGGGTACTTATGACAAGGCGTACATGAAGGCGTTCGAAGCTGTCGTTGTCCCTTTGATGAAGGCTTATAATCCGGATGTGATTGTTTTCGAATTGGGCGCCGATGCCCTTGCGGGCGATCCGTTAGCGAACCTGAGCCTGACGAATAACACTTACGCCGAGATTATCAATCACCTGATGGACTTCGGCAAACCAATCCTCGCGACAGGCGGCGGTGGATACAACGTCGAGAATACGGTGCGGGCCTGGGCTTTGGCATGGAGCATCTTCTGCGGAGCCGACCAGGGGCACGACATTCATCACGCCGTCGGCGGCGTTCTTCTCGAAAGCACCGAATGGCAGGCAGGCCTGCGTGACAGGGCGCTGGCCGTGACCGAGCAGCAGAAAAAAGCCGTAGAACCGGCCATAGAAGCGGTCGTGAAGAAAATAAAAAAGACCATTTTTCCAATTCATGGGCTTTGATTAATATTAAATCTGCTTTGTTATCGAAAAAAGTACGGGAGGAATTGTTATGTCTATTGTTCTGGAGTGTGAATGCGGGAAACGATTTCGCGGTAAAGACGAATATGTTGGCAGGCAAATGAAGTGCCCTGTCTGTGGCAGGTTGCTCGTAATCAAAAAAACGGAGACTCTTGCTGATTCATCCGGCCCGGCAACAGAACAGCACAGCGCCGCTGCCGCTGGTTCATTGTCGCCGGAAAGGAGGAAAGGCGGTTCACCGTTAAATGATACCGAGCAGGATGAGCTGAGAGAGACCGAGGCATTCAGACGCCGCATTCGACATGCGGCGATTTTATTCCGTATTCAGTTTTTAGCAAACCTTGTCGTTTCAATTATTATGTTGCTGATGATGTTGTTGACTTTTTCTACCAGAGAATTCTCTGTGCCGGCGGGATTTGTGACAATAATCATTCAATTTGGCTCTGTGTTCCTGTTGTATATGGCTTACAAGGCCACGTGGGATTGTCGAAGGTGGGCTCCAATGACGATGTTTGTCCTGAATATTCTTTTTGCCGCTCTTTTGGTTTTGGCAGCATTTGCTGCCAGCCAGGATCCTCGAAGCGACGGCATGGTTCTGGTGGGCGTGATTGTTCCGGCCATAGTACCTGTTGTACTTGCTATAATCTGCTTTCGAGCATGGGATGCGATTCCGAAGTTTCTTGATCAGCCTAGATGGTGCCAGAACATTTTGCTGTATTGCGGGCTGTAATTAATACGACATCGTGCTGTGTTCGGTGTTTTATTATTTTTACGAAGTACGCTGAACGCGAAACTCGGAACGAAAGAATGTTGTTTTTTCTTGCTTTGTCTGACTGAGTAGTCTAAAATGTTTTTCAACGTTTCCATAAGATGTTTGTAAGTTTTATTGTTACTGTCAACAAGAATGAGCCAGAAAATCATAGACAATTGGATTTCGTTGGCTGAGTATGATTTGGCTACGGCACAAGATATGTCGAAGGCAGGACGGTACCTGTACGTTGCTTTTATGTGTCAGCAGGCCATTGAGAAGATACTCAAAGCCTGTTATGTAAAACAGTATGAGTCAACGCCCCCGTACACTCACAATCTTCTTAGAATCATCAAGGAATTAAACTTCAAGGACCAAATGGGCGATGAAATGATGTCGGCGATTGAAGAATTAAATTCGTACTATATCGAGTCTCGGTACACAGAGGACATCCAGGAATTATCAAAGCTTCTGACAGAGGCAAAAGCAATTTCAGTTTTGAATTCAACAAAGGAGCTTTTCGAATGGATCAGGACCAGGCTATAATCCGTGAGAAAGTGTTGAGGTTCTATCAGGCCGCTAAGCAGCTATTTCCGGTAAAGAAGATGTTGCTATACGGCTCTCATGCCAATGGCACGGCCACCGAGGATAGTGACATTGATATAGCCGTCGTTGTTGACCAAACGGACCATTCGAAACGTATCGAGATTACAGCCAGGCTTTTTCATGCAGCTTTTAATATTGATGCTGCCATCGAGCCTAAGTGCATTTTCTGGGATGAATATTTAAATCCTGATAAAGCAAGCATCCTGTCTGAAATCGTCAACAAATCCATTGAGATTGCATAAAATTAACGATCTCATGGGTATGGGTTATGTGTTTTATCTTTGGTAGGTAGCGCGCGGAACGCTAAACTCGGAACGAAAAAATGCTGCTTTTTTCTTGCTTTGACTGACAGATTTGCATAAAATTATTCTTAGTGTTGTTTGCGGAAAAACTTGAAGTCGAGAAGTTTTATAAGATTTTTTATAGTTAATTGATGTCTTTGAAGAGTTATAGAGAACCATATAAAAACTTATTATCGTGATGAAATAGGCTTAACTTTTCTTGCAATCTGTAAGTTCCTACCAAATAAAATTTCATCAGGCGATTGTATCGAGGTTTAGTCCTGAAATGGAATAGATTCAATAAAATGAATACAACTGCTATTACATCGCTAAAGAGTTACGTGGGGGTTGTGGAAGATATTTGTCATAATTTAGGGACAATGGATACAACTACACTCCCGTGGTTTCGAGGACAATCCAATGCCGAGTGGGATCTTATCCCAAGCCTGTATAGGGGTGTTGCGAATAGTGAATTTGAACGAGAAATGAATCGTGATTTTGTTCTCAGGGCATCCACACATCTTAAGATAATGCCCAAAAATCAAATCGAATGGCTATTTGTCATGCAACACTATGGTTTTCCCACAAGATTATTGGACTGGACTGAAAGTTCGTTAGTAGCTCTGTTTTTTGCATTAAAAGATGTCAGCTTAAAACACGATGCAGCTGTTTGGATTCTACACCCTTGGTCTCTAAATTTAGCTACAATCAGAAAGAAAACGGTTCCAGTTGCTTCTCACCCTTTTCTAGAAAACTATGTACTTCGTGATTCTGACGATCTCATTGGTAGAAAGGTCAACGCTTTGAAACCAATTGCAGTACGGTCTGTTCATTCAACAAACCGCATAATAGCTCAGAGAGGGACATTCACATTGCATGGTTCAGCTTCTCAGGGCTTAAATAAAATGGATTTCTCAACGAAAAATGGGCGTAATAGAGCCATTAAACTGGACAAGCTTATCATTAAGCGATCCCATAAAGATTCCTTGTTAAGAGAATTATACGTCGCAGGTATTTCAGATTCACTCTTATTCCCAGATTTAGATGGTCTATCACGGGAAATAGCATATCGTTACTCAGATCATTTCTTGAAAGAATCTAGCTTAGAGCCAGAAGGTGACCATCAAAATGACTTTAGCTTAGAAGATACGGAATTAGATGGCATTGACGCGTTAGGTGACACAAAATTGGAGGAGATCGAAACGGATGTTAACTTAGATGACTTTGGAAGTGGTAGTGGTTTGCTCGATCTTTCAATTCAAACTGAAACTTCAGACTTATGTAGTCTCTCAGATGAAATTTTCGATATTGACGACGAAATTGACGCTGTTGACGACGAGGTTGATCCAGACGGTGACACCGTAATTCTGAGGCAGGATGAAATACAGAACATTGTGGATGCAGATACCGAAAATGTTGATACGAGTTCTAATGGTATACGACAAGAAGGACAGAGAGAAAAAGATTAATAGTTCGTAATATTTGATAATATGCCACTGCCATCGGGAATTTATATAGGACAGATACAATTTTAAAAATGGGTTACTCAATAATTACTATGATGCATCCTCTTAGCTGATTTTAATGTTATCCGTGTAAGGAATCAGATGATCAAGACCTGTGCATTCTGTGGCCAAGAGAAACTACTCACGAAGGAGCATGTGTGGCCTAGTTGCTTTTTAAAGCGAATTGATAAAGGTCACGCGCACTACTCGCCGAAGAGTGGTAAGGTTCATGGCGCTGACTATATCGTTAGTGATGTATGTCAAGAATGCAATAATGAGCATCTTGCAGTACTGGATGATTACTTTTGCACTCTCTATGACAATGTCCTATCATCACCTCTTGGCCCGAATACATCGGTTGTTCTACACTACGACTACAATTTGCTTTGCCGCGTTCTACTTAAAATAGCATACAACACTGCTCGATGCGCGGGTAGCGATATAAAACCATTTGTGAGATTACTTCCTTATATCGTACATGGAGGCTTTTGCCCTCTTGGAGTAGCACTAATCGCTGAGATTGTTTCGCCTAGTTACATTGAAGATAGCACTGGCCCAATCGTAGTCGTAAAAGAGATTCGCCCAACCATGTATCGTTCTATACTCGGAGCGCTCATGACACCTCATGGGGGTGCTGTCCTCGTGCGTATTATTGCAGTGAATTCATTTTTCTTCCATCTGCTTCTGTCTCACAACGAGGAGGATCTTAACTCTTTTGATATGGCAAAATCTGAGTTCTTGACCAAGGTACTTGGTACAGTTGCACTTGATCCGAATTCAACTGAGGTAAGCTTAAGTAGTTCTCCACAGGATAGCCTTTCATCGATGCTCCCCTTACTAAAAACGCATAAAGAGCAATACGCAGAGTTCTTTAGAAAACAAGAAGAAAAATATAAATCACGAAATAAAAAAAACAGTCAACCTTAGTATAAGATATAGGCGACAGGGTAAAAAAGAAAGGCCCGAGACTTTAAGTGCTCGGGCCATTTGTGTTATCGTAATTGACTTTTAGTTATTTAATCATGCTCATGCTCGTGTGCATGTTCAATGGTGTGGTGCGGCGGTTTCAGGAAGAACACTGCAACTGCGGCTGAAATCAGCAGGCTGGCGGCCTTATTGGTGTACTAAAAAATATGGGGGAAAAATAAAATTAACAGAACAGAAGGTTGACTTTACGTATCATAAATTATGAAGCAAATCCTGACGGCTACAGGGACTATCTTGACCGACAGCAGGAGCAGAACCGGATTGAAAGGATATCTCACTTTGTATTTAATAAGTGCGCGCTTATTTTCTAAAGAATATGGCTGGCAGAGATTCGTAAGCTTCAGCAGAATCCTCTGGGCATGCTGTGGGTTGTAAACTCAATTAACGGTCACTGGTGAATTGTAATTTTTGCAAAGGAACTTAAAGCAGAAAGGAAGGTGCGCAATGGCTACAAAAGTAAATGTTATGAAAATAGTGGCGATTCTGGCATTTTTTTCCATACTTGCCGGCTACGCAATCGCTCAAGAAGGTAGATTTGGAACAGAGACTCTCACCCCGAATTACTTTTGCGTCGATGCTGTTCATGGAAATGATGACAACGAAGGATTGACTCCGGGAACTGCGCTGGCAACCATTCAAAAGGGCATTAGTAAAGCCGCAGACGGCGACACCATTCTGGTCTATCCGGGTTTGTACCAGGAGGAAATCGATTTTCAGGGCAAGGCGCTTGTTGTGCAGGGAGTTACCGCCGGCACTGCCGGCATACCTGTGCTCCATAATCCCGATGATTTTGCTGTATCTTTTTACAATGGCGAAGGCCCTGACAGTGTCCTGAAGAATTTCATTATAAAAAATAACTTCGTAGCAGTCTTTATTGCCGGCAGCTCTCCGACGATAAGCAATCTGACGATAGTTGATAACATGTTCGGCATTGAGGCCTCCGCCAATTCAGAGCCTGATATCAGCAATATTATTTTCTGGAACAACAGCTACAGCGACTTGTTCGGCTGCCAGGTACGGTACAGTTGTATCGATGATGTGGGTGCAGGCCGGGGCAATATTGACGACGATCCGCTCTTTGTCGATCCGGAATACGGTGACTATCGTCTTCGTTCCAACCGGGGCCGATATTGGCCGGAGCATGATGTCTGGATCCTTGACCGTTTGACTAGTCCCTGCATTGATGGCGGCGATCCGAACACAGGGCCGTTAAATGAACCGATGCCTAATGGCGGACGAATTAACATGGGTGCTTATGGTGGCACTGCTCAAGCCAGCTTATCAATGTATGATGAGACAAGCCTGCCGGGACAGGCTTTCAATCCCAATCCTGCCGATGGGGCGGTCGAGGTTGACACAGATGTAATATTGAGATGGTCTGCCGGCGTAAATGCCGTCTCACATGATTTCTATTTAGGAACCAACGAATCAGATTTAAGGACGAACCGATTCTATCTCGGTGCAGAACGGTTCCAGATTTCGGAGGGCCATCAGACCGAGACGGAATTCGATCCCGATTGGTTGCAACCTAATACTACCTACTTCTGGCGTGTCGACGAAGTCAACAATAACGGAACGAGGACCGGCGAGGTGTGGAGGTTCAGAACTATTGAAGGGCCTGCAATACCGCCAAAAGGCAGGACTTGCTTCACGGGCGAGACGGGCGTTTGGGTGAACGGTGCTCTTGTTTCAATATCAAGTGTCGGCCCGCGACAGTGCGTCGGCCGGATTGACAAAGTTCCGGCAAAGAATTCGTCGCTGCCTCTGCCGTATCTGGGTCAAGTTGAACAGTTACAAGAGCACGAGGGTGTCTTTAATTGCTATGATATTTTGCTACAAAGCGGCAATCGAATCGGTGTGGCTGAGAACCATTTCTTTTTGACGGAATCAGGCGGCTGGACTGCTATACATAACCTAAAGAAGAAAATGAAACTTCAAACACCGAACGGCTCGATTGGGATTGTTAGCGTAACCAAAAGAGCGACGCCGTATGCGGGCAAGGTTTACAATCTAAAAGTTGAAGGTTCTGACCGGTATCTGGTAGGTAAAGACGCAGTAATCGTACGTGATTATTGATTATTGGCAAAGATAAAAAAAAGGCCCGAGATTTTAAGTGCTCGGGCCCTTTGTATTATCTTAAGTGCTTGTTTGTTATTCATGCTCGTGTGCGTGTTCGATGGTGTGGTGCGGCGGCTTGACCATGAACGATGTTATGGCGGCAATGATTAACAAGGCGGCAGAGCAGAAGAATGCGAATTTGAAGCTCTGGGTGCTGTCGTAAACCTTGCCGGCCAACAGCGCCAGCATGAAACCACCGACTCCCCATGCGGTGAAGACCCAGCCGTAATTGGCGCCGAAGTTCTTCAAGCCGTAGAAGTCTTTCGTAATAGATGGAAACAGTGTCAGGTTCGAGCCATAGTTCGCGCCCGCGATGGCTGCTAAGGCAATCATCACAGGGGCCGTTGCCAGGGCACTTTCTTCGGAACCGGCCAGGGCCAGCATAACAATCACAATGGCCTGAACCACGAAGAAACCGAACATCGTCATGGTACGGCCGATTTTATCTGATATGATACCGGACAGGATGCGGCCGCCGCCGTTGCCGATTGCCAAGAATACTACCAACATGGTGCCCACTTCGAGGCGAACGCCAAGCTTCTTGGCGACCGAAATGACCATAAGTCCGGCCCCGGCGCCACAAGCATACATGAACCAGATAATGTAGAATTGCCATGTACGAAGCATTTCTCTCGGTAGAAAATCTTCTTTTTTGTCGCCTATGCCAAGTTTTTTCGCTGGCGCGGCTCCCAGAGGAACGTAACCTTTTGGCGGTGGCTTGAGTATCTGCGCCAGGCCCACTACCACAATGAGGAACACAATGCCGAGGATGCACATCATCGACTGAAGCCCATTAGCAGCGATGAGTGCCCTTGCGGCCGGTGCCCAAATCACAGACGCCAGGCCGAAGCCTGAGACCACTATGCCTGCGATCAGACCGGTCTTTGCCGCTGAGAACCACTTCACAGCCGGAGGTGTACAGGCCGCATAGCCAAAACCGATGCCGGCGCCGGCCAGGATGCCAAAACCCACCACGAATCCGCCCACGCTTGAGGTCCGGCTGGCGAGGATCATGCCTATACCAACGAGGATACCACCAATTGTTGCCGTTAAACGAGGGGTCGCCTTGTCCTGTAGGCGTCCTGCCGGGATCATTATCAGGCAGAATACCAGACAGGCAACCGAATAAGGAAGTGCTTTATCCGCCTGAGACCAACCCCAGTCTTCCGGAATGCCTCCGGCAATTATGCTCCAGGTGTAGAGAATACCCAGTGCAAGGTTGATAGCCAAACCCGCAAAAGTGACGCGCCAGCCGTGATTTTCGATTGTTGCCGGTGGTGCTATAGATTCCTCAGCCATAATTTCAAACCTTTCATTTAAAAAGGGCCGAATGTACATGATTATACACATTCGGCCCAACCATATATTCAATCAATTTGAATCTTTAATTGTCCGATTTCCAAATTATCCCCGGCCTTTAATAAGGACCTCGACCACGTGCGGGTCGGCAAGTGTGGTAATATCTCCAAGGTTGCTCGTGTCTTTCTCGGCGATTTTACGCAGGATTCGCCGCATAATCTTGCCGGAGCGGGTCTTCGGCAGTGCCGGTGCGAACTGAATCGCTTCCGGTGCTGCGATCGGGCCAATCTCCTTTCGCACGTGCATTATAAGCTCCTTCTTCAGCTCTTCGCTTTCCTCGACATGGCCGACGAGCGTTACGAAGGCATATAAACCCTGCCCTTTGATTTCATGTGGGATTGGCGTAACCGCAGCTTCGGCGACTTTCTCGTGACTGACCAGCGCGCTTTCGACTTCGGCGGTGCCGATTCGGTGGCCGGAGACATTCACGACGTCGTCGATTCTGCCCATAAGCCAGTAATCACCGTCCTGGTCGATCCGGCAGCCGTCGCCGGCAAAGTAGATGTCATTGTACATTGTGAAGTACGTGTCAACAAATCTGTCGTGGTCGCCCCACATTGTGCGCATCATGCCGGGCCACGGTTTACGGATGCACAGCTTGCCGCCTTCGTTCGGGTCGCATTCGCTGCCGTCATCGCGAAGGACGACCGGATCGACGCCGAAGAAAGGCCTGCTGGCACTGCCCGGTTTTAGCGTATGGGCGCCCGGCAGGGGTGTAATCATGAATCCGCCGGTCTCCGTCTGCCACCATGTATCGACGATGGGGCAGTTATTTCGGCCGATTTTTTCGTAATACCACATCCATGCTTCCGGATTGATCGGCTCTCCGACTGTGCCGAGGATTCTCATCGTGTCCAGCTTATATTTGGCGGGCCATTCTTCGCCGAGACGCATCAGCGCCCGGATGGCCGTCGGTGCAGTATAGAAGACCGTAACACCGAACTTATCGCAGATATGCCAGAAACGACCGGCGTCCGGGTAGGTGGGAACTCCCTCGAACATCACCGATGTGCTGCCGTTTGCGAGCGGGCCATAGACGATATAGCTGTGCCCGGTGACCCAGCCGATATCGGCGGTGCACCAGTAAATATCATCATCATGAATATTGAAGACGATCTTGTGGGTGATGGTCGTGTGCATCAAGTATCCGCCCGTGGTGTGGACGACGCCCTTGGGTTTGCCGGTTGAGCCGGATGTGTAAAGGATGAACAGCGGGTCTTCGGCATTCATCGGCTCGGCCGGGCATTCTTCGGAAGCAGCGGCCATTTCGTCATGATACCATACGTCTCTGCCATCTTTCATGCTGCAGGGCTCTTCGTTTACTTTGACAACGACTACGCTTTCGATTGTCGGTGTCTTCTCCAGTGCTACATCGGAAATGTCCTTTAGCTTGATGTGCTTTCCGGCACGCAGCGAAACATTGGATGTAATCAGCATTTTGCAGTCGGAGTCGTTGACACGGCCTTCGATTGCATCTGCGCTGAATCCGCCGAAGATGATCGAGTGAATCGCGCCGATACGTGTGCATGCCAGCATGACAATCGCAAGTTCCGGGATCATCGGCATATAAATCGCCACACGGTCTCCTTTTGTTATGCCCTTTGACTTCAGGACGTTAGCAAACTTACAGACTTCCTTATGAAGCTGTTCGTAGGTGAATTTCTTAACGGCGTCTTCCGCTTCACCCTGCCATAACAGTGCGGTTTTCTTTGCGATGGGCGTTCCGAGATGGCGGTCGAGGCAATTGTATGAGACATTCAGTTGGCCGTCTTCGAACCAAGTATGCTCGATCTTCCGGCTTTTAGTATCCCATGTATATTCCAGAGACTTCGAGGGCTCCTTAAACCAGTGGAGGCTCTTTGCCTGTTCAAGCCAGAATTTGTCGGGATTTTTGATCGACTCTTCCCACATCTGCTGAAACTGCTCCATGCTGTTTACATAAGCATTGGCTTTAATTTGCTCCGGCGGCGGAAATGTCCGTCCCTCGCTCATTAGAGAGTCAATTGCTTTTGTTTGTCCCATGGATTCTCCTTTTTCAATTTAATATTAATGTGTTATTTGTTTTTACGCTATTTGGCGCTTTATCTGTTCAAAAAGCTGATCTTATGCTTGATTTTATAGACACATCCTCAATATTCTGTTGGTATAGACAGGATAAAATCAAAAGTTTACCTAAAACTCCTGAACTTGTCAATGGAAATAAGCTCCTTTTTAGAATTTGTAAATAAGGGCCATTTGTGCACGCAGGCTCTCTCCATCGCCGGGGCCGCGGTATTCGGTCCGCCAGTGTGAGAGTTCGAAGGCAATATCAGTTTGCTTATTAACGGCACAGTAAACGTTGCCGAACACAGAGCGGTTCAGAGTCCGATCGCTATCGTTGACATTGCCGCGTTCCACATCGTCCACAGCAACACCTACATTGAACCGCGTCGTATCCCACGGCCCGAGGCTTGCAGCAATCCAGCCGCCCTGACTGCCGATTTCTTCGTATTGATTTGTCCCGGTTGTAGTAACGCCCTGACCGATACCGCCCAGATAAGCGTCCAGATTTTCGCCGGTAAACAATTCGGCTTTGAGTGCTACTTTGCTGCATATTGGTTGAGTATAATCCAGGTTCACAGACCATGTCTTGAATTCTTTATCCGTGCCGCTGGGTGCGATATCGAATTCTTCCTCGCCCCAGTGCCCGGACAGGCCAATTGTGGTTTCATTAAAGGTTAAGCTGGCCCTGCCCTGGAAAGTGGGAAAACCGGCATCTTCGCCCGAATCGGTCACGGTTACCGAAGTTTCTCCGATTGTTCTGGCTACTGCACCTTCGAGCTTTAAAAATCCGCCTTTTTCGAAGCCTAATTCTTTGGTCAGGCGAAATTGTGGGCGGCGATACCCAATATTCCCTGTCCACCAGCCGACGGTGTAGTTTACTGTGGAAGGCAATAGTGGGCTGATTACGTCCGATGTCTGGCCGGCGATGATATTGAAACTTTTGTCCGGCCAATCCAGCTTCATATACGCATGCCGCATCATCAGGCGTCCCTGGTTCTCTGAAACACCGACTCCGGGACCGTAGAAGTCAACCTCCACCCGGCCGCTGGTTTTCATGGCTTCTCCGTTCGGGCCGTTGATTATAGCACCGAAACGGCTCTGATTGGCTGTCATGTTAAACTGGTCATCATCATCATTAGGGCTCTCATTTTCAACCCATTTAGCATAATTTCCATTATCGATCCGCGAACTGTCATAGGCTGCGTCAAATTTCAGGTAACCATATAGTTGAATGTCCAGATTCGACCAAACCGGCTTGGGTAATGGGTCCGTTGACGCATCAGTCTGCATGATGGTTTGTTTCAGACCTTGCAGTTCCATATCGATTTGATTAAGTTTCTGCCGCAATTCCGCATTTTCCTTAGCCAAATCCTCGCTGTCTGCTGCAAAGCTGACAGTTCCGATGCATGCAAGTAGCATCAGGCTCAATAAAACTTGTGATTTTCTCATTTTGCACTCCTTTCAGTTAAAAAATCCGTTTTTGTATTCAAGGCATTTTTAAAAAGAATTTGGTATTATACGCAAGTTTCGAATAAGGTAAACAAAATTCCCTGAATTTTCTAAGGGATTCTGCCTTTTTCCCCGTTTTACCCCCCAATTCGTATGTTTTTCATCTATGGCTGCTTAGTTTTCGTCGATTCCTGCGGCCCGTTTAGCTGATTCGACTGTGTTGTAGAGCAGCATGGTGATTGTCATCGGGCCGACACCGCCCGGAACAGGCGTAATCAGCGAGGCTTTCTCCTTTACCGCTTCGAAGTCCACATCGCCTTTGAGAATCGCCACCATTCTATTGGGATCTTTCTTACTCGGTTTCTCCCCGACTCTGTTGACGCCAACATCAATGACGACGACACCGTCCTTGACCATATCTGCCGTGACGGTATCGGGCCGGCCGGCCGCGGCTATCACTATATCTGCTCGTCTGGTGTGCTCGGCCAAGTCCCTGGTCCGCGTGTGGCAGACCGTGACTGTTGCGTTGCCGGTCGCATTCTTCTGTATCAGCATATTGGCCAACGGCTTACCGACAATGTTGCTGCGGCCGACGATCACGACCTCGGCCCCTTCGAGCTTGACGCCGCTGCGGATCAGCAGTTGAATCACACCGTGCGGCGTGCAGGGAAGAAATGCCTTTTCGCCCACAACCATTTTTCCCACATTGACAGGATGAAATCCATCAACGTCTTTGGCAGGATCGATTGCCAGCAGGACTTCGGCCTCATTAAGACCATCGGGCAGGGGCAGTTGCACCAAAATGCCGTTTATCTTAGGGTCTTTATTCAATTTTTCGACCAGTGCCATCAATTCTTCCTGCGAAGTATCGGCGGCCAGACGGTTATCGTCGGAATAAATCCCCATTTCCTCACATGCACGCTCCTTGGCCGTCACGTAGGATTTCGATGCCGGGTCCTCACCCACCAGGACAACCGCCAGCCCCGGCACGATTCCCTTTTTTGCTAACTCGGCTACTTCGTCTTTAAGTTCCGCCCGCATATCCGCGGCCACTTGTTTTCCATCTATAATTTGTGCTGTCATTGAATACTCCTATAAGAAATTTACGATTTTCGATTTACGATTTTCGATTTGAATTTGCCTAAAGATTTATAAAATCGGCAATCGGCAACCGAAAATCGGCAATGTTCTTAGAACAGGCCCTGCACTTTTCCTGTTTTGGTATCCACGTCGATTCGGCGGAAAGCAGGGTTGGATGCAGTGCCCGGCATCAATTTAATTGCTCCGGCGACCGGCACGATAAAGCCCGCCCCTTTATAAATAAGAATATCACTGATAGGTAGCTGCCAGCCGGTCGGTCTGCCCTTCAGATCGGGATCATGCGAGAGACTCAGGTGCGTCTTGACCATACAGGTTCCTAAAGTCTTGCTCACCGGGTCGGCCTCCATCGCTTTTGCTTTTGCCAGTGCCTCGTCAGTGTAAGTTACGCCGTCGGCGCCGTAAACCTCTTTGGCTATCAGCTCGATTCGTTTTCTAAGCGGCGTATCCAGTTCGTAGAGGAATTTGAAGTCATTCGGTTGCTCACATGCATCAACCACTGCCTCGGCCAGTTCGATTGCGCCCTCGCCGCCTTTGAGCCAGTGCTCCGAGACCGCTGCCAGGGCGCCATTCTCCTCGGCGACCTTGCGCACGAGCGCTATTTCGTTTTTGGTATCGGTGTAAAAGCTGTTGATACAGACGACCGGCGTAACACCGCTCTTCTTGACCGTTTCAATATGGGCTATGAGATTCTCGCATCCCTTTTCGAGCAATCCGAGGTTCTCAGTAGTGTATTCTTCGGCCAGTGGTATTCCCGGCTTGACGGTAGGGCCGCCCCCGTGCATCTTAAGTGCGCGGATTGTAGCTACCACGACGATTGCATCGGGTTCTATACCGGACATGCGACTCTTGAGGTTCCAGAATTTCTCGAAGCCGATATCGGCGCCGAAGCCGCTCTCGGTAACGTGATAATCACCTAACTTCGTCCCAATCATGTCGGCGATGATCGAGCTTTGACCTATAGCAATGTTTGCAAAAGGCCCGGCGTGAACAAATACCGGCTGGCCTTCGATGGTCTGCAGCAGGTTCGGATTGATTGCATCGACCATCCATGCGGTCATGGCGCCGTCAACCTCAAGGTCGGCGGTAGTTACTTCATTGCCCTTTTTGTCGTAGGCTACCACGATTTTTGAGATTCGCTCTCGCAGGTCTTTTAAATCTCTGGCGACGGCGAGTATCGCCATTACTTCGCTTGAGACGGTAATCTGAAAGCCCGAATCCATCTCGTAGCCGTCCATTTTTCCGCCCTGGCCGATCCTGATGTTGCGCAATGCCTGGGCACAGAAATCCATGGCCCACTTCATTTGAATTCTTTCCGGATCGATATCTATTCGTGTCAGTTTGCTTTTTGCCAGCCGGTCATCATCGTAGTTGCGTTCGTGCTGCATGCGTGAAGTCAGAGCGACCATACAAAGATTATGTGCGTTTGTAATGCTGTCGATATCGCCTGTTAGGCGAATGGAAAAAGGTGTCAGGGGGATGCACTGCGCCAAACCGCCACCGGCAGCGGAACCCTTGATGTTGAAGGTCGGCCCGCCGCTGGGCTGACGGATTGCCCCGACGACGCGTTTGTTTAACTTGCCCAAACCTTCGATCAGACCCACGGCCGTGGTTGTCTTGCCTTCGCCCAGAGGCGTTGGCGTAATAGCGGTCACGTCGATATATTTGGCCGTCGGACCGCCCTCCAGACGGGCGCAGGCTTTAGTGTAATCGACTTTTGCCAGTTTGCGGCCCATTGGGATCAATTCGTCCTCCTTCAGGCCCATCTCTTCGGCAAGTTGACTGACAGGTTTCATTCGGTCTTCGGCAGCTTCTGCAATCTGCCAATCCTTCATCTTTGTTGCGTCGAGCTTCATTTCACTTCTCCCATGTTTAGACTCTAAGTTTTGTTAGTGACCTTAACGAGAAGGGCCGGTAATTATTAACAAGGCTCGCGGCCCGTGATTACGAATTAGCGTTCTTCAGTGATGCTCTTGTGGGTGTCATTATATAGAGGCGCTCGATATATGTCCAAGAACAGAACACTTTTTTTTGCATTATTTTGTATTTTCCCAAAGGTGTTGGCGCAATGTGTACCATTATCCGGAAAAAGGCCAAATATTCTCGAAAAATTGCTGCAAATCGTTGCCGGAGAACCGATTGGTGGGTATAATCCTTCGATATCCAAAATAATACATGCTTTCTGGTGAATTGTGTTATAGGCGGCAAAACATGCAAAGCAGCAAGGAAGTCTCATTAGACAAAACTGCAGCCCTGAAAATTTGTGAGTCGATGGGGCAAATCACCTCAGACAATCTTATCCCAATACTCCAGCAAATCCAGGATGCTTACGGCTATCTACCTGCGGAAATCCTGTCGGAGGTGAGCAAACAAACCGGCCTGCACGCCAATCAGATGTTCGGCGTAGCAACCTTTTATGAGCAGTTTCACCTCGAACCACGGGGGCGCCATACCATCAAATGCTGCCGGGGTACTGCCTGCCATGTTAAAGGTGGCCGGGAGATTGTAAAGGCCGTAGAGAATGAACTCGGCATTGAGGAGGGACAAACTACCGAAGATATGCGATTCACTTTTGAGACAGTAGCGTGTCTGGGTACGTGCTTTCTGGCGCCGGTGATAATGATAAATAATGACTATTACGGCCATGCTACACGAAGCAGGATTAAGTCTATTCTCAGCAGATATACGTAGGACAAATGAATTCGCAGAAGATTAGCTCGCCAAAAAAACTGAAGAAGTTTGCCGAGCAGGCGCGTAAAGCCCGTCAGAACTTCCGCTGTCGTGTTCTAATCTGCATGACGGGTTGTCGGGCGCTCGGTGCAGCAGATGTGGCCTCAGCGTTTCGTGAAAAGCTTGCTTTAGCCAAACTTGATAAAGAAATCGAGATCGTGGAAACCGGCTGTATCGGGTTATGTGCGCGTGCTCCGGTGGTGCTTATCGAGCCATATGAGTTTTTGTACGGGGGCGTTACGCCGGGCGATGTTGACCAAATCATCGAAAAGACGATTCGCAACGCGGAACCTGTTGAGGCGCTGGTTACGGTTGAAAACGGTAAGCCTTTGCCAAAGATTAGCGACACAGGATTCTACAAAGAACAGCAGAGGATTGTGCTGGAAAATTGCGGCAGAATCGATCCAAGGAACATCGAAGATGCGATTGCTCGCGGATGTTATGAGGCGGCGTCAAAAGCCCTGTGCGCTATGACGCCGGAAGAGGTTATCGAAGAGGTCCTTAATGCGGGTCTGCGGGGCCGGGGCGGCGCAGGGTTCCCGGCGGGCCTAAAGTGGCGTTTCTGTCGAAAATCTCCCGGCAATGAAAAGTATCTTATCTGTAACGCCGACGAGGGCGATCCGGGTGCATTCATGGACAGGGCGCTGCTGGAAGGCGACCCGCATAGAGTCGTCGAAGGGATGATAATCGCCGCGGGCGCCATCGGGGCATCGCACGGCTTCATTTATGTGCGGGCGGAATACCCGATTGCCGTCGAGCACATCGGCATTGCTCTGGAGCAGGCCCGGAAACTCGGCCTGCTCGGCGGCGACATACTCGGCTCCGGATTCGATTTCGACATCGAAGTGCGTATGGGAGCCGGAGCATTTGTATGCGGGGAGGAGACGGCGCTCATAGCCTCTCTCGAAGGCAAACGCGGCATGCCCAGGCCGAGACCGCCTTTCCCCGCTCAGAAGGGATATCACGATAAACCGACTAACATCAACAACGTCGAAACTTTTGCCAATGTGCCGCTGATACTGAAAAACGGTTCGAAACAGTACTCATCAATCGGGACAGAAGGCAGCAAAGGCACGAAAATCTTTGCTCTTGCCGGCAGAGTCAACAATACCGGCCTTGTTGAAGTTCCGATGGGCACAACGCTCCGCCAAATCATTTATGACATAGGCGGCGGCATACCTAAAGACCGCAAGTTCAAAGCCGCTCAGATGGGCGGGCCTTCGGGCGGATGCATACCGGCCAAGTATCTCGACAGTGAGATTGACTACGATAATGTCGCCCAAATAGGTGCGATAATGGGCTCCGGCGGCCTTATCGTGATGGACGAGATTACCTGCATGGTGGATGTCGCACGCTATTTTCTCGAATTTGTCCAGGCCGAATCGTGCGGCAAGTGTACGCCGTGTCGGGTCGGCACGAAAAAGATGCTCCAGATTCTTAATGATATCTGCCGGGGCCAGGCAAAAATCGAGGACCTCGATGAGCTCGAACGTTTGGCCCAGCGCGTAAAGAAAGCTTCGCTTTGCGGCCTCGGACAAACCGCTCCCAATCCGGTCCTTTCTACGCTCAGGCACTTTCGCGATGAGTATGAGGAGCATATCGTTTTGAAAACGTGCCGGGCGGCGGCGTGCTCGGCGCTGGTTAGAGCACCTTGCCAGCATGCGTGTCCGGCGGGTGTTAATGTGCCGGAATATCTGGCTTTGGCCAATGAGGGCAACCTGAAACAGGCGGCAGAAATAATCCGGCGGCGAAATCCTTTCATTTCGGTCTGCGCACGTGTATGTGACCATCCCTGTGAACGGCGCTGCCGCCGAAGCGAAATTGACAGTCCGCTGGCGATTCGTGCATTGAAACGTTACATAGCCGACCACACGACCGAATTTGTTGCTCCTATGGTCAAACCGGCAGATAAGCCGCCGGAGGTTGCGATAATAGGGAGCGGCCCGGCAGGCCTTAGCTGCGGCTTTTTCCTGGCGATTATGCAAAGACGGTCTGTAATATACGAAGCCCAGCCGGTGCCGGGCGGAATGCTTGCTCTGGGAATACCCGAATACCGTCTCCCGAAGGAAGTGCTTAAAAAGGAAATCGATTTCATTCTTTCACACGGCATCGAGCTTCGCACCGGCACGCGAATCGAAAATGCTGGCGAGCTGCTCAAAGAAGGATTTAAAACAGTTTTCGTCGCTACAGGCGCCCAAACGGGCAAATCCATCGATATCGAGGGAATCGGCTTAAAGGGAGTGGTCGATTCGCTGGAGTTTTTGCGAAACAGGGCATTAGGCAAAGGAATGGACTGCCGGGGCAAAAGAATCGTTGTCTTAGGCGGCGGAAATCAGGCCGTAGATGCGGCTCGTTCCGCAATTCGCCTCAACGCAGAAAAAGTTACCATACTCTATCGACGGACCCGTGAAGAAATGCCGGCTTATAAAGAGGAAATCGAAGAGGCGATAAATGAAGGCATCGAACTTGTGACCTTAGCTGTGCCGAAGCGAATCATAAGTTCCAATGGCTCGGCGGCGGGAATTGAATACATGCGGGCCGAACTCGGCAAAGCTGAAGCCGACGGCAGACGCCGACCCATACCAATTGATGGCAGTGAAGCTGTTATTGAATGCGATATTATAATGCCGGCTATCGGGCAGGTTGTTTCGACCGAATCGGCAAATTTTGCCGGTGGGCCGGAACTGACCGATTGGGGAACGATAAAAACCGATCCGGTTAGCCTTAAAACCACCTGTGATAAAATCTTTTCTGGTGGGGACTGCGTCAGAGGCGCCGATACGGTTATCCGTGCAATTGCAGACGGCCAGAAAGCAGCAATTAATATCGACAAAATGCTCGGTGGAAATGGTATTCTTCCTCAGGACACCGGTTTTGCCATGACCAGGCCTGATGAAGAGATGCTGGCGAAATCAATCCCGAGGATCGAAGAAAAGTCTATTCCGCTTGACAAACGTATGCGAGGTTTTGCCGAGGTGGTTCTTGGACTGGATCGTCAGCAGGCCGTGGGAGAAGCAGGCAGGTGTTTGCGATGCGATCTTGAGCAATCAGGTTGAAAATATGTCAGAAGAAATAACGGTTACCATAGACGGCAGGCAATTGACAGCCACGGCAGGTCAAACCGTTTTGGAATTGGCCCTCAAAAACGGTATCGAGATTCCCAATCTGTGTTACGATTCGAGGCTGGAATCAACCGGTTCCTGCAGGTTGTGCCTGGTTGAAGTCGAAGGCCAAAGGCAGCCGGTTACTGCATGTACCTTTGAGGCCGGGGACGGGATGGTTGTAAGGACCGATAGCGACCAAATCCGTGCGATTAGAAAAACCATTCTGGAGCTTCTCTTTTACGAACACTGCGGCTCCTGCACTACATGCGATGAAAACGGGCAGTGCAAACTCCAGCAATATGCTTATGAGTACCAGCTCGACGACCGGATGTTTAACTTACGTCCGCCTGTTGAGCCGCAAAGAAACTACACAACCGGAAACGAAGGGCTGGTATATGATGTAAACAAGTGTATTCGCTGCGGCAGGTGCGTACGAATTTGCGATGAAGTCCAGATGGCTCATGCTCTTACTTTTAAGAACCGGGCCGCAAGTGTGGAAGTAACGACCGCGTACGATCTACCGCTCAATGAGTCAACGTGTGTGCTCTGCGGCCAGTGCATCTCGACCTGCCCCACGGGGGCGCTCTACGAACGCTCCGCCAAGGGCAAGGGGCAGGCAAAGGACATGGTCCGTACGAGGACCACCTGCATATACTGCGGCGTGGGCTGCCAGATAGACCTGAACGTCAATCCCAAAACCGGCAGGATTATCAGAGTCACCAGTGAAGTCGGCTGCATACCGAACGGCGGCAATCTCTGCGTCAAAGGCAGGTTCGGCATGGATTTCGTCGGTCATCCCGACAGGCTCACGACGCCGCTTATAAAGCGCAACGGCAAGTTTGAAGAAGCATCATGGAATGAAGCGATTAAACTTATCGCCGATAAGCTCAAAAAGATAAAATCCGAATCCGGCCCCGACAGCATCGCGGGTCTGTCGTCGGCCAAGTGCACAAACGAGGACAACTACGTCTTCCAGAAGTTCATTCGTGCAGCTATCGGCACAAACAACGTCGATCATTGCGCCCGTTTGTGTCACGCTTCGACCGTTGCGGGACTGGCAAGAGCATTCGGAAGCGGGGCGATGACAAATTCCATCGACGAGTTCAAGAATGCAAAGTGCATTTTCGTCATAGGCTCGAACACGCCGGAGGCCCATCCGGTCATAGCACTTGGTGTAAGAGAAGCGGCGGTCAAGAACGGTGCCGAGCTTATCGTTGCCGATCCGAGGGAAATTGAGTTCGTTCGATATGCAAAATTTCACCTGCAGCAGCGTCCCGGCAGCGATGTTGCCCTGATAAATGCAATGATGAATGTAATCATCGCCGAGGACCTGCTCGATAAGGAATACATTGAAGAGCGCACCGAGAATTTCGAAGAGGTAGTAGAGGCGGTAAAGGAAATGACGCCGGAAGTGGCCGAAAAGATTACGACGGTCCCCGCTGATGCGATTCGCCAGGCCGCCCACACTTACGCAAAGGCCGAGACTTCCAGCATAATCTTCAGCATGGGAATCACCCAGCACACAACCGGCACCGACAACGTCCTGTCGCTGGCAAACCTTGCCATGATGACCGGCAACGTCGGCAAAGAATCCGCTGGCGTAAATCCCCTGAGAGGCCAGAACAACGTGCAGGGTGCATGTGACCTCGGAGCGTTGCCCAATGTCTATCCGGGATATCAATCGGTGGAGGATGTCGATATTCATGCGAAATTCGAGAAGGCATGGAACGCAAAACTTTCGGACAAAAAAGGCCTGACAGTTGTCGAGATGTTCCATGCAATCGAGGACGGGGACGTCAGAGCGCTTTATATGATGGGGGAAAATCCCGCCCTGTCCGATCCCAACCTTAACCGAACGCGAAAGGCGCTGGAAAAAGTCGAGTTTTTAATATCCCAGGATGTGTTCTTATCGGAATCGGGCCAGTATGCAGATGTTGTTCTGCCCGCGTTCAGCTTCGCGGAAAAAGAAGGGACATTCACAAATACAGAACGGCGCATCCAGCGGGTACGAAAAGCTGTAAATCCCCCAGGCGAATCGCGAGATGACTGGCGAATTGTATGCGATATCGCCGGCGCGATGGGACTCCCTATGCAGTACGGCAGCGCCTCGGAAATCATGGATGAGATTGCATCGGTATCGCCGCTGTACGGCGGTATTGCCTACGACAGAATCGAATCGGTCGGCCTGCAATGGCCCTGTGCGGACAGGGACCACCCCGGCACAAAGTACCTGCACAAGGGCCAGTTCAAGAGAGGAAAGGGCAAATTCCACCCCGTTAAATTCAGGGAGCCGGCGGAGTTGCCCAGTAGGAAATTCCCGTTTGTTCTCTCGACCGGCAGACAGTTATATCAGTTCCACACCGGGACGCTCTCGCGAAAGTCGCCGACCATCGACCAGAAGTCCCCGACGGGATACGTCGAAATCCATTTCAAAGACGCCGAAAAGTACGGCATTAAAGACGGCGATACGGTTGAAGTCTCCACAGCCAGAGGCAAGGTAACAACAAAGGCGAGCGTAGGCACCCAGGTCGCCAAAGGCTGGCTTTTCATGCCGTTCCATTTCGCCGAAGGCCCCGCGAACATGCTCACTAACGATGCCCTGGACCCCATAGCCAAGATACCGGAACTTAAAGTCTGTGCCGCACAGATTAAAATAGCCCAATGAATGCGGAATGCAATGCCAATACCCGTTGTGATTAAGATGTGTGCCTTTGTCATTTCGACCGGCGGGCCACAAAGTGGCCCTAAGTGGAAACACGAAGGAGCAGTAGAGCGGTGGCTAACCTGACTTCAACATTGGGACACCCTGTCAATACAGCAAGTCGTAGAGCATTTGCTGCTCAGTGTCCATTTTCAGCAAAACATGCTGCACCTCCGGATCATTTGGCAATTCAAAACGTAGCT